>Ga0209368_1000020_pt1 | contig 340855 bp, 348 predicted proteins | sample EBPBio242008_DNA_FD_185862 | JGI IMG/M metagenome (GOLD analysis project Ga0209368, IMG submission 185862) | Wastewater treatment Type I Accumulibacter community from EBPR Bioreactor in Madison, WI, USA - Reactor 1_4/24/2008_ DNA (SPAdes)... | ecosystem: Engineered > Bioreactor > EBPR >... | reverse complement strand
GGGTGGGGGTGGGCGTCGGGGTGGGCTCCGGGGTGGGCTCAGAGCAGGGCTTGAAGCCCAATTCACCTCCATAGTTGCCCTTGCCCTGCACGTTCCAGGACAGCGTCATGCTGCCCGGCACGCTGACCTTGACGGTCTTGCTCTGGCCGCCGGCCAGGGTAGCCACGAGGCTACCATTGATTTCGACCCGTGCCTCGTCCGGGGTGGGGTTGGTGATGGCCACCTCGCCCTTCCCGTCCTTGACGCATCCGGTGACCGAAGCGGTCACCAGGTCGGCGGCACTGGCGGAACCAGCGCCGATGATCGCGAGCCCAAAGGCCACGATCATGGTGAGCAGCGCGTTCAAGCTGCGCCGCTTCTTCTGTGTGGTGGACATTTCTGTCCCCTTTCTTTGAGGCGGTTCCAGAGGTCGGAATTGACCCCCGGATTGTGCGGCAATGAACCCTGCAGTCGTTCATCGTTACACAGTCAACCAACCAAAATGATGAGCTGGCTGTGTAACGATGGGCTACATAACAAATTTGCGGACTGACATGTTAAGGTACAACCGCCGCGTCCGGGGCATACGATTTGTGCCAAAACACACCTACCGCGGCCACTCCAGGGGCAGTTGTACGCTAGATTATACTAATTTTTTTGACTTTTGTCAATTATAGTGCTCCTGCTTAATCTATTTGACATCTGTTACAATAGGTATATGAGTCTATCCATTGGTATTCACAAGACGCAACCATACCATTTGAAATAACCTTCTCGATGCCACCATTAGATAAAAGAACTAGGGGTTATACGCCCCAACAGATCAGAAAACTACAAGAAACAGTTGGTGGAGAGTGGTGAAAGTCTAACCTTCTACTAAAAGTACATACACCGTTCATCTTTTTGCTATTTGTCAAACGTAGCAACGCCACGAAAATTTTTTTCCCAGAATTCAGGTCGAACAATTCTACCCCACCACGCTCACCACTATATATTCCGTCCTAATAAATCATCCACTTCAACTGATCTGGCTGATTTTCCACAATAGTGTAGCCTTGAACTTTAGCGATTGTCTCAGACATGTGCTTATTTGTCTGGCTTGAATTACCTCGCTTAAGAATAGCTTCGGCTGACTCTAAAATCCATGACGGGTCTAAATTTCCCAATTTTATAGCAACTTGAATCATTTTTGGGGCATCTTCTTCATGCCAATCGCTGACTTGGTTTCGTGCTAACTCGTATAGATATTCAATAAACATGCTGGTAGCAATTTTTGCATACTTGGTTCTACTCTTATCACTCGTGTTATTCTTTAGCTCTCTCATGAGGTGCATACCTCTCGCAAAAAGAATATCGCTGTAACCATTCATTATCAGATCGGCTTGGCTTTTAGCCACTACCGCAACTGCTTCCAGTGCTTCTTTATTCAATACACCCCACCCATAATCCCAAAATGTAAAACCGCCCTCAAAAGACTGATTACGAATTACAGCACAACAATCGTATGCCTCTGAGATATATAGAAAGCACCGTCCATAATTGTTATCCAATTTATTATCTTGAATCGTTTGTAGTACAGATTTGAGCCGTTCTACTTGCTGTGCTTTTTCGTAATAATCGCTTGAAATGGAGTCTAGCTTTTCAATGTCTTTTTCTATGAAGAACATTCCTTTGCGTACTACCATTTTTTCGCCACACGCAGGACACTTTCTTGCTCGTGATGCACTGAAAGGGTGAACCACGCCACAATAAGGACAGGTGTTAGAGTTAGCCTTAGGTGATATTTGCTTCAATAAGCGTTCAGTAATATCTTCACCATAAGCGTATTCTTTAGACTGAGCATTGTAGAACGGTATTAGAATATCGTTATGATGCTTTATTCTTGCTTCAAAGTTAGGGTTCTTAGGCTGACTACTAAACCCATTAACATAGTTCTTTCCGTCTACTGTTACGGTCACGTCAAATGATTGAGCAGCCTGATTGTTTTGCTGCGGTGTCTTGAATAGATCGAAAAATCCCATATTTTTATCCTATCATTTACAACTTTTCTCAAGGCATCGAAAAATCTCTACCATAGCGAATGTATCAAGCTTGCAGTATTCAATAAGGTCATTTAATATCTGATCTTTCTCGTCCACTCTCTTACTATCAAGCACCGCTTCCATCCATAAACGCTGTGCAGAACCACCCTCTTGAATACCTAATTCTTTGTATGATAATTCAGGACACAGTACAGGGAGAACCGCTTTAATACTGGCACTGCCTTCACATCTGGGATCGTTATACCACTTGCTCTTAAATGGAATAATCAGGTCTACGATTCGGCCATTAACTGCTTCTAGTGCTTCCTTGAACTCTGGGAGCATTTCACCCAATTCACTATTCCTGCTCTTTTCAAATTTCTCATACCAAACTAATACAGTGCCTGCCGTGCCAATGTCTTTCAATAGCTGCTCGGTGAGTGGTCGTATGGGATTAGAATTTTCTCGATGTAGGTATTCGTGCCATTTTAATTCTGCATCAGGCGATTCAAGGACATGAATTGAATACTGGAACGGGACTTGCTGATAAGGTCTTTGCCCGTCGAAATACGGTATTAAACTCATCAGCGTTTCGTAATCTAAGAAGTATAAGGGGTACTTGAGGTCATCTAAGAATGCTCTGATCTGAGCTTTATCGATAGCTGGCTTTGTATCTTCAGGCCAAGCCTTCTTCTCTGTTGGTACTATATTTGCGTAAACTTGTAGCCAGTCATTCTTAGAATTAAGCTTAGCTAAGTCAGGAGACGGATCAGGCATCTTGCTCTGCTGGGCTACCGCTAATGCAAGGGGCATGTATTTTGCGGTTGTTTCGCCTTTTGAACGTACTTTCTCAGTAATGTCTTGAATGGCCGTGATCTCATCGGCTTTAATCTCGCCATTGCGGACATATTTATTGTTCGCATGTATGACGTAAATGTTTCTAACTTTTAGTCCCGAACCCTCTAGAACAGCCGTTTGAAATGCAAGATCAAACTCATGCTCTGGCTTGGCTTTTGTGCTGGCCTTGATCTCATATAAATCAACTTCATCATCGCCTACAAAACTGACGACATCACAAATACAAGTGTAGCTTCCCCACTCAAAACGGGGCTGAAATAAAACCTGAGCCTTACTTGATATTGCATCTTGGGTTCTCTTCGGTAGTGATAGATACTCGTTGTAGTCAGAAAATCCGAGTGAAAGCCCCTCTGGGAATAAAGATTCTGCAAGAGGTTCAAACTTATGCCCCGCATCGAACATTGCCTGTGTATTTTCATCTACGGGTGGAATTTTCTTAGGATCGTTTTTCTTTATCCAAATCCACGCTGGGTGTTTCAGAAACAGCATGTAGTCTGACTTTGAAATCACCATAGTTATTTGAACTCTACAACTCTATCCCGACGATATTTTATCGGATACTCTTTATCTTCTTGCTTAGCGTGAATATATGTATCGTCGAAATCTTTTACATCAAGTGCACGCCAATAATTTGAGCTACCAGCACGCATAGACTGATACCTGATCTGAATTTTGCCATTACGATGTTGCTGCAAATATGCGGTCAATTTTGCCTGATCAACTTCACGATTTCCTATTGTAAATTTTGGAGCTTCTTTTTTGGCTGTTTCAGATTTTTTCGTAACTAGCTTTGATTGAGTAGTGCTTACTGGTTTCTGATTCATTCCTTGAAGCTTTGAAGCTATTAAAGTTACACTTTCTTCACCATATACTGGCACTACGAAAGCATTACCTTTGCTCCATGCCTTACCAGCATTTATGCCAACTTTTGATAAAATTTGGCTTACTTTGTCGGCTTCTGATTCGCTCTTAACCCTAAATCGAGCTTCCCAACCCTTACTAGAATTATTTGGGTCCGCTTCTCGGATAGCAACCGATTGACTCTGTAGCCATGTAGTAAAGTTGTTAGGTTTTGCTGTTTGAACTGGAGCTTTCTTTTCTAGTGGTACATATTCTAGCTCTGGCATAGCTGCAATAGGCTTAGGTGCGGGTTCATCGCTGTTTTTCGCTGGAGCCTTACGCCCAAAGCGTGATGTAGGCTGAGCTGCCGCACTGGCTTTGAGAGCTTCTACAAAATCTAACGGCACTTCTACTGCTACTGGAACGTATGTAGGCTCATTAGTAACAGTCTTTTCATCACTAAGAGATTTAGCCTGCTTCATGTACTTTTGAACGTAATCAAATAACTCCTGCTTCTGCTTAGATTCTTCTTCAAGCCATTCTGAATAGATGATGCGATAGAACCGCCACCCTGCTGTTTCTAGCACAAATTGCCGCTCGTAATCATTTGCTACACGAACCTGACCGTCACCCATTTCAAAGTGCGTTGGTCCGTCACACTCGATAGCAAGCTTCTTACCAGTCTCAATACTTCTTATCACAAGGTCAATTTTGAAGCCACAACTCTCTACTTGAGTGGTGAGCGTGTACTTACTTGGGTCTAATTTACTGAATAGAAAATCATAAACATTCTCTTCAAATTTCGAGTCAAAGTGTTGCTCAGTCTTAGTTAGACGCTTTACATGACCATGCTCTTCAACGTATTCGAGATAACGCTTTATCCAAATGCCTTCAGGCCAGAGATTAGGTGCTATTGAGGTTACACAATGCACCTGCAATCTAGCACGACTAAACGCAACATTCACACGTCCCTCGTTGATCTCTTTACGAATTTCACCGCTTTCGCCTGTGAGGGCTATATAACGGGGTTTGTCCTGTGGTGATTTGATCACAAAAGAATAAATAATTATGTCACGCTCATCGCCCTGAATACCCTCGATAACCGAAATCTTAATTTCATCGTCAGTGATTACCCTGCGAAGCAATTCGGCTTGCTCATTGAAAAACGTCAGTATGGCAATAGATTTATCTGCTGTTCTTGGGTCTGATTTTATCTTGGGTAGTAGCACGTCACGGATATAAACTGCTTCGGTTACATTAGTTTTTTCCGATAATTCGGCTGCTGGATTTGGTGCAACCAAATGATTTGTGAGAACACGTCCCTCTTCTGTGGCAAGAATATCGTCATTAACCACCTGCAACCTACGTCCACGAGGTTCGTAGAAATTCTCATTTGAGAAACCAATAAGCTCTATTGGTGAACGATAGTGGTTTCGCAATACAGTTGTTTGGAAGCCAGCTAATTTTGCAATATCCATTACAGACTTTACTGAATCTTCACTTGCCTTAATCTGTAAGTCTTCAGGTATTTTGTGTTTGTTTGCAAGAGCTTGAAGACGCTCGTTTGATTTGAACGCAGTAGTTGTATCACGCATCTGAAGTGTATCGCCAAACAGGATCGTGTGCTTTGCACGATACATTGCTGGAAGTGCATACGAGATGTTGCACTGAGATGCTTCATCAATAATTACATAGTCAAAGATGTTTTGCTCTAGAGGTAATACCCTTGATGCATCATCTAAGCCCATCATCCAAATTGGGATAATTCCTGACATCGCTTCAAAATTCTCAGGATTGGATTTTAATGAATCAAAGGTCTTGTATGCTTTCTTGGATTTACTTAATTTACGCCCGATGCTTTCTAGGGAAGCCCGATACTGCTTTACTTGCTTAAACTCCTCAACCCGACGTGATAAACGATTTTTAAGATAGTCCCGAATTAGTGATTTGTATACAGCCTTCTCTCGAATAATTTCTTCGTTGATAAGGTTCGGATTTAAGACTTTGAAATTATTTAATTGAGTTGTTAATTCGTATCGTCGAGCAATATATTCAAACACGCTCTCACCATTTTGCTCTACAAGTGCTTCAATTCTTCCCATGTCTTCAGCAGCAAGCTGCGACTGAGTAAGTTGCTCACTAAGCTTTCCGAGTAGCACCTGTACTTCACTGAGTTCATTTATCTTTGCTGACAATGACCGACCAATTTCATCAGCCTTTTGGCTGTGTTCTGTAACACGTTCGTCTAACTTGTCTTTCGCACTGAAATACGCAGTAATTTCTTTAAGTTGCATAAAGCGTTTTGTCTTTGTGTCCTCTGAAAATACGATCTCACGAAGAGATTCGTACATCTCTCTGGGCAGTGCTTCAATTGCTGCATTCAACTCTTTGCTCAACTTCATGTTATTGAGCTTGCTCTTAATAAAGTTACTCTTTCGATCTGTGGCGTGTGTCTCAAAGCTTTCAAGAAGTCTGTGCATCATTTCTGCAACGTCTGCGTGCGATAGCCCTCGTAGCAACTCAGACTCATCAGAAATCCAAGTATAGCCAGTCTTCTCAGCAAACTGCTTAGCGATTGTCATGCTTTTATCAGTAGTTTGCTGCTGTGCCGCTTCCTCTTCTGACTTTTGTCTATTGAGTGTCTGGATTTCTTGTTCTATTTCGGTAATCTTTGACTGAGAGCCTTGAACGTCTTTGTAAAGCTGCTGGATTTTTTCGTACCACTCTTGAGTAATTTTAGGAGAGCTTTCACCAAATTCGTATGAATCTAAAGATTTCCACTCATTATGTAAATCGAAATATTTACGCCCACCCTCAATTGAACCGTCAAACTGAGGCTTGTATTCATGTAACTTGACTAATGCACCAGTAGGATTAGTGGGTGCGGTAGGATTATATAAAGCTTGTGCGATCCCTTTTAGTGAGTTCGCAGCACTATCACGTTCATCTTCTTCGGTATGCAGTCTCGATGATCTGTCTGGTAGGTAGCCATACAAGTACTGTATGTCGAGCGTCTTGAGCTTATCTTTAACACCTCGAACTGCTTGATCTTTTTGACTTACGAACAATACTTTTTTCCCTGTAGCGGCTAAGTGGCTCAGAATATTTGCAATCGTTTGAGATTTACCCGTTCCAGGAGGTCCTTCAACTACTGCTGCCCTATTCCCTAACTTGCCCAGTACTTGTAGCTGAGACTTATCGTATGGGAACGGAAAAAATAGTTCTTGGCCACCGTCATCTTCGGCATCTTCACTAATTGACATATCACGATCATCAACCCAAGCACTTAGCGATGTATCGAGAAGTGATTCATCGTCTGCCTGCTCAATAATTCCCAGCAAGTCCTGTGACAAGAAGTAATTAACTTTAGGTAGCAAAATTACCAGAACGCTTTCCATATCTGGCTCTGCGATTATGTCTGTAGCACCTTTTTCACGAAGCAAGTGTGTTACTTTAGACCAAAGCTCATCAACAAAGCTTGGATCGACAGGAATTGTAGTCCTCTCATCGGCTTCACTGCGTGCGATAAACTTAAAAATCTCATCTCTATCCTCTTGCGGTAAGAACTCATTGAGAAAACTAACGTGTGTGGTGATCATTGAATCATCTACCGTCAATGCATAGTGCCTTGCACCTCCTGAATCACGGAAACTTATTGTGACAGGAACAGAGAATAAGTGCTGCTCAACGTGTTAATGCCATTTTTCTCGTCTGACTCTTCGTCTAGGGTGTCATTTATGGGTTGTGCGGCAAAACTAACTCTACCGAACCTTAATGAAACCTGCTTGGTGTATGAGCTTGTTTCGTACTTTCTGTAGATGTCATCTAAGACTCGTGCGATGTCGAGCTTTTTTTGATCCTCTTCGCTTAGTTCTTTCTTTTCGGCATCTTCCTGATCATCATCTTCGTTGATTTCAAGTAGCTCTAGCTTTGGCTCAAGATTTAATGTCAGAACAAGCGAATCATAATCTATCGCATCATCTCTTTTATAGAGGGGGGTGGCGTCTAATATTTCTTGCGGTATTATTGTTTGTTTGGCTTGCCTAGAAAGTAGACTTGGAGATATTAAGTCAATGTAATCACGACAATATAATGCTAATTGTTTTAGGCTTACCATATTTATTGTGTATTATACGAAATTTATCATCTATATAACAGGGATAAATATACGCATTTTCAACCTTAATCGGTAGATTCCTCACATATCACCTAAAAACCCGTCCTAGACGCTCCTAAAGAGCTACAGACACCATTGTGAAACGAAGTGTCGTTCATCTTTTGCTGTTTGAAAATACGTTGCAACCGCTCCCAATTTTTTTTCCCAGATTTAGCCTTTTATTACGGGTAATACCACCGTAATTATCTCGTCTGTCGAAAGCTGTTGCTTTTTTCTTTTTTCTCGATTCATACTCACATAATAACAGGAGTTAGTGGCTTTCGTGTTCATCATGTGTAGTGCAGTCTTCAAGCTCAACTTCAATAGTAGCGTGCTGAATGTCATGATCTTTTCGCAACTTTGTCTTAACAGCTTCTACAATCTCACGGCTCTGGGGTAGCTGCTTCTCGTCTATAACAATATGACAGCTCAAAGCATTGTAGCCTGACCGTATTGCCCATACGTGCATATCGTCTACTTTCATAACTTTTTCAGTACTAGAAATAGCATCAGTGACGGCAGCAATATCTATATCAACGGGCGTACCTTCGAGTAATATTTGCACAGCTTCTTTTAGAATTTTCAGGGTGTTATAGAGTAGCAACGCAGCAATAATTAGTCCTACGATACTGTCTATATATTTTGCGCCCGTAAAGTAAATGATTAGCCCAGAAATCACAGCAGCCAGCGAAGAGAGTGCGTCAAATGTCATATCAATAAAAGCACTTCGCATATTTAAGTCTTTGCGATTCTTAGACAATATATAAGCGATTGATCCATTGACCACAATGCCGACTGAAGCGACGATTGCGACTATCCCCCCTTCAATTTCAGTAGGGTGCTGTAGTCTTTGAATGGCTTCAAAAATAATGAACCCTGCTACTGCAAGCATCACAGTAGCGTTCAATAAGGCAGCTAATATAGTTGCCCTGCCATAGCCAAATGTCTTACGCTCGTTCGCTTCACGTTTTGCTATTCGGTTGGCGATAAATGAAACGGTGAGCGTAAAAGTATCAGTAAGGTTATGTGTTGCGTCAGCTATTAAAGCCAGTGATCCTGTAAATACACCGAACGCAAACTCAACAACCGTATATAGGCTATTTAGTATTAGTCCAAATTTAATGCTTCCGTCTTTAGTGTCGTGTGAGTGTGCCATACTATTTGTCTTTTCCTAACTTCATTATATATCCATGTTTGATAATTACCTCTGCCAAAACTACTGCTATTAGTGCAATAACGGCAGCCCCTACAATATCTAGGGCGTGGTGAACCTGTGCCAAGACTCTGGATATACCAATACATAGAGCAAAAACAAGTAATAGAGCAGCTACCCTGCGGTTATACTTCCATAAGACTAGCCCCATGAGCACACTAGCTAATGTGTGACTTGAGGGAAACCCATTCTCTGGACTATGTGGTATTAGTGGCGGTGTTTGATTTAACATGAACGGTCTTGGATCAAAATATAGTCTACTCGCTATCTTCGCTAAGATTATCGCAGTGAAAACGGCTATTACTAATGTAAGTGCGTAATCTCTGTAACCCCGCCTAAGTAAAATTGCAGATGCGATTACGAAAATGATCGCAGATATGTAGATGAGGTATTTTGCCGTAAAAATTATAAGTGTGTCCATCTGTTACCTGCCCTTTGTTTTATAAAGAAAATAGAGAGGTACGCTTACTAACGGTAGCATCAGCAATAGACCTGGATACAATAGCGGCAAGAGCAAATGATTTGGTTCGTAATTGCCTTCAAGAAGAATTCGGGCGGTGGTAATCGTAACAATCGTGATACATACCAACATTGCCACATGACAAAGTGCGAATAACCAATCGGCCAACAAATTAGGCTTAGTTGTTTTCTTAATATAAAAAAGGTACACGTACAGAATAGCTCTGACAATAAACACAGCACCGAACGTAATAAGAGGCACAAAAATTGCGTTTGCGACATCTACTATTGCACTGCTGTAGAGCCACATAAAATAATTGAGAGCTAAAATTAGAAATGTGTGAGTGGCTTCCCATGTTGCGTGCAGATATTCTCCACCTTTATCTAGTGGCTTACCTATACGTCTAAAAGAAATGTATACCTCAACAATGAACATTGGTATGTATACCAGCAAAGGCACGATGACAAACCAGATAGCAGACATTACAGCAGTCCCTCTGCTGGTTTTATCTTGCCCTGTTTTCTGAATAGCAACCACAGTGCAATAGTGGTAACTATGAACAAGATAATAAATAGGATCGGAAATACATATCCCCAAGACCCAATCTTTCCTGAGAACGCTTCATCTGTTCGCATGTAGCCGTTCACTACAAACGGTTGTCTGCCAAATTCTGCAACCATCCAGCCTAGCTCCACAACAATAATTGCTAATGGACCAAGCGGCAGCAATGCTATCAACATTGGCCTACCGTAACGCCACGCACGATATTTTTCTTTTAACTTTTTATAATGCAGTGCCGTGAATACAACTGTCACGCTACTAATGATTCCGACAATCAAAAGCTTTGACTCAAACAGTACATTTATAAATAGCATAGGCCAAGTGTCTTTAGGAAAGTCTTGTAAACCTTTAACCTCCGTTGAAGGACTATCACCTGCTAGAAAGCTCAACATATTCGGTATTCTTATGCCTCCCTCAACTGTCCCGTCTTCGTTCCACTTTCCGCCAATGATATAGGGTGCATTAGTCTGTGTTTTTTCATTAAGTTCTATGGCAGCAAACTTGCGTGGCTGAGACTGAGCTAGATATTGGGTTTGAAAGTGCCCTAAAACTGCCGTTATAGCTACAAACAATACTGCTGTAGCAGATAGACGAAACATAATCTGCCTCACTGCTGATCTGTCTTTACCCATTGGCTTAAACTTCAATGTGTAGAACGCATAAATTCCCAACACACATAATAGTGTGGCTAGATAATAGCCAGCTACCGAATGACTAACCATAAAGAATGCCGTTTTACTTAAAAGTGCAGATAGCGGATTTTGTGTTTGCACTACTCCATCTACCACATTTAGAGTGCCTGGATTCTGCATCCACGCATTACCAAGTGTGATTGCAAAAGCAGAGCCGAATGAGCCAATAGCGACTGGCACACCTAGCAGCCAGTGTTTCCAGCCTTTTACTTTGCCCCAAGTAGAAACGTAAAATGCTAAGAAGACTGCTTCAAGCATAAAAGCGTATCCTTCCCAGCCAAAGGCAAGCCCCATTATTGGACCACCGAATTCAATCAATTTGCCCCACATCAACGACATCTGAATCGAGATGATAGTACCTGACGCAACACCTGCTACTACTAGAATTACAGTAGCGTAAGATAGTCGTTTGGCGTGCTCAAGAATGAGTGGGTCTTTTCTACGCAAGCCAAGCTGCTCAATCAGCAATATTACTAAAGGAAGACCGACACCTAGCAAGGCAAAGATAATATGAAAACCAAGACTATCAGCCATCAATGCTCGTGCTGCGTCAGTATCTATAGGCATAGTTATTTAACCACCATGCTTGTGCCTTGTGTTTCTTGATCTCCACTTTTCTCAGTATCAGGCAACTTACTGAGTATACGAATTGCTACGAAAATCATCAGGGCTAAAACCAGCAACGAACCTAGAAAAAATAGAATCTGGTGCTTGGAAGGTACTCGAATTGTACCTTTTTCTGTTTTACTCAACTACTGTTACCGATCCTTTCATATAGGGGTGTGGTGAACAATGGTAAGGGTCAGTGCTAACTCCATTAAAAGTAAAGCTGTAGCTCTCGCCCTTAGACAGCAATGGACCAGCAAACACATCTGGCTTTACCTCGTTAGGCTTCGGTGCATTATGTGGGGCGTTACTGTTATCTCCGTGATCGAGCATCACATTGTGCTGTATTGCATCTTGGTTTGTCCATGTGACTTTTGTGCCTTTCTTGATTTTGATATTCGGCTTGGTGTACTTGAAATCTTTGATGTCCACGCTAACTTCTGATTCGTTTGTCAGGTCAACGATTTCACCGATGGACTGTGCATTATCACTGTTGTGATGGCCGTCACTATTTGTTTCGTCATGTTGTGCGTTTTCTGTATTTTCTTTTTTCTCTTGTGGCTTATCTAAAGAACTAAGAAAAATAGCTCCGATTAAACCAAGTGCAAATACCAGAACGGTAACAGCCATAATTGTTTCTTTTCTATTCATCTCACTGCTGTCCCTGCTGTGTTTCTCTGTCGTGTTCTGCTTGAGTTTCGCCTGGATTAAGACCACCGCTACTAGAAGCGGGTGCAGACTGAGTATTTGTTGTGGGGGCTGGCTTAGGAGTAATACCAGCTTCTTTTAGTGCTTCCTCTATCATTTTTGAAAGAGCCTCTGCTGTTGGTCCAGGGTTCTCTACCTTCTTGCCATTGATCGCAAAGGTCGGAGTGCCTGAACCACCCAGTGCTTTTACATCAGCTAAATCTTTATTCACAACTGCGTTCACGTCGCTACTGGCAAAGTCTGCTTTATATTTAGCCATATCAAGCCCAATTTCTTTTGCGTAATTATCAAAGTAGCTTGTCGGGTCTTTGGTTTGCTCCCAAGTCTTTTGACCTTCGAATAGCTTATCGTGCATTTCCCAGAACTTACCTTGTCTTGCAGCAGCTTCTGCTGTTCGGGCTGCTTGCATAGCAAACTGATGTCCTGATGTAATTGGGAAGTATCGTACCCGAAACCTTACCTGATCTTTATATTGTTCTTTGACTTGTTTTACGTAAGGGTAATAGGCATAGCAAGCCTCACACTGAAAGTCCACAAACTCGGTTATCGTTACAGGGCTGTCTTCTTTCCCATAGTAATTACTAGACCCTTGCGACGACGCAGAACTACTTGCTGTATCTTTATTTGATTTATTGAACATAGCAAAACCGAAAAAGCCTACTACAATAACCGCTAATACAATCCAAAACTTCTTACCATCCATTGCTAACTCCTTAAATTAAAACTACCTTAATTAATCAGGTAATCTCAAAATCGGAGCTGGGTCGTCAGGAGTATCTTTTGTTTATTACTCACAAACCAAAGGACACCAACAACAGGCATTACATATAGCAAGCTTAGGTTTACAGGTATTTGCGGCCAAGCAAACGTTGGAGGTATAGGCTCTTTGTCGTCTTCATCTTTAAGTTCATTTGAGCTTATTCCTGTTGCCTGACTGTGAGAATGGCACGAAGCATTACAACTTGCTTTCTGCTGATTACTGTCTCTCGTATGAGCAGATAAAAGCCCTACGGAACAAACCAACAACAGAACGCTTACAAAAAGAATTATGAGTGATTTTGCTGTGGTATTAATTAACCGCCGCATGTACTATCCGATAACGGCTCAAGGTCATTGAACCTGTCTTTTATCTGCTGGTCAGTGGGCTTGTCTTTTTGTACAAAAATCACAATGTTGCCGATCATGTTATTAATACGGGTCAGCTTCTGTTCTTCTGTTTCTTCACCTGCCTCACCGTCATTGCCGTCATCAGCACCACCATGTGCAGTAGCTTTTGGGAATACTTTATCTAATAAGCTTGTCTGCTGATTCTGTTCGTGGGCTGGGAAGTTGCTAGTCTTTTCGAAGAATTGTTCTAAGTCCTGATTTTTCCAATCATCAAAGCTCTTTTCCTTGTAGCCGTTTTCATCGCCTGTGTATATATAGAACTTAGAGCCTTCTGGTATCGCAGGCAAATAATTACCGTGTGTCGTTACTTTTTGTGGGTCACTAAGTGGATTTAGCTTATAGCCAAGTGCATTGTTCATTCCACCAATGTAATTCCAGCCATAATACTTCATGACCATGCCACCAGTCATACCCTCCCAATGAATATGAGTGAACTGATCTTTATTGTCGTGGAAGTGGATAGGTTGTTCTGGTAAGTTGGCATTACACTGATCTTTCGCATAGCCAGTCTGATACGCCTGCGTACTGAAGTCTTCTGCCTTGCCGTTAACCAGTATTTGCATACGGAAGTGGTAGTGCTCAAGCTTCGGGTCACGAATAACCGCAGGAGATGCTGCGTATACATAGCCAGCGTATGCTAATGGGATCAGCAGCAAGGCTAAGACAACAATGAGTCCGATCTTTAATCGCTTGCCAACATGAAACTTTCGTTTTGGCTTTTCTTCTTTATGTTCAGCATCAGCAACATGCTCTTCACCTTTTTCAGTCATAAGTTAATTATAAACTACTTACCCTCATATACAGGCACTCTTAGCCCTTGATCTACAATAGTCTCAACCACATATAGACGAGCTAGATAGGTACTCCCTGTTCATCTTTTGGTTTTTAGTTATCTAGAGCAACGTCACACAAATTTTTTTCCTAGATTTCAACCCCTCAACGTCAATTTTCACTATTAATTCTTTTGGGAACATCTGACACATAATCACTGAAATCCGCACCAAAGCATGCGAGTTTTCGCCAAAGTGTCAGATTAACGGGTCGTAAAAAATGGTGTAGGTACTTCGCTCTGATATTTATACGCCTTGAGTATTAATTCTGTGAACTCAGGCTCATTATTCAAATAACGATAAAATGTGTCTCTTGAGATATTGTTCTTGCGACGTGTCTCAGCAACTGAGGTATTACGTTGTATGTCGTCAGCAATGTTAATCAATGTCAGATAGGTTACCTTGTGCCTACTACTGATCTTTTTTGCAATCATTATTTACTCCTTTTTTGTTTCGACCTTCTCTTTTAATTATGACAGATTGACTATTCTGTTAGATGTTGCAAACACTTATAATAGTTACCGAATGAACGAAAATACTGACAACGCCAACGATTACGCATTAGCTAAACTACTAAACGAATGTGAGATTAGAATTTTCAGTCTACTTGCTGATCATGGGAATTTACCTGATACCACAGATGTGAATCGTAGCTATGTATTGCTGGCAGAAGAACTGAAAGAAATTTACGCACGACAGCCTGAACTTAAAAAAGTGGGTCAGCCAATATGCTGGCAAGTCATGAGTAATCTTGAACTCTTTCATGAGAACATCGGAGAATACAAAACATTAGCTTGGGAATACATCAATTCAGGTGCAGATTATGGCCAAGAACATAATGCAAGCGTAATTACACTCTGCATCAAATCAAATGCATCTAAGCCTGTAGTGCCACCAAAGATTCAGCTTCTTCTGTCTGAGGCTGAAAGCAACATCAGTGCTTTTCAGTATGAATTAGATAAAATGAACGCAAAATTATTTATTGATGGCTTCACTATTCCAGTAGTGAAAGTTGGCGAAAAAGAATACCGATTCACTTCAATGAGAGAAGGCATAGTCCTCTACATAATTGAACATTGCTTAAAGAATCACCCAAATCAACAAATTGATTTTGACACTCTAAGGTCAGAGCTTGAAGATTTAGATATTACTATCTCTGCTAAGACCAATATTCGAGAGCAAATTAAGAATTCACGTTTTGGTGCTAAGAATCCACTCAGTCCTTTTGTCACTGCTTATCCTAAGGCAATCATAGTAAGACCAACGGTGGAACTAACTGATGAGCAGATAGAAAAGATCGAATTAGCTAGTGTATAGCTAAAATTCGGATTAACTCGATATTAATCATAAAATTTCGTACTAAGTCGGCATTGACAGCGGGATTTTTTATGGTGTTATAAAATTAAACTAGGACATTCAAGTTAGAGAAAACTTGATCGTCATCAACTAAATATTAACGAACGAAACGATACAGCACCCCGCTCTATCGGCTTGTTCAGTGCGTCTAAAGAAAGGACGAAATACATGGGCGAAGTAATAAGAAAAAAGAGTGAAGGCATGACCTCCTACGATACACATGATCTAGGTTTGGCAATTGCCTTTCTGACTAAGGGACATGAGCTGATCAATTTACAGCCTGTACCCGATTGTGAGTGCAATGGTTACGTATTTCATTTCAAAACAGCCCCAGAACTTAAAAAACTTGAGGAGGCTTATTGGAAGGGGCATCTATTCGTAGACGCCAAGCATCACAACGATGTATCACTCGAATTATCTGAACGCTTCGCTGAAGTAGAGGAAGAGTATAGCAATGACACAGACAACTAAAGAATTACTGACAAATAGCAACATTGATTACCGTGAGCATGGCGATGAGCTTATCACTCACTGCATCTTTAACGACTGTGACGCTGATAGTCGTGGAAAAGAAGCCCACCTATATATAAATGCCAATACAGGTCAATATTTCTGTCACAAGTGTGGCGAACATGGTGGCATTAAAGGATTACGTGAGGCGCTGGGCGTTCGTCCAGAATCCCTGCCCCCTCAGGCATATGATCAGTCACCAAACCTAAATAAACTGGCGGCAAAGTACCATAACCAGCTCCCTATTAACATTCGTGAATGGTTGAAGAACGAACGCTTATTGCTAGACGAAGATATTAATGACTTTGAACTAGGTTACGGTGAATTCTACGGAAAAAGTTGGATAACCATACCAGTACGAGACGCTTCAGGTGTTGTCCAATTTATGAAATTACGTCAAGACCCCTTTGTGCCTTCTGGCGGTCCTAAATACATGTCTACTGGCGGAGACGCTTCAATATTTAACGCTGAGGTTTTGAAGGACAAACCAGACCAGCTAGTAATTTGTGAGGGTGAATTTGACTGCTTAGTATTACGTGCATTCGGTATACCCGCAATCACTTCTACTGCTGGTGCACGCACTTTCAAAGAGGAGTGGATTGAAAAGCTTACATCAGTCCGTCATTTATATATTTGCTTCGACAATGATGATGCAGGAGAACAAGGTGCAAATGATCTTATAGGGAAACTCTCTGAAGCCCTTCCCGCAACATCTATACTACAAATTACCCTACCGCATGAAGTTGGTGAACATGGTGACCTTACAGATTACTTCAAGCTACCCTACGCCGATCCTGAGGATTTATTTGAGAATTCAGTGCTTCGCTCTGGTCCAAAACCGATTGATGTCAGTACATTTGAGGAAATAACTACCAAAGAGCTGGCAAAGGTTCTAGACCTTACAATCAAACACGACAATGAAAATAAGCTAGTCAGCTTCTTATGTATGCTTTCTGCCTACACTGAAGATAGCCAGCTAAATGTGAGCTTCAATGCTCCCTCCTCTACTGGTAAGACATATATTCCAACTCAAGTGGCACAATACTTCCCAGATGCTGATGTGCGTCAATTCGGTGGTGCGTCACCAACGGCGTTTTTCCATGACAACACAAGCTACGATAAAGAACATGATCGTTACGTCAATGACCTTGAACGCAAAATTCTGATATTCCTTGAGCAGCCAAACCCTAAGTTACAGGAGAACTTACGTCCCCTATTGTCACACGATGAGAAAGAAATCCCTTATAAGATAACAGATAAGAATCAGAAGGGTTCTAACCGTGCGAAGAACATTATCATTCGTGGTTTCCCTGCAACAATATTTTGTTCAGCAGGCATGCGTCTCGATGAACAAGAAGCTACTCGTGCAATCCTATTAAGTCCCGAAACAAGCATTGAAAAGGTTCGTGAGGGTGTCCATTTGGCAACATTACGCAATGCTAATAAGGCAGAATTCTTAGCTGAGATTGAAGCTAGTCCTGAACGCCAACAGCTCAAGGACCGTGTACTAGCAATTAAACAAGAGCGTGTAGATCACATTGTAGTTCCCGACCCTGCAACTATTGAACGTCGCTTCTTGAGTCACGTTCAATCAACAAAACCACGCCACCAACGTGATGTGAGCCACTTGCTGTCGATTATCAAGTGCATCACCCTACTTAATGTCTGGTATCGTCGTGATGATGCGGGAAAGATTGTAGCCACTCAATCAGATATTGATCAAGGCTTTGAAGTCTGGCAAAAACTTAATAAAAGCCAAGAGCTGAATCTACCGCCATACACCTATGAATTCTACAAGAAGTACATTGTACCAATATACATCGCTAAGAATGAGGGTCGTGATCTTAATTCAAAAACAAACAGTAATGAAGTTGGTGTCAGTCGTAAAGAAATAATTATCCGCCATTTTGAACTTGAAGGTAGCTTACCGAATGATGACATACTACGCCGTCAAATCTTGCCCATGCTAGAGATGCAAGGCCTGATAACACAAGAAAAAGACCCGTTTGATAAACGCAATAAGCTGATATTCCCTCAACTGATAGAACCAGAACAATATAGTGGTGAGCATGGTGGGTCTACATCTTCAGAACAGGAAAAGGTCTGAACATGCCACGAAAGACCGCACCACCACCAGATATTGAATACGAGTACGTCGATGACGGTGATACTCGCACAGTAGAAGAAGCTTTCAACTATTTGTTTGATAAATATTTCGAACAAATTGAGAGTGCTTCTTAGGAGTAGTCATTGATATTTATTTATAAATGTTTATAATGGAGAGTATTATGGTAGACAAGAAATATTACACAGTACAAGAAGTAGCAGATTTATTAAAACTGCACTGGCAAAGTGTACTTACCTACATCAAAAACGGTGAGCTAGAAGCTGTAAAACTCGGTAAGGGTTACCGTATCAGCCAACAAGCATTAGATACATTCATCGCAAAACGCACAACCAAAACGAAAGGAACAAAATAATGTTGAGGGCAGCACTTTATGCTCGTGTGAGCACTGAATTACAAAAAGATGAACAGACAGTAAAAAACCAGCTATCTGAAATTAAGGCAGCAATCGTTAATGACGGAAACGCTCTTATTGAAAGTTGCGAATATATAGATGAAGGCTGGTCAGGAGCAATCCTAGAACGCCCTGCCCTTGACCTGATGCGTCAAGACGCTCGTGAGAAGAAGTTCGACATACTATATGTGTACGATAAGGGACGCCTTGCACGTAAGTATGTATACCAAGAAATTGTCATCGAAGAATTAACTAATTTAGAGATCGAATTCAAGAGCCTGCACGACATCAACGGCATTTCTGCTGAAGAAAAGCTAATGGGCGGTGTTATGGGTATTTTTCATGAGTATGAACGTATGAAGATTTCTGAACGCTTTCGTATTGGTAAGCTGAATAAAGTTCGCTCAGGTAAGCTCTTAGGTTATCAGGCTGCTTACGGCTATGACTACATACCAATTAAGGGTAAGGGTCACGAGAAAATCAACGGTAAATTCGTGATTAACGAAGAAGAAGCCAAAGTAGTCAAAATGATCTTTGAATGGATTGGTGTTGAATGTATCTCTATTAAAGAGGTTATACGTCGTCTGTACGATATGGGCATTCCACCAAAGAAACAAAAACGTGATGCTTGGACAAATGGTCCTATACACCGCATGCTGAAAAATGAAACCTACATTGGCACTCACTACTATTACAAGTCTGAGAGTGTAATGACAAAAAATCCAATGGCTAAAACTCAGAAGAAGTATCAGCATCGCCACACAATGAAAGGTAGCCGTAAGACCCGTCCTCGTACTGAGTGGCTGTCAGTAGAAGTACCACCGATAATAAGTGATGAATTATTTCAAAAAGCACAGGCTCAGATAAAGAGTAACGGTAAGCATAGCCAGCGTTTCAAGAAGAACCCCTATTTATTCGGTGGACTAATCTCATGTCCTTGTGGTGCTAACAGGACTGGTGAAGGCCAGAACGGTCACTTTTACTACCGTTGCACAGATCGTTTGTTGAAATTCCCTAAACCACGCTCCTGCTTTGAAGCTGGCGTAAATGTTCAGGTCTTAGACACTGTTGGTTGGGCTAAACTGTGTGAACTAATGACTGATCCTACCCTGTTGCAGCAACAACTTGATCGCTATGCTGAGGAAAAGAAGCTACTAGCTGGTCATAGTCCAAAAAAAGATGAACTGAGAATGCAACTTAAAGCACTTGAGCAAGAAGAACGCCGCTATGTGAAGGCTTGGGGTAAAGGCACGATGTCTGAGGCTGTATATACAGATCAAATGAATAGTGTCGCTAGACGCCGTAAGGAGCTAACAGACCTTATGAACAAGCCTGAAGCAGATAAGCTGGCACAGTTGCGTGAAATTGATCTAGAGACTTCTGTAGAGCCTTTCAAACAGTATCTAAGTAATCTGGGCTACGAAGATAAGCTTTTTACTGTAAGGAAGATAGTTGATAAAATAATAGCAACGAAGGAGACCGTCAAAATATGCGGAAAAATACCAGCATATGCTACTTCATTAACTGTAAACAAGGTCGGGTTAGATGTTGAGCATAGCGATACAAGAGACACAACAATACAAAATAACCAAGAACAGGTTGGGTTGAATGCTAAGTATTGGCATAGTCGGTCTGCCCAACGTAGGCAAATCCACCCTGTTTAACGCCCTGACTGGCGCCGGCATTTTGGCGGCTAACTACCCCTTTGCCACCATAGAGCCCAACACGGCCCTGGCCGCCGTGCCGGACCCCCGCCTAGACAAGTTATCTGAATTGTATGGCGGCGCCCCTATTAAGCCCGCCACGGTCACCTTTGTAGACATTGCCGGCCTGGTCAAAGGCGCAGCCGATGGCGAGGGCCTGGGCAATAAATTCCTAGCCAACATCCGTGAGTGCAACGCCGTGGTGCACGTGGTGCGCGCCTTTACAGACCCCAACGTGCAGCATGTAGACGCCACCGCGGACCCGGGGCGGGACATAGATGTCATTAACACAGAGCTCATCTTGGCCGATTTAGCCACAGTAGACAAACACCTCCCCAAACTAGAAAAAGAGTCCCGCGCCAATCCCAAATTGCGCCCAGAAGTAGAGCTTTTACAGTCCATTCGCGCACGCTTAGACAGCGGCCAGCCCGCCGGTCAAAATGTATCCGGCCTGCAGCTGCTTACCGCCAAACCGGTCATCTATCTCTTTAACGTGGATGAGTCCGGCCTAACAGACGCCGCTCTGCAAGCCCGCTTAACAGATATGGTCAAGCCTTCGCCTGCCCTGTTTGTCTGCGCGCAACTAGAGGCAGAACTGTCTGCCTTAGAGCCATCGGAGTCCGCAGAGCTGCTAGAGAGCTACGGTGTCCAGGAGTCCGGCCTCATCAAACTTATCCATGCCGCGTACGACGCTCTGGGCCTGCAAAGTTACCTAACCGCTGGTGATAAAGAAGTCCGCGCCTGGACCATTCCCCGGGGCGCCACCGCTCCAGAGGCCGCCGGTGTTATCCATGGTGATTTTGAGCGCGGCTTCATTGCCGCCGACATTGTTAGCTACCAGGATTTGCTGGCCGATGGTTCCCTGTCCGCGGCGCGCAGCGCCGGCCACGTCCGCCTAGAAGGCCGCGGCTACGTTATGCAGCCGGAGGATGTAGTTGAGTTTAAGTTTAACGTCTCCCGCTAGAAACCAACCGGCGTAGCCTTGGCCCGCCCTAATATCTCCAGGCGGGCATCGCCTAACAAATCTGCGTTGTCAATCCGGCCGTAAGCGGGGTGCGAAACATTCTGAACAATAGCCTCCTCTGCTTTGGTCGCAGCTGCCACGGCGGCCCGGGCAATAATTGGCGCTGGCGCGTCTCGCGGGCCGTACTTTTTAAGGAGTTGCTGCGCAAATAGATAGTCTGCCAATTTGTGGTCAACTTTAGGCGGGTTCATGGCTGCTGGCGGCGCGCCGCTTAGCGCTTGCTGTAATTGCTCATGCTGGGCAATGGCGTAATCTTGCAGTTGTTTATTTACGTCCTGCAGGTGCTGATGGCTGGCCTCTACTTGCTCGCGCTGCCACTGCTGTACCTCAAATAATCGACCCAGCAGCCGATCCATTAAGCGGCGCAGACGCAGGCGGTTCATGCTTCTAAAATGCAGTACGGCCGATGGCGTTTTTATCGTTAGACGGCTGCCCATTATGTGATGGCCGTGGTCTACTTTATCTATTTCATGCAGCTCTAAAGATTCAACTTTTAAGAAGTTAAAGGCTTTCTGATCCACCAGCAACACTCGCCGATCCGTGGCCACCAAAAGTGCCAGACCGTTCTCATACCAGCCGTTTAAGCACTCTAAAATACGCTCGCCCGGCTCCAAAAGCTTAGGCAGCTGCTTGATTTCTTTACGATTCCAGCTGGTAAAACCAAACTTTAGGGTTGTCAGCTGTCGCCAAACTACTACAGGTTCTACCACTGTTAGTTTCCTCTTACTATCTCCATTCTACACTGTTTGTTGAGGTTGTCAGTAATGTAAATTACTACTGCCAGTGCAGAATTATGTTTTCAATAATTTTAACGATAGTTTCGTGGTCAGGCACATCGTTTTTGTCAAAGTAGTGGTTGATTTCAAAAGTGTCGTCCACTACGTTTAGGCAGTGGATTTCATCGGCCATAATGTGGATTTTGTCCAGCGCCGGCACGTCAGCCATTGGTGTTACCACTATTATCCGACTGTGTTTTATGGGCTTCAGATAGGCTTCAGCCGCTGTCACTAAACTTTGGCCACGCAGGCCGTCTGCCACCAAAATTACGTGATTGCCCTTTAGTAGCTCCGGGGGCATAGTACCACCACCCACCAGCAGCCGATTCATTTCATGCAGCTTTGTAAGTTTTTGCTCCTCCAGAAAGCCCCGGTATTCGCTTTGCATCTCATCTATTTCGCCACTAGAAAAGTTACTGCCGTAAGAAAATGTCCCGTCCATAGCAATAGCGCCTATGGCCTCACTTTCTCGCGGGAGCGCAATCTCTGATAACACTAGAAGTCCTAGAACGCAGTGCAGCTGCGCCGCAATCTGCGCACCCAATACCACGCCGCCGTCATTTAAGGCCAGTACCGCGCAGTTCTCATAGCGATACTTATCTACTAGACGCGGCGCCAACATACGACCCGCCTGCACGCGCGAAGCAAAATACATATCTCTAGTTTAGCTTATGCTTGCGATTTTTAGGTGATAAAATCGCTCCAAATTGCCCTTACCGCCCGCCACATCAGAATCCGCCTTGTCTACAACATAAAAGCCGTGCTGCAGCACCCACGTTTCAAAATTTTTTAATATTTCCCTCCGGATTTTGTCGTTTTTTATGACGCCTTTGTGCTTCAGATTGTCGGCCGCCGCCTCAAACTGTGGCTTAACCATTAGCACTAGGTCCGTTTGAGCGTTACATAATTTTTTAATACTTGGTAGCAATTCTCTAAGGCTAATAAACGATACATCCGCCACCACTAGGTCAATTTTCTGACCAGTTTTAAAGTCCCTTATATCTGTTTTTTCATGCAGTTCTATGCGCAGATCTTGTCTGAGGCTATGGTGTAGCTGATTAGTGCCGACTTCTACCGCCAACACTTTGGCCGCGCCCTGCTGGAGCGCAAACTGCGTAAAACCGCCGGTGCTACTGCCTACATCCAGCATGATTTTATCTTTGAATTGGATATGGAGTCGCTCCGCCACGCTGGCAAGCTTAAGCGCTGCCCGGCTCACATATTGGTGCGCCGCTTGCACCTTAAGGACATCAGTTGGCGCCACCATTTGGCCCGGCTTAGTAGCCTTGCGCCCATTAACCGTAACTTGACCAAGCTTAATATAGCTTTCTGCCTGGCTGCGACTCGCCACCAGCCCCTGCGCCGCCAAAACTTGGTCTAGGCGCTGTTTCATGCCTACTCTTTGACTCGCTCCCGATACGCACCCGTAGCTGTGTCTACAGAAATCAAGTCACCCTGCTTTATGAAGGCCGGAACCCTAATGCTAATACCGGTTTCTAGCGTGGCATCTTTAGTAACCGGTCCAGACGTATCGCCGCGAACCACGTCTTCCGCATACGTTACTAGCAGCGGCACGTTCTTGGGAAGCTCTAGGTTAATTGGCCTGGACTCAAAGAACTGCAGGCTAACAATGTCGCCCTCTTTTAGGTAGCCCTCCGCGCCCTCCACCATGTTCTTGGACAGCTCAAACTGCTCAAAGGTCTCTTGGTTCATGAAGAACCAGGTAGAGCCATCGTTGTACAGGTATTGGACTGACTGGTTAGACACATCGGCGCTTTCTAGCTGCTCGTTACCCTTGTAGGTTTTTTCTAACACCTTGCCGCTGATAAGCCCCTTAATGCGCACGTTAACAATAGAGCCCCCGCGGCCCATAACTTTTTGGCCGTACTCCACCACGCGGTAGGGCTCGCCTTCATATACAAAAAGTGTACCTTTTTTTAAATCTGTGATGCTTAGTGCCATGTTTTTCTCCTTTCTATCAAGTATACATACAAAAAATCACCGCGACATGAGCTGATGCTTTGCCGCGGTGATTTTGTGATAAGGTTCTGAACCTGCGTATACCTAACGCTGCCGAGCCTTCAAGACCTACATTGTAGCAAGGTTACCTTAATATTTCAACGATTTTCTTGGTCTTTTCTATCAGAATCATTCGACGTACACCCTTCGCATATTTAAATTGATATGCAAGCTCGTGCCTAATCTTAGTCATGTGTATTTTTGAGCGTCGTGCATCAAAAACAATGCATCGCGACTGCTGTACCCCTCCCTGTAGCTGGTGCCTAATGTTATGCCTCCCGCTGCCGGTTGGGCTTTTAAGTTCCCACTCCACACCGCCGATAATGAAATCCGGTGTTTTCCGATTAGATCGGGGAACGAAAACCACGTTTGCTTGAAAATATTTTACAAGCAACTCTGCGGCTGACATCTCATATTGCGAGGGTAACGGTTTTAAGCCCGTTGGCAATATGACTTTGTACTGCGTCATATTGCCTTATCCTCATTAGTTAGCAGCCACAAACGGCAGCAGTGCAATGTGCCGCGCGCGCTTGATAGCGGTAGACAAACGACGCTGCTGGCTCTCTGTTAGGCCGGTCTTTTTGCGAGTTTCAATCTGACCGTAGACGTTTACGTAGCGCTGCAGGGTCTTGAAGTCCTTGTAGTCAAAAAACGCAACATCTGTCCGGTGCTTAAAAATCTTTGCCATTATTCAAATCCTTTCTTCATGATTTATCGTTTATTTAACAATTTTTCAGCAGTGCAGTCTGGAGTCAGAACCGAGCACAAAACTTGAGCCGTATAAAAATACAGTGAAAGTTTTTGACGCAGGTTCTGGCCCAGAATGTGCGCTGACAAATTTGTTAAAACGGGATGTCGTCCAGGTTGATGGGCTCTTCGCCCGCATCCTCTATAACAACATCATCCTTCTGCTTGCTGGCAGCTGGCTTAGCTGCTGGAGCAGACGCCTGAGCGCCATCCCCGCCAGGGCCACCGCCCAGGAAGGTAACATCGCTGGCTACAACTTCTACTTTAGAGCGCTTCTGCCCTTCTTGTTCCCAAGAACGGGACTGTAGGCGGCCGCTAACTAGGCAGGGCCGACCCTTAGACAGATACTGCGCCACGCGCTCGCCCAGTGGGCCCCAGGCCACAACATCTATGTAGTCCGTGGCCTCTTGCCAATTGCCATCCGCACCTTTGTACGAGCGGTTGAGCGCCAGGCTAAAGCTGCAGACGTTCTGGCCAGATGGTGTCTGGCGCAGTTCTGGATCGCGCGTTAGGTTTCCCATTAGAACAACTTGGTTAAAACTACGTGCCATGGGGCATTCCTCCTTTTATGTGATGGTTTCACCGTATCGCTGATGCCATCAAACTGCAAGTCCCAGTTCATTAAGTTTTAATTATCTGGGCGCAAATAACAGGGGTGATTATTTATCGTCAGAATCGTCAGATTCTTCGTCTTCAGAATCACCGCGAGCAGCGCGCTTGGCGGCCTGCTCTGCCTTAACTGCCTTGGCGGCATCGGCTTTGGCAATGGCTTTTAGATCTGGCTTGGTGATCAAAAAGCGAATCACCTCATCCGTGATGTTCAGCGTGCTTTCTACTTTGCCCACCGCCTCTCCTGGCATGTCGGCGGTGTAGAACACGTAGACAGCGTGCTCGTTGCCCTTAATGTTGTAGGCCAGCTTGCGCTTGCCCCAGTTGTCCGTGGCCGTAATTTTGCCGCCAGCGCCCTCAATAATTTTGGTGACGCGTTCCTCGGCCTTGGTTAGGTCCACTTCTAGGTCAGGGTGATATAGCACTGCAATCTCATACTGAGCCATATGTGACTTCCTTCCTTTGGTTAGCCTCCTTGGAAGAGGCTCAGCCCACGCGCACTAAGTCGGCCGCAAGCTGAAGTTAATAATGTATCTGTTATTCTACGCTATTTACCTCTGTTGGTCAAGATTGGCTTGCCATAATGCTTATGGCTGGTATACGATTAAGCTATGATTGCGGCACGCGGCGGGCCAAACTTCTTTGAACTAGATGCCCCTGCTTCTGCCCAAAATTCTCCCTACCTCATTTTCACCGCCGATGGCCCGTTCCCAAAAGAAATAGACGATGGGATTAATGTAGAACCCCTGCCTTCTGCTACCGAGGCTTACAGGGTCAGGATTTGTATTGCCGATACCTCAAGTGCATATTACAGAGACGAGGTAGTGAAGCATGCGCAAACTCTTGTAGAAGCACGCTACCTGACCCCACAAGGCTCAGAGGGCTACACCCCACTGCTGCCAGAGCCCTTCATCAAGCAACGTGAACTCAAAGCTGGTCAGACTAAAAGTGCCTTGGTTATAAGTTATATTGTTGGAGAAAATTGTCCACCCACTGATGTAGATGTGCAATTTGGCAATGTAGAGATTGCTCGCAACTACACTTACCGTAAATTTGGCAGTAAATGCCGTTTTAGCCCTGAAAAACAGCCGATTGCCAGAGCCGCATCTCTAACTCGAGCGCAACTGGGAGTTGGTTGGAATTCAGCCAGCGTTTTAGAGGAAATGCACAGTGGCTCATTCTGTGAGAGCAGCAGCACAAAGCTACGAGATGGTGAACGAATCACATCAACCTTCATGGTTGGTGGCTGTCATCTAGTAGGCCGCTGGCTTAAAGAGCGTGATTTATTGGCAATCTACCGTATCCATGACCCATCCGATACCACGTTAGCCGAGTTTATAGACACCAGCGTAGCTAGATTTAGCCAATCTCCCGGACGCCATGTTAGCCTAGGTCTTGAACCATATTGTCGGGTGACATCTCCCCTGCGCCGCCTGGAAGATTTTGTTATGAACGGCCTCCTGAAAGTCTACGCTGCTGGCGATAGAAATGTGGGTACACGTGATGAACGAGTAGTGCTGGAGACTGTTCGCGCCCTGAACCAGCGCATTGCATCGGCACAACGCGATAGCCGCAAGAGACAGACCACTGCGTGGCTGGCACATACCATAGCTAAAAATAGTAGCGCCGCCTAAAAAGCCCGGCCGTAGCCGGGCTAAAAACGTTTTTGTTATGCTTTTAGTGTAGCGCGACGGCGGAGTTTTGCAAGCCCGCAATCCAGGCGCCTCTTAGGTCCCAGGCGGGTGGCGCAGGACTTGCCCCATTAGCTTCAAACAACATAGCATCATACATCTGACTTGCAACACGCAGGCCCGTGTAATCATCATCTTCAATTGTTTCTTGAGCTGGCAGCAAAACAGGAATTCGGCTGGCATGCGCGGCTTGGACCTCATATGGTGCCATAACCTGATGTAAATGGGTGCCTCTAGCGCGAGTAATGACAGGCGCCTCCGGATTAACATTGCCATGCGTTAATGCTGTACCCCGACAATCCCCGCATGGGTGCAGCGTAGGCGCCAGCAGCCCGCTGTGCGTATCTGGCTGCACTGGCGCATCAACATGGAAACTTAAAATCTGTAGTTTATTTGCAACTGCACGCGCCAGCGTAAGCTGTTCTGCGCATACTTTACGGCGACCATCAGCTTTGTAGTTGGCGCCAATGACGCTAAAGTACCATCCCAGAGCGTCAACAGCCAAAGACGCATTACCCACGTTAAATCCCCTGTATGACCCCCGCAAGCGCTCTGCGGCGTTAGCTGCATCATCTAAAAGTTTAGGCGTAACCCAAGATAACGCCAGTACTAGTGGCACATCGTGGCTATTCATACCAAGCGACTCCACAAAGGTCTGTGAGGGCTTCATAGAAGCTTTATTATAGCACTATTACGTGATTTTACTAGTACCCAGCATCCGCTGGATCGCCCGGCGCTTCTACGAGCCCGCTGCTGGTGCGGCCCTCTACGCCCGCGGCCGGAGCAGCTGGGGCAGTGGCACCAAAGACATCGTCCAAAGAGCTCACTAGGACTTCGCGCGGGCGGGAGCCATCAGCGGCGCCAATAATGCCCTGCTCTTCCATTTCTTCCATGACGCGGGCGGCGCGGCCGTATCCTATGCGCAGGCGCCTCTGCAAGAGGCTGGTAGAAGCTTTGCGGGCTTCTATAACTACCCGAACAGCGTCTTTAAACATGTCGTCATCTGGGTCGGAGCCACCGTAGTCCACAACAGCGCTGCTGTTTTTGCCGCCGCCCAGGACCACCGGGATACTGACCACTTCATCATCATACTGCGGGGCGCGCTGCATTCTAATAAAGTCGGTGACCTTAGCGGTCTCTGCCTCTTCTATGAGGGCAGCCTGAACGCGCTTAGGCTTAGGCATATCGGCTGTTAGCAGCAGCATGTCACCGCGGCCCAGCAGTTTTTCTGCACCCATCTGATCAATAATGGTGCGCGAGTCCACCTGGCTAGCCACGGTAAAGGCGATTCGCGCCGGCACGTTAGCCTTAATCAGACCGGTAATAACATCTACGGACGGACGCTGCGTGGCCAACACTAGGTGAATACCGGCGGCGCGCGCTTTCTGGGCCAGGCGAACAATCAGAGCTTCCACGTCGCGAGCGGCCATCATCATCAGGTCGGCCAGCTCATCGATTACCACCACAATGTAGGGCATGCCCTCTTCCTTCTTAGCGGCGTTGTAACTGCCAATATCGCGCTTACCCTCTTCTGCCATGGTGCGCAGGCGGCGTTCCATTTCTGCCACAGCCCACTTAAGCGCGCTGATGCACTTTTCTGGCTCGTTAATAACTGGTGTTAACAGATGCGGCAAGTCCGCGTAGGGCGCCATTTCTACCTGCTTAGGATCCACCAGAATCAGCTTAAGATCAGACGGGCTGTTGCGGTACAGAAGACTCGTCAAAAAGGTGTTAATCATAACCGATTTACCAGACCCAGTCTGCCCGGCCACCAGCATGTGCGGCATCTTGGCCAGGTCCGCCACGATGGGTTTGCCGCCAATGTCTTTACCGATTACAAAGCTTAAGGGTCCTTTCATGTCGGACCACTCTTTGGAGCTGAGTAAGCTACTAATGCGCACCACAGCCGGCACAAGGTTTGGCACTTCTATGCCCACGGCGCGCTTGCCGGGAATTGGCGCTTCCATTCTAATGCTGGTGGCGGCCAAGTCCAGCGCCAAGTTGTTCTCTAGCGCGGTAATTTTAGTCAGTTTTACCCCTGTTGGTGGCTTGAGCGTGTATTGCGTCACGCGCGGACCAATGTTCGCGCCTTCCATGTCCACGTCTATGTTAAAGTTGGCAAACGTGTCGTGAATAATTTGGGCGTTGCCGTTGACATCGCCGGCATCGGCCTTGGCTTGTTTTTGGTTTAATAAATCAGTAGATGGCAGCTGCCAGTCCGGGTCATTGGTAGTAATAAGCGCCTCGTGATTCTCTGTTGGCGCCAGTTTCTGAGCGGTGTTTCTTAACGAGCTCAGTCGGACTGATTCAGCTTTTTGTTCAGCTACACCGGCGCCGTGGTGCACCACCGGCACGCCCTCATTAAGCGTAAAGCTTTGCTCCGTCTTGAGTGCTTGCAGGTCCTTATCTGCCTCTGTTTTCTCACGCTTTTTGGGCTTGAGTTTAACGAGCATGTCGCGAATATTTATACCAAAAGCAAAACAGGCTGACAAAATTGTAGCAATAAAGAACAGTAGCGCCGCCGGCACTTGATCAAGCGCGCCCAAAATGCCGCCGCCAAGCAGGCCGCCAACTTCCCCGCCGCTGTCACTGACCCAACCAGGGCCATCCACCTGACGGCTGGCGGTTACCACCGCTGCAAAACAGGCCGCAAAAATAAGCAGCAGCGTCATGCTGACCAACTTAGCTATAGGAATCCGTCGGTCTTCGCTGTTAAATTTGTGGATTGCCCAGTAGACCAGCGCCACCGATGTTAAATAGGCCGCCCAGCCAAACAACCAGTAGGCGCCGTGGAATAGGCTAACTGGTAATTTTCCGCCAGCCCCAAAACCACCCAAAAACAAAAACACGGCCAGCAGACACATGATTATGGCTGCGCTGTACGCCCAAAAGGGCGACCGCTCATAACTAGCGGCTTTTGTAGCTGATTTTCTTTTGCTTGATTTTTTCATTTTGGCTGCCATATCGGAGCTAATTATATCCTTTATTCTGCCTTGGGTCCAGTCTGGCTGACTTGCTCAAGTGCCGCGCGCCTCTCTTCAAAGATAGCATTCAGCTGTCGATGGTGCTTATCTAATTCAGCCCTACCCGTTCTGTCTGTTGGATGGTTGTCTAAATATGCCTTTAGCAGGTCAATACGACGCTGTAAAATGTCTTCTTGGCTATCTTTGAGTACTTCTGACATGTAAATATTATAGCAATATTTACATCATTTGTCAATCTAGATGGCTTTTAGTTGCTCACGATTGTTGGGTCGCGCGGAATCTGTAGATTTTCTTCGTCACGGCTTTTGAACAGGAACACAACTGCCGCCAAGACGCCAAGCCCAAGAGCTAAGACTGAGCCAACAATCAGAGCATAGCGTCCGGCACCGGTATCAGCCAGCTGACCACCTGATGTTGCCTGGGAAGCTGGTGTTCCATCTGCGCCCTCATTTGTGCCTGTCACTGCGCCGGAGCCGCCAGTTGAGACGGTGGGCGCAAGGCTAACAAAGACTGGGTCCACAATTTTGCCGTTTGCGGCTTTATCGTCATCGCCAAAGCCACCATCTACCAGCGTATACATAATGGTTGTGACTGGTTTGCCGGCGACATCTACGTCTTGGACGGTAACGTCGCCAGTAACATCAGAAGTCTGGCCAGCAACTTGCTTAAAGACGCGGATCTTTGCGTTATCGTAGACTTTGCCCAAATTGATTGTGACCTGGGCCGATGCGCCCGGTGAGCTACAGTTAAGGCTAAAGCCGGCGCCCGCAAGGACACTGCCCGTGACTTCTGCTGGGGCCGTCTTGCTCTCCGAAGTTGCTGAGGTAGCTGCGCAGCTCCCTGTTGCGGAGAAGCCAATAGTGGATTCAGTGCCTGGAACTGTGAATGTAACAGGTGCTGCTTGGGTGGGGTTATCAATTGTTACTGGCACTGCTGCACTAGTTGTATGGTTGCCAGCAGCATCATAGGCCACAGCTGTTAGATTGGCACTGCCGTTAGTCCTGGTGGTGGTAAGCCACGCTAGAGTGTAAGGTGCAGTCGTATCTTCGCCAAGCTCTGTAGACCCATCGTAGAATCTAACTTTTGTGACACCTATGTTATCTGCAGCAGTAGCAGTCAGCGTTGCATTGCCCGTTAAAGTTGCGTTTGCTGCTGGTGCGGTCAAAGATACAGTTGGCTTCTCTGTATCAGTCGTTCCGGCAGGGTTGCTAACCGTGATTGCGACTGCAGTTGAAGTAGCAGGATTGTTTGCCGAGTCGTAAGCCTTGGCTGTTACAGTTGTGTCGCCGTTAGCTACAGTGGTACTGGGCCAATCAAAGGTGTATGGGGCAGTAGTATCTTCACCTACTTTTGAAGTACCCACGTAAAATTCAACTTTTGTTACTCCTACGTTATCTGCAGCAGTGGCGGTCAGCGTTTTTGTACCTGTTATGATTTCATTGGCGGTAGGAGCTGTGACACTCACTGTTGGTGCTTCACCATCTGTGGAGGTTGCTGCTTTGGTAATAGTAAAGTTATCGGTAAATCCACCTGTTTGGCCTACTCCTGGTACAAACGAACCTGTGATTGATGTGCTTGTTATATCAAATTTGGAGAACCCAAATGTTGCATTAGGCGAGTTGCTGCCCATAGCAGAAGCCAGATACGGAGCATCCGGATCGCCATAGTTAATACCGTTCATCTTGTTGCCATCTTTTTCATTTCCGCCGGCTGAACCAGTAATGATCACGATTGATCCAGCGCCAGCCTCGTAGGTGGTGTTAGAGGCATTTGCAACGCAGGTAGGAGTGTACACATTAAAGTTGTAGCCTGCGCAAGCTGCGCCGCCTATCTGTTTGGTTCGCTGGTAGTTATGGTCGTGAGCGGCCAGAATTAAGTCTACCTTCTCAGAAAGCAGCATGTTAAAGAATGGCTTGACACTCGGATGCTCAGTTGCGGCCATATCCTGGCTGCCGTGTGAGGTGCCTGCATTAAGGTAAGGAATGTGCTGGTTTACAACCACCCACATACCGGCAGCCTTAGCTTCTTTAATTTTAGACTGGACCCAGTCATAGCGTGGCGTTCCTACGCTATAGTCATATATACCACCGTTAATGGTATTAATTCCTGGAGAGACAGAGATAAAACGCGCAGTAGGGCTAGACGTTGGGTAGTCAAAGTAAAATTCGCGTCCGTAGTTAGTGGGAGCTGTGCCGGCAGTGCCTGTGGTGTAGGGCGAATCTTGGATATTGAGCTCCGTTGGCTTTGCCACACAATTTGCACTGATAATAGTATTTATGTCGTCCCCATTATTGCCAAGGTGCTTGACTTCTTCGTGGTTCCCGTTTAGGGCAACTTCTGGGATTGTGCCCAGCTTAGACTTAACCATAGAGCACCAGCTAAGTGCCCCACCATTCTCGTTATAGCTTAGGTCTCCATTGGACTGGAAAAAGCTAATGCCAGAAGCACCGGCGGCTTGGAAAACAGCCGCGGATTCTGCGTGGTTGCCGTGATCACCGGCAGCGCCAAAGGAAAAGCCGGCTTCTGCGGCTTTAGACTGGGTTTTGATTAATATGCCGGTTAGCCCAAAACCAATCGCTAGAAAAAGGGCAGCCAGTACGCCACTCCGCCTAACAAATTGTTTTTTTAGGCTCTTTATCTTTTCCGATGACGCCATAGAAACCCCTTTCTAAACTATTCTTAAGCTAATAGTATCGCAAACCAATATTAATCTGCAACTAATTTGCTAGTCCGGTTGGTCTTGACCCAGAAGACGGGCACGCATTTCCTGGAATCGTTTTTGTTGGTCCACAGCAATTTCTTCAGCAGTCTTGGTCTTAGATTGGTGCACTGTCTGCGCCTCTTGACCCTTGCCGCTAATGATATTTACCACTGGAATAACGATGGGGCTACGTTGCGTTTGCTCAAACAAGTAGTGCGTAATGTGATCTTTAAGTTCTGCCTTAAATCGGTCTAGATCTACGCGTTTAAAGCGCTGCTGGACGGCGCGCTTGACCTCTAGGCGCAGACCATTCATGATTTCTTCGTTGTCACGCATGTAAATGAAGCCGCGGCTAATAATGTCCGGGCTGGTCAACAGATTGCCGGTCTTTTTGTCTACCGTTAGAATTACCGCCACCAAGCCTTCCTCAGATAGCAGCACCCGGTCTTTAACCACCACGTTGCTGACCACGGAGCCGGTTTGGTCTACCAGCAAGCTGCCGTAGGGTGCTTTGCCGCCCAGGGTCCAACTGTTTTCATCAAATAGGAGTTGGTCGCCATTTTGAGCGTCAATCACGTTATTGCGCGGCATACCTTCTTCTATGGCTAATTCTTTGAAGTACTTGCGGTGCAAAGCGCCGGCGTAAATTGGGATGAAGTACTTGGGACGGACGATGTGCAATATCTCCCGGTACTCATCACGCGCAGCGTGACCAGACACGTGCATTGGGCCGACGCCATCAATCTCATGCGTGGGGTGCCTAAAAAGCGTAACGCCGCGGCGGATTAGATCGTTGCCGATTTCTTGGTAGCGGACCTCGTTACCTGGAATTGGCGTGGAGCTGACCACCACCGTGTCGCCCTCTTTGAGCTTAATGTGACGGTGCTCCCCTTCTGCCATGCGCTGCAGTGCGGCGCGCGGTTCACCCTGGCCACCGGTACAAATAACGAGTACTTGGCGATCTGGAATGTTTGGCATCTCGTGCATTGGCAGCACGGTGCCCTTTGGAATTTTTAGAATGCCCTGACGGACGGCAATCTCTGCATAGCTCATCATACTGCGGCCATCCAATGCCACGCGGCGACCGGACTGCACAGCGGCATTTACAATCATTTGCACGCGGTTCATGTTGGAGCTAAAAATAGCTACAAAAACGCGGCCCTCAGCCCGACCAATCATGTCGTGGAAGCTTTCCTGCAGGGTGTGTTCAGTTGGGGTACGACCTGGTTTATCTGCACCAGTGGAGTCACTCATCATGAGCAACACACCTTCATCACCCAACTGCCGTAGACGGGTGACGTCTGTAGGCATATCGTCTAGCGGTTCTGGGTCTAGGCGCCAGTCACCGGTGTTAATGACGCGGCCAACCGGCGTATCCACCACAATACATGACGATTCCGGCACAGAGTGCGTAATGCGCACCAGCTCAATAAAGAACTCGCCCAGTTTCAGGCGCTCGTGGCCGTCCATATTCATAATGACCAGCTCAGGCACAAAATCCAGGCCGGATTCTGCTGCAGCATCTTCAAATGACTTGCCCACCACGCCCAAAGTAAAGCGTGATCCATAGATTGGCGCCGGGAACTTAGGCACAATGTGCTTTAAGCCGCCCAGGTGGTCTAGGTGACCATGACTAATGACGTAGCCGCGTAGCTTGTGCTTAATGCTCTCTAGGTAGGTGGTGTCTGCAATGGCGTAGTTAATGCCCGGCAGGTCCACACCCAGGTGGTTGCCGCAGTCCAGGATTAGGGCGTCGTTGCCAAATTCCAGCACCTGCATGTTTTTCTCGCCAATCGCCTCTTGGCCGCCCAGGAAGGTAATCTTGAGCTTAGCGGTATCTTCTTTAATCACGTTAGCCCTACCGCGCTCCTGCGCCTGCTGGTACTGATTAGCAATTTTCTGCGCGTCCATCTGGGTTCGCTTCTGCGCCCGCACGGCTTGCCCGCGCGACACAGTCAAGTTACCGCCCAGCTGGTTTTGCTGGCCATTGCCAGCGGGCTTTCCGCCCCTGTTTTGTGGCCGACCGTTGCCTTGTCCTTGCGGGCGTGAACCGCGCTGCGGCCGCTTGTTATTTGGCCTCTGTCCATTATTGTTTTGTTGTTTCTGTGGTTCCATAAACGTATTTGTCCTTTCGTTTTATGAGACTAATTGATTTTCTTAATAATCGCCGGAATCTGCCCAAAATCGTCCAGTAGCGTCTGGCGCAGACCCCCGTTATATAATGCTGCGGCCGGGTGGAACAGGGGCACAATCACCACTTCCAAAACGTCCTTGGCATCGGATTTATGCTGCAACTTTAGGCGCTTTGGCTGCCCGTGGTCGCGGCTAATTTGCAAATCCGGCAGGAAACACGCGCCGCTGTGTCGCCCCAATGTAACGACAATCTTGGGCTGAATGATTTCCAGCTGGGCCTGCAAATACGGCAAAAACGCCTTCTTCTCCTCTGGCAGTGGATCCCGATTATTCGGCGGCCGATATTTAACAATATTAGTAATGTAAATGTCCTCCCGCTTCAGATTGATGCTAGCCAGCATTTCATCTAGGAACTTCCCGGCGGCGCCCACAAATGGCACGCCTTCTAGATCCTCTTTTTTGCCGGGCGCTTCACCAATAAAGACGATTTGTGCCTCTGGGTTGCCAGCACCAAACACCAGTTGCGTGGCTTGAGCGGCTAGGTCTGGGCAGATGTTGTTCTGCACGATTGTGGCCTCTAACTGCTGTAGTTTCTGGGTATTGCTCATGCTCTAATTCCCCAAACGCGCTTCTCGGCATCGCCATTAATAACCTCGGCTTTCAATCTTCTGACAACTCTCTGGCTGGGTTTATTATCATGTCTGACTGCAATCTCAACCATACTTAGCCCGCAGGATGAAAGGCCCCATTTGACTAGCTTACGCGCCGCGGCAGTTGCATACCCGTTGCCCTGAGCATCTTTATCTAGCCAATAGTACAGGGCGGCATGCCGGCCGGTGAACCCTTTGGCAAAGCCAGAAAAGCCAACCCCACCAACCACTTCACGATCAACTACAATAAGCCGATCATCGCTATCGCCAACATAACTGCTGCCGCACATTATGTCATATTGTGCCTGAATAGCTGCTCTGTCCAGCCCGGCCTCTTCTTCGCCTGACGCAATAAGCTCTGGCATGTTTTTCCACCTTAGCTCTACATAATCAGCTGGGTCACAAGCAGTCACCACTGGGAGCTCAATTCGATGTGCAATAGCTTGGATAGACACTACTTTTTACCCCCAGATTTAAGGCTTTGCCAGATATACTGCAGTCCAGCTACCGCAAACACCAGCGTCAGCCCGTACCATAAGAAATTCCCGCGGTCCACGGCTAGACAAAATGCGCCGTAGGCCAGGGTCAGGGTCAGCGCCGCAAAAATGGCGGCGCCAACGCGGGTCTTGGAAAAGTGTTCAAGCTTGTCTACCATCTAGCTTCTAAAATCTTACTTTTTGTCTGCAAGTTCCTTAGCAGCGGCTTTCATGGAAAGCTGCAGGCGGCCACGGTCGTCAATGGCCACTAGTTTTACAGTGACTTTATCGCCCTCTTTGAGCTTGTCGGAGACTTTTTCAGTGCGCTCTTCAGAGATTTCTGAGACGTGCACCAGACCGTCTTTGCCAGGCAGGATTTGCACAAAGGCGCCAAAGTCCAGAACTGAAACCACGGGGCGGTCTTTGTAGATTTTGCCCACTTCTGGCTCTTCTACGATGCTGGCGATCCAGTCTTTGGCGGCCTGAATGGCGGCGCCGTCTGGGCTGGCAATCATGACCGTGCCATCGTCTTTAATGTCAATTTCTGTCCCGGTTTCTGCGGTAATCTTCTGAATCGTCTCGCCACCTTTACCAATAATCTCCCGAATTTTGTCTGGGTTGATTTGGATAGACTCAACGCGAGGTGCGTATGGGCTCATCTCTGCGCGCGGCTGGGCCAGCGTAGTCAGCATGTGCTCCAAAATGTGGGCGCGGCCATCACGGCCCTGCTCTAGCGCTTGCTTAAGGACAGATACCGGCAGGCCATGAACCTTCATGTCCATTTGCAGTGCGGTAATGCCCTTGCTGGTTCCGGTGACCTTAAAGTCCATGTCGCCGGCAAAGTCTTCTGCGTCAGCGATGTCGCTTAGAACATAGGGCTTGTCGCCCTCAATCATCAGGCCCATGGCTATACCAGAGACGGGGGCCTTAAGTGGCACGCCGGCATCCATAAGCGCCAAGCAGCTACTACAGGTGGCGGCCATAGAGGTAGAGCCGTTCTGGCTCATAATCTCTGTTACGGAGCGGATGGTGTATGGGAACTCTGCCTCTGTTGGCAGTACAGCGGTGAGTGCGCGCTCTGCTAGGTAACCGTGGCCGATTTCGCGGCGGCCGGGCGACCCTAGGCGGCGAACTTCGCCAACTGTCCAGCCAGGAGCGTTGTAGTGGTGCATGTACCGGCGCTCCGTGTTCTTTTCCATGGTGTCTACTAGCTGGGCGTAGCTGGTTGGCGCCAGGGTTACGATGTTCATGGCCTGGGTAACGCCACGCGTAAACAGGCTGGAGCCGTGGGCTCGTGGCAAGAAGCCAACTTCTGAACTCAGCGGACGAATTTCTGTTAATTTGCGGCCATCGGGGCGCAAACCTTTTTCTATAATGCCTTTGCGGACATCTTTATGGACGGCCATATCAAAGGCGTCGTTATAGACGGACTTATCAAAATCTTCGCCGAGTTTTTCTGCAAAGTGGTCTAGGACTTCTGTGCGCAAAACGCCAATCAGTTCGTTGCGCTCTGGGTACGGTTTGTGCAGATCCTCACCCAGTTTGTTTTCTAGATACTTGGCGACTTCGTCCTGGATGGCTTGGTCTGGCAGGTCAAGCTCGTACTCCTGCTTGGTTACGCCAATCTTAGCAACCAGTTCTTCCTGTAAGGCGATTGCTGGCTGCATGGCTGTAAAGGCCCAGTCCAGCGCTTCTACCACCTGCTCTTCTGTAACTTCTGACGCGCCGGCCTCTACCATCATAATGCCGCTCTTATTACCGGCAACTACGAGGTCTAGAGCGCCTTCATCCAGCTGTTCTGCTGGGAGGAAAGCTTCTAGCTTGCCTTCTTGGTTGTAACCCACGCGCAGACCGGCCACAGGGCCGTCAAATGGTGCGCCGGTGAGCATGAGGGCGGCGCTGGTGGCAATCATAGCAATCATGTCTGGACGGAAAGCCGGGTCCATAGACAGCACAGTGGCAATGCCCTGCACTTCGCAGCGGTAACCCTTAGGCCATAGGGGGCGGATTGGGCGGTCAATCAGGCGGCCAATCAAAACTGCGTCGTCAGATGGGCGACCCTCGCGCTTAATAAAGCGCGAACCGCTAATCTTGCCGGCGGCGTAAAACTTTTCTTCGTAGTCAATGCTGAGCGGAAAGTAGTCCATGCCAGCAATTGGCTTGCCAACCATGGCCGTGCCTAGGACCACGGTGTCGCCGTAGCGAGCCAGCACACTGGCGCTAGAGCGGAAACCAACGCGGTTCACTTCTAGTGTTAGTTTGCGGCCCAAAAAATCGGTTTCTACAGAAACGATTTGCTTACCGCTTGGGTTGATAGTTTGGCTCATATAAGAACCTCTCTTTCTAGTTTGGTGGAATCTTATGCTCAGGGTGCAAATATACCCGCATCTTGTGCTAAATATCGAATATATCTGTGGCTCTGGTCATAAGATACCCATCTGTTTTAATGTGCACAAGCTTGGACGTCCTCTATGGACGCCCTGGTCTGAGCAAATTATTTGCGGATGCCGAGTTTCTTAATCAAGGCAGTGTAACCATCTGGGTTACGCTCTGCAATGTAGCGCAGCAAACGACGACGGCGACCAACCATTTGCAGTAGCCCGCGGCGAGCCGCAAAATCGTGCTTGTTAGCCTGCAAGTGCTCCGTTAACTCTTTTATGCGCTCTGACAGCACAGCCACCTGGGCGCTAGCGCCACCGGTGTCATCTTTGTGGACCTGCGCGCTCTTAATAGCGGCGGTCTTTTTCTCCGTTGTAATCATGTGCTAGGTATTTTAACAGATGTGCGCTCCTTGCGCAAGAGTCATTTGTACACGTTGCGCAAAGTTTTAACTGGCTTGTCTTAGCTCATGAGTAGTAGCACCCAGGGCGTGGAGCTCAACGGCTGTATATGTAACATGTAGCCCACTCACAATCGTCATTTCATCGGCTTGATAATCAACGTTCAACTTCCCCTGCAGCAAATCACCTTCAATGGTATCTCGTATCGGGGGTGGCTGATTCATGTACGACGCAAGGGGGAAGATTCTAAGGTTCAAAACATCACCCCCTACCGCTACGTTGGTTACTGCCTGCAAGGAATTGGTACGCTGATTAAACAGCCGCACTGCCCAAGTCAGGGGGTCATTGGTGTGTCCAACATACTTTTTATCGACTCGTAAAATCTCTGCCCCGTCTGGTGCTGCGCCCAAAAACACATTAAAGAAGCCGGGAGGCGCGTTCTCAAATATACCTCTTGCTGGCTCAAACATCCAATCTGTTTTTTGAGCTTCTTCTTTTATAGATCGCAACGACGATAAATAAGCAACTTCGCTACTAGTCATATTTGTTTTATCTCCTCCCTCTGTAATACTCCTTGGCAAGAAAAAACACAAGCGGAATTGCTACAGCTTAACGCAATTGCCGGTTATAGTATCAAGCGGGTTTGTTACTGACGAGCATCAATAAGTTGCAGGCCCGGCAGCTGGAGGGCCAGAATAGCCTTATCGCAAGTGATAAGCGGGAGCTGTTTTTCTTGGGCTTGGGCTACAAGCAACAAATCAAATGGATCTGCATGTGGTGCATTTTTAGCAGTGGCGGTCGCAATCGCTTGCTCTGCTGTCACTTCTAGAATAGGCACCTGCCTTTGTTTGAGTAGGGCTAGAACAGCTGACGTATCAATGTCTGTAAGCTTACCGCGGCGCTGCTTAAGTTTAATCTCTAGTAAACTAATAGAAGACACTGCAACAGACTGATATTTCTCTTGTAGCATTGCCCAAGTTTTAGGGCCAATACTGCCCCTTTGACCCTCTAGAGCCCAGATTAGAATATGCGTATCCGCCAACATTAGATGTCCTTATCTAGCCAAACGTCCCAATCTTTAGCCATCAGTTTTTCTGACGCTTCCCAGTCTTCTTCAGAGATGTGGAACTGACCTTTCATGGCCCCAATCCAGGACTTTGGCTGCTTCTTTTCTAGCGGCATAATACGGGCAATAGGCTTACCAAACCGCCCCACGTAAATAGTCTGGCCAGCCTCTGCGGCGGCCAAATAGTGGCTAAATTTAGCCTTAACTTCATTAACAGGAATTGTTTGCATACTGTTAGTCTAACAGATTACAAAAGTTGGTCAAGTAGGTCATACCTGAAAGACTTTGGCCAGCAGCTCAGGGTCGTCCGGCGTCACTGCTTCAGCTAAATCATACTCCCCAACCGATGTCCGCCGCAAAGCCGACATATAGGCGCCACTGCCCAGCTCCCGGCCAATATCTTCCGCCAAAGATCTAATGTATGTGCCACTACTAACTCGGCTGGTAAAACGGACGATTGGGTAGTTGTAATCTACAAAATCATTGGCATAAATGGTCACAGGCCGCGGCTCTAGCACTGGCTGCTCCCCTGCTCTGGCCAGTTGGTAGGCACGCACGCCGCCGACTTTTTTGGCGCTAAAGGCGGGCGGTGTTTGCAGTAAATCGCCAGTAAACTTTGCTAGAGCAGCCCGGACGGCCTCTTCCGTGGGAACAACATCAGAAACAGGGGTCAACGGACCTTCTGAATCACCGGTGGCGCTGGTTTGGCCTAGTGTTAATGTGACGTCGTAGGTTTTATCGTGCTTGGACATATCTCCTGCCCGGCGAGTGTAGTCTTTGCCTATCAAAAGCACTAAAAGGCCGGTGGCCAGCGGGTCCAGTGTACCGGTGTGGCCAACTTTGGTGTTCTTGGGTTTAGTGCCCTGCACGCGGGCAACGGCGCGGCGCACGTAATTAACCACATCAAAACTGGTCCAGCCAGATGGCTTGTCTACTAGTAGAACACCTTGCATGTAGCTAGTCTAACAGATTACTGCCCAAAGCCCGGCGGCATCAGCGGTGGTGGCACGGGTGGCGGCGCTGTGGGGCCGGCCGCAGTGGAAGTTGGCGGTACTGGATTTGCAGGCGGTATAGACAGTACTGGTGGAGCAGTAGGCCCACCAGGGACTGGCAGCGTAAACGGTTGATCAACTGGGGCGGTTAAGATGGGGTTTACTGGGGGTTTTGGCGGATCGGGGTCATTCATGACCTCAAATGCTCCTGGATTGAACTCGGTAGAAGAGGCGCCCTGCGCAGCGGGAGCCTGAGGCGTATCTGACGCATCGGGCTGCTCTGGGGTTAAATCTATTGGCTGAGCGTTCAAAGCCTCTATTGGCTGAAGTGGCTCGGTACTACTCGATTCTCTATGCGCTGCCTCTACCTGCTCAAGGGCGGAATCAACGGATGACTCCTGGGGCAAATTTTGTAAATGCGGACTATCTACCGCGGCTTCAATTTCTGCCAAAGTACCCGCGCCTATGGGGGATGCAGGCTCTGCATTATGGCTCAGTAACGGCGACTCTTTGCCTCCTTCTAAAGGATTCACTGCTGCCGTTAGTTCTTCTTCCGGACGACTATTTGCGGTTAAAGTACCCCCTAAACTCGGCGGATTAATAACAAGTCTGCTACTATGACCTGCCTGCTTCTCTGTTGGAGCCGAGTCTGCGACATCACCTGTGGCGCGTGCCTGGCTAATAAGAGACTGTTCCTCTGCCCCTAGTTCGGTATCTTCTTGGTTGTCTGAAGGAGCGGGTAGTTCCATAGGCTCCTCGGGCGTTTCTTGCGTTGCCGCGTCATGCTCAATCTCTAAAGAGCCATCGCTGTTCTCTGTCGACTGCTGGTCCCCTTCCTCTACAATTGGATGCGACTCGCTCTCTTCTGAGGCATTGCCTTCATCTAGTTTTGTTGCCACCAGTTGTTGGTTTGCGCCATTACTCATAAGCTGCGCACTGATGCTCATAGTTTGCGGCGTGGTCTTGGCGTTACTAAAGCGTTCTGTCTGGGCCACAATACCTGTCAGAAGTGATGTGGCGATTTGCCCATCCAGCTCGTCCTTGGCTACCTGATTGCCAACGTCTACTGCTAGCTCGCTCAAGCTACTGGCGCTCGCGTCATCCCAGTTAATCGACCCAAGCTCACTGGCGCCGCCGTTGGTTATGGTGGCTACGGTGGCATCGTGCAAGATACGGCCGTGCGCGGTAACGGCAACATCAAGATCGGCCTGGCTGGTTACGCCTAGGGCCAAGACCATGTCCACATTAAAGTCACCCTGGCTAAATTCTAGGTCTTCGGCCGTCAGGCTGGTGCGATACGGCGTAATAAACACCTTAACCACGCGGTCTTCTACCTTGTAGCGCAGTTTATCGGCCTTGGACTTGTCTAGAGAGATGATAAAGTCGCGTAGCGAGTCCGTGTTCTTTTCTAGCGTGTCGGCGGGCTGCAAAAATTCTAGCGTGCTGGGCACATCGCCACTAAACACAGCCGTGGCGTGCTTGCCCGCTTTGTTGAGCCAAAGGGTTAAACCAATACACGCTGCCAGTTGATCTACGGTTGGGTTGGTACTGACGGTAACCAGAATATTAGTCGACTGTTTTATCTTGTCAACAAGGGCTGTTTGCGGTGATTGGTTTTGTGTATCCATTTTTTGTTTATAACTTTCGCTTTTAATGTACCAGTCTTTTGCCCTAAGCGCAAGCGGATTGAACGGGTACTTTTGACAAAATAACCCTACCCCTGTACAATAAGCAGTCGAAACTAAGTTATTAAGTAAACAAGGTCAGAAAGAACACATGCCGATTATCAAATCCGCCAAAAAGCGTGTCCGCGTTGCCACTAAGGCAGCTATTCGCAACAGCAAAACTAAGCGCAGCTTAAAAACTGCCATGAAGTCTTTTGTTAAGAAAGCCTCCCCAGAGACACACGCTGAGGCGCAAAGCAACCTAGACAAAGCTGTTAAAAAAGGCATCATGCACAAGAACAAGGCTGCTCGCCTAAAGAAGCAGGCCGCTGCTCAGGCTAAAGCTGCCGGCGTTAAGCCTGCTACCGCCAAGAAAGCTGCCGCTAAACCAGCTGCCGCCAAGAAAGCTGCCCCAGCTAAGAAGCCAGCTGCCGCCAAGAAGCCTGCTACAGCCAAGAAAGCTCCAGCAAAAAAGCCAGCTGCTAAGAAGTAATCAGCTACTGTTCGTACCTTAGAGACCCCTGGTGGGTCTCTTTTTATTTATGCGCTGAGGGCCAGCAAATAGTGCTGCAGAGCGGCATGCAAATCTAGATTTTCACGCTTAGAGCGGGCATCTATGTCCGCCAAGTCGCGCAAGCGCTGCTGCAACCTGGCGCGAGTCAATCCCCGCCCTGCCGCCCAGCTTTTATTAACCGTATACGGGCTGACCTTGGCCTGGGCAGCAACTTCTGTAGCCGACCTAGACTCCGCTGTAACAATCAGCGCCAAGATATGCAGCTGCCAAGCCAACATGGCAATCAGTTGCTGCGGCTCCACTTTTTGGGCCTGCTGCTCCGCATACAAATCCAGCACCTTTTGACGACGTCCCGCAAAGGCTGCGTCTAGCAGTTCAAAAATGCTGCTCTGCGGTGCGGCCTCTGTTAAGAGGTCTATGGTATCTCTGGTAATGTCTGCGCCGTGCAGCACCAATTTGTCTAGTTCATGCGCCAGCAGCTGCTGATTGGTGCCCACTCTTTGCATTAAATAGGTGGCATTGGCTACGGATAATTTTCCGTCCTGCCCAGCAACATAGTCCACTGCCCAACGCGCCAGCGCCGAGCCATCTAGCGGCGCAAATACAGTAAATTCCGTGGCCTTCTTCAGCCACTTGTAATAACTAAGCCGCTTATCTAGTTTTGGCTCAACAATCAGCACATCCGTAGTGTCTGGCATCTCTGTTAGAGACGATTCAAACTGCTCCACAAACTGCTTATTAGAAGATGGCCTATGAAGGACCACCAACTTCCGCTCCGTCAGAAACGGTGGACTGGCCAGGGCTTCCGCTATCTGGGGTAAGCCGGCTTCTGCGCCATCAATTTGTTCAACCGCCATTTCCGTGTGCTGCTGCACAAAATCGGCCATGTGCTGCCGCAAAGCGGCCTGCAAGGCAAAATCGTTCTCCCCTGTTAGCGTGGTTAGCATGGTTCTATTATAAACTGTTAGCTGGCTAACATCACACCTGATTGTTCCCTGATAGACTAGAGGTACCATGGGAAACGTAGTTATTGCCTCCAACCGCTTGCCGGTGGCTGTCAAAAAAGTAAACGGCAAATTGGAGTTTAGTCAGAGTACGGGCGGTGTGGCTACCGGGCTTATGACGTACATGAAGAACCCGCGCAACCGCTGGATTGGCTGGCCGGGCATCGCCAGCGATGAGCTCACCAAAGCCGACAAACAAGAAATAACCGCCAAGCTTGCCACGCAGCACTGTATCCCCGTTTTTTTAACTAAAAAACAGATTGATGATTTTTATAACGGCTACAGTAACAGTGTGCTGTGGCCCCTGTTTCATAACCTTCCTATGACCGCAAAACTCAAGTCTAGTTGGTGGCAGGGGTATTATGATGTCAACAAAAAATACGCCGATGCCTTGCAGACCGCAGCCAGCAAAAGCAGCCGCATTTGGGTGCACGATTACCAGTTGCTGCTCGTACCAGAAATGCTCCGGCGTCATCTGCCAGCGGCAAATATCGGCTTTTTCTTGCATATTCCCTGGCCAAAGTTCTCTCAGTATAAAAAGCTCCCGGAGGCAGCACGATTGGTGCGCGGCATCTTGGGCGCCCAGCTAGCCGGGTTTCACACTAAGGGATATGTTAACAATTTTCTGGACTGCGTTGATGCCCTGAGTGCCGGTACTGCCACCGGCAGCCGGGTGATTGTTGCGGATCGGATTATCCGTGTGTCTGACTTTCCTATGGGCATTGATTACGACAAATTTACCACTACCAGCCAGTCTGCGGCCGTGGCGGCTGCTACGCTTAAGCATAAGCTAAAATACCGCGGGCGCAGGGTTATTGCCGCGGTTGACAGATTAGACCCCTCTAAAGGCCTAGAGGAACGCTTGGAGGCATACCGGGAATTCTTAGCCCGCAACCCTAAGCTGCACGGCAAAGTGGTGTTTGCGCTTATTGCCGCGCCCTCCCGCACGGACATTGCCGTGTACAAAAAACTGGGTCAGCGCCTGCAAAAATTAGCGGACGACATTAATCTGGCCTATGGCACACTTACCTGGCAGCCAGTAGACTACATGCCGGTAGCCGTCCCTTTGGAAGAGGTCGTGGCGCTGCTACAGATTGCCGATGTAGCTTTTATTGCGCCTATTCGGGACGGCATGAATCTTGTTGCCAAAGAATACATCGCCAGTCGCCGCAAGCAAGGCGTGCTTATTTTAAGCCAAACCGCCGGCGCCGCCCAAGAACTGAGCGACGCCTTGCTCGTTGACCCCGCCCAGCGCTCCAGCGTGGTGGCCGCTCTTGAGAAATCGCTTACCATGCCCCGACGCGAACTAAAAAAACGCTTTAAAGCTATGCAGAAACAACTCAAAGAAAATACCGTCCACCACTGGGCAGGCCGCTTTATGGACACTTTGGCCCAACCCGCCAAACCGCCGCGTCAACTGCTTTACACGCCAGCCCTCTCTGAATCGGTGGCGCAAAGACTGGCCGCCCAGTACCGGCTGGCAACTAAGCGATTATTACTGCTGGATTACGATGGTACGCTGGTTCCCTACGCGGAGCGCTATATTGACGCCGCCCCGCCCCGTGCCCTGCGCCAACTACTCCAAAAACTTGGCGAAGACCCACGGAACAAAGTTGTTATCATCAGCGGCCGTCCCCAAGCCACCATGACTGAGTGGTTTAGCGATTTACCAGTTAGCCTGATTGCAGAACACGGCGCCCTGAGCCGTAGCCAAGGCCACAAAACCTGGCGCCAAACTTCTACTCTGGGTAAAAGCTGGAAGACTTTGGTCCTCCCGGTGCTACAAAAATATGCCGATTTAACCCCTGGCGCAGCTGTAGAAGACAAACAATTCTCTCTGGTCTGGCACTTTAGACGCTCGCCCGCCTTTGCCGCCCAAAAAAACTTGCGCATTTTGCAGCATATCCTGCGTCCGCTAGCTGCTGCTCATGGCCTTGCACTCTTTAGCGGCAACAAGATTTTAGAGATTAAAGACCCGTTGGTTCATAAAGGTACCGCCGCCAGTCTGTGGCTCAAAAATGATTACGACTTTACGCTCCTTGTTGGCGATGATTTTACAGACGAGGACATGTTTGCCGCTGCACCCCCCAGCGCCACCACCGTTAAAGTAGGCCGCGGACGGACCATCGCTAACTATAGACTCAGCAGTTCCAGCAAAGTATTAGATCTTTTGCGCAGTCTGTAGCCGCTGACAGTTTGGACAAATATGGGTCCCGCGCCCGGCCACGCGCAGTTTGGCAATGGTCGTGCCGCAGCGTGGACATGGCTGCCCGTCGCGCCTAAAGACATTGGCAAATTTCATGTAGCTACCTCTGTTCCCCTCTGCATCCACATAGGTGTGATTACTGGAGCCCCCCTGATCAATGCTCAGGCGCAGCACCGCCAGCAGCTCCTGGTGCAGTCTTTGTATCTGCCTGGCAGATACCTGCCCTACCAGCGTGGATGGGTGGATTTTAGCGCCCCACAGGGCTTCATCGGCATATATGTTGCCCACGCCAGCTAACACAGTTTGATCAAGCAGGGCCGACTTTACATTAGAACGGGCGCGCCGCTTAAGGCGTTGCTGCAAGACCTGCCAGGTAAAGCCCGGTTCTAGCGGCTCTGGGCCCAATTTTGCAATAAATGGCAGATCAGTAACGGTATCTGTGGGCAGTAGGCGCATCCAGCCAAATTTGCGTTGATCATTAAAAAATAATGAACTACCGTCCTCAAACCCAAGCGTAACGCGGGTAGATTTGTCCGGTAAATGAGCTACCAGGCTATCATTGGGATGGCCTGCACCAAAATGCTCTTTGGGCGAGTCAAACACCAGTTGGCCGGTCATTTTTAGATGCGTCACCAGCGTGTAGCCGCTGGTCAGGTCAATCAGCAGCACCTTAGCCCGCCGACGCACCCCCAGAACGCGCGCCCCGCGTAAAAATTGGTTAACATCGGCTGGACTATTGGGAAAAGATTTGGGCGAGTCAAACTTGACGCTGGCCACCGTGTGTCCGGGCAATAATCGGTCTAACCCGCGCTTAACAGTTTCTACCTCTGGTAATTCCGGCATATCTCCCATTATACTAAGAGCACATGAATTCCCTGCACGACCTACTGCTAAAGAGAGATTTTGACATGCCTCCAGAGGTAGCTGCTATTAAGCAGTACGTTCACTCAGAATTTAATGCCGATGTCTCTGTGCAACTCCGTGAAAAAGACATTATTATAAGTGGCCGCAGCAGCGCCCTGATTGGCAGCTTGCGCCTGCATTTGCAACAGCTCCAAAAAGCCGCCAAAACAGATAAGAAACTGGTGCTAAGGGTTGGTTAAAGGCTAAGAACAGTGCCGCTGTTTTTGTTGGCGTCGTTAACCATGGTGTAGTAATCAGGAACCTGATTTTTAAACAGCGCGCGGGTGAGCGACAAGTTACCGTTGTAAGTGCGGGTGCCGCCACAGCTGGTGGCCCAGTAGCGCTGGAGTTCATTGCCGCCTTCGCTAATGGTAAAGATGTAGCGTGAGCCAAGGGGGCAGAAGCCGCGGTCGTCCTTGAGTTCTTCTGGGGTGTTGCCGCGGGTGTAACCGGCGCGGTCCAATGCCTTTAGAAATTCACCAAAACTAGTCTGGTTCATTGGGTAGGATTTACTGTCTACCACGCTACCGTCGTAGCCTTTGTAGATAGTCATAACAGAGCTGCTATTAGAAACTGTAATGGTGGCTTGGTCGTGATTCTGTGATGCCTGCACCGGGCCAACAACAGTCTGCGTGACAGTAACTGCTGGGTTATCAACGTAGCTCATGAGCGTCTTTTTAGTCTCTTGCACTTTCTTAGAGTCGCCCCCGCCGCCGCGCACAATTAAAACGATGACTAAAAACAGCACCAAAATAACAACTAGAAAGCCTAGAAAGAATCGTAGTCCACGTCCTGATCCATACATGTCCATATAGTATCACAGTTTTACTAATTTTGCAAGCAGTTTTATACTAGTTGGTATATGAAACTAACCTACCAAACCGCAGCCGCAGGCCTGGTGCAACTAGCGGTCATGACCCTGCTCAATGTCTTAAACGGCGGCTACTCCGTGGTGACGCAGTGTCAAAAAGGCGGCACTGATTGTGTAGGCAATCTTATCTTGTCGCTCCTCTATTTTATGCTGCTAACAGCTTGGTTCACCGGCCTATGGTTTCTGGCTGTAGCCGCTCAGGAACGACGCAGCCCGCGGTTGGCACTCCTGTTGGCAGGCGCGGAAGGATTAGTCCTACTGGTAGCGGTGTTTAACGCCCGCCACCACAACTACAAGCTGGGCCTGGTTACCAGCATTGTCGACGCCCTCTTGGCGGCCTGGATAATTATGTTGGCTCTTAGGCTTGCCCACGCCCGCGGCGGACGCGTGCGGCGCCGCAAGATTACTCGCACTTCAGATTAAAACTAGTCGCCAGACTGCTGCTACACAGCTGTTTTTCTAGGCTGCTACCACTGGTATTAGTAATACTCTGCCAGCTATTTTGGACTTTGTTGATTTGCTGATACCCGCGCCACATAAAGTAGCTCATAACGGCCAGCGCCGTCAAAATCAAAATACTAAAGAAGCTGAGCATCCAGCTAATTAACCGTAGTTTGCGATTGATTTTTTTGGCTAGTTTTTCGTCCATTTTGTTTGGTTCTCCTTATTACTGACTGCTCTACCTTTTGTACACGTTTACACAATTGGTAGAGCGTGTTACAACATCGATTCCACGGACTACAACTGGCCCCAATTATCCCCAATGGTCACATCCACGTCCAGCCGAACCGGCAAATTGTAGACCGATTCCATGGTGGTTTTTAAGAGGTCAGCAATGCGGTCCGCTACCTCTGCCGGGCACTCCACCAAGATTGAGTCGTGGATTTGCAACAGTTGGTGACAGTTGTTGTGCTGGGCGCGCAGCAGGTCGTCCACCTTAATCATGGCCAGCTTCATTAGGTCTGCTTCTGTACCCTGGATTGGCATGTTAATTGCGGCGCGCTCGGCCGCTCCGCGGACCGCAAAATTAGACGATTTTATGTCCGGCATGGGACGACGTCGGCCCAGCAGTGTGGCCACATACCCCTGTTCTCTGGCCTGCGTGAGCAAGCTGTCCATATATTCAAACAGCCGCGGGCGCAGCGCTTTGTATTTGCTAATAAAGTCGGCCGCCTGGCCAAAGTTCATGCCAGCCGCGGCCGCCAGGCCGTGCGGACTCATGCCATACAAAATGCCAAAGTTAATCACTTTGGCGGCGCGGCGCATATCTTTGGTGACGTCTTCTGGGTCGCGGCCGTAGACCTGGGCGGCAGTGGCGGTATGGATATCGGCACCCCTGTTAAACATATCAATTAGTTCTTCATCGCGCGCCAGCACGGCGGCTAGGCGCAGCTCAAACTGCGAGTAATCCGCGCTGACTAATTTGTTACCGGGTCCAGCCACAAATGCCGTCCTGATATGGCGGCCCAGCTCTGTGCGCGTCGGGATATTTTGCAGATTAGGGTCCGTACTGCTGAGCCGTCCAGTCTGCGCAATAGTTAGATTAAACGTGGTGTGCACACGGCCTTGGCCGTCTGTCTGCTCAGGTAGCGTGTCCACGTACGTGTTTTTGAGCTTAGTAACTTCTCTAAACTGGGTAATCATGTCAATAATGGGATGCAGGCCGCGCAGCTTATCCAGCTCCGATGCCGCCGTGGAATAGCCGGTTTTACCCTTCTTAATGCCTTGGGTGGGCAGCTGCAGCGTGCCAAACAAAATATCTGCCAGCTGCGACGGGCTGGCAATGTTAAATTCCGTGTCCGCCATGCCGTAAATCTGCTGCTGCAAATCGCTTATAGTATCTTCTATTTGAGCGCTAAACAGCTTAAGGTATGGTTTATCCAGCAATATGCCGCGGTACTCCATGCGCGCCAGCACCGGAATCACTGGCCACTCAATTTCTTGTGCTAATTTTTGGATGTCTGGCACCGCTTGCAAGGCCGATTCCTGCTGCTCATGCAGCCCCTTGAGCACCGCCATTATATCTGGTAGTTTAGATTGGACCTCATCTGGCGCTAGGTTATCTAACGGGGACCCCTCGTAACCCAAATCAGAGGCGGCTAAATCCGTGAGCGATTGCTCCCGCCGCAGACTATCCAGCAAAAACGAGCCAATTAATACATCGTGATGTACCTTTGGCAGCTCCGTGCAGCCCAGCTCCAGCAGCATCTGCAGCGTATTTTTAACATCGTAGCCGATCAGACCATGCGCCTGGCTCAGCAGCTCGGCCGCTTTGTCCAGCGGCACTTGGTAAATGTTGACCCCATCTGTGCTCACCGCCAGAAGCTCTGGCCGCGCTCCGTGTTTACCAGCCGCGCGCGAATACACGTAGACGTGGTGGTCTTTTATGTCTGGCAGCCCCCGCACAAGTTTGCCCGTCTTGAGCTTCTTGCCAGTGGCCACTTGTAAGTCTGCGGCCTCTAGCCCCGGCAAAATGTCCGGCAGCTGCCGGGCTAAGCTACGGAACTCCAAGCGCGTCAAAACATCGGCTAAAACCGACGGCTTTAGATTACGCCCATCCATGGCCGCAAGGTCCAGCGGCGTTGGCGCATCCAGCCAAATTTCTGCCAACTTGTGGCTCATGTAGGCGGACTCTTTGCCGGCCTCTAGCTTGCGGCGCACGGCGTCCTTTATCAGATGTAAATTGTCATAAATACCGTCCAGCGTCTTGTAGTCTTGCAGTAGCTGCACCGCTGTTTTTTCTCCCACGCCGGGCACGCCCGGAATGTTGTCGCTGCTGTCTCCTTTGAGCGCTTTTAGGTCGTTAAACTGATGCACATCAATGCCGTACTTAGCCTTAAACGACTCCGGCGAATACAGCTCAATATTGGTCAGCCCCTTCTTGAGCGCATACACCTTAACATTGCCGTTGACCAGCTGCAGCATATCCAAATCCGATGTCACCAGCAGTGTGTCTAAATCTGCTTGCCGGGCCTGCACGGCCAGAGTGCCCATGATGTCATCCGCCTCGTAATCATCGCATTCATACAGCGGCCACCCCAGCGCATCTAAGAGCTCATGCAGCACCGGAATTTGCTCATAAAAATCCTTTGGCGCCGGCTTGCGCCCCGCCTTGTACTCCGGATAAATATCCAGTCTTCTTCTAATATTGGTCTTGGGCTTATCCCACGCCACCGCCACATAATCCGGCTTGAGCTTCTTAATAATTTCCAGTGCCATACTGGCAAAGCCAAACACCCCACCGGTGGGCGTGCCATCCTTAGTAGACAGATTGGGCATGGCGTAATAGCCGCGGTAAAAGACGGACTTGCCGTCTATAACGACTAGTTTTTTGCGCTTGTCAGCGGATTTTGCGGGCACCTCTGTTGACATACCTATAGTATACGCTACAGGCCCAGCAGCTCCTCAACATCACTCTTAAACGCGGCCAGGTCTTCCCCGGTGTTATCTATAAAAATGTCGGCTTTGGCTTTTACAGCCGCCATGTCCAGCGTGGCCGCATCGCCGCCAAGGCTTTGCATTTCTGCAGCCTCTTCTGCCTGAAATTGTTCAAAAGTTTTGTTGTCTTCAGAGGCGCGGCCGCGGGCGTAGGCGTTGGTTTGGACACGGTCGTAGCGCACGCGCTGATCGGCATCAATCCAGAGAACGGTGCCACCTAAGGAGTGGACGCGGTCCGCCTCGCCGGGGTTACGTAAGCTAGCCAGGGCTAACCCTTTGTAATCCCCTACTTGGTATTCCGCAAAGGCTTTATCTACCAAAACGCCCAGGCCTAGTTCGCGGCGCCATTCGGCGCTAATGGTGCGCAAAACTTCGCGCTCTACGGGCAGGCCGCGCCGGCGCGCCTCTGCCCGCAGCAGTTCCGTAACAGATACAAATAGGTAACCGTAGTGCTCGGCCAACAGCTCGCCCACGGTGTCTTTGCCAGCGCCGTTGGTGCCGGCTATGCCTATAATTTGTAGCTTATTTGATGTAGTCATGCAGCTTCTTAGCATCCCGATGTTTGCGCAGCTTGGCCAGCGCCTTGGCCTCAATTTGCCGAATACGCTCGCGGGTCACGCTAAACTCCTGCCCCACCTCTTCCAGGGTGTGCGATTTGCCGTCTTCTAGCCCAAAGCGCAGCTTAAGAATTTTCTGCTCGCGGTCCGTTAGGGCGCCCAGCATATCCTTTACCTGCTCCTTGAGCAGCTGAGAAGTTGCGGATTCTTCCGGAGAAACAGTGTCTTCGTCTTCAATAAAGTCGGCTAGCACGCTGTCTTCTTCATCGTCCCTAATAGAGGCGTCCAAAGAAGAAATGTCCTGCTTAATTTTCATGATGTGCTCCACCTTGTCTACATCAATCTCCATTTCTTTGGCGATTTCTTCATTGGTGGGCTCGCGGTTGAGCTCCTGCGTCAGGCGACGCTGGGTGCGCAGCAGCTTGTTAATGGTTTCCACCATGTGCACGGGGATACGAATAGTGCGGGCCTGGTCCGCAATGGCGCGGGTAATGGCCTGCCTAATCCACCAGGTGGCGTAGGTACTAAATTTAAAGCCCTTATCTGGGTCAAACTTTTCTACGGCGCGCAGGAGCCCGGTATTGCCTTCTTGAATAAGGTCTAGCAAATCCAGCCCGCGGCCCACGTAGCGCTTGGCAATAGACACCACTAAGCGCATGTTTGCCTCCGCCATTTTGTCTTTGGCGTCTTTGTCGCCGGCTACCACGCGCTGGGCTAGTTCTAGTTCTTGCTGCGCATTTAACAGGGGGATCTTACCGATTTCGCGCAGGTACAGGCGGACGGAGTCATCGGCCACGTCATCGTCCATGTAGATTTGGGTAGTGCCGTCGTCTACTTCCTCTGCCTCATCTTCTAACACCCATTCGTCAGAAAAGTTGGCCTCGTCCGGCTCTGTGGCGGTGATTTCTACGCTGGCGTCGGCCAGTGCGGTGTACAGGCTGTCTAGGGTGGCGGCGTTGTCTGGCGTGTCGGCAATGACTTCAAAAATGTCACGCTGGCTAATGTTGCCGTCTTTTTTGGCTTTTTCTAGCAGCTGCGCTTTAAGCGCTTCTAAATCTGGTTTAGTGTCTTTAGGGTCCTTGGGCACGGGTGTTCTCCTTGGTGATTAGGCGTAATAATTCGTCTAGTTCGCCGGCGCGGGCCAGCAGCTTTTCTGCATGCAGGCCGTCTGCGACATCTAATTCTTGAGCGATTTTGCTTTTCTGGTGTTTGACATATTGTTCTACCAGCCGGGCCTGCACACGAGCTGCTTCGTATTGAAGTTCTGATTGCTCAAGGCCGCTGTAGAGCTCTTCGTAGAGTAATGACAGTATTTTACCATAATCTGTCTTGGGCGTCATCTTAGAGTCCGGGTGAGTTAATAAATAGTTCATAATTTTTTGCGCATCTTTGGACGGTAACATGTCTTGTTCTAGCGGTGCCAGATACTCCCTAAGCTCCGGGACCTGTACCGTTATAGCCAGCAATCTGTCCTGCAATTTAACTAATTCCGATGGCGCTTGCTCTAGCGGCGCAGCCACCACTTTCTTGAGCCGCTTAGGCGTCGCATCTTGATTGCCCGCCGCCATTTTTTGGTCCAAAGCACCCCTGTTAATGCCGATTTTATCTGCAATCGCATTTAAGTAGTGATCCCGCTCCACGGCATCGTCTAGAGCCTGAATAACGGGCAGTAAAATGTCACTATACTGACGCTTGCCCTGGGCGCTCGTTAAGTCCAGTTGGGCCGCATAACGCGCCATGAGCCAGTCTAGCGCATAATCGTGCCCTTCAATGGCCTGGGTCCACAGCGCCGGGTCTTTTTTAATAAGTTCGTCCGGGTCTTTGCCGGCCGGAATTGTAATGACACTTAATGAAATTTTAACTTTTGAAGCAATTGGGATTGCTCGCTCTGTGGCCGCCAGTCCGGCGCGGTCCGCATCAAAAGCCAGCCGAACATCGCCCGCTAAGCGACTTAAGGCCTTAAGCTGGTACTCTGTTAGGGCTGTCCCGGCTGTAGCTACCACTTGCCGCACACCTGCCTGGTAGCTGCTAATAACATCCAAATTGCCCTCTGCAATCACGCTGTAGCCGGCCTTTCTAATGGCCTCTTTGGCGTGATGCAGCCCAAAAACATGACGCGACTTATCGTATAGCGGCGTCTGCGGGGTGTTGATATATTTAGGTGCCTGCGGGTCGTCAGCTAGTAGCCGAGCCGTAAAGCCAATCACCTGGCCCGTGGCGTCGCAGAGCGGAATCATTAACCGACCACGGAACATATCGCCCAGACCCGACCGCCGCTGCGATGTCAGGCCCGCCAACTTAATTTCTGCCTCCGTAAAACCCTTGCCACGCAGGTAGGAAACCAGCGCCGTGCCGGTGTTGGGGGAGTAGCCCAGCCTCCAGGCCAAAACCGTTTCTTTATCAAATTGGCGCTTTTTAAACACATATTCCAGAGCTGTCTGATTTTTGCTAAATTGCAGCTGGTAAAACCTTGCCGCGGCATCGCAGGCCGCCAGTAAGCGCTTTTTGTCCGGCCCACTGCGGCCGCCAGTGGGCTTAAACTGCTCCAAATCAACCCCTGCCTGCCGTGCCAAATGCTCCAGCGCCGCCCTAAAATCCAGGCCTTCTACTTCCATTACAAAACTAAACATATCGCCGCCGCGACCAGAGGAAAAATCATGCCAAATCTGCTTATCCGGACTGACTACAAAACTGGGCGTTTTCTCATTACTAAAGGGGCTCAGGCCCTTAAAATTGCGGCCAGCACGCTTAAGCTGGACGTACTGCCCAACCACATCCTCCACACTTAGGCGCTGCTTTACCTCATCAACCGCATCCATGCCATTAGTATCCGTTATTCCGTTAGAACTCTCAAGCATATGCGGTATAATTAAGAACGATGGAACCCCAAACACCGCCTCAACCCCAACCGGACTACGATTTTATCCTAAACCCCGCAGCTCCTTCCAAGAAGCCTGTGCTTGGGGGTAGCTCTATGGCCACGCGACTAGCAGTCGTGCTAGGAGGTATTACACTGTTGGCAATTGTAGCTTTGGTTGTCATGAAGCTCTTAGGCGGCAATTCGGGTTTTGATAAGCCCAGTCTGCTAAGTGTCGCCCAGGATCAGACTGCTATTACTCAGCTGCTTACAAGTACGGCCCAAAATACAAATACTGCTAATTTAAAAAATGCAGTTGTTAGCACGCAGCTTACAATAGCAACCCAGCAAACAGAGCTGCTAAGCTACCTAGCAGAACATCGCTATAAACCAAAAGACAAAGAGTTGAGCCTTAAAGTGTCCGGGAAACTCCAAAAACAACTTCAAGACGCTCAGTCTACGAGCAATCTAGACAGCACCCTCAAGACCGTTCTAAACGACCAATTAGGAATCTACCAAAGAGACCTGTCCACAGCCTTTAATAAAGCTGGCCCTAACGGCAAAAAACTTCTTAAAAGTCACTACGAACAAACTAACCTATTGCTAGAACAACTCAACCAGCAGTAACCAAATTGTAGCTGAGCCTAATTAAATCCTGCACCTGCTCCCAGCTGAGCTGGCCGGTTAAAATCAGCGTATTCCAATGCTTTTTATTCAAATGATACCCGGGCAAAACCGATTCATACTCTTCCCTGAGCGTCTTAGCCAGCAGCGGGTCGCATTTAAGGCTCAGCCGCACCGGCTCTTTGCCTTCCGCAATCAGCGCAAACATCTTGTCCTGCACTTTGTATACCGCCACACCCTCGCCAAACGGATACTCTAGTTTAGCGTTTGGAAAGCTTAAGATGTAGTCTTCAACGGTCTTGTGATCCATGCTTGCCTAGCCACTCTAAGTAATACTGCAATTCCGCAATACTGCCCTGAATATCTTCAAATGCCCGATGCGTCTCCGGCTTAATAAAATTAAGCCCGTATTTGGTCTGCATAACCACCTTCCAGCTGCTGACGTCCAGCATGCGGTAGTGCAGCAAACTGTCCACCTCTGGCCACCACTTTTTAATAAACAGGCGATCATTATGAATGCTGTTGCCGGCCAGCACCGCCGGCTCCTGGCCAAACTGAGCCTGAATAAAACCCACCAGCTCATGAATTACCTCTGTTTCCGCCCGACCCTCTGCTTGGCAACGCTCTGTCAGCCCACTGGCGGCGTGCTGCTTGGCAGCCCATTCGTTAGACCTATCAATCACCGATTGATCGTGCTTAATCAGTGCTTCATAGCTAGCCAGCGTCTTAAATTCTAGGTCCGTCACCTCTGCCGCTACCTCTATAATGACGTGCTGCTCAGGGTCCAGACCGGTCATCTCTAGGTCCACCCACAGGAATTTGGTGGGCTTTTTGTGCTTATCTATCTCCATCTTGGGTATGATTATAACACCTTACCTTGTTGGGCTCTAAAAACGAGTATCATTTGATACCCGTTTTTAGACGCACTTACACAACCGGATGTTAGGCGGCGTTCTTCAGAGCGTCAGCGTACCAACTAAGCTCGGTCAAAAGCCCTTCCAATTGTGACTGCGGGCCGTAAGGGTTTGCTAAAGCCTCTGCAGATAGCTCGCCATCAGCGTTTAAGACTGGCGGGAAACCGGCCACGCCGATTGTACCAATAACAGGGGTAGAAAGTTCAGCCAAAATCTCTTTCAGGGCCATAATTGCGCGGGCACCGTTAACCGAGCCGTGGCTGGCAATAGCGGACGGCTTGCGCACCAATTCAAAGGTCAGGTAGTCAATTGCGTTCTTCAAAACAGCAGGCACGGAGTGGTTGTATTCTGGCGTGACCCAGAAGTAGGCATCATAACCGGCAACAGCGTCCATCCACTTCTGGACGGCGGCAGATGGCTTGCGGTCAGGGTTGTACTTGGGAGAAATTGGCTCGTCCATGAACGGCATGGGAAAGTCTGCCAAATTAATCACTGTAGACTCTACTCCATCCGCCTTTTGAGCGGCTTTTAGAATCCATTTTACCTGGTTAGCAGTGACGTTACCGGGCCGAGTTGATCCGTTAATAATTGCAAGTTTCATGTTGTTACCTCTGTTATGTTGCTATACATTATATAGTACTATACATGTTATACTGGATGCAAGATGAAAATCGAGCCAAAAGTCGGCTGCATCCAATCGGCCATAACAATTCTAGGCGCCAAATGGACCGCCCTAATCTTGCGCGACCTCATGGATGGCCCCAAACGCTTCTGCGAACTCCAGCGCCTGGTAGCAGGTATAAATCCGCGCACGCTCACCGCTCGCCTGCTAGAACTGGAAGACCGCGGCATTGTTACAAACGATGGCACCACCGGTTATGCCCTAACCCCTAAAGGCAAAGACCTGCTGCCCATTCTAAAACAAATGGCCACCTGGGGCGACAAATACCACGAACCCTGCTAGGATTTTTTCTTCTTGACCGGCTTGGCGTCCAGCTTATCCAATTTGAAAATGCGCACCATGGCGTAGACTGCCACTAAAACTGCAATGAAGTTAATTAAAATATACAAAAATTTACCCCACGCAAATTGCTGACCACCAAAGACCGTGGCCCGCTTGGGTAGCTCTGAGCCAATAATGATGTTAATCCAAGGAGTTATAAAGCTATCCACCAGTTGCTTTATGAGCCCCTGGGCCTGCTGACCAATAATAAAACCAACAGCCAGCCCCACCACCGCTTTCTCTTTTAGAAAAGTGACAAAACCGCCCACGCTCTCACGCACGACCTCGTCCGGCTGCTCTAGCAGCACGGTAACGCCGCGGTGTACGCCTTTGGGCTGCGTAATTTTTACGCTGCCGTCTTTGGATTCTGTTACTTTGACTTGAGGGTTTGTATCTTTAGACATGCGCCTATTGTAGCGCAATATGGCCAAAGTTTGCAGCCATGCTTGGATCAATCGGAGCAACCTCAGCACGATGTGCCTCAGGGTCGGTTAGAGCCATAAGCGCGTCGGCGCAAAACTTTATCCGAACGAGCTCATCAGGAGTTGCCTGGCGACTATGATCAGACACCGCAAAGTCATTCTCCCCAGCTGGACGAACAAAACGCTTGTTGTCTAAGAAAATCTCTACGTCGTTACCATTTTCATGCGGAGCAATCTGAATCTCTGCTGGCTCTGGTTGTTCCTTTGAAGCTAAATCATAAATTCTGGCACGAAGCATGCCACCTCTGTCTGTTGCCACAATTGTGGCAACATTAGCCGACCCGCTTCTGCCCGTTTTGGCAACCTGGTCATAAGGGCTTCTGATTCGTACGGCCCCATCCCGACCACGCTGAATTTCTGCACCATTATGGCCCATAAAAAGACCACTATCTATCTCTGATAGTTGTTGATTCCGCAGTGTTGGTTTTCTTTCAAAAGTCATAGCACTTAATATAGCATAAGCTTGTTGCAATGTCAATTACATGCGTTCTGGTGCGTGGATGCCTAAGAGGTCAAGGCCGCGGTGGAGCGTGTCGGCGTAGGCAAGGACTAAGCCGGCGCGAACTACTTGACGAGGGTCATCCACCACGCGGTTGCGTTCGTAAAATCGATTAAATTCCTGCGCCAGCTCATATAGGTAGGTGCAGATGTGATGCGGCATGAGCTCTTGTATGGATAGGTCAACTACCTCTGTAAACTGGCCCAGTTTAGCAACTAGAACGCGCTCGTCTGGCTCTAGAGTGACTTCTGCCAGCGGCTGCAAATCCCCTAGTTTGGCCAGGATGCTACGGGCGCGGGCGTGCGCATACTGTAAGTACGGGCCGCTGTTGCCTTCTAGGGCAATGGACTCACACGGGTCATAGGCAATATCGCCGCCCATGCGGTTTTTAGTTAGAGCATACTTAACAGCGGCCAAAATAGTTTCTTCCGATGCCTCTGGCGCCGCCTGGCGGGCAGCCTCAAGCAGCTCCAGCGCTGTGACTACATTGCCCTTGCGGCTACTCATCTTAACGCCGCCTGCCAGCTTAACCATGCCATGCGTCAGATGTTTGGTGCGCTCCGCCGGCTCTGGCGCAAACTGCTTAATAGCGGCCAGAACCACGCGCATGTACTCGGCCTGCTCATTGGCGGTGATAATAATGGATTCCGTAAAGTCCGGGTAATCCTGCCACTTGGTTAAGCTGAGGCCAACATCTTTGGCCTCGTAGGTCGGTAGTCCCTGCTGGTTAATAAACACGCGGGTGTGCAGACCGTACTTTTCCCCAGGAAAGACCACCGCGCCGTCGCTCTCTGTAAATACACCGTTTTGAAGCTCTTTCTGAACGGTTGCTAAACCCAGCGGCGTGACCTCGCTCTCTGGGATAAATCGGTCAAACGGCTTTACTTGCAACTGGCGGTACAGCTCCGCAAAATAATCGTAGCTCCACTGCCGGCAGGTCCAGTAAATTTGCGCCAGCGGCGACTCATGGTCACCCGTGGCCTGGATTTCATAGATGCGCCGATTGTACTCTTTGATTTCTGCCTGAGCCTCTGGATTATCTTCGTAGGCGTTATTGCCTTCTACGTAGCGCTCGCCCAGCCACCGGGGCCGATCTTCCACCTCTGTAAGCTTAGATGGGTCTTCCCCGCCCAACTCTTGCACTATCGCCCACATGCTTTTGGCTACATGGGGACCAACATCGCCGCCAAAATTAAGCCTAATAACCTGCGCGCCGGCCGCCTCTAAAATGCGGCTTAAGACATCCCCCACCAATGTGGTGTACAGATGCCCGGCATGGAGCGGCTTAAACGGATTGGGGTCTGAATACTCCGCCAAAACGGTCTGGCCGGCAAGTGTTTGGGCTGGCTGCGCCTGCAGGGCTTGTAGCAGCGCGGTATCTGACAGATGAATATTGATAAAGCCGGGCCCGGCCACTGTTACTTCTGTTATTTCTGGCTGCTGGCGCAACTTGTTTGCAATGTCTTCCGCAATTTCCCGCGGCGACCTGCCCTGCTGACCAGCCAGCTGCATAGCCACGTTGGTGGCAAAATCGCCAAACTGCGGCTCCGGCCGCGTCACACTCACTGGTGCGCCAACAACATCGGCCAAAATTTGTTCTAGTTTAGCTTTCACCGCGCTCCTTTGCCCGCTGTTCTGGCGTCTCATCTGGGCGAGAATAGTCGTCTTCTAGGCGCCACGTTACACCCATCTCGGGCGTAGAACATTCTAAAATATCGCAATCCGTAATTCCCATAAGCCGATGCTTCTGTCCTACTAGCGTGTTATAGCCCTTGAATGGCTCTAACTCAGTTTCAACCATTTCACCACTGTTATTTTCCCATTCTACCTTAGCTTGGCCGTTCATGAGCGTCCAGGTTTCTTGTTTGGCATCGTGCACCTGCAGGCTAAAGCGCGCCCCGGCGTTGATGTGAATAATTTTCATCATGTACGGCGCTTGCGGTGGCACTAAATGAAGCTCGTAGCCCCACGGCTTCTCTATACGTCTAACGTAAGGTTCGTTAGTAAAATGGCTTGGATTAAAATGTGGAGCGTCAACCACGCGGCATACCTCTTGTGTTTACTAGGTCTTTACCGTTATAGTATACCCTAAAGAGCGACTAATCTTAGGGGGATGGGCATGTTTGGGATTCAGAACGATCAGACTAATAGCGGGCACCACGATAATCAACCAGTGGGCGATGTTTTAACCGCACCAGCCATGGACGCCGTAGTGGCGGATGCACCTGTTGCTGCCGACCCGGTTGCCACCAGCTTTGACGCCGCTGACCCTGTGGTTGCTAGCCCTGCACCTACAACCCCTACTCAGGACCAACAGTCTGCCGATGACCTCCTAAACATAAAGCAGCAAGCCCTTAGTCAACTTTCCCCTCTTGTGGGTCACCTAGACCAGTCCCCAGAAGAGAAGTTCCGCACCACCATGATGATGATTCAAGCCACCGATGATGCCGCTATGATTCCTCAGGCCTACCAAGCCGCCCAAGCGATTACCGATGAAAAAGTCAAAGCCCAGGCTTTGCTAGACGTAGTTAACGAGATTAACTACTTTACCCAAAAATCTGCCTAGCCCTTCCTCCTGGCAAGTACCTTCCAAAGCACTCTAAAAACGGATATCATTTGATACCCGTTTTACAAGGGTGCAAGTACTGTATAGTTAGTTGCACTACTACTATTGCGCCGCCAAAGCAAAAAGGAGCTTCTATGATTTTGCCGACGCAACTAGTCCACATCAGAATTTCAAAAGAATTACTGCATCAGGTTGATACTGCAGCAGACAGCCTGTACCTAAGCCGTAGCGAATGCATCCGCCAAGCTGTGGCAGAAAAACTCAGAAAGGCGGCGCGGCATAGCCTACTATGGCTACACGCGTAAAACCTAGGGCCAGGTCTACATCATGCCCATGCCGGGGCCGCCAGCGGGAGCAGCTGGCTCAGCGCTCGGCACGTCAACCACTAAAGCCCCCATAGTCATAGCCGTACCGGCAATGGAAGCCGCATTCTGCAAAGCCTCGGCGGTAACCCGAGCAGGGTCAATAACACCGGCTGCCTTTAGGTCTACCAGCTTATCTGGACTGTTCACATTAACACCGGAGCCCGGCTTGGCGGCGCGGACTTGCGGTAGCCATTCGTCTGGGTTTAGGCCGGCGTTGGTCAGCAAAATGCGGAACGGCTGCTCTAGAGCGCGGACCAGTAGCTGGGCGCCGGGGTCATCGGCGGATTTTACGCTGGAGGCCAGGTTAATCAAAGTCACGCCGCCGCCGGGTACAATGCCATCTGCCAGGGCAGCTTTAACGGCAGCCACGGCGTCATCGACGCGGAATTTCTTCTCTTCTATCTCTGTTTCTGTGGCTCCGCCAACCTTAATGACAGCCACGCGGCCGTCTAGGGCGGCGCGGCGCTTGTCGTACTCTGTGCGGTCATAGGAGCTGGTCGCGGCTGCGGACTGCTCCGCGATTTGCTTGATGCGGGCCGCCACAGCCTGTGGCCGGCCGCCACCTTCAATAATAGTGGTGGCATCTTTGGTTACTAACACCTTGCGGGCCGTGCCCACAACGTCCAGGTCCACGTTTTCAAAGGTCATGCCAAGGTCTGCAGAAATTACCTGTCCACCGGTTAGGATGGCGATATCTTCTAACACCTCTTTGCGGCGCTCACCAAAGCTAGGTGCCTTGACGGCCACGGTGTTAAAGACGCCCTTGAGGCGGTTTAGGATGAGCGTGCCCAGGGCCTCGCCATCGACATCTTCTGCAATTAAGACTAGGTCTTTTTTGCCGGTCTGCGCCAACTTTTCTAGCAGCGGCAAGAATTCCTGGATTGAGCTGAGTTTACGGTCCGTAATAACCACGGCCGGCTTATTGTAAACGGCTTCCATGCGGGCGGTATCGGTGGCCATAAAGGGGCTAACAAAACCGCGGTCAAACGTAAACCCAGCCACCACTTCTTTCTCTAAAGCCAGACCCTGCCCTTCTTCCACCGTAACCACACCATCGCGGCCAACTTTGTCCATAACATCGGCAATCAGATCGCCAATGGCGGCATCGGCGGCGCTAATGGTGGCCACTTCTGCCACGCGCTTCTTGTTACCCTCAATGGGCTCCGCCAGCTTGGACAGCGCAGTAATAACTTGGTGAGCAGCCGTTTCTAGGCCTTTTCGCAGCTGCATGGGGTTGTGGCCGGCGGCGATTAGTTTGTTGGCTTCCTGCAAGATGTGGTAGGTCAGCACCGTAACAGTGGTGGTGCCATCGCCCGCCACGTCATTCATTTTGGAGGCGGCTTGCTTAATCAGTTCTGCGCCGACTTTTTGACCTAGGGTCTCATCGTCTACGTCGGCGAGTTCTACGCCTTTTGCTACCGTAACGCCGTCGTGCGTCACCGTTGGGCCGCCGTAGGCCTTGCTAATGACCACGTTGCGGCCTTTAGGGCCCATAGTGGTCTTAACGGCGTTGTATAAAATCTCTGCACCCGCTAACACGCGGCGGCGGGCATCGTCATCGTAAAAAACTTTTTTTGCCATCTGTTATTTTCCCTCCACTGTTGCTAAAACGTCTTCTTCTTTAACCAAAATGTACTCCACGTTGCCGATTTTGAGCTCCGTAGGGCTATAGCTCTTGTACACAATCTGATCTTTAACCTTCAGCTGTTTGACGTCCGGACCAACGGCCGACACAATGGCCGTCTTTGGCTTTTCCTGAGCGCTATCTGGTAGATAAAAACCGCTGGCGGTTTTGCTTTGGGCCGCCTCTACTGTCGCGACCACATAATCACTCAAAGGTTTGAGCGTGGGCATGGTATAACCTCCTTTTTAATCTGTTTCTAGCACTCAGTGTAGCAGAGTGCTAATGTGGGGGTCAAGGGGCTAGAGTTCCGTTTTGCCACTAGGTCTAATATCAACTTGTGGGGTGGCATCAAAATTACCAAAAGATGTAAATAACCGGGCCATGACAGGTGCCATGTCTGGCATACGATGTGTTAGCACATACATTGCGCGTTTGGCACTAAAATCATCGTGTAAAATGTCTTCGCCAGTGTCCCAGGCACTTTCATAGGGATAAATTCGAAATGGCTGCCCAGGGCTTAATCCATCCCTGATTATTGCATATCTTATGGCTGGCTCAGCGGTGCGCGGATTTGGTGTATATTTTAGGAATGCTGATGGTGGCAAATCATCATCAGCAAGTGGCCCGGGATATTCATAGTCTGGCTGAACTGGGAATATAAGTTCCAGTTGATCACCTGCATGTTCGTCATCCTCTACTGCCATTGAGATAAGCTTTATGGAAAGTGCATCTTGCGGCTCACGAGTGTCACTCTCCCCGCTTTCAGGTGGTTCACCTGCCCATAATGCCTCAAACATAGTCGGAGAAACATATAGCTGAAGACCTTTTATCTGCTGTTCGTCTTCATCTAGCTTATCGTAAGCCTCAAATCCCATAGCATCGATAGATACAAGTCTTTGCGTCAGTCTAAAACCATGTTCTATGAGGAGCTCACACTGCCTGCTTATTGCTTCATAGCTAGCTAAAACTACCTCTGCATTAATTGCAGCTTTTCGGTCTTCTAGGTAATTATCGGGTCTCCAGGCTTCAGCGGTCATAATTCAACTGTATAATAATACAAAAGTTGCATATTGTCAAAGTTTACAATCTGGTTTATACTGTTGGGGTCCGAACATCGGATGTAGTACCCCATCGACTCTCCGGAGTCACAACCCAAGGAGTACCACATGGTCCGTCAGGCCAAGCTCGCCGCACCGGCTCTCGAGGCACGCAAGCAGCGCGCCGCTGAGATCGCCAAGCGAGTCCGGGTGACCACCGTCGACCAGGCCCTGCAGATGCAGGTGAACATCGTGGGCATCGTCCCGGTCGGCAAGATCAACAGCCTCAAGGCCAAGATCAGCGCGCGACGCGAAGTCAGTGGCGTCAGCGACGGTCGCGAGCCCGGCTGGATCATCATCCGCTACCAGATCGGTCGCCTCACGGGTGACAAGCGCCAGACGGCTCTCCAGAAGCTCGCCGCGGGCATCGCCCACGACGTCGCTTGGATCGCCGCCGGCGTCTGACGCGGACAACGCCGGAGGGGTCACTCGCAAAAGATAAAGTGGGAGCAATGCGCAAGCATCCACCTTACCTTGAGTGGCTTCTCCGGCCCCCGCAAGCGGACGAAAGGTCTGGGAAAAGTTGCAGCAGCCACTTGGCCGCTCCTTCTCTCAACAACACCTTTCTCCGCTTGCACTACCCTACCCTGGTATACTTATAACCGTATGCAGAATCCCGTTATCAACCAAACCGTCCTCATGAGCGGCGCAGATTTCATGAGCAATGCATCGCCCATTAACCCCTATATGCACCAGGGGGAGCCGTTTAATCGGCAAAAGGCTATGCAAGAACACCAGGCTATTCAAAAAGCCTTAGAAGATGCCGGAATAACAGTGGTCAAGGTAGACCCTCCGGCAGATTGTCAGGACGGCATTTTTACCGCCAACTGGGCGCTAACGCGCGGCGGCAAAGCGCTGATGTCGCACCTGCCTAACGCGCGCCAGGCAGAAGAAGCCTACGCCGCTAAAATGCTAGGGCAGCAAGGCTTAGAACTGCATTTTTTGCCAGAAGATGTCCGCTTCAGCGGTCAAGGCGATGCCCTGCCCTGCGGCGACTACGTCTTTGCCGGCACCGGCTACCGCACGGACCCGGCCGCCCACACCGCCATCTCTGAAATCTTGGGCTACAAGGTTATTCCATTGCAAACCATACCCGCTCGAGACGCTAATGGGACCCCTGTTATTAACCAGGCTTCTGGCTGGCCAGACAGCGACTTTTACGATATAGACCTAGCCATTGCCATACTGCGCTGGCCCACGCTTGAACAAAAGGGCTTAGTGGCCTGGTGCCCAGAAGCCTTTGAGCCCGCAAGCCAAGCCACGATCCGCGGCTTAGACTTTGTGGACCGCATAGAGGTGCCCTTGCAGGAAGCTGTGGGCGTCAGCGCCTGCAACCTAGTATCATCTGGCTACCACGTGGTTATGAACGCCGGAGCGCCCACGCTACAGGCAGCTATAGAAAAGGCAGGCTTAAGCGTAACTACCCTAAGCAACAAAGAGCTGGCCAAAAACGGTGGCAGTGTGCGGTGCTGCAGCGTCACCTTAGACAACTGAACATACCAAATACATACCAAATGAACACCACCAGTTGGTATGACAATTGATAATGTATATCTTCTGTGTTACTGTGTGGGTATGGAATTTTTCCACATCTCCCAACCAGATAAAAAAAAGGTCAATTTCTCTGACCTCTATGAACGCTACATTAATAATCGGCCTGAATTCGATAATTTTGTGAAGCAAATAAGCTATCCAAAATATCTTCCCTGGGAAAAGGCACGTTTCATAAAACCGCCAGCTGGTTTTAATATCGAAGAGGCTTGGACTCTGGGCCGTGATCTGCGCACCAGCAACGCTTCTACCCTGCCAATCGAGACGCCAAACAAAGATTTTTTTAAGTGGTCAAGGCTGCCCTACATGGATAAATACTTGAACGATTTTGCGCTGTACATGGGTGGTGGTCAGATGTTGAGCGGCAAAGTTCAGTTGAGTACAAGTGAGCATCAGACGTACATGACCAGGGGCATCATTGAGGAATCTATTGCTTCTAGCCAGCTAGAGGGCGCCAGTGTCACCAGAAAAGACGCAAAAAATATGATTGCAGAGAATCGTCTCCCGCGCGATAAATCGGAGTGGATGATCCTTAATAACTATCGCATGATGACCAAAACCACGGATATTTATAAAGATGTTCCGTTGAGCCGAGAATTGCTGCTAGAAATGCACCAAATTCTGGCGGCCAATACCATGGATGAAAGCGACATTGGCCGCTGGCGACGTGATACTGACAATGTCACCCTTGGACCAGAATTGGACCCCCGCACTACCTACGTCCCACCCAAGGAGTCCTTTTTCTTGCTACAGCTTGATCGTCTGATAGCTTTTGCAAACGATGAAGATGATGAGCACTATCTCCACCCCGTCATAAAAGCCATTGTCCTTCATTTCTGGATTGGTTACCTCCATCCGTTTGCGGATGGAAATGGCCGTATGGCTCGAGCGATTTTTTATTGGTATCTCCTTAAAAAGGACTACTGGCTGGCCACCTACGTGCCAATATCGACCGTCATTAAGCGCGCGCCTATGCAATACAGCGATGCCTACGTCTACGCAGAGCAAGACCATAATGATTTTACGTACTTCCTTGATTATCACCTCCAAAAAATGAAAACTGCGCTGCAAGACTTTTTGGGATATATCCAGAAACAGGATGATGAAAATCGTGCCGTTGACCAACTTATTACGAGCCGTGCCCGACTGAACGAGCGTCAGAAGCAAGTTATGCACTATCTTTTGTCCGACCCACACCATCGCGTCAGTGCCAAATCACATGCTTCGCTGAATAACATCAGCAGTAATACAGCACAGCTTGACCTAAAGGAGTTACAGAAACACAAGCTTGTCTACCCGCTGCGGAGCGGCAAATTCATCTATTACTACGCTCGCTCGATAAAATAACATACCAAGTTTATTACGCTACTTGGTATGTTCTTGGTATGTTGCGTGGGTTATCGCTTCCAGCGCAGCCCCAGACTCGTCCCACGGCTCCTCTACCCCACCGTGCTCCTGCGTTTTTTCATGACCTTTGCCTAAGAATAACACCGTGTCCCCGGCCTTGGCGTGGTCTACCGCGTACTGCATCGCCTCGCGGCGGGAGTGAATTTTAACCGGCTCTTTGGAGCCAGCGCGGCGGACGCCTACGGCAATATCTTCTAGAATCTGCTCCCACGGCTCATCGCGGTCATCTTCCTCTGTTAAAATCACCAGGTCTGCGTACTTGCCAGCTAATTCGCCCTGCAAGGGGCGCTTGGCTTTGTCGCCGCCGCCTAAAGAGCCAAACATGACAATCAGCTTGCCCTTAACGCTTGGTTTTAGATCTGCAAATAGTTTCTCAAAGCTGTCTGGAGAGTGCGCATAGTCCACAATGACATCAAACGGCTGGCCCTGTTCTATACGCGTCATGCGGCCCTCTACGCTTTCTAGGGCGGCTATGCCGCGCTGCACCTGTTTAGGCGTTAAACCCACAGCTACGCCCACACAGGCGGCCGCTAGGGAGTTATAAACGTTAAATGACCCAGGCAGCTTGGTTGCAATATGGTAGTCCTGCCCGTTAATAGTTGCCGTATACGATGCGCCTTTGGGCGATAGCTGGACGTCCGTGGCGCGGATATCCCCGTGCTCCATGCCGTAGAGCATTAGGTTGTCTATGTCACGGGCAAACCAATCGGCATTGGGGTCATCGGCGTTAATAATACCTAGGCGGAGGCCCTGCTTGTTGGCGTTGGCCATTTTGAACATTTTGCGCTTGGCGTCCCGATATTTTTCAAAGGTGCCGTGGTACGCCAAATGCTCGTGCGTCAGATTGGTCAGCACGGCAATAGAGTATGGCACACCCCAGGTCCGATGCTGCGCTAAGGCGTGGCTAGTGGTCTCTAAGACCAGCCACTCTACGCCCTGCTGCTGCATGTACTTGAGCCGCTGAATCATCTCTGGCACGGCCACGTTGGTCATGTGGTGCATTTGCTGCTTTACATCGTTTCCCACACCCCATGCCACAGTGCTCATAAAGCCGGTTTTGTAGCCCGCTTCTGTCAGCATTTTGTGAATCATGAGCGTAGTCGTAGTCTTGCCGTTTGTCCCTGTTACGCCGATTATTTTCATGTGCTTGGCCGGCCTTTTGGCCAGCGTCTGCAGCGCTATGGCCTCTACTAAGTGACCGTACGGCTCGACCTTCTTAAAGGCCTCTTTAGGGATGGCTTTTTTGACTAGTTTGCGTGGGTTCATTGTTTACAGTATACAAAACTACGGCTTTAGAAGTGCGGATTAGCTTTTCTTAATCGTGTTGTCGTAGTGGCTTAGAATTTCATGGAGCTGTGCTTCTGAAAGCCACGGAATCCTAAAGCCGACAGGTAATTGTGTAGCCTGGAAGTCATTTACGCCTAGCTGGTCTTGCAGTGCATTTGTTACGGCATCTACGTTGGCATTGCCGTGGTCAAGGCCTGCCTCCTGCAGCATGTTGTGCGCTTCGTTCCAAATAGTTCCATTCTTTGGTAGCTCCACAGATGCTGCCTGAGCTGTTACCTGCTCGGCCGCGTGTTCCTTGAGACCGTCGCCCTTAGACGGAGACAGGAAGTCATTCAGCGATGAGTGGTCCGTAAACGTCTCGTGGCCGCCGCTTGTGCTAACAGATGGAGACGGAGTTGGCAGCTGGTTAAGCGCGTCATTTGCAGCACCATGACCCTTGTTGCCAAAGTTCAAATGGCCTAGAAGTTCTGCGCCATTCTTAGTAGCAACATACAGGCCAACTGCTGTTACAATGCCGGTGGCTGCCAAAACAGCAATGCCGATTTTACGATTACGCTCATCTGTGGCCTGCCCCTGACGACGCTCATTCCAAGCGCCAATAGACTGTGCCAAGTGAGTAGGAGCCATGTAAACTTCTGCTTTGGTGCGCGACCCAGCAGAGTGGAGCCAATCAGCCGCTTTACGGGCACCGGCCACTGCGCCTGCAGCGCCCACGCTTGCTGCTACCAAAGCAACGGCACCAAGCTTACGTAGCTGCTTGTTGGGCTGTGGTTGTTGACGGCGCTCTTTCCATGAATCTGCAAACTGGACAGCGCGGCTGCGTGCCATGCTTGCAATTGCCTTACCCTGGCCCGCTTTTTCTTTGGACTTCTGGACGGCCTTTTGAATACCAGCAACAACACCGGCCACGCCAAACTTGTGCGATTTTGAGATTTCTGAGTCAGCCTCTTGTTCCTGAGCAACCACCTCTTTGGGTGATTCAACCCCTGGAGTTGAAAGCACTAGGGGTACAAGACCTTTACCCTCTTCTAGCTTGGAGACGTTAGCACCTGACTTTGCATCGCCCACACCAACCAAAAAGACTTTTACGCCGTCTATATTATGTTGCACAGCCATGGTAGTCCGGAGCGAGGTATCTGGCTCTGAGTCAGGGTGGGCTTTACTTACTTCTGACGGCAATTTGATAATGACATCTTGCAGTGACCGCGCAGCATCTTCTACAGAATCAGCTGTAGGCAACCCCTCTGCAAATCTATCCTCCAAAATCTTTACGGCGGCCTCAGGAGTGTCTTGGCGGCCATCATAACTGGTCACGACAGCTTGTACTTTCTCTAAGGCGAGCTTTGCCCTATTTGGCCGATTTTCTTCTGGGTTAGAGGAAGGTGTTTCTGGTCCGGCAAAGATAGGATGGTCATATAGACCATGGGGGAGTCCGTCTACCTCGCTCTGGCCTTCTGGGCTCAAAGGTACATCAGGAGTAGCCATAGCCTCAAGCAGTGCTCTGGCCTCTGGTGAAATTGCTTCAGCAAATGTATTAGTCATAAACTCCTGACCTCTTATAGTTCTAGTTGACTATTCTAGCAAAACATTACCGTATTGTCAAGTATTTTATAATGATTATGTATGGTAGTCAAATGCTTGTCTTCCCTGTTACAATATAGGTAATGATAGTTTTGGGCATAGAAACCAGCTGCGATGAGACAGCGGTAGGCATCGTTAAGGACGGCTATGAGCTGCTTGCTAATCAGGTGGCCAGTAGTATGGACCTGCACGTGCAGTACGGCGGTGTGGTGCCGGAAATTGCGGCGCGCAGCCACATAGAAGCCATGACCCCTGTTATTCAAGCAGCTTTAGATCAAGCCGGTTTGGGCTGGCCACAGATTGATGCTATTGCCGTTACCTACGGCGCGGGTCTTAGTGGCTCGCTGTTAATTGGCGTTATGGCCGCCCGCACCTTAGCAATTACTTATAACAAACCGCTGTACGCCTGCAATCACGTAGAGGGGCACGTCTATGCCAACTTCTTAACCGCCACTGCCCTGCCCGGCTATGTTATGCGCGCACAGGCGCCGGAGTTCCCAATGCTGGCTATTATTGTCTCTGGTGGTCACAGCCAATTGGTGCTGTTCCAAGACCATTTCAAGTACCAATTACTAGGGCGCACTCAGGACGACGCGATTGGTGAGGCCTTTGATAAAGTAGCCAAGCTGACTGGCCTGCCCTACCCTGGCGGGCCATCGGTGTCTAAGGCGGCTCTTAACGGTAATCCAGATGCCGTCCCGCTGCCTAAAGCCAAAGTGGGTAAGTATGATTTTAGTTTTTCTGGTCCTAAAACCGCCGTTTTGCGGGCTGCCCAGGCCATGTGCGGCCAAGATTTTAGCTTCCCTTCTTACAAATTGCCGGAGCGATTAACAGATCAGCAAGTGGCTGATATTGCCGCTAGCTTCCAACGCGTAGCATGTGAAACAATCGTAGAAAAGGCTGCCCTGGCCTGCCAAGAATTTAAACCGGCCAGTGTAGTTATTGCCGGCGGCGTGGCGGCCAATCAAGAGCTGCGCAAGCAGTTAACAGAGGCGCTGCCCTTGCCTATTACCTTCCCAGACCTTACACTATGTACAGATAACGGGGCCATGATTGCTACGCTGGGTTGTTTTAGGGCAATGACCGCTCAGCCAAAGGCCAACCCATACACATTGGCTATCCAACCCAGCTTATCCATGTGAATGTAAAATTTCATTAAATTTTCATTAAATAATTATTAACTTTTCTTATTATGTCTCTAGAGCCGCAGTATAATCCACAACATTTTGAAACCAAGATTTACGATTTTTGGGAGTCTCAAAATGCCTTTAAACCCAGCGGCGGAAAACGTGACGCATTCAGCATGGCCGTGCCCCCGCCAAACGCCAACGGCAACCTACACCTTGGGCACGGGCTGACCTTGGCCATAGAGGATATTATGTGTCGGCATCATCGGTTAAAAGGGGACTCTGTGCTATTTGTGCCAGGGGCGGATCACGCCGGTTTTGAAACGTGGGTGGTGTATGAGAAACAGTTGGCAGCTCAGGGAAAATCTCGCTTTGATTTTAGTAGGGAAGAGTTATACCAGCAGATTTGGGACTATGTAGCCCAGAATAAAGAAAATTATAGGGCGCAGTTCCGTCAATTAGGCGCCAGTGTGGACTGGGATAGCTACACCTTTACACTGGACCCCAAAGTGGTTAAGCAGGCTCACGCCACCTTTAAAAAACTGTGGCAAGATAAGCTGATTTACAGAGATGAGCGGCTGGTAAACTACTGCACGCTACATCGGACTGGTTTTGCAGACATAGAGGTAGCCTACGACACCGTAAAGACGCCGCTGTACTACATAAAATATGGTCCGTTTACGCTGGCAACTACTAGGCCAGAGACCAAGTTTGGCGATACCGGTGTGGCCGTCCACCCAGACGACACGCGCTACCAGGAATGGATAGGGAAGACCATTGCCGTAGAGGGCGTTAACGGCCCGTTTGAGGTCCGCGTAGTAGCCGATGAAATGGTTGATCCAGAGTTTGGAACAGGGGTAGTTAAGATTACCCCGGCCCACAGTTTTGATGACTGGGAGGTAGCCCAACGCCACAATTTGCAGCCCGTGCAGGTTATAAATCACGACGGCACTATGAATCATCACGCTGGGCCGTTTGCCGGTTTGTCGGTGTTAGATGCCCGCAGACAAGTAGTAGAGGCCATGGACAAAAAAGGTCTGCTAGTCAAAACAGATTCTGCTTACGAAACGCGTGTGGGGAAGTGCTACAAGTGCGGCACGGTCATTGAGCCCATGCTGATGGAGCAGTGGTTTATAGATATGCAAAAGCTGGCCGCGCCCGCCATCAAGGCCCTAAAAGAAGATAAAATCGCCTTCCAGCCTGCCAGTAAACGCGACCAACTTATTACCTATCTAGAGAACATTAGGGACTGGAACGTCAGCCGGCAGATTGCCTGGGGCATCCCTATTCCGGCCTTCCAGAACGTTGATGACCCCCAGGATTGGATCTACGATGACCGGGTAGACCAAGAAATTATAGAGGTGGACGGCAAGACCTACCACCGCGATGCCGATGTCTTTGACACCTGGTTCTCCAGCAGCTCCTGGCCCTACGTTACGCTACCATCAGATGATTACTACCCCTTAAGTTGCATGGAAACGGGCGTAGATATTCTGTACGCCTGGGTATCGCGCATGGTCTGCTTTGGCCTGTATGAAAAAGGCCAGGTGCCATTTAAGACGGTCTATCTGCACGGCCTAATTATGGACCCCCAGGGCCAGAAGATGAGCAAGAGCAAGGGCAACGTGGTCAACCCCATAGACAAAGTGCTAGAATATGGCTCCGACGCCTTCCGTATGGGCATTATTGCCGATGAAGCACCAGGAGTAAATCGTCCCTACGACGAATCCAAACTGATTGGCGCGCGCAACTTCTGCAACAAGCTGTGGAACATTGCTCGCTACACCCAAGGTGTGGCCACGCCTGGCGCTAAGCCCACCGTAGAATCGCCGGCGGACCACTGGATTATTAGCCACTTTAACGACATGTTTGCTGAGTCCCAAAAGCTCATGGACCAAAATCGCTTTGGAGAGGCCTATAGGCTGCTCTACCACTTTGTGTGGGACGATTTAGCGGATTGGTACCTAGAAGCCGCCAAAACGGCTCCAAATGGCCCTCTGATGGCCTATTTGCTGGAGTCTGTGCTGCGCGTGCTACATCCGTTTGCACCGTTTGTCACGGAAGCCATCTGGCAGTCTTTGGGCTGGCAGCCAGACACTTTGTTGGCTACGCAGACGTATCCGTCTCTGTTAAAAGCTTCTTCTGGGCGCGCTGGTGAGTTTGAGCAGGTGAGGGTAATTGCCTCTGAGGCGCGCCAGATTATCAACAGCCTGCACGCCAGCGGCGTCACGCTGTATTACCTGGATTCTTCGTTAATCTCTGATAATGCTGCGGTCATTAAGCAGTTGGCTCGCCTAAAAGACGTGGTATCTGTTGACGATGGCTCTGGGATATTCCTATCTGAAACTTCTGAGAAATGCTGGCTAGACATTGACGCTTCTGCCGCTTCTGCTTTTGTAGCCGATGTTTCTGCCCGCATTTTGAAGCAAGAAGCGGTGATTAGCGGGCTAGAGAAACGGCTAGCCAATAAGGCCTATGTCTCTGGTGCGCCGAGTCATGTGGTTGCGGAAACGCGCTCTAGTTTGGCTGATGCCGTTGAGCTTTTGACGAATTTGCAGCGCGAACGCGATCGATTTGCTGATTTATAAAGTTTTGTTGGGCTTGCTCGCGAGACACTCTACCTTTTGTGTAATCGTGTACAAAAGGTAGAGCTATTTTTATACCTCTAATACAGAGTGAGGCTGCGCAGATTTTGTGCAAAAAAACGCACATTAAACCACACGGATACGATGTCCTTGATAAAGCGTTATAAAGCCAAGACTTCGCGCACGTGGGCGGCGGATTCTTCTGGTCGGGCGTAGTCAAACCAGACCACGCGCCACCCCTGTTTTTCTGCGGCAACTAAGTTAGCTAGCGTGTCGTCTACAAGTAATAATTGCTCTGGTGGCAGGCCCGCGGCAGCAGCCGCGTATTCAAAGATGGCGGCCTCTGGCTTGACCATGCCGATTTTACTGGAGTCCACCAGCGTATCGTAGGGCAGGCGCGGGACTTTGCCGGCTTCTAGGAATTTGTCTAGGAAGCCGGGGGCAATATTGGTCAGCAGGCCTACGCGGTAGTGCTGGGAGGCCCAGGCAAGCGCGTCGTGCATTTCTTGCAGCGGTTCCGCGGCTTCTAGGTAGTATTTGCCCCAATCGACCCCTGTTATTTGTAGGCGCTGGGCTAGGCGTTCGTTGAATTCGTCCATGGTTAAGGCGCCGCGGCAGAGATCATCGTTAAAGTGCAGGCAGGCCATTTCTACTAGGTCTGGCTGGAGGCCGTAATCTTCTGCAATCCGAGCGGTGGCGCGCTGGTAGAAGCGCACCAGGCAGCCGTTGACGTCAAAATATACAAAACTGACGCCACTTTTAGAGGTAGATTTGCGCGGAGCGACCGCACCAACTAAATCATCTAGAGTCAATTTTAAGGCGGCGGCAATGTTCTGAATCGTAAAAATTGACGGCGATTTAATGGCGCCACGTTCAATTTTAGCCAGAGTGGAGTAACTGAGGTTGGCGGCGTGGCACAAATCCTGCTGGGTCATGCCAACTTTTTGCCGCGACTTTTGAATCCGTTTGCCCAGCCCCTTCTCGTCCATGACCATATAGTACTACCTTTGCGGTAGTTTTGTCTAGAATTATGGTATTAAACGGCTAGTTAGAGGCCGATTGTTTTGGAAAAAACAAAGACAGCAATAAAGACTAGAAAAAAGACGGCTGCGACTAGGGCCCAGACTTGCTGCGTATTGCTATACCCAATCCGCTGCCCCATTTTGGAGTAGATAAAAGTCGCAGCGCCTGCCGCCAAAATAAATGCTACAAGTACACTTCCCATATTGCTTATAGTTTAAATTGTTTGGCCTGATTTTCAAAATTGTACCTCTAGAGATAATTAAAAGTTAATTATCCGGCAGTTGCGGCGGGATTCTGATGGGCGTAGAGTAGGCGCTTAACAGGGGAGAGGAAGGTACAAATGGCACAACATGGTAAAGGTACGATTTATTTTGCTGGGGCTGGCAGTCTTACTTGGTTTGGGCGGCTGGCTGCAAGGAAGAGCAGGCAGCGCTGGCTCATTAGCGGACGCACCAGATATAAGTTGGGCAGCGCCCAAAGACGCGCATCTCCACTCCTTTGGGGCGGTTAACCGCGACCTAGTCGCTCAGGACAATGGCTGCACAGAGATTACCTACAGACTATCTGGGGATTTATCAAAACAGACACACCAGGGATGTTTTGTGCGGCTAGCTTTTGGTTGGTACGACGAGCGCGCCAGCATGGTTATTTTTGGCAACACAGACGAAGCCATGCCCTTGTACTACGGCAGTAGTCCGGCAGCTGTATCGGCTATTCCGCGGTCTATTTTAATGGGTCGGTTTGGTGGTAATCCGCCAGTTGGCGCCTATTACTACCTCTATAAAAACCTGCCCGCAGCTCTGCAGGAGGAGCGATTTTACCCGTCGCTTAAGCCCTATAAGCTTATAGCAAACCCGCCGGATGATGTACTGCGTGACCCCCACGGCGACCCCCTAGCAATCAATGGCGGGGCACTCGCCTATGCCAACGGTGGGCAATGGATGGTAACAGAGGCACCTGGGCAGGCCATGCTACGGATTAATCTGGCGACGCTTCAGATGCAACCGTTTGGTAGAACACTTGATGACGCCGGACGGCCATATGCCTCCCACAGCGCCAAAATGGCCATAACAGAAGATGGCCGCTATGCCGCAGTGGTGAGCCTGGAGTACAAACTGTTTCAAGTGTACGACCTTAAGAAGTGCACCCCCACAGACAAGACACTGGCTATGTTGGCCCCGGATCAGTGCTTGGCGCACAATTATTGGTCCTGGATAGAAGGAAAAGTAGGCTCTATAACAGGGGTCACAAATCTTAACTTTGGCAGTGACAGCTTGCTAAATTTTGATTTGACTAGTGGCAGCCAAACTACGCACTACGCGTTATCGCCAGACGGTGCAATTACATCGTTAATTCCGTTCCTTGGTATGGGCGATTCCTATTCTTCCGGGGAAGGGGCCAACAATTATCTGGCTGGAACGGATACGGCCGTAAATCGGTGCCATTTGTCCATGCGGTCATATCCTTTGCTGCTCAATCAGGATAGTTTTGGCGGGGGCGGGCATTCTGTGGCCTGCAGCGGCGCCACTAGTGCAGACCTGGGCCGGACAGACCTTGGCTATACTGGTCAAACCAAAGATCAGCGGCCTGTTTCTAGTCGCGTGGCTGACGGGTCGATACCGCAGATTTTGCAGAACTTTACACCTGGTTATGTGGCGCAGCAGGCCTTTGTTAAAGCGTATAGGCCAGGGGTGGTAACCGTTGGCATGGGCGGTAACGATATTGGTTTTGCGGACATTATTCTGCGCTGCGTCAGCCCTCTAAACAAAGTGTGGAAACCGGAAGTTAATGAGCCAAACTGCTACGCAGCACAAGAGGACCGGCTGGAGCTCAAACAGACCATAGACGGTCATTTTTCAGATTGGGTAGCGTTGTATAGACAACTCCAAAAAGCCAATCCAGCAGGGCGAATCTACGCCGTCGGCTACCCATATATAACTGCGGCCAGCAATCGCTGCGGGCTTAATGTGCGCTTAAGCCAGTCAGAGCTGGTGTTTACGCGCCAAGTGGTGGACTATCTTAATCAAACCATTGCCAGAGCTGCGGCAGCCGCGGGAGTGTCGTTTGTGGACATTTCTAGCGCGCTGGCCGGGCATGAACTCTGTTCTCCGGCGGCCGATGCTATGAACGGCCTAACGGCAGGCTCAGATGAAATCGTAATAAGTCACGGCAGCTACCACCCCACAGCGCTAGGCCAGTACCTAATGGAGCAGGCAATCCTGAAAGCTACTCATAACTTTACTATAGCTACAGGGCCGCAGCTAACAGGGGATAGCGGGGGACCACTTCTTTCTGCACCGGCCGCCGGGCGAGCCGTTGCTACGGTAGTGCCAATAGGAACTATTAGTCCTAACAGCATCTTAGCGGGCGGCAGCCTCCCGCTCAGCGTGGAAGGCAATACGGCTGGCCTTAATCCTGGCGGTAGCTACCAAGTTCGCCTAGACGGCCAGACCATTGGCGGACTCATCCTGAATAACTCCGGGAATGGGGCTGGTAAAGCGGCTATTCCGGCCAACACTACGCCAGGGCTACATGAGGTGAGTATTGTGGGGCCTGGCCAAAGCGGCCAAACAATTGTGATAACCAAAATTATCTACGTGGGCGGTTCCGCAACAGATACGGACGGCGACGGGCTACCGGATGCCGTGGACAGCTGTCCGATTGTGGCAAACAGCGGCGTAGACCAAGACAATGACGGCATAGACGACGCCTGCGACAATACTCCCAATTCCAGCAGTACCGCTGGCGTTGATGTTGGTGGGGCAACAGGGCAGGACACAGTTGCTCCGCCAATAACTACGGCAACCATCCACACCAACTCAGAGATAAGCACCTTCGACCCCCAGACACCAACTAACAGTAGTGCTATCGTAGCTATAAACACAACAACAATAAAAAGAGCTAGTGGGGTTCTGGGAGTAACGGCAGCAACGAACCCCAAATTTATAGCTGCCAGAGCGAGGCCGGAGCAGACAACTAACTCGGCCGACGGAAATACTAACTCGCGGAATATGGCGGCTCCCAAAACAACATCGGTTGATCAAAAAGTTTTGTACCCAGATTTGCCGCATTTTCCCTGGCAGCTATGGCTGGTAGTTGTAGTTGGACTAGTGGGGATGTATCAGCTTTTGGGCTGGGCGGCGGATAAGCTTGGGTAGTTTTGGCGGAGAGGAAGGGATTCGAACCCTTGGTACCGTTACCGGCACACCGCTTTTCGAGAGCGGCACCTTCAACCACTCGGTCACCTCTCCTTTGGCGTGGCTTATCGACCTCTATTATAACCTTGATGACGCACGACGCCTACTGTGCATATAGACTATGGTCTATATTATAGATTATAGTCTATATGCTGCGGGCTAGTGGCCATTGGCAAAGAAGCCAAGACGTGCTACAATTACCCCTGTTCTAATGAGCACCCGTAGCTCAGCTGGATAGAGCGTTGGCTTGCGGAGCCAAAGGTCGTGTGTTCGAATCACGCCGGGTGTACCAACTAAAAAGCCCCATACAAATGGGGCTTTTTAGTTGGTCCCAACGCTGGTACTAACACACGACCAAAAGAAAGACTACTTACGCTTCTTACCGGTACTGTTACCGGCGTGCTTAAATCCAAGCACCACAAACAAACCAAGCAGGGCAGCGCCAAGCAGAGCCGCTAGAGCTAACCAGCGGGCAATTACGGCCATGGTGTCAAAAGCGTAGGCATTGAGCAGTAAGCCGCGCAGCGTTTCTCCCTTAAAGAGGGTGTTGGCCTGACCGGCTAGTTTGGCGTTGGTGGGGTCGGCCATTGCGGCGGCGCTGACTTGAGCGTAGGTCTTACCCTCTGCCACGTGCGCCAGGTGGGCACGGATAAAGTGGTTGGCATATGTTTCTGCCTGGGCACCGGTTAGTAGTTGCTGGCCTGCGTAGGCAGCCATGGCATCGGCATCTTCTTTAGGTAGGTTGGCAAGGGCGGGGCCAACGGGCGGGAAGGTTATTTGCTGCTCCGCAAGTTGGTCGTGGACCTGTTTGTGTACAAAATTGTGCGCGTAATATAGTAGCCCAGCCCCAATTAGGAGTACGGCCACCATGACCACCCCAACGGATGACAATAATTTATCAAATTAACTGCGTTTCATGGCCTGGACTCCTTATTGCTTATGCTTATCACTGTAGCACTTTTATGCAAGGCGGTAAAAGTTGCGTTTCCAGATAGAATTAGTCATACTAACAGGTAAAGGAAGCATAAGCAAAAAGAATGGGTGAGGATCAATCGGCAGTGGGGCAGGTGGGCGGACGAGCTAGTCTGTCGGCGATGCCTGTGCAGCGCGGCAATTATGGTATTCCACCGCGGCAACCAATGCAGCAGCCGGCTCAGACCTTTACTGATATTGCTCCGCCCAGGCCAGCGCAGCCAATCACGCAGCCCGTCCAGGCGCCGACACCACCACAACCAGTCATGCAGCCACAGCCTACCTTTGCTCAGCCTGTTGCTCCACCGCAACCTGTCCAGCAGCCAATTCAGCAACCCACAGCCTCGCCAAGGCCGGCACCTATCCAGCCGCCACAGCCAATATCGGCTCCGGTGCAGCCCATTTTTCAGACGCCAACGGCAGCGCAGCAGTCTGCAACCGCGCCGGTAAAAAGAGAAAGTTTTTATAAAAAACTAGTGCCCAAATTACAGTTGGTCTTGCTGATTGTGGGCGTGCTACTGCTGATAGGCGGCGGGGCCCGCTACATGACTGCGCCTAACATCGACGCCGACACCATTGCGGTGGGCGCCGTAGCGGCCAATGATGGCCGTCAGATGACAATCCAATTTACGGCCGATGACGGCAAGATGCACAAACTTAATCAGCCCGGCAACTTCCCGGAATTAAAACCTGGCTCTGCTGTGCAAATCGCATACCGCGCTGGCGCACCGGACGCTACTGCCAAGCGAGTGGATCAGGTTAAATCGGTTAAAAGCCAAGGCCTATCTCTGCTTATTGCTGGCGGAAGCCTGCTAAGCGTTGGCTTGGCTGTGTGGTTTATCCGCTTTATTAGAAATCGAGCTGATGGCCCCAAAAAAGTGGCCATGGCCACTACGGCTTAAGCTTGTTGTCTGCCTCTGTTAGATGCTTGCCCGACAAGCTGCGCGGGTACAGATCACCGTCTTTGACGGTATCGATTTGAACTGCGTATAAGACCAGTCTAGCCTGCAAATAAATCCAGGCTAGCATAATAAGCGTGGTAGCAAAAATTGCACTATAGCCAGTGGTGATACCCTTGGCGGTGTGTGCAAACAGGGCCGCGCCACCTAACTGCAGTGCCGTCAGGCCAACGGCAGAGATTAGCGCACCGGTCCGGTACTGGGCGCGCTTAAATCGGCGGGGCAAACTAAGCGTAAAGACCAACATAAATACTAGATACAACATGGCGATGTTGAGCAGCACTGATAGCCCACGGAACAAAATGCCGGTGCCTACCGCGCCGGCCCAGCCGGCCAGGGCAGAGGTCAACAAAAAGCCGCCGCCACCGCCCACAATTATGCCAAAGCTTCGGATTAGGTTGCGCGGAAAGCCACTGCGGTCTTGTTTGGGGACGTGCCAGATATGGCAGACGGCGTGCCGGAAGACGTCGGCCACGCCGCGGGCGCCGTAAAATGTTATCAAAAGGCCAATAATCAGCGCTGGGCCAGTTTGCTTTAAGCCGCGGATGCTATTGTCTAACGACTGACCAGCCACAGGGAAGTACTTGGAAACATCGTTTACTAATTGACGGCCGAGTTCTTGATGATGAAAGCCAATCATACCCAAAACTGTGGTGGTAACTAGCAGCAGCGGAAACAGGGCGATGAAGCCGTAGTAGGTGACTAGGGCTGCTAGGTAGCCGGTCTGATCGTCGTCGTATTTTTTGAGCACGGCGTAGGCGAAGGCCGAGCCTTTGTGGCGTCGCTGCCAGCGATCAATCGCCTGTATTGCTTTTTCTACAACATTCATATTTTACAAGGGTATTGTAACATTCTTCACTGCGTCATTACCTGTTTTAGGAAACAATAAGGGTACAAAAAGTAAAAAGGAGCGAGCTATGTCAGAGCACGAAGCAGAACACCTCATGGAACAGATTGAGCGTTGGGATGCCAAGCAAGCCAGACACGACTTTATTGCCCGCATGGAACGCAAACTGGGCCGCAAAGAACGCGCTTGGCGCTAAATCTCCTCACCTAGAACCATCTGGCCACCTCGGATTTTGGGGTGGCCCTTTTAGAATCGAATTTTAGCCATGAGACGATCAACGGCGTCTGGCTGACGCTCTTCTAGCGGAAGTTGATCGGCCAAGATATTGAAAATTTTTTCTTCAATCTGGGGATCATAATAAATGGTTGTGAGGGGCGCAAAGCGCTTCATGGGTAACAGGGCAATAGCTGGCTGACCGTTCTCCCTCATGACAGAGAAAGACCTGAACTGATCGTAATCATAAAATTTTTGGCCAATTGTAAGACCGAGCTGATCAAGACTGTACTGAAGCTCTCTTGGCTCACGCTTGCCGTAATAGGCAAATGCGCCGGCCGCAACGAGCACGGTAGATGCTGCCATGATATCTTTGGTCATAAACCAAATCATACACGCCAAAACAACGGCGCCGGCCGCCAAAGCCGCAAACCACTTGCTATCTTTTTGATGATGGATATACTCTGCCGCATGCCAGCTAATAAGCCCCTCCGACCCCTCGGGCGGGATAGCCACCGACTGAACATTTGCCGGCTCCGGGGCCGTCTGCTGTACCGCCTCAGTTGAACTCTGGCCGGGCGTCACTGTTTGACCAGGGGTAAACTGCCACGTCGGTTCTGTATTCTGCTCACCATCCATAAGCGTTATTGTACACGATTGGGGTTGATTTGGTATAATCCCTGGGCAAGTCTGGCTTGCATAACGAACTGACTTGCGTCAGCGATAGCGAGGAAGGGTGTCCGAGCGGTTTAAGGAACTGGTCTTGAAAACCAGCGTGCCAGCAATGGTACCGTGGGTTCGAATCCCACCCCTTCCGCCAAAGAAAAAGAGTAGCCAAAGCGCTACTCTTTTTCTTTTGCTGCGGCGGATACGAACCCGTCAGGGTTCGGCGGACAAAGAGCGGAGGCAGAAGCAAATGCATTTGTTTTTGTTGAGCACCGCAGGGGGGGGAGGCCGGGCGATATCTCTACCTTTGAAAAAAGTGACTCTAAAAACAGGTATCAAATGATACCTGTTTTTAGAGCGACGTCTATCAACAGTCGGCTCGTGGTTGCAAAAGTCCTGGCGTCAATCTGTTAGATGCGCTACAATGGGGGAGCAATCAGCCTAGAAGGAGAGGTACCCAAGTGGCTGAAGGGGACGGTTTGCTAAATCGTTAGAGGGGCGCGAGTCCCTGCGAGGGTTCGAATCCCTCTCTCTCCGCCAAAAAAGACCGCCTGCGTCAGGAGGTCTTTTTTACTTTAGACTACGCAAACTGCTCAGCCAAGGAGGGGGTCGCGTGGTTCATGAGGTAACTTGAGTGCTGCATTTCTTGAATGAGCACGGGCAATAAACTCTGCCGCTTCTTGATGTAAACCACCATTGTATAAGCTTCTGATTATTTGTCGTTGTTTTGGAGATGTACCACCAAAAACGCCACTATCATCTTGCGAGGCAGGGGTCTTCAGCCTGTCTTCCAGACAGACTAAAGCATCGCTACACCTGCCACAAATAAGCTTTGCCATCCTGAGGTTACTTCGATTTTTTGCCTCATCTAAAAATAAATCCGGATCCGTTTGTTCGCAGAGAAAGCGCGTTGACAAGGGTATTTCTTCCCGAAAATCTGACATGTTTATCATACTACCCCTATAGAGCAGGGGAATCAAGTAAGGTTAACTTTTCTATGCTTGGCTAAAAGCTATCCCGCAAACCGATTCTGCTCCAGCCCGCATAAGCAACTGCGACGCAGCGGACATCGTCGCGCCTGTTGTTAAAACATCATCAATAAGAATTACTGACCCGTAGATAGGGCGAGTAGCAGAGAGCGCATCAGACATAGCTGAGTGACGCGTAGCTCTGTCTGAACCTTTTTGGTGGTGCTTACCGGCACGGGCAAGAACAGGGGAGACAGGCAGACCGCTGCGGCGCGAGAGGTGCCGGGCAATAAGCTGGGCCTGGTCAAAGCCGCGCTGGCGAATATGCTCTAGGGTGGCAGGGATCGGCACTAGTACACCGTCCGGCGGCAAAAGGGGGAGCATGCGAGCGGCCATAAGGTGAGCGGCGGAGCGGTCGCCTTGGTATTTGAGCTTAGCTACCAATTCTTCTGCCGGACCAGCGTAGCGGGTAGCAGCGGCAACGGAAGCAAGCTGGTTGGCCGCTAAACAGTCTGGGCAAGCAATCGCCTCTGCGCGGCCGTGACAGAATAAACAGCGGCCGTAGCGCGGCTCTGGCAGGGGGCAGCCGGGGCAGAGGAGCGAGCCTTCGCGGCCGCAGACTAGGCAGTTGGCTGGGGCAAAAAATGACACTAAAGAAGTTATCAACATGGCTGTTGTAATAAATCCGTTGTAAATTAGTTATGTTTGGCTTGCGTCGGCGCTTAATACTAATCTATACTGTAGGTAAGACAAAAAAGCAAATTCTATTTAACTGCACCGACGCTTTGGGGCGTCGCAATTACAGGAGGGTACCATATGGCACGCCGCAACCGCGACGATGATTTACTACTAGAAGAAGATGAGCTAACCGCTGCCTTCTTGGGCGAAGATAATGGCGCAGGCCAGCCGCAAATGGCCGTTCAAGACGACCAACCGCAGCAAGCCGCCAACCCCGCAGACGAGCAGTGGGATGAGGACGAAGCCGTCCCGGGCCAACTAGCCGTAGACGTCTACGAAACCAAAGAAAAGCTTGTTGTTAAGGCCCGCACCGCCGGTGTTAACAAGAACGAGCTAGACGTAAGCATTAGCGACAACCAGCTCACTATCCGCGGCACCCTGAGCGCCGGCAACGAAGACGGGGTAGAGAACTACTTCCTCCAGGAATGTTACTGGGGCGAATTCTCTAGAACTATTGCGCTGCCCGTTCCTGTTAAAGAAGAAGAGATTGAAGCCGTCCTTAAAGATGGCGTTCTAACCATTAGCTTTGGCAAGCTTAAGCAGGATACTGTTAAGAAAATCCAGGTTCTTTAGAACCTAGACAGCAAAAAAGACGGCTGCTTCATACGCCGTCTTTTTTGTTGCTTGGGCTTGGTGAGATTTACAGGTTGGACGTGCGGGCTCAAAACTCATGGGAGCAATACAATAAAAAAGGGACCTTGCATCCGCAGCTCCCTTTTTTATTGTATTGCAGTTTAGTTACCGGCAGCAGACCCGGCACCGCTAAGGACAACCTTAACGATTACCTGAGCTAGAACTACTAATACTAGGCCAACAATGGCGTATATAAGGGTGTTCTTGGCGCCAGAGACGTTACTGGACTCGCCGCCACTGGTGATGTATTTAAAGCCAGCAAAGATAATCATGATGATGGAGATAATACCAATCGCCCAAGACAGCCAGTCTACGACCTTCTTAGCAAGAGTGCCTACACCGGTGGTAGCGATGTTGCCACCATTGTCACAGCTTAGACCATCGTTACCGGAGGCGGTACCAGCACCGTCTAAGATTTGGTTGGCTTGATTGTTTCCACAGTTGGCAGCAGCAGCATGAACTGACAAAGGCGCCACAACGGGTACGGCCATAGCAACCGGTAGCGCAATTGCTAGGATTAAGCTCTTTAGTTTCTGAATCATTAATTTTTCCTTTCGTTACTAGTTACTTTATAGCATAGCATAAGAGGCAAACGCAAGGTTTAGTGGAGTTTTAAAACTGTCTTTACAAGCAATTGAGCTAGGGCGGCCAGAGCTAGCCCGATAATGGCGTATATGAGGGTAGTTTTGGCAGAGCCGACCTTGTTGGCGTCGCCGCCACTGGTCATGTACTTAAAGCCGGCAACAAAAATCATAATGATGGCTGCTATTCCCACTGCCCATGAGATGAGCTCAGTAACAGATGTAAAGATGCTGTCTACTGCTTTTGTGGATGTATCGGAGGCGCAAGACTGGCCACCATCTAGCTGGGACAGTGCGTCGCAGCCGGTAGATTTTGAGCCGGAGCCAACCACGCCATCGGCTAAAACAAGTGGGGCGGGGACTAAAAGCCCAGCTAGTAACAGTGTGGATAGGAATATTCTTTTTATCATTTGGCAAACCTACTTAAAACAAACGAGACCAATAGTTGCCCTAGCACGGCCACAGCTACTCCAACTAGGGCGTAGATAAGGCCGCTACGAGCACCTTTAACCGTGTTGGCATCGCCGTTAGAAACGACGAACCTAAAGCCGCTGACCACCAGCATAATTATTGCCATGGCGCCAATGACGATGACCAGGATCTGAACTACAGCGTTAAAAATCTTGAGAACGGGATTGGCACCGCTGGTGCCTTGCTGGGCAACATCTTTACAAGCCGCCGTGTTGGCCATGCCGGGCTGGCTGCAAGCGCCAAAAACATCGGCTGCATAGGCTGGCGCCCCGCCTGCAAACAATAAGGCGCTGCTAGCAAACAGGGTTAAGAACAGTTTCTTGAGCATCTTAGAGCCTCCCTAGTACAAAGGTAACTATTATCTCTGCGCTAACGCAGACGATTAGACCAACCAGCGCGTAAATAACGGTGTTTTTTGCATTTTTAACAGATTCTGGGTTGCCGCCAGAAATGGTGTAACGAAGGGCGCCAATGATTATGACCAAGAAGGCCAGACCGCCCAAAATAGCAAAGACGATTTGCATGATGGTTTTAAGCTGAGAATTGGAGGCGGCAACTTCTGGTATGCCCGCCTCGCACGTTTGCCCACCATTCCCGCACGGTACGGCAGCGGCAAACCACAGGCTAGCCCCAAGTAATTTGTTGAACATTAATTGATTCCTCCGGCAATATATTGGACTGCTCCAGCCGCCACCATGGCAATGAGCAGGCCAATCAGCGCATTAAAGATTGAACGACGAGCCTTTACCAGCTCTTCTGGCGCAGGGTTTGATGTTATGTGGCTGGTAATGTACTTAACGCCGCCATACATTACAAAGAACACAGCTACAAGCACGGCGATTCTGAGCAAAATTTCTATTATAGCCGCTACAATAAGCCAGATATCGTTTATCCCTGACATGACTGGGGCGCAGTTGCCCGCAGCATCGGTATTACCGTCTAGGTACATGTACCAGGTGGGCAGGCCAATTAGCCCGCCGCCCTTACATGCTGCCGCAAACAAAGTGGTTGGAATTGTCATTTAATAAACCCCGGGACTAGATAGTTAATAATAGCGTACGCAAAAATAAACAGTAGCAGGGCGCCAACAGTGCTCTGAATGCGCTTCTGGGCCTTTTCTGCCTCCTGCGGAATACCGCGGGCCATGCTGTACTGGATGCCGGCCCAGACTAGGGACAAAATGATTATAAGGCCGACGCCGTTAGACAGGAATCTAAGTATGCCAAAGAGCATGTCCATAATAGGATTATCGATTTCTCCTTTACAGCCTAGGTCTATGGCGGGGGTATACGCTTGATCGCCCTTGCCGCATGGTGTGCCTGCAGCTGAGACTGGCGCGGTGGTTATAAGAGCAAGACCCACACCCACAACCAGGCCGGTCAGGAATATCGATTTTAGTGCTGTCCTGTCTATTTTCATGGTCTTGCTACTAACTATAAGATTATTTAACACAAATGACAAGAAGGCTATAGTGGCTGGTTTAATGTAAACTATAGCATTATTATGATAGTTACCTGTAGAATGTACTTAGTGCTTTCTTTAAGATTTATGTATGTGGGCATCCGTCTCTAAATACCGATCAAAACGAACAATAGGCATTTTTATGATGTTGTTGTTCTTTTTTATCTCCTTAATTGTTCCGTTGGCTAGCATCAATAAGGCTTCTGCGTTGACTCCTCAGCAGCTACAGGACTGTTTCTTTTATAATGGGAAAACTGTTGGAAGTCTTGTAAGCTCAACATCTTCTGGCAACACCACGGCGCCCAACTACACATTTCAGGAATGTCAAGATATGGGCGCTTGCCAAAAGCCCGCCTCAAATACCGCCACTATCTCTTGTACTAACCCAACTCAGCAACAAGCTGTAGACACAAAACTAGGCAGCGCAATAACTACTATTTGTGGGCCCAACAATGCGATTGGGGCGGCCTACAATAACTGCGTCAACGATGTAACGAATGCGTATAATGCCTGCAAGAATGCTTCGACCTCCACTGCAGCGGTAGATGGGACAAAAGAGCAGGCGATTGCAGCCTGTATTGCGGGAAAGGTTGCTGGTGTAAATGTTGCAAAACTTGGAACAGCGCTCACGGGTAGTGCGGCTGCGGCTGCAACGCTCTATACCAACGAGCAAGCTTGTATTAAGGCGAATGGGCAGTGGGATGCGGCGGCGTCACCGCCAACGTGCACAGGCGGGAACCAAGACGCCAATCCACCCACCTGCGAAATGTCGCCCAACCCTTTGTCCTGGATTTTATGCCCTGTCATTACTGGTCTTGTCGCTGGGGTTGACGCGTGTCGGTCTATTTTAGAAAGTCTACTGGTAATTAGAGTCGAGCCGGATAGTGAGGCCTATAATGACCTGTTCAAGGCATGGTCTAACATCCGTATCATTGGCAACATTATCCTGGCTATTGCCCTACTTGTTATCGTGTTTGGCGAGGTAGTTGGCGGGGGAGTTATAGAGGCCTATACAGCAAAGAAGGTGCTGCCAAGGCTGCTGGTTGGAGCAGCTCTGATAAACCTGTCGTTTTATATAGTTATAGCTTTTGTAGACATCATGAACATTGTTGGCCTTGGCATTTACTCGCTCATGTCCAGCACGGTGACAGGGGGAGGACTCCATAGGGTAAACATAGATATTTTGGGGGGACTCCTTGGCAACGCTGGTATTGGCGCGTTGATTGTTGGACTAGCAACCGGTAGCGAGCTACTAGTGGCAGGCCTGATGTTCTTGGCTGTCTTTGTACTTTTACCGGCACTCTTAATAATGCTGGCGGTGCTGTTTGTAGTAATAATCCGACAGGGAATCATCCTGGTGCTTCTTATTTTGTCCCCTGTAGCTTTTGCGCTCTATTGTCTGCCTAACACTGAAAAATATTTCAAAAAGTGGTGGGAAGAAATGTTTAAGGCGCTATTGGTATTCCCTATAATAATGGCATTTTTTGCTGTATCGACTATTTTGAGCTCTCTGCTGGGCGCTGCCGACCTTGGTAATGCAACACCCTTTAAAATGATTGTGCAGCTGATTGTTGCGCTGGCACCAATTGCGTTGGTTGTGATGGCATTTAAGATTGCCGGTGGACTCCTTGGAAACATCATGGAGGTGAGTAAGGGACTTGGCAATAAAGCACATCAAGGATTGCTGGGTAACCCTAATGATGACAGAAGCCTGCGAAGAAAAACCTCTAGCAAACTGGGCAGCTCGTTCGTAAGCGCCCGAGGCAGTGCGATTGAGTCATTGGCTGATAGACGCGAGTCATCACGCAGACAAAGAGGAGCGAAGCGCGGCTTACCGACGTTTGGCGGTAGCATAGCTGGAAGATTATCAGATCTTCTGAACACCGGAAATTATCAAGCAGACAGAGCACACTACAACAAAATGGAGAATGAGAAAGTGCGCGCGCAAGTCGAAACTGGCAATGACGCAAATCGGCGCGCGGCCTTTGCAGAACGATTCATGGGTACTGCCGCAGAGGGTCCCGCAGCTGGCAGAGTAGTAGGCGGTTACTACGGCATGCAAAATGCGGACGGCAAGTATACGCGTTACGCAGAGACAGATGTTAAAAAAGCTCATAGCCTAATAAATAACGACCCCTCAATATTACAAGGTGTCGCAGGGTACGAGGCAGGCAAGGTCGCAAATGATGAACAGCACGCAGAATATAAACGACGTTTCTTGGCGGTCGCCAACCAGGGTAACTACAAAGACAGTGACGTCCAAGGGATGTGGGCAGGCTTAAAGTTTCAAAACCAGGTTGCTCGCAAGGAGGATAAATACTTGGGGATTGAGAAAGATGCAAATGGAAAATTCCAGTTCACTGACTATAACCATGCCAACTTAAGCAATGAACTTGTTGACTCTGCTGGCCGAGGTGATTTTGCTCGCTTCAGGGCTACAACACCAAAAGTATCGCTTGCGGGATATAAAGAGATTATCGAACGACAGAAATCTGGCAGGCTAAGTGAATCTGACGCAGTAGCTAAAGCAAACTATGAAAAGCTCGCAAAACACATGCAAGACTCGTATTTCAGCAGTGGAGCCGCAGGACAGTCACGTCTCCAAGCTGATTTGCAGCGAGCTGCTGCCAGTGACGGGGAAGGTTACGTTGGCGGTTACGGTCCCGGAGCGTCTGCAAATGCTGACGCTGCTTGGCGCGAATTTACCGCCCAGGTTATGGCAAATGTTAATAGCGAAAATGGACCTAGCACTCCACCGAGTAGTGCACCTCCATCTGACTGGCGTAATCCTCAAGGCTACATGTAGGTAGCACATGTCCACATATAAAGTCCTACAAGATATAGAAGCAGAAGACCACATCCTGGGTCCGCTCACTTTAAGGCAGTTCATTTTTGGGCTGATAGCGGCGTTTTTCATGTACATATGTTTCATTTCCGTCACCAAAGGCGCGCCGCTACTACTCATTCTGTTTCTGCCGCCAACACTGTTTACCACCTTCTTTGCCATTCCGTTTGGGGGCGATCAGCCCACAGAATTGTGGGCGCTGGCTAAAATTCGTTTCTATATGAAGCCCCGCAAGCGCATTTGGGACCAGAGCGGCGCCAAAGAGCTGGTAACTATTACGGTGCCTAAAAAGATAGAGGTCCAGCGTACGGATGGTTTAAGCCAAATGGAAGTCCGCAGCCGACTAAGCGCCCTGGGCGCAACTCTAGACAGCCGTGGTTGGGCCACCAAAAATATTTTGGCTAACCCTACAGCCGCGCAAACATTTATGCCCGGCATAACGGTTGGTGGCGACAGCGACCGCTTAGTGCCCATGAGCAGCATGCCGCAGCCCGTTCCAGACAACGATATCACCGCCGCAGACGACATGTTAGACGCCCAGGCCAGCCCGCTGGCGCAGCAGTTTGACGGCATGCTTACGGCGTCGGCAGAAGCGCAGCGGGCTCGCCTAATTAAAGAGATGTCCGCCGCCCGGGACCAGGCAGAGGACGAGCTTCTGCATCCCAAGCCCGCACCTACGGCAGCGCCGACCAATCAGCAGTGGTTTGCTGCATCGCCGCTAACGCCAGCTCAGCCTACGCCCGCGGCAGCGGCGGCGGCACCAGCACCAGCAATTCCAGTCGCGGATCCGCCAGTGGTTGCTCAAATGCAAGCCCCCGTCTTTGGTCAGGCAGTTGAACCAACAGAGGAAGACGAGGCCTTGGCAGCCAGCATTAAAAAGCGACAATCCCAACTAGCTCAAGCCAAAAGTCGTTTATACACCATAGGCACGCAGCCTGCAGCGGAACCCCCAAAACCACCCCAGCCGCCAGTGACGACCGCCCCCAGTCCTGCTATACTAGAACTAGCTAAAAACAACGACCTCAACGTAGCTACCTTGGCTCGCCAAGCAGGCAAAACCAAGGAGATGAAGGCGGACGATGGGGAAGTGGTGGTATCGCTGCACTAATTCTTTGCAGCAGCCACAGGTGGGAAGCCAATAATGAATCCGCAGCAGTATCCACAAACCGCACCACAACCAGCTAGCCAAGCACCTATGCCTGGCGCATTGCCCCCGCAGCCAGGCGCTACTGTTACTGCAGGCGGTCAGGTGCAAGCTCCAGCGCGGCCACACGCCAACCCCAACTCTACCCAGAACACCTTGCAGATTGCGGAAATCCGGGATGGAATCGTCATTATGAATGATGGCACTTTCCGCTGCGTTATTATGGTTAAGTCCATTAACTTTGACCTTATGAGTCAGCAAGAACAAGAGGCGGTAGAATACAGCTACCAAGGCTTCTTGAACAGCCTTTATTTTCCGGTGCAAATCTTTGTACGCAGCCAGAAGGTGGACTTGCAGCCCTACATAGACAAGCTTGATAAGATTCGTACAGAGCACGACAACATGCTGCTGGCGCTGCTTATGGAAGATTATATAACCTACATAGACCAGCTCAGCATGCAGACTAACATTATGGACAAGAAGTTTTATGTGGTTATTCCGTATTTCCCCAATCCAGATGTTAAGCAGGCGCTTACTCAGAGCAAAAACTTCTTAACTGGCTTTGCTGATTTGTTTGGTAATAAAGAGCAGCACGTCACCATTAATGAAGCCGACCTAGAAGCCGCCAAAACAGAGCTGCGCAACCGCGTGCAGGCTGTTCTAAGCGGCCTAATGCAATGCGGCATCCAGGGCCTACCTCTTGACACCCAGGAGCTCATTGAACTGTACTACGATACCTACAACCCAGACACCGCGACCCGTCAACAGCTAAAACACTTTGATGCTATGACAGCCGATGTTGTCACTAAGGGCACTGGCGCTGCGCCACAAGCTCACCTGCAACGGGAGATGAATTAATATGGGTTTATTTGGGGGCAAAAAACAATCAGCAGACCCTCTAGTTATTGCCCAGCAGCAGCGGGCCCAAGAAGAGCAAGAAGTTAATGCTGCATTCCTAAAGGGCATTACCGCGCTACGGGACTTTATTGCGCCTAGCAGCCTAGAATACTCCAGCACACACTTCCAGCTGGGCACGCGCTACGCCCGCACTTATTATGTCTACGGCTACCCGCGCCAGATTTACACTGGCTGGTTGGGTAGCATGGTCAACCTGGACGAAGTTATAGATATGTCGCTCTACATTTATCCGGTAGAGTCCCAGGTGGTGCTGCAAAACTTGCGCAAAAAGGTTACCCAATTAGAAGCCGGCCTGCAAATCGATGCAGAAAAGGGCCGCGTGCGCGACCCGGCTAAGCAAGCCGCTATTTTAGACGCAGAAGAAATGCGCGACAAGCTCCAGGTTGGCGAAGAGCGCTTCTTTAGGTTTGGCCTGTACTTTACGGTGTACGCACGAGATCTTGATGAGCTAGATGTAGTCAGCCACAATGTGGAGCAGCTCCTTGGTCAGCAGCTTATTTACTCCAAGCCCGCCACTAGCCAGCAAGAGCAGGGCTTTAATAGCACAGTGCCGCAGCTAACGGACCAGTTGCAGATTAGGCGCAACATGTCTACTGGCGCATTAAGCACATCGTTCCCGTTTACATCGGCAGACCTCAGCCAAGACAGCGGTATCTTGTATGGACTGAACATGCACAACCACGGCCTGGTTATTTTTGACCGATTCTCTCTAGAAAACGGCAACAGCGTAGTCTTTGCCAAGTCTGGTGCCGGTAAATCGTTCTTGGTTAAATTAGAAGCGCTGCGCTCCATGATGTTTGGCACCGAGGTGTTTATTATTGACCCAGAAAACGAGTACCAGCGCATGTGCGACGCCGTGGGCGGTGCTTATGTGCGCCTAAGCCTAAACTCCAATACCCGGATTAATCCGTTTGACCTGCCTCAGGTTGTTGATGCAGAAGAGGCGGATAACGCCCTCCGCTCCAACCTAATCACGCTCCATGGCCTCTTGCGTCTTATGATGGGTGGCGCCCAGGCGCAAATGGCCGCCAACGGCGCGGCCGTTATGCCGGCATTAGCACCATCGGAAGAAGCAGATTTAGACGCTGCCTTAATAGAAACCTACGCCAAAGCCGGCATTACGCCAGACCCGCTAACCCACACCGGCCAGCCGCCAACTATCGCGGACCTGTACGACACACTGCTCCACATGGGCGGCACCGGCCCCCAGCTGGCCCAGCGTCTGCGCAAGTACACCACCGGGACCTTTGCCGGCATCTTTAGCCAGCAGAGCAACATAGACATTAACAACCCGCTGGTTGTCTTTAACATCCGCGACCTAGAAGACGAGCTCCGGCCCGTTGCTATGTACATTGTCCTAAATTACATCTGGAACAAGACAAAATCGGACCAAAGAAAGCGCATGCTGGTTGTGGACGAGGCTTGGCAGCTCATGAAGTATGAAGACTCCGCTAACTTCATGTTCTCCTTGGCCAAGCGTGCCCGCAAGTATAACCTAGGCATTACCACCATTACGCAGGACGTAGAGGACTTTATGGGCTCCCGCATGGGCCGGGCCATTGTGGCCAACGCCTCCATGCAGTTCTTGCTCAAGCAATCTAGCTCCGCCGTAGATGTGCTGTCTGACGTCTTTAAATTAACAGCGGAAGAGAAGAAGCGCCTAAGCCAATTCCCAGTGGGTCAGGGGCTGTTCTTTGCCGGCCAAAACCACGTGCATATTCAGGTGGTGGCCAGCCCCACAGAGGCTAGTTTGATTACAACCAACCCACAGCAGGTGCAGGCCATGCAGCAGGGGTCTGTTGACGTGCAGGGTGGCGGCGGTGGCGCTCCCGGTGGCACGATTGATTTAGGTAACCGGCTGTATCCGGGGAGCGGGTAGGAGGCGGTTATAGGCTATGGCCACAATCACTGACAACCAACCCGAAGAAGACCACATCCAGGGCGACTATGATAATCGTTTTAATGACATAGTAGGCGCAGAAAAAGCCGCGGACCCCAGTTTTGGCGATGAGCCCAAGATACTAGCTGACAGTACAGACCCTGAACGCAGTTTATTTAACCCTCATGCAGACGGAGGTCTGGGCAGCGCTTTAAAGAATAAAGCTGTTAATAGCCTAGCCGACAAGGCGGCAGGAGGAGCCGCAGCAGGGGGGGCAACTGCAGCCGCCGGAGCAGTGACGGGAGGAGCTGGCGCAGTTGCATCTATCGCGTTGAAGTCAGCTGTTAATAAGGTCTTTACAAGAGGTAACGGCAAGAAGGCCGCGGTAGGCGGAGGCATCGCGGGTACGGTGCTAATATTAGCTCTTGTAGCATCCACAAGCGTGCCAACTTTATTCCTAAAGCATTTTGCAGAAAATGTCAGAAATAGTGCCTACGCCAACGTCAATAACGCCATCCAGAATCAGACTCAGAACCTATTTGAGCATTACGTAGCTCAGAAAGTGTTACCCGGTTATACTTCCTGCGGCTCAACTATAAGCAAGGACTGTACGGCAGTAAAAAGTCCTGGCAATGATTTGGTAAGCCAACTCTACAACACCTGGGCGGATCAGAAATTAGAGAACAAGTTGGCTGAAAAATACGATCTTACTTTTGAGTTTGATAAGTCGTCTGGCAACTGGACTATCCGCTCGGGCGGAAAAGTTACCAAGATTGGCCCCAAAGGGGAAGGGTTAACAAAGCCAAATCGGCTTGAGCGCGCGGAGTTCAGACGCGCTGCCTTGGCTGCTATAGATAGTGAAACAGGCTTAAAGCGCATGATTATTCGTTTTAAAATTGGGCGGCTTGTAGACTCAAAGTATGGCGGACGACGCTGCTATGTCCTCTGTAAAACTACTCAAAAAATAGAAACAAAAGTTGCTGATCAGAAAAAATACTACCAGCGGCAAATTATTAAGCGCGTTATTGAGCCACGCTATAGCATGATGGGGTCTGGGCTGGTGTGTACTTTTGACTCAGAATGCCACCCAGAAAAGGCCGATGTCACTTCTGGTGATGCGCCAACAAATGGCGCAAAAGAATCAAAGTTTTCTGGAGAAATTAGGGGTATCAACCGTGCCGCCATAGAACTTGCTTCTAAAGCAGATACTGAGGCATTGGCCGCCGCAGAAAAGCAGCTTGCAGAAGAAGGCTTTAGTAAAACATTTATCAAATTAGCCTTGGCAAAGGTGTTTCCTAAAGCTGCCGCAAGCGCAAGCGTGCAGTCTGCTGTTGATAGCATACCAATAATTGGCTGGATAGTTATGCTTACGCAACTGTTCCATACCGCATTAGATACTGGCGATAAAATGCAGGCCATGTCGTATCAAATCAACGCTCAGTCCACAGTAGCTGTCTGGTCACTTACATCTTCCGCCGCAGATGAAATGGGGCATGGCTCTGTACCTGCGGCTGTTATTGGGTCTATGAGTAATGGCATTATTAATGGAGTTGTGACTGACCCTTCAGCTCCCGTAGACGGCGGGACGGGTAAGGCTGCCCAAAACCCCACCTGGAGTGCCGTGATTAATAGAAACGAATCTTCTGGCAGAAGCAAGGATTATACTTGTGGCAACGAAAAGCCAGTGCCGTCTAACCGCCTGGACTGCGAGGAGCTTGTTATGGGGTCTGGCAATAAGTATGCTACGGCAATATCGTCATTCAGAGACTCGCCCATGTATTGGCTTGGGCCGGTGCTTGCGGACTGGACAGGACTCATTATTTCAAAAATAATTTCAATACCCGGTGCACTTATAGAAAAATTGGGTATTATGGAAGCCCTTGATGCGACCTGCAAGAGTGGTCCTACGACGATTATTACCGGTCTGTTTACGGGTGGCACAACCACTGCTTACTGTACCGCCCAAGCAGGAATACAGGCAATTATTAGCAAGGTTGGTCCACCGCTCATAGAATTTATGGCAACTTATATGTTTTCCCCAATAGTTACTGCTAATATGAGCGGTTCTAGGATGGTGTCTGCAAACGTTGCAGGAGCAGAAACACTTGCCAATGACTATGCCCACAGCGGCATCGGTGGCCAAGTATTGTCTGAAGCACAATCGGCTTTGATTAAAAGTGATGACCAGGAACAGGCTAAGTACGAGTTTAGACAACAGCCGTTCTTTGCCCGCATGTTTAACACAAGTTCGCCCTACTCAATGGCATCTTCACTAGTAGACGGCGTCCCACCTTCCTGGGCCCAAGCAGGGAACAAAGCGGCGAGTGCATTAGTGTCGCCACTTGAAATAATTGGTTCAGTTTTTGGCAGCCTCACTCAGCCACATGTCAATGCGCTTAATAATTTTTCTGTGGCTAGCACCTACGGTATAACATCTTACGGCTATCCTTCCGACTCGCCAGTTTTTAGCCAGGACCCTTCTGCTCTCTGGAATGACCCGGGTGGGTGCGCAGGCAGCACGACCAGCGCTACTACCACCGCATGGAACGACGCGGGTGCAGCAGCGGTAGACGCCAATGGCCAGCCGGTCAACACGACTACAAACGCTTGCTTGCTGACTCGAGCTGCAATTAGCGCAGCTGGCGGCAAATACAACACAGACCTCTTAACTGACGATGACAAAAAAGTACTCTTTGGCGATTCCGGCTCCTCTGCAGCTCCAGCAGGTACAGGCAAAATGCCGACTGGCTCAGCGCAAGAAATCGCCAAACAGCTTCTGCCTTATATTGAGCAGAGCAAGCTGGTCTGCGTGGGCACCCAAGGGCCGACCTGCCCGGATATTCAAAAAACCGCAACCGGGCAGTCAATACGAAACGTAAATTGCCGTGTGGATGCCCTGAAAGATCGCACTGTTGGTATGCTGCTTGGCCTTCTGCAAGCGGGCCACACATTCAAACTGTCTTCCATCTGTTCAGACCATCTTCGCAACACCGATGCCGGCCATGGTGGCGGCTACGCCGTGGATTTCAACACGATAGATGGCGTTTTTATGGGGCAGGGCGACGACAAGGGCCTCATACCGTTTACCCAACAGCAGACTGACGCAGACCGTAAGCTCACGCAGGGCATTGTTAACTTTGTTCCGGCTCCCTTAGGCTTTGGACAGGGAGTGGCAGGTCGCGGCTATCCAAACTGCCATTACAATAATGAGGTTTTTAGCTTCCTGTCTCCCTATTCGCAATTTGGGGACGCCTGCCACCATCAACATGTAAGCGTGGATGGCCACTAAGATGCGGCGGCGCCTACTTCTTTTGCTTGCCGTAGCATTGTATGCTGTGTTTGCTCCCGGGCTGGCGTACGCAAACACTATATTGCCACAATCGGAACAAATCAACCTAAACATTAACCCGGATTATGTGAATAACTACAGCGATTGTTCCTCTGGAAGTGTTGGAGCTGCCAACCTGACAGGAAGCGATAACATGCAAAAGGCATTTAACTATTTTGTCTCCCAGGGCTACACGGCTGCGCAGTCTGCTGGGCTGGTAGGGAACTTTATATCAGAGTCAGGGATGAACCCTACTATAACTAATAGTATTGGAGCCTATGGCATTGCACAGTGGTTGGGCGGAAGAAAAACTAATCTACAAAAACTCCCCTCATACGATACCTTGGAAGTTCAAGTCGCATTTGTGGTTACGGAGCTTTCCGGCGGTGAAAGTGCTGCAGGCAACGCACTAAAGGCGGTCAGTGGCGCTACCGCAGAAGCCGCTGCTCAGGCCGCATCTGTAATCGCCTACAAGTACGAACGTCCAGAGACAATAAACGGCAAACCAGCCCTACTGGACGACAGAATGTCAAACGCAGGCGGGGTATTTAACTTATACGGAGCAGGTGCGCCGGCTGGTTCTAATGTCAGCGCTGCCGATTTGTCTTTGCCTGCTTCAAGTTGCAGTACTTCTGTCGTAAACGGGGACTTAAGAAGTCGAGTTGTAGAAATAGCCAAGCGCGAACTGGCGGCATGGGACAGCAGCAAACCAGAGTTCCCTCAAAATAGTAAGTACACAGGTGGAGTAAACGAAGCCTGGTGTGCAGATTTTGCTTCGTGGGTATATAACGAAGCTGGCTACCCACTAAGGGAGGGTGGTAATTGGCGCGTACCACCAGTCTTGGGTATACAAGAGATTGGTCAAGCAGGCGACCGTTTTGTATATCATCCAGCCGACGGAAGCTATACTCCAGTACCGGGCGACATGGTAATCTACGGCAACCATAGTCACCTCAATATTGTTATTGATGTTAGTGGCGGGAAAGTTACTACTATTGGAGGGAACGAGAGTGATTCTATTAGACAGGGCGGCCCAAGAGGGGACACAGTTGGCTATGTATCACCAAAGTAGGAGGGGTGTATGAATCAGCAAAAAATACTACGATTAGTTCTTGTGTTGTTTGGTGTTATTGTTCTGTTTTTTGGTGGCAAAGCGCTGTGGAAATATTTTACTTTTAGCATTACTGGTGTTTCCCCGACACCATCATCCATAGCCACGTTGAGCCCTGAATTCCGTATTTATTTTACTCATGCCCCCAACCCTTCAAGCCTAAAAATTTCTGACAAAAACTACGCATACCTTGATTACAGGATAGAAAAAAACACATTGATAATAGACCTAAACCAGCCCCTAGATAAAAACAAAACGTATTCCATTTCTATTGATTCAGTAAGCGACTACAAGGGCAGGGTGATAACAGGAAAGCAATACACATTTAAACCAAAAGACATCGCCTACGATAAACTTCCTGAGGATCAGCGGGCGGCTTTCATTGACGAGCAGGACAAACCTATGCCGTCGCCTGAGACAATAGCATTCTCTGGTATGGATCGTCTTGTGGCTCACGGCCTATCAAACCCTCAGCGTATTGACCTCGAGTGGGAATATTTTAATTACAAGCCCGCAGCAAAGAAAATAAGTCTAGACATAGACAATGCAGTGCAGGCAAGAAATACACAGGGGCCAGGCTTTATTATGTCAATCCCCACCACTATTGATGGCTCTGCCTACACTTCAGTTGTTAATTATTGGGGACTACAGAATGTTAGTTTGCGAATCTCCCCGGCGGGCGCAGCGCCCACCCTGCTTACTCAGACACTCCATAGCGCCACGCCTTATGTCACTACTATGTTGGATCACAGAAAATATCCAATCACAAAAAAACTACCCTACGCCAGTCCTGATGGCTTTTTGATTACTTTTGGAAAAATTAATGGGTCAAGCGAGCCCACTATTGTTGTGACGTACTATACTCCAGAGGCAAAAGACCGTGCAGCTCAGTGGTTACAAGAGAATAACACTAAGCAAGATTCTGTATATACCTATTACGACTTCAAACAACAAATCAATTAGCTTTTTGACAACGGCAACACCCGCGCCGCTGTCGCAAACGCCTTTTGGACCAAATCTGCGTCCGTGGTGGTAATAAACGCCTGGTGCTGTGCTAAGTAGGCCGTCAGAGCGTGGCGGCGCGCGCCGTCTAGTTCGCTAAAAACATCGTCTAGTAGCAGCAAGGGCGGCTGGCCAGTGGCTTCTTCTAGCAGTTCTAGCTCAAGGATTTTTAGGGCTAGGACTAGGGTTCTGGTTTCTCCGCGGCTGGCGGTTAGGGCGGCGTCGCGGCCGGCAAAGCTAATAGCAAAATCTTCTCTGTGTGGACCGGCGCCGGTGAAGCCGCGGGCGATGTCTAGTGCCTGGTCGGCCTCAAGTTTACGGAGAAGGGCCGATTCATATTGGTCACCAGGGAAGCGCGCGGCGTACTGCAAATGGGCGGAGGCAGAGGTCTGCGCCAGTGTGTCGTACAGTTCTGGTAACCGCCCAGCCAGCTGCTGGCACAGCTCTTGGCGGTTGCGCACAATCTGGCCGGCTAGTTCACTTAGGCGTATGTTCCATGGGAACAGCTGGCCGCTGGCGCCGGTTTTAAGGAGTGCATTGCGCTGCCGGAGCGTCCGGGCGTAATCGCGCCGTAGGCGACCGTAGCCGCTGATGGTTTGTTCTAAAATGTCGTCTAAATAATCGCGCCTCAATTGGGGGGCGCCGTGGAGTAGTTGTAGATGATTAGGCTCAAATAGCACCACCGGCAAAAGTTGTTCATGCCCCAGGCGCCGCAAAGGCTTGCCGTCTAGGTCAAAGCTCTTGCCGGGCTTGGGCTCTTTAATTAGTTTGACGATTCGCACTTTGCCACTATCTAATTGAGCGTCTAGCCGCGCCCAGGGTTGTTCGTGCTCTACCAATTCTTGGTCGGCCGCCCTATACGATCCGCCGCGGGCTACCACTAAAAGCGCCTCTAAAAGGCTGGTCTTGCCGCTGGCGTTGGGGCCAACCACAATATTCACGCCGGGTGCAAACTCAAAAGCCGCATCTTGATGCGACCTAAAGTGCTGGAGGCGCAAGCTAGTAATCATAGGCGTATTATACGTTGGTTTGGCCACTTAGGACATCGGTGCCGTGCGTCAAATATGTGTCTTTTCTACACATAAAACGCACACAGGCAACACGTCCTAGCTCTTGAGCGGCATAACAATATGCACGTAATCCGCCGCTTTAGGGTCGCGCAGCAGAGTAGGCTCTAGCTTGCCGTTAAAGCCAAAGATAACCTCATCGCCAGACAGGGCGCCTAACGCGTCTAACAGATAGCGTGAGTTTAGTGTAATGCTGCCGGAGCCTTGAGCGGGACCCGTGGCTACAGCGGTGTTTTCTCCAAGCTGCGAGGCAATGGAGCGGATACTCAGTGCGCCGGTGCCGTCTTCGCCGCCATCGGCCAAGACTTCTAGTGTAACGGAGCCGGCCGATTCGCGCGCAAACAGACTAGAGACTTTGGTAACGTTTATAAAATCGGCTTTTTTGAGGCTAATTTCTGTGGCAAAGTCCGACGGGATGAGTTTGCGGTAGGGTGGGTATTTACCTTCCACTAGACGAGTGGTGAGTTCTACGTCCCCCACCTTAAAGAGGGCCTGCTGGTCGTTGTGGGTAACCGTAATTTCGCCGTCATCCGCCAAAATTCGGAGTAAATCTTGCATGGCGCTAGCAGGTATTAACAGGGATATTTCGTGGCTGTTCGCGCCTAGGTCTTTTTCTGCTAGGCGGTAACTGTCCGTGGCTGCCATATATAAGCGGCCACCCTCTGTGTGTAGGTATACTCCGGTGAGAACGGGGCGTGACTCATCGGAGCTAGCAGCAAACAGCACTTGCTGCAGCGCTTTCTTGAAGTCCGCCGCCGGGAGTGTCCAGGTCTTACCGTCTTCTATGGCTGGCAAAGTAGGGAAATCGTCCGCGGCAATGCCGTTAATAGTGGACTTATACTGGTCTGTGTTTACGTGCAGTTTGTTCTCTTCTAATTTCAGGTTAATGACTCCGCCCGGCAGACTTCCAACAAAATCTTGCATTAGGCGAGCGGGGACGGTAATAGAGCCTTCTGTTTCAACTTTGGCGCCAGTAAAATAGCTAATCGCGATGTCTAAATTGGTGGCGGACAAGCAAAGCCGATTATCTACCGTTTTAACCAACACATTAGCTAGGATTGGTAGAGCATTGCGTGTGTTAGCAACGCGAGCAACGGCTCCCAAGGCGCGGTTTAGGTTTTCCTGAGTAACTTGGACTTTCATTATGCACATCCTCCCCGTGTATTAATGGTTAATTTTTCATTCAACAAGAAATAATTATATATAGAGGCTGTGGAAAGCGTGGATAAACTGATTTTTACCCCTGTTAATACTACAAAATCCATAGTGGATAAACCAGCGCATAACTGGCGAATAGATTGGTGGATAAATTGTGGTTTATGCGCAGCCTTATTGATCCAGCGGCTGAGGGCTGTGAAAAAGCCCACACTAAAAACAGCAGTTGTACTAGAGTTGTACACGCTTTGTCCACAGCTTTTACGCATACAATTTTTCCTTTATCTGATTAATGGCGTTGCGAAGGTCTGCGTCCAGGCTGGATTCATCGGTAATTTTTTGGACGGAGTGAATAGCGGTGGTGTGGTCTTTGCGCCCTAGTTCTTTAGCGATTTTAGGGAAGCTGAGGTGTAATTCCGAACGCATCATATACATGGCAACTTGGCGGGGAACCACAATGTCTTTGTCGCGCTTAGGACTCAGTAAATCCTCTACCGGCACTTGAAAGTGGCGGGCGCAGCGCTCAATAATTTGCTTGGCGCTCAGGTGTTTTGGCCGAGCTTTACCGCTGCCCAGGACAAACTTAACTGCATCAATCGTTGGTTGCATGCCGTGCATCTCACAGTAGGCCAGCAACTGATTTAAGGCCCCTTCTAGCTCCCTAATATTGGTCTGAATTCGGGTGGCTAGATAGTCTGCCACCTCTGTTGACATAAACATGCCTTGTTCTTCTGTTTTGGACTGCACAATGGCGGTGCGCGTTTCTAGGTCTGGAATTTGCAGGTCAATGCTCATACCCCAGGCAAAACGGGTTTTAAGCCGATCTTGAATGGTGGGGATATCCTTAGGCGGCCGGTCTGAGCTGATAATAATTTGCTTGCTACTCTGGTGCAGAATATTAAATGTGTGGAAAAACTCTTCTTCTGTCCGATCTTTGCCGGCCATAAACTGGATATCGTCCACAATCAGCATGTCCGCGCTGCGGTAGTGGTTGGCCACCTCTGATGTTTTCTTGTATTTAATGGCATCAACAAACTCCTGAATAAATTGCTCCGTAGACACGTACAGCACTTTAGCGTCCGGGTGCGCCTCTAGGTAGGCGTTGCCGGCGGCTTGCATGAGGTGGGTTTTTCCCACGCCAGAGCCGCCGTATAAGAAGAGCGGATTATATTTGGTTCCTGGGGTTCTAGACACAGCCTGACAGGTTACAAAAGCCAGTTCGTTTCCCGGCCCAACCACAAAATTATCAAAGGTGTAGCGCTCGTTTAAGCCTTGGCGGTAGCTCTTAGTTAAGGAGTTAGCGGGTACGGGCTGACGCTCAGGTGCCTGCTTGGCAGCCTTAGGGTTAGCCGGCGCGTTTACTAGTAGCGTTTCTTCTGTTTCTTCACGTACCACTTTGGCCGCAATTTTAAACTCTATCTCTTTGGGCTCGCAGCCATTTTTTGCCAGCAGCCTTTTAATATTCTCTTTATAAGGACCGGCTTTATCTATAATGAATCCGTTAATAAAACCAATAACAATTTTTTCATCTGTTAACTGTAGAACACGGCTCTTCTTAAAGACAGCGGCAAACGCACCGCCAGAAATCTCTATTTCTAGCTCTCCCATCACTGTCTTCCACAGCTTGTCTTGGTCTACTGTTTCCACTGGTTCCCCTTGGTTTCTTAAGCTCTAGTATAGCCATGCCAAGCCGACTTTTCCACAAGTCAATGCAAAAGTTACTACATGTTTTATTGACTTCGGCCTTGTTAGAGGTGAAGTTATGCACAGTTTTTTACAACAGATAAGGATGTGTGGATATCTTGTGATTGATGGGGGATAAGTCTGGGTGCATCTGCGAATTTGTATTGTCAAAACTACGCCGTTTGCCCTTTGTGCAGCCTTCTTGTATAATAGCCGCATATGCCAAAACGAACGCACCAACCAAAGAAGCGCCACCGCGCGCATGAACACGGTTTCATGAAGCGGATGGCAAGCAAAGCCGGCCGCGCCGTGCTGCGCCGCCGCCGCAACAAGGGCCGGACCCAGCTGTCCGCCTAATTTGCAGAAAATGCCCTCCGGGGCATTTTTTATAATGCGTAAAAATCCGGATTTTCTAGAAGCCCACGCCTGGTAGCGTGTAGCGCCCACCGCGTGGCCGCGGAGTGGGCTTCCAGAAAATGACTGTTTTTGAGAGGTGACACAACCCACTCAAGGGGTGCTACACTAGAAACTAATGATACAGAGACAACATCGATTTTGGGGCAGAAGCAGCATTGACCGCGTGCATAAACTGGGGCGGGTACAGCGCTCAAAGCAGCTCAACCTAAAATACATGCCCGGCCGCGACAATTGGCGTCTGGCGGTGGTGGTGAGCAAAAAAGTGGCCAAGTCCGCCGTAACACGCAACCGAATCAGGCGGCGGCTGTTTGAAATTGTGCGCCTTACGCCAATCCAGAAGCCGCATGACATGCTGCTAGTAGTGCATAGCGCGGACTTAGCTAGTATGCCAGCGCTGGAACTACAAAGAATCGTAGCAGGGCTGCTGTCAAAATCGGGCATCTCTGGTACAATAACACCGAAGGAAAGGGATTAAACCGTGTTTACGACTTTTATTGTTCAGCCAATTTTTAACCTACTCGCACTTATTTATGCGCTACTGCCAGGGCATAACTTTGGGCTCGCGATTATCATATTTACAGTGGTGGTGCGCATAGCTATTTATCCGCTCCTGCGCAAGCAACTACATCAAGCCAAGCTCATGCGCCAGATGCAGCCGGCTATCAAAGAGATCAAGAAGAAGGCGGCTGGAGATCGGCAAAAAGAATCCATGCTGCTCATGGAGCTGTATAAAGAGCGGGGGATTAACCCAATTGGTTCTATTGGCGTGTTAATTCCGCAAATGTTCATCTTTATCGGTCTGTATCTTGGGCTCCGCAAGGTGGTGGATAATCCTCAGGCAATGATCGACTTTACCTACCCAGCTCTTCAGCAACTACCTTGGCTAAAAGAGTTAGCCGCTAATATCCACAAGTTTGATAACACGCTGTTTGGTCTGATTGATTTAACCCGCGTTGCATCCAGCGCTAAGGGTACCTACTGGCCGGCTATGCTGCTGGTGCTTGGGTCTGCAGTAGCCCAATTTTACCAAAGCCGCCAGCTTGTGCCCAAGAATACGCGCGGCCTCCGGGAAATCTTAAAAGCTACCGCTAACGGGGAAGAGGTGGATGCCGCTGAGCGCAGCGCCAGCACCATGAAGTCCACCAGCTACCTCTTGCCTATAATGATTTTTATATTCACAATTGGGATGCCAGCTGCCCTCAGCCTCTACTGGCTTACGGGTGCGCTCGTAGCCATATGGCAACAAGGTCACCTCTTAAAACAAGATGAACTTGAGATGGAAGCCATTGCGGACAAGCGCGACGTGTCCAAGATCCCAGAAGCAGAAATTGTCTCTTCTCCAAAACCCAAAAAATCCGCCAAACCAGCCTCTAAGAAAGCTAAAAGGAGGAAGAAGAAATGAATGAATCAATGGACGATGCCGTTCTCTACGCCAAAAAATACCTAGAGGACCTGCTCAGCTTTTTTGGCCTTAACACCGACGTACACGCCTCCAACGACGAAGAAGTCATCCAGCTAGCCGTGCCTAGCACGTACCTGAACGCCTTTTTGATTGGCCAGCGTGGCGACACAGTGCGCTCTTTGCAGTTCTTGGTTATGAGCGCCCTAAAAAACAAGGGCTACCGCTACTCCCGCGTCAATGTTGACGTTGCCGACTACAAAAAGCAGCGCGCGGACCGCCTGCGTGAAAAAGCCGAGGCATGGGTAAAAAAGGTCCGTGACTCCTCTGAGCCCATGGATTTGCAGCCAATGAACGCAGCTGATCGCCGTGTGGTCCATCAGTTGGCGGCTGAATACGGCTTGTCTTCTGAGTCTGCTGGGGAAGGGCGCGACCGGCATATTGTGCTAAAGGTTGCTTCTGGTGCAGAGCCGGCCACTACCACGGAAGAGCCTGCAGCTTCTACCGACGAAGCGCTCTAAAAAGTAGCATTGCTTTTATACCACGTTCTAGACGAATAATTTAGAAAACATTAACTACCATATGTCAAATATTGGTAAAGTAGTAGTAGGGAACTACTTTTGCCCCAAAACCTGATTGTATACGGCCAGTGTTTGCTGCGCGCAACGTTTCCAGGAGTATTTGGCGGCCTGAGCGCGACCAGTCGCAATCAGGCGCGCGCGCAGCTGCTTGTCTGTTAAGACTTCGTTAATCCCATCGCTAATCGATTGCACGTCTAGCGGGTCTACGTAGTGGACGCCATCGCCGTAAACTTCTGGGGCGCAGCTAGCGTTAGAGCTTACTACGGGGGCGCCGGCCTGCATGGCTTCTAGTGCCGGCAGTCCAAAACCCTCGCTGAGGCCTGGGAAGACGTAGGCGCGGCAGTGCTCTAGCATCCAGCGGAACTCCGGGTCTGGCACAAAACCGGCAAAAATAACGTTTTTAAGATGATTGTCCTGGACGTATTTTTCGTGGATTTTGTACATGGCATCTGTTTTGCCGCAAAGAACCAGTTTTAATTTCGGGTGTTGTGATAAAAGCAACTGGTGAGCGTCTATTAAACGGCGCAGGTTTTTGTGCGGCATCGGCCGGCCCACGTACATAATGAAGTCTTGTTTTTCTAGGCCCGGCCACGCATTGCCGCCGGCTGGAAACGGATCGGCTGCCAGATAGGTCGTGGTAAATTTATCGCGTTTTACATGCGCATACCGCGAGACATCATCTGCCACAAAATCCGTGTAAACCAGAACGTGCTTGGACTTATGCGCCGCATACCAGGTTAAAAAGGCATAAATAACGCGCTTTAGGCGGTAGACCAGCGGGTTTTTGGTGGGATTTATAAACCGTAGAACGGTTAGGTCGTTAATGGTTGTGATGGACTTTTTGAAATACAGAACCGGCTGCTGTGTCATGCCAAAGTGGACCAGGTCTGCCTTGATGCCATAGAGCTGGCGAGCGTAGCCCAGTTGTTCGCTCAGAGTGAATTCCTTGTAGGGGCAGGCCACTTTATGAAAGTTGGGATTGGTAAATTGGGCCTTGTCCATGTCCTCCGGCTTTAAGAGAACAGAGTATTTATTGGCTTTATCTAGGTGTTGTAAATAATCCAACAAGCGGGAAATGTACCTACCGGTGCTGGCACTGTACTCACGCGCGTCTACCGCAATATGCGCCATTTTAAACTCCTTAATTTTCTTAATGCCGATGCGTTCGGCGGCAAATCCTTAACAATTAACGCCCAAAATTCCTGGTCCGATATTTTTTTATTATCTTGGATTTTTTGACGCTGCTTGGGGTCTTTAAGCCTGCGAGCATCTTTGAGTCCCTTGAGCGCGTACTTTAGGTGGCCGCGGGTGATTGACCGTAACAAGAATAGCGTCAAGGCCACATTGAGCCGCCTTTGCACATGTTTCAGGTATGGCTCCGGAATGTTTTTATATGTCAGGAGCGGCAGATTTTTCATGGTTTGATAAGTGGTAAAGCCCTTCATTTTGCCGCTAGTCATACCAATGGCGTGGTGCACCCAGGCCTCTGGCACGTAGGCCGCTTTCCAGCCGTTGAGCTGAAGCCGTAGTCCAAGGTCAACGTCCTCATAGTAGGCAAAAAAATCTTCGTCAAACAGGCCGGTTTCTTTTAGAGCGTCCACGCGGTACAGTGTGGCCGCGCCGCTGGGGCTGACAATGTCTGTTTGGTGGTCGTACTGCCCTTTGTCTTCCTCACCGCGGCCGCGGGGGTATGGGAGGCCCCAGGATGTCAGGTAGTCCGATGTGCTGTCTAGGATTTTGCCATCTTCGCGAAGGACCTTGCCGGTGGCCGCGCCTAGCTTTGGATTTTTGTCTAACGTTTGGACCAGTTTTTCTAGCCAGCCGGGCTGGGCAGTGGCGTCATCGTTAAAGACGCCAGCGTAGGTGGCGCCAATTTGTATGGCTTGGCGCAGTCCGGCATTGACGCCGCCCGCGTAACCTTTGTTTTCTGTGTGCTTTATCAGCTCAATCTCTGGGAATTTTTGTTGGGCTTTCTCTGCAGAGCCGTCCGTGGAGGCGTTATCTACCACAATGACATGCGGCTTTACGGACTGCTTTAGTAGCGATGCCACGGCGGCCAAAAGGTCATCGCCGCCATTCAAATTGGGGATAACCAGCACCGGCTTATCTGTCGACTTTGTTGTCATCTTCCTCTATAATAGCTCATTAGCGATGAGGCTATATAATCGAATTTTTTCAAAGCAAAATCGTGCGTTGCTGGCAGAGCTCGTGCGCACTGATTTCAAGCTGCGGTACCAGGGGTCTTTTTTAGGGTATACATGGTCACTACTGAGGCCATTGATGCTGTTCGGGATCCTATATACAGTCTTCATTAAATTCATGAAGGTTAGCTATGGAGTTCCCCACAGCGCCGTCTACCTATTGCTCGGCATTATTTTATGGAGCTTCTTTAATGAAATGACAGCGCAGAGTTTGAGTTCGATTGTGGCTCGGGGGGACTTAATACGCAAAATCCGTATTCCACGTTGGATAATCATCTTTAGTAGTAGCGTATCTGCGCTTATAAACTTACTATTAAACCTGGTCGTAGTTGCGATATTTATGGTCATCAATAAAGTTGATGTCATGCAAACAGTTTTACTATTACCGTTGCTCATACTTGAAATCTACGTTTTAGCCCTTGGTTTTTCACTCTTCCTTTCCGCCGCGTTTGTGAAGTTCAGAGATGTTGGCTACATATGGGAGGTGATTACACAGGCTGGCTTTTATCTTACGCCAATTTTGTACCCCCTTCATCAGATCACAAATGTTACTTTCCAAAAAATAATCATGCTCAATCCGATGGCTCAAGCCATACAGGATGCTAGATATGCGCTGGTCACGCATCAGACTCCCACCGTATGGTATTTTTTTGACAAGGGCTGGTACGCGTATCTGCCGTTTGCGGTCGTCATCGTAGTGTTCATTACCGGCCTCACCTATTTTAGGAGTCAGTCACGTAGCTTTGCGGAGAATATATAAACAGTATGCGTAATATACCGGCGATTATGGTCGAAAGCCTATATAAAGATTTTAAGTTACCTCACGAAAAGCACACTTCAATAAAAGGGGCTTTAATCAGCAAGACGAAAGGATCAAAAGCAAAGTTTGAGCAGCAAAATGTCCTTAAAGGACTCTCTTTTACCGTAGACAAAGGGGATTTTTTTGGAATTGTAGGCAGAAATGGGTCGGGCAAATCAACGCTGCTGAAAATACTAGCAGGGATTTATGAGCCTACCAGAGGAAGGGTAGAAGTTAATGGCAGACTGACACCATTTATTGAGCTTGGAGTTGGCTTTAATCCAGAGTTGACTGGCAGAGAGAATGTGTTTCTTAACGGGGCTTTGCTGGGCTTTAATAGGAAACAAATGCAGGGCATGTACAAAGATATTGTTGAGTTTGCAGAACTCGATAAGTTCATGGATCAAAAACTAAAAAATTACTCGAGTGGTATGCAGGTAAGATTAGCATTCTCAATTGCAATACAGGCAAAAAGCGATATTCTACTCCTCGATGAGGTGCTCGCTGTGGGGGATGCAGACTTCCAGCGCAAGTGTTATGACTACTTTATGTCACTCAAGGAACAGGGGCAAACAGTAGTCTTAGTAACACATGACATGGGGGCGGTTAGGCAGTACTGTAATAATGCGATTATGATTGAAAAGGGCGAAATTGTCTGCCAGGGCGATCCCGAAAGTGTTGCGCAAGAATATCATAAGCTTTTCTCCACAAATCAGACCCAAGAAAAGGATGAGCCAAAAAAGGCGGAGGATTCATGGGGAGAAGGGGGTATTAAGGTTGTAAACACTAGCGTAAGAGTCTCTGATAGGTCGATTACAATCAAAGCTAAGTATGGGGTGAATAGTAATTTAGGCCCCCCTATCTATGGTTTTACGCTTTATAACTCAGCAGGCACAGATATACTAGAGGCAAATACTAGAAAAGAAAGAGTTAAAACCTCGAGTATTAAGAAAAATGATATTATCCAAATTGAGTGGGAAATACCAAATATACTCTCAGACGGACAGTATACAGTCAGCGTCGCAGCGTGTGACCAGTCTGCATCGCACTTTTATGTGTGGCAAAATAAAGCAGCTAAATTTCGCGTAACCAAAGATATTATGACTGCTGGTGTTGTCAATCCAGAGATAAGAACCAGCATTAAAGGAGGACTATGAAGCAAAAAGCAACTCTTGAAAATGATTATGAACGTATGGTCCCAGAATTTCATAAAGGTGGTTTGATATATGGTGAGCACCTTACAAGGTATTTGGCGGCTGAAGAAATTGTAAGAGGAAAAGTTATACTTGATATTGCATCAGGCTCTGGATATGGCACAAAAATTCTTTCTAAAACAGCAAAACATGTTTATGGAGTCGACAATAACCAGCCCGCGGTCTTGTATTCTCAAGAAAACTTTAGCGCTAAGAACATTGAATACCTTGTCGGTGAGTGTGAGAATATTCCCCTCCCCGACAATTCTGTAGACGTAGTTATTACTTTCGAAACAATTGAGCACGTTGATGATTATCGAAAATTTGTGAAGGAAATGAAAAGAGTGTTAAAGTCAGATGGCCTGGCAATTGTTTCAACACCGAATGACTTAGAGTTTTCCGAGGGTAATCACTTCCATTTGCACGAATTTCAATACGAAGAACTAACAAGGCTACTGAAAAGGGAGTTTGAATATATCGACCCATATTTTCAGGGCACCTGGAAGTACGTTGCAGTTGGGGCAGAATCAATTTTTGAAGGTGGACCACTTGACGAAGTCAAAACACTAAACCTGTCGCCAAAAAAAACAGATGAATACCTGTACTTTTACCTAGTGTGTAGCAATAGAAAGATTACTGAGAAAATTCCTTCTATCGCCGCGGTGAGTGAACATTACAGCGACAGGAAAATGAATGAAGTCCTAATGCATCACAATGAAGAGATCAGGTATCATCTAGGAGTTACAGAAGAACTACACCGGCAGGTTGGGCACTATCAGAAGCAGTTTAAGAATGAGCACGCTTATCGTGTCAACCTTGAGGAACAGCTCAACAACATTAGAAACTCACGACCGTACCATGCTTACGCTAAACTTCGGGCAATTAAACATCGCTTAACGGGGAACTAAAGGAGATTGTTTACTATGGCTAATGCCAAGAACTCAAAAAAACAAGCTATTGCCAAGAAGCTAATCAAGCCAATAGATGTAATTTTTTCATCAAGGCCCACACGTCGTTTAGGCGTAAAGGTTGCACGTGTAATCATCGATAGATATACAAACTATGGCTCACACGTACAATCAACCGGCGCAAGAAATTATAGTGGTGAGTGGTCCTTCATGCTGGACACGCCGAAGCTCGAAAAAACAACCGATAAAAAGGCTTATGTGAGCGGCTGGTTCGTTCCCGACAAGGAAGTAAATTATTCACTGAGGGTAGTTTCTCCCTCCGGTAAAAAAGTCCTTATCAAATCAGATATCAAGCGGTTCGATGTTGCTGAGGAGCTGAGCAATAGGTTAGGTCGCAAAATAAAACTCGAATGCGGATTCGGCAAAAATATTCTCGTAAACGAAGATGGTCGATACTTCATAGAGATAAAGATGGCAACACAAGAATGGGAGAAGCTAACGAGCTTTAACCTGCGTTATGACCCAGACTTTACAGTAAGTGATATTCTTAATGGTAATCTTGCGTATAATTATGCCGCCCATAAAAACCTGATAAGCAACAAACAACTCCTGTATAAAGAAAAAGCGATAAACGGATCATTTCAGCCTGCCTCTTCCGATGTAAAGCTGGTAGCTTTTTACCTACCACAATATCATCCGTTTAAAGAAAACGATGAGTGGTGGGGAAAAGGTTTTACTGAGTGGTCCAACGTTGCTGCAGCAGTGCCAAGGTATATTGGTCACGAGCAACCTAAGCTACCGGCAGATCTTGGCTTTTATGACTTAAGAATAGCCGACAACATGAAAAATCAAATTGAGCTAGCGAAAAATCACGGCATCAAAGCATTCTGTTTCTATTACTACTGGTTTAGTGGCAAGAGACTACTAGAAACTCCACTAGATACCTTCCTCGGCCATAAAGAGTGGAACTTTAACTTTATGATTTGTTGGGCCAATGAAAACTGGACAAGACGTTGGGATGGCCGAAACCAAGATGTGTTAATGGCACAGGAGCACCGTGAAGATGATCCACTGAAATTCATAAAAGATGTTGAGCACATCCTGACTGACCCAAGATATTTACGTGTTGAAGATAAGCCCGTTCTTGCCGTCTATAGAGCTAGCGACTTACAAAAACCTAATGACTATGCCAAGATATGGCGTGATTACTTTAAGCAAAAACACGGGATGGACTTACATCTACTATGTGTTCAGAGCTTTAGTAATGAAAACCCAGCAGATGTTGGTTTCGACAAGGGTATTGAGTTTGTGCCGTTGAGCATTTCCGCTCGCCTCAAAAAAGATATTCCACGCTATAAAATAACGGATAAAATTCTTGACGTTGAGTTTACGGGAGCAATGTATGATTATCGTGAAATAGCACTGACGTATCCAAGCAAAAAAAACCGTTTTCCATCATATCGTTCAATCATGCCGGCATGGGACAACGATGCGCGTCGTAAGGGAACGGGTGGCGTGTTTGCCGACGCTAACCCCGACCTATACGGTAACTGGCTCGATCAGTTGATACGCGAAGTTAACTCTAGCGACACCCCAAATGATGAAAAATTAATTTTTATCAACGCCTGGAACGAATGGGCGGAAGGAGCATATCTAGAGCCTGACACAATGTACGGCCACGCCTATCTAAATAGAACCGCACAAATTCTCGCCAAAAATTCGACAAATTCGCGGAATGCAGACACCTTTCCTCTCTATGGCATAAAGCGTAAACATACAACCAAGCTAGCCGTTGTTGCCCATATGTTCTATGCTGATATGTGGCCATCTTTCTCCGAGCAGTTTAATTGCTTACGAGGAGTCGAATATGATTTATTCATAACAATTCCCAAAAAAGCAGAGCATATTAAGAGCAAGATTTTAGACTTTAATCCAAATGCACATATTGTTATTGTCCCAAATCGAGGTAGAGATGTTTTGCCGTTCCTATTCTTAGCTGGCAGACTGCAAGAGTTAGGATATGAATACTTCCTAAAGGTACATTCAAAGAAGTCAACGCATAGGCACGACGGCAACCTATGGATTAAGGATATGCTAGGTAAGCTGATACCTGATGTACCTGAAGCGCTCCAGGGCATCATTAACACCCTTGAACTTAAAGACACAGGGCTGATTGGCCCTGCGGGCCACTACATCTCATTAGATGCATATTTTGGGAGTAATGAAAATCACACAACGGTCCTTTTGGGGAAGACCGTGGGAGCTGAAAAAGCTAGGGAGGTCGTGAAACACCTTAACAAGTATGGATTTTTTGCCGGAACAATGTTCTGGGGCAGATTTGATGCCCTGCAGCCGATTCTTGACCGTCATTTCCAGCCCTCTGATTTCGAACCCGAAGCCGGCCAGGTAGATAGTACGTTTGCTCATGCAATGGAACGTGCCCTAAGTGTCGTGCCATACGTTGAAAAGAGGAACATGTATACCAGCGACAAAGGATTTATTCTTCAGGTAACTGGGTCTGGCATAACATCAGACTATCAATACGCAGTGAACAAAAGTGGTGAATAGCCCTTGGTGTGCTACGGAATAGCGTACCAAGAAATTCCCTCCTTTGTGTAGCCATAATAAGTTTGAGAGTTGTCACTCTCCCATGGGTACTGTGTATATAGCCTCAACCCAGTTGTGTAATTACTAGACCTGTAAATCAACTGAACCCCTGGTAGATTACTTACGTATGAGTAAAAACCAATACCCTCAGACATATATCCGTAATTTACGACTGCCAGGTCCCTTTCACGTCGATCTGCCGTGTAAACATGGCCAAATCCAGCCTTATGTAATCTGTAGACTGGCAGAGAGTATTGTCCGGCATTAGAGTCGACATTCAACGCACTTGTCTCTGCGGAATAACCGTAGCTATCAATAGCCGCTGATGCTTCTTGTTGGGAGGTAGTATAGAACCTATCAAATTTATTTCTGAGGCGGAGTACTTCAGCAGGTGATGTCATTGACGGGGTATAGAAACCTATACCAAAAGATTTGTAGCCCAATGAGTTTACAAAATAAGTTCCCTCACCGCCAGCAGAAGTCATAGCACGATTGTCGTAGTACCCCAGCATGTAGCTCGGCAGGCGGTTAGGCCCAGGCAGATTGAAACCGTACATAATAATACCCTCGTCTATGTACCCGCTAGAGACCATTGTATTAAAGTCACTAGTATTCGTTGTATAGGCGTGGTAAGAGCCGAGCCTTAGTCTACGCACAGGCTGGGCATCGCTGACTGCTGGGTCTACGGAACTGAATGTAACTTGGTCCCAGATGTAACCAAGCCTTATGGCGCCACAAGCCTCTGCACGACTATTCGTAAAGAGATAGTCTTGAGTATCTGGGTTGTAAAGACGACCGACTTTATCTGTATTGTAACTTGGGATTGTGCATGCTGCCCGGGAGTATGCACTCTTATTGGCTGCGGTTGTGCCCAGTTGGTAGTAGGGGCTGCCAAACCAGTCATTGTAGATTCTCCAGAAGTTTCTATTGCCATAGGCACTGCATTGATCACCGGTTCCGTACATATTATCGAGCGCGGCTTTATTGGGTTGATACGGGGTGTATGTGTATAGGGCTGCCGTTGCCCGGTTTTGAGTATAAACTACACCAGAACCACAGTTACTGGGTGCGACATTCCATAAAATACTGTTGTTTTGGAACGGTTTATTGTATGGCCACCAGCTCTGAGTTGAGTTATCGAGGTACCATCGCAGTAAAGAAGCAGATTCACTGATTTGGATAGAGAACCCCGCATAGTTTGGGTCGCAGTTGGCTGAGCCGCCAGGACCACTATCGGGGCAATGAGCGCCCATGGCATACGTAAACTGTTTCTGGAACGGCCAGTCGTCTTGAGTGAGCGGCCCGGCAGACTCCTTTTGAATCATAACAAGAAGTACCTTAGGGCTGATAGAATATTTTTGAGCAGCATTATATATCATCTGGGCGGCACTAATCGCCCCAGGTGGTATAACTTTGCCACCGTAGTTGTTTTGTGGCATATCAGGTCCAGGGGTAAGCTTTGGTACTTCATAATAATCTTTAAGACATGTAAATGGTGCCGGGTTACCATTACTGGACCCATAGTTAGCACGAGTACCACCTCCCCACTCAGAGATAGCACTGCCATATGTATCGCAGGCGCCTGCCTTAGCTCCTGTGGGCCCCGTCCCCACAGAATTGTTTAAAAATGATTGAATTTGAGCCACGCTCATACTATTTTTATCTGTGAATGCAGCGTCATCAATGATATTTCCTGCTTGCCATGAGCTCCCAGACGTAGTCGCCGCCACGTGAGCTCCAGAGCCGATTAAGAGTAGAAATAGCACCGAAATCAACGAAATTTTTTTCACTTTATCTCCAGAGTCGATTGACTAGTGTAAGTGGTGTTGTTTGATACGGTTTTTAGAGTTACTGACCAGGCCCCAGCCCCTAAATTTGAAACTGGTATACTAAAGCCGGCACAAGTTGAAAACTCTTGCTGAAAGATTACCTGCGCGCGTAGTTCAATCAATTTATCTTGATTGTTTACTTGTAGAAAGCATTCACCACTACTAATGTGATAAAGCTTTGTAGTGGCCACAACATTGTTACCATCTTGTCTTAGAAAGAGCTGAACGTTGGGCGTGACCGTCTGGGTTGGTGCCGATGACTCAGTCGTGGTTTTGGGGTTAGAGTTGTTACTTGAGGTGGGCAGTTGAGGTGGGGCAACTGTGTTGGTTTTTTGAGGCGGCTGTTTTATATCACTTTTAGGAATGAAGGTATTTTTTGTATGCAAAAAATAACCCACAACAGCAGTCGCAATAGCCAATAAAATGAGTATGTAAATTTTATTATTTTTTTTCATAATTTTATTTTTTTAATGTAGGCTAATTATAACACCCACGTCAATTCCTATCAAGCGCGAATCGATAGCCGTATTAGTAGTTCTCTGTCTTGTGGAGCCCCCAATGATCACCTATACAAGGTAATTGCCGTAGCCACTCTTTTTTAGTGGTTCTGCAAGTGTCGCTAGTTGCTCTGGGGTGATAAACCCCTGCTCAAACGCCACCAACTCCGGTGACCCAATAATCTGCCCAGTCCGCTTCTGCATGACTCGGACAAAGTCCGTGGCGTCGCTCAGAGAGTCTATGGTGCCGGTGTCTAGCCAGACGTCGCCAGATTCAAGGGTGACTACTTTCAAAGAGCCGCGGCGCAAGTATTCGTCGTTGACGGCGGTGATTTCTAGCTCACCGCGGTCAGATGGCTGGATGGTTTTGGTTATCTCTACCACGGAATTGTCGTAGTAGTAGAGGCCCACCACGGCGTAATTTGATTTTGGCTTGGTGGGTTTTTCTTCAATAGAAATGGCTTGGCCGGTCGAGTCAAACTCTACAACGCCGTACCGTTCTGGGTCAGAGACCTGGTAAGCAAAGACGATGCCGCCGTCTGGGTCGGTGCAGGTCTTGAGTGAATCGTCTAGCTCTGTGCCGTAGAAGATATTGTCGCCCAAAACCAGTGCGACTTTGTCGTCGCCAATAAACTCCTCACCAATAATGAAGGCCTGCGCTAGGCCGTCTGGTGATGGCTGTGCGGCGTAGGACAACTGGATACCCCACTGAGAGCCATCGCCCAAAAGCCGCTGGAACTGCGACTGATCTTCTGGGGTTGTGATAATCAAAATCTCTCTAATGCCGGATTGCATCAGCGTGGTCAGCGGGTAGTACACCATGGGCTTGTCGTACACAGGCATGAGCTGCTTGCTGATCCCTTTGGTAATGGGGTGCAGCCGCGTGCCGCTGCCGCCGGCTAAAATAATACCTTTCATGCTTTCCTCCTTATGGTACTAGTATATGTCATGGGAACAATTTTATTTGCCCCGGATTAGCCTTCTCAAACAAAGTTTCATTAAAATTTACCGGGTTGATTACGCTGTGACTAGCTGTCGGGTAAAGGCGCTCAAACTCAATGGGGAGCTTAGGCCTTTTTTTACCGTATTTGATTTCATAGGCGCGCAGGCTCTGAGCTTCTTCTTCGATTAAATCAATTTCGCGTTTGTTGCTGTTGCGCCAATAGTAACTACGCACATGCCGATTAGTCGTGCCTAGGTACTTCAGACGCTCCACAATGCAAAAGTTTTCCCAGAGAGCGCCCACGTCATCCCTGGCTTCTAGGGGCTTGAAATCGTCTATGAGAGCGTTTCTGATGCCCAAGTCTACAAAGTACACTTTTCTGAGTCTGCCAACTTCTGCTCGTAAATTTTTGCGGTATTGGTTGCGTCTAAAAATAATAAATGCCTTTTCCAGTAAATCTATGTATCTCTCAATCGTATCGCGACTGGTGTTTAAGCGCCGGCTAAGCTCACTATAGTTTACCTCATTCCCAATCTGAAAAGCTAAGAGCTGCAGCAGATTATTAAGAATTGTTTGATCAAATACCACGAGAGGCGAAAAAGCATCCCGATAGACGTAGTTGAGCGCAATGTTTTTTAATCTTTCTGTTGCATCATCTGCCGATAAATTCCACATGCCCGGATATCCTCCTCGAACCATAAGGGTTTTGGCATGAGCTTGCATGTCTGGCACGGTTTTGGACACCTCCTGAACACTGAGCGGATAGAGCCGCAGTTCAACACTCCTCCCCGTGAGTGGCTCTGTAATCTTATTAGCCAAGTCAAGGCTAGAGGAGCCGGTTACCAGCAGGGCGATTTCAGGATACGTATCATGCAGCAGCTTTATTGATATGCCGACGTTTTCTACGCGCTGTGCTTCATCAATTATGACTAAATCAGCATTGCCTACATATGATTTGAGCTCTTGCGCAGAACGCTTGGTAAGATTTGTGACGACGGTAGGATCATCGCAGTTTAGGTACAGGGGCATCTGGTATTTTTCTGCGACCTGGCGTGCCAGAGTGGTTTTGCCAGTTTGCCTAGCCCCGTAAATAATAGCAACTAAGCCTTGCTGGAGCACTTTTTCTACTTGCGGCTGAAGTGTTCGATAGATCATAATCTCAGTATAAAACATATGATTAACGCGGGTCAAGCGTTATAAAACATATGATTAACGCGGTTTTTGAGCCCTAAATCGTATTTTTATGCCTTTTGGGCGGCAATGTACTCCTTAAGGTCGTCCTGCCAGTCGCGGCTTTGGAAGCCGGTGGTGGCTAGTTTGTCTAGGCTCATAATACTCCCCAGTGGCCGCGGCGCAATGCCTTCTTTGCCGGCAAAATACTCTTCTGTGGTGGTGTCTGTGACGGTTAAGTCAGGGAAGCCTCCCAAAGCAAAAATCTGGCGAGTAATGTCTGCCCAGCTGGCCGGCTGGCCGGAGTTGGTGGCGTTGTAGGTGCCGTACTCGGCATCAGAGGTTAGCAGGTGGTCAATAATCCGCACCAACTCAGACGTAAACGTTAAGCGGCCAATCTGATCACCAACCACTGTGGGCGATATACCTCGGCCGGCTAAATCAAGCATAGTGCGGACAAAGTTTTTACCCTCGCCAATCACCCAAGTGGCGCGCAGGATGTAGTGCTTTGGCGCCAGCGCGGCCACTAAATCTCCTGCTGCCTTAGACTGGCCGTAGACACTTAAGGGGCTAAACGGCTCATCCTCTGTGTGGGGCTGCACGGTGCCGTCAAACACGTAGTCAGACGATATGTGCACGAGTGTCATGTCATGCTCCAGACAGACTCGCGCCAGGTTGGCCACGGCGCTAGCATTCACTTTCCAGGATGCCACGCGGCCTTCTGGAGTTTCTGCGCCGTCCACGTTAGTAAAGGCGGCGGCGTTGAGCACGTATTTAATGCCAGACCAATCAAAGCCGGAGACGGAGTCTGCTTTAGTAATATCCAACTCGCCTATGTCAGCAAATTGCGAGCCGGGATACTGCGCCCGGAGTGCGGTACCGAGCTGCCCGTTAGCGCCTACAATAAAAATTTCTGAATCATTCATTTACTTAACCTCCACAGGTGTTACATCTTTGAGCAGCGGATGCGCCTTATCTTTGTCCGATACAATCGCCTCCGCCTGGCCAATGGGCCATTCAATCCCTAGTGCAGGGTCAAACAAATTGACCATGGTGTACTGCGCCTCTGGCGACCAGTGCGCGTTGACCAGGTAGGTATAGGTGACGTTGTCTTCCAGGGTCTGGTAGCCATTGGCCACGCCTCGCGGCACAAAAACGGCTGTGCCGGGGTTAATCTCTATGGTAAAGGTTTTCCCAAATGATTCGCCGGCCCGCAGGTCTACCCAGGCACCAAAAACACGTCCGTTGGCAACGCTAATAAACTTTTCCCAAGGCTCGGCATGCAGACCCCGGGTGACACCGGCCTGCTCGTTGTAGCTAAAATTGTTCTGCACAACGTCAAACGATGGCAGGCCCAAGGCTTCCATCTTTTCTTTCTGGTAGTTTTCTTTAAACCAACCGCGGTTGTCCCCGTGCACTGGCAGTTTTATGACGTAGAAGCCGGGGATGGGGGCCTCTGTTACGGTTAGGTCGTTATAGTCTGCGGGGTCAAAACTCATCTGTTGCCTCCATTTTTAAATATTTTCGCAGCGCCACTAACCCCGCTCTTACGGCGTCAGACGTAATGCTGTTTAAGTCAATATCTTCAATATTCATGTTCACTATCTCTGCTACGTCATCATTAGCTTTTGGCTGTGCCTCTGGCTTAAGAATGGCAAAATAGTTAACTCCCAAGACAATAAGATCCTCGCCGCCGTACGGGTAGCCAGACGTGGCGGAGCAAAGATAAGAGATAGGCGAGTAGTCATCTTTTGACAGACCTGCCTCCTCCTGGAGTTCGCGATAAATACATTCTTCAAAAGTTTCGCCGCTATCTACAAAACCGCCAAAACAATCTAGCTCGCCTTTCCGCGGCTCGATCCCGCGGCGCGACATAACCAGCGTCTGCATATCGGGCAGCAGCAAGAACAATCCAGACGTGGGGGCGGGATTGGTAAAGAGTGAATGACCGTTCTGACAGGTAAATCCCTCGCCCTTTGGCGTTAGGGCAGTTCCGCAGCGGCGGCAGAAAATCATTTCCATCAGTTTATGCCCTCAACGCTATAGTTAACGCGAATTACGCCTTTTTTAGACTTTACTTTGGGCACATATATTTTACCAATGTCAGTAAGGTGTTTAACGTGTGTTCCGCCGCAAGGCACGCCAAAGTTTTGGCCGTAGATAACAACACGGCAGGGCTTGTTGGTAGGGATGTTATCCGGTACATGACGACATAGGTCTTTTAGATCACTAACTTCCACAAATTTTAGTCTATTCACGACCTCCTGGTGTTGTAATTGATTGGCCTTAGATTCTATGTCTTGCTGCAGTTTTTGCTGATCAACCCCATCTAAATCGCCGCTGTATTCAACAGCTGATAAGTGTGGGTAATGCTGTCCCTTTGTTGCCTGCCAGTCGTACCCAAGGTCCGCAACTGCCATGTCTATCATGTGCCCTGCGGAGTGCAGGCGAGTATTAATGTGTCTGCGTTCGTGGTCAACGATGCAAGTAACTACATCACCTTGTTTTATGTCAAAGACATCGTCACAGTAGTGATGGACAACGCCGTCTTCATCAAGTCTAACCTCTTGAATGACGGCCGTTGAACTGCCGTTGCTTATTGTGCCTTGGTCCCAGTCTTGCCCGCCCCCACGAGGATAGAAGCAGGTTTGGTCTAGGGCAATATCGACTTTACCGCGGCCCTCTTCATCGCTGACAGTGGCAACGCTTTGTACGCGCGCTTCTGCGGTCTCTACATCAAAATCGTTTAGATATAGAAGTTCAGTCATGCCTATTGCCCCTGCTTAGCGTAGGCCGCTTCAACATCAGACTTGTCTGCCTGCCACCAGTCCCGGTTAGCGGTGTACCAGTCAATGGTTTGCTGCAACCCGGCGCGCATGCCGGTTTGGTTGTCAGTGTACTGGGGCTGCCAACCTAGCTCATTGCGGAGCTTAGAAGAGTCCATGGCGTAGCGGAGGTCGTGGCCGGGGCGGTCGTTGACATGCTCGTACCAGTCGGCACCTTTGCCCATCAGCTCGCAGATCAGTTCTATGACCATTTTGTTGTTGACGTGGTCGTTGTCTGCGCCAATGATGTAGGTGTCGCCAAGCTTGCCTTTGTCTAAAATGAGGTGGACGGCGGCGTTGTGGTCATCTACATGAATCCAGTCTCGGACTTGCTCGCCGGTGCCGTAGAGTTTTGGTTTAATATCGCTTAAAATGTTGGTGATTTGGCGGGGAATAAACTTCTCTATGTGCTGGTAGGGGCCGTAGTTGTTACTGCAGTTAGAAATGGTGGCCTTAACGCCAAAGCTGCGAATCCAGGCGCGCACCAAGTGGTCCGACCCAGCCTTGGTGGAGCTGTAGGGGCTGGAGGGGTTATAGGGCGTGTCCTCTTTGAACCGATTGGGGTCGTCCAGCTCTAGGTCGCCAAAAACTTCATCGGTAGAGATGTGGTGCAGGCGCTTATCGTGTTTGCGGACGGCTTCCAAAATTGTGTAGGTGCCGACTATGTTGGTCTCTACAAAAGGCCAGGGGTCGCGCAGGGAATTATCGTTATGACTCTCTGCGGCAAAGTGGACCACAATGTCCGTGTCTGCCACGAGTTTGTCTATGAGCTCTGCGTCGCAAATGTCTCCCTTAACAAAGGTGATGTTTTCTTTTACATCTGTTAGGTTGTTTTCATTGCCAGCGTAGGTTAGCTTGTCTACCACAGTTACTTTGTACTCAGGCCGATTTTTAACGGTGTAGTGCACAAAGTTGGCCCCAATAAACCCTGCGCCACCTGTTACGAGCAGTTTAGTCATACCTTCCATTATACCAGCTTGCGACAGGTGAATGTTCAGTCATTTAATGAATTTTTAATATATCCATTAACTTTTGACAAATCAATTAACTTTTGCTACAATCTAATTATGTTTAATGCTACTGTTACGTCTCAAGGACAAATCACTATACCGGCTGAAATTCGTCGGCAAGCACAAGCCACGCCAGCTACAGAGCTGCAGGTTTGGTACGATGCAGAAACGCAAGAAATCCGTCTCAAAAAACCTCTGACAGTAAAAGAGTTTTCCTCTCTAGTAAAAACAATTTTGCCACCCCAAAATATCCCCCCACTCACGAATGTTCATGAATTTTACGAGATTGAACGGACTAAGGAGCTGATGCATGGCAAAAACTAGCGGTTCTTTAGATACGTGCGTAGTACTTCGGTGGCTTACACAGGATATTCCTGAACAAACAGTGGCAGCGGAGAAGATAATCGCTGGTGCTTCTGGCCAATTAGCGATTTCTGACCTTGCGCTGAACGAGTGCATATTTGGTTTAGAGCGATACTACACTTACACAAGAGAGCAGATAGCCGCCGCGCTAGAGGCAGTTATGAGAGTTCCCGCGATAAACTGTAACCGCGTGCTTCTCAGCAAGGCGCTCAGCTATTATGTGGCAAATCAAAACTTGAGCTTTGAAGACTGTGCCCTGGTAAGTTATGCAGAATTGAACGACGCAAAGCCATTATTTACATTTGACAAACAGCTTGCCAAAAAATTACCTGCTGCACAGCTTATTGTCTAAAACCCTGCGGGTTCTGTGATTGCCAGCGCCAAGCATCTTGGCAGGCTTCATCTAAAGTCTTAGTGGCGCGCCAACCGAGTTCAGCTGCTGCTAAATCAGCACTGGCGTAGCAAGTAGCTATATCACCAGCCCGCCGTGGACCAATTTTGTAGGCAATCGGGTGGCCGCAGGCTTTTTCAAAAGCAGCTACCGCTTCCATTACACTAACGCCCTTACCAGTGCCCAGATTGTAAGTTCGCACACCAGTGGCCGGATTAGAAAGTGCCGCCACGTGGCCACGGGCTAAATCCACCACATGGATGTAGTCTCTAACACCAGTGCCGTCCGGCGTGTCGTAATCGTTACCGTTGATGGTCAGTTCTGGCCGCACGCCGGCCGCAACTTGCGCCACGTAGGGCATGAGATTGTTGGGCGGCCCCTGGGGGTCCTCCCCAATTAGGCCACTGGGGTGGGCGCCAATGGGGTTAAAGTAACGCAAAATGGTTACTTGTTTGTCTGGGTGCGCGGCGGACCAGTCGCGCAATATTTCCTCTATGAAATACTTGGTTTTGCCATACGGATTAGTCAGGCCTACGCCTACGCGGCTGGTTGCTTTGAGCGGCAATTCCGACGGTTCGCCGTATACAGTGGCCGATGAGCTAAAAATCAGCGCCGCAATAGCGTGTTCTTCCATGGCGGCTAGCAAACTAAGCGTGGATTCCAGGTTATTTTGGTAGTATTTGAGCGGCTCAGCAACGGATTCACCTACTGCTTTTAGGCCGGCAAAATGGATGACGGCATCAAAGTTTTCTGCGGCACACAGGGCGTTTAATTTCTCAGAATCACAGAGGTCAAATTGGTAAAAGGGCACTTCTTGGCCACTAATTTTTGCCACGCGTTTTAAGGAATCCGCGCTGCTATTAACCAAATTATCTACCACTACGGGCTGGTGTCCTGCGGCCAGCAGCTCTACTAATGTATGGGACCCGATGTAGCCGGCGCCGCCGGTTACCAAAACTTTAGCCATTGATTAGTTCCTTGACCTTAGCCACCAAATTGTCCAACGTTTCTTGGTCGGACGATTCCGCATTTAGGCGCATAACCGGCTCCGTGTTGCTGCCGCGGACATTGAACCAGGTGTGATCGTTGACCACAACGGTTAGGCCGTCTAAGTTGTCGTGCTGATGCTCTGGCTGCGGGAAGGCTGCTTGGATGCGAGCCAGCGCAGCATCTTTATCTGCCACGGTAAAGTTGGTTTCTGGAATGGCTTTAAAGTGGGTGTAAAACTCCCGTAATTCTGACAGTTTTTTGCCGCTGAGCCCGGCTACGTACAGGCCAATCACGGCGCCAATCAGGCCGGAGTCGGCGTACCAGTTATCCCGGAAATAGAAATGGCCGCTGGCTTCGCCGCCAAAGGGGGCATCGGCGTCGCGCATTTTTTGTTTAATGATGCTGTGGCCCACTTTAGAAATGACCGCGGTGCCGCCGGCTTGCTCCACAACTTTGGGGACGCTGCGACTGTTGCGGACATCGTAGACGATGTTGGCGCCGGGGTGCAGGCCCACAAAATATTCTGCCATCATGGCGCTCATGACGCCACCGGTCAGCGGCGTGCCGGTCTCGTCCACCAGGAAGGCGCGGTCGCCATCGCCGTCAAAAGCTATGCCGCCATCTAGTTTGTCTGCCCTAATGCGCGCGATTAAATCCTTGAGTGTTTCAAACTTAAGTGGGTTGGCCTCGTGGTTGGGGAAAGTGCCGTCCAGCTCAAAATACATCTCTGTTATTTCCCACGGAACATAGGGCTCCAGTTCTGGGAAAATGGCGCCGGCCATGCCGTTGCCGGCGTCTACCGCTAGGCGCAGGGGCTTAAGTTTATCCGCGTCAATAAACGATAGGACGTGCTGCACCCAGTCCTCAGATAGGTCGCGGCTTTTTAGGCTGCCTTCTGCGGCAGATGACTTGAAGGTGCCGGACAAAACAGCGTCTCTAATTTGGTCTAGGCCGGTGTCTAGGCCTACGGGCTTGGCTTCTTCGCGGCAAAGTTTAATGCCGTTGTCCTTACCGGGGTTGTGGCTGGCGGTAATCATGGCGCCGCCGGCAAGCCGCAGCGAGCCCACGGCAAAATAAATCATGTCAGAGGTAACTTGGCCAATGTCCAGCACGTCGCGGCCCTGTGCGCGCAGCCCGGCAATGACGGCGTCGGCTAGTTCTCCGGAGTCCGGGCGCATGTCGCGGCCTACGGCCACGGTTCCGGCCTCAGGCAGCCAATCGGCAAAAGCGCGGCCCACTTTCTGGGCAAAATCGGCATTGAGTTCATCACCCACGCGGCCCCTAATATCGTATGACTTAAACACTGCTGCTAAATCTGACATAAATCCTCCATTTCTAGTAGCTAGTATACAACTCCGCTATACTGGTGTGTATGAAGATTCTTATTGTGGCCGGCGGGCAGGGTGCCAAACTGTGGCCGTACAGCCGTCAGGATAAGCCAAAACAGTTCCAGGCAATTATTGGGGATACATCATCTTTTCAGGTCTGCGTAAAGACGCTGCTTACAGCCTACGCACCAGAGGACATTTTTGTTTCTACCAAGCAAAAATTTATTAAATATGTGTCAGAGCAGTCGTCGCAAATTCCACTTAAAAACTACATTGTGGAGCCGGATATTGCTTTAGACCGCGGCCCCGGCGAGGGCCTAGCATTCCTGCGCCTGGCCATGCTATTTCCAGATGAGCCAGTCTTCTACGTGCAGGCCGATATGGTTCGCGAACCCGGCCACAAGTTCATAGAAATGATTAAAGCGGCGGAAAAAATCGTCATGGAATCCGGCCGTTACGTGACCGGCGGCCTAAAAGCCACGGAGCCAAACATGGGTGCTGATTATCTAGAGCTGGGCGCGGCTGTACCTGTGAGTGGCATGCAGGCTTATGTCATTGACAAGTTCCACTACCGCAAAAAAACCGTTAAAGAAACGCGTGAGCTGGTAGAGAATTTTAAAGTGGCTGCGCACTGGAATCACCTCTGTTGGTACCCATCTAAAATTCTAGACGCCTATAAGCAACACCAGCCAGACTGGCACGAAGCGTTAATGAAAATTAGAGAAGTCATTGACCAGCCTGGTGAACAAGAGGCTATTAAGCAAATCTATGAAACCATGGCCAAGGGCCCAACTGAGGATGTCACGCGCCACCTCATGGACTCTGGCGAGGCAGTCTGCATTTTGCTACCGTTTAGAAACACCGATGTTGGCACCTGGGAAACAGTCCGTGAATTTAGCGAGGACGACCAAGGCAACCATTTTGACGCCAATGTGCTGGCCATAGACACCCGCGGCACACTGGTTAAATCCCAATCAGACAAATTGGTAGCCGTAGCGAACCTGCGGGATCTGGTAGTGGTAGACAGTGAAGAAATTTTACTCATTTTGCCGCGCGACGACGTGGACAAAATCAAGGATATTCAGGCGCAGCTGGCCGACAGTGACAAGTCTAGCTATCTTTAAGCTGCGGCCATAGCTGCTGGCTCTTGCCGGTTTAACCAAGCAGGAGATTGCTCAAAAACTGTAACTGCCCCGTCCTCTGGGTTAAGTTCTTGAGCTAATGGGCCGGCTACAGACCCAACCAAAACGCTGAGTGACACGCCGTCTGGCATGCGGCCAATCGTACTGCCAATGTGCCTTAGTACTGCCGTAGAGCGCTCACGCTGTGCGGCCCTATCTCCCCAGTAGAACTGAGAACTTTCTTTAGCAATATCACGAGCCTCATCCAAAAGTTGATCGGCATTCGCGATGGTTGTCGCCGAGTCTCCTATTATCTGTAGACTAGGGAAAACACCGTCTATCTGTGTTTTGGTTTGCAGCCCCAATACTCCCAGTGCTCCCAGAAATGCACTCCCAACGTAATGGTTGGGTAGGGTAAGTCGTCCTGCTTGTTCTGAAAAATCTAAACGCACACCCTCTCCAGTTGAACGAATATATACAGTGCTTCTCATACTATCCTTTTTAATCATTAACAACGCAGCCAATTATAGACCGATATAACTTTAATATTCATTTTTTGGCAACAAATAATTGACAAAAACATAAGAGTTAATCATAAAATTACTGATCAAAATCCAACATTAACGATGGACAATATTTGCTGATTTTGGATTGAAGACCAGGGCTATTCTTGAAGAGTATCGTCTGCATTCCGAGCTGTTTTGCTGCTATAACATTGGCGCTTCTATCATCAATGAACAAGCAGGATTGCGGGGCTAGGCCAAGCCGTTTGCAGCACAAAAGAAATATTTCTGGGTCTGGTTTTGCTCGCCCTATTTCGGCAGAAATCAACACTTCCTTAAATAGCGGCGCTATGCCGCAGCTTTGAAGCCGAGGCCTTACTTCCTCAGAGGCCGCATTTGACAGCAGTGCTAAAGGAATTTGAGCAGATATTTTTCTCAGTAACGCAATAACTTCTCGACGTGGCTGTGTCTTTTCAAAGCAGTTACGCAGCTCATTGCTAGGAACCTCAAGGGTCAAAGCAATATGGTCAACATACTGCTTATAGTCAATTTGGCCAAGATCGAGTTTCTGGCAAATAACCTTGATGGCTGCGATTTTATGAGGGCTCATGCTGGCTAGCAGAGGCGCGATGGGGTCATCGTAGATAACACCAAAAAAATCAAATATGATGGCTTGGATTTTCATGGGGCTATGTTCAGGCGACGGTGGCTGCTATTTGTTGTTGTAAAAGCGCTCTCGCATAGTGATGTTCACGGCGTGATGCAAAATTGGCTTCATCCCAACCAAAGTAATTGTTTGATTGATCGATAATGAATCGCATCGCCAGCTCGAGTGCAATGTGCTGAGTAGCTAATAGGGCTGAGTCTTTGAAAGACACATAGTCCATATCGTTTGGAGACTGCTCCCAATAGCCGCGCATAATTGGCTCTAGCTCTGCGATATCAAGCTCACGCCCACTGTCTGCCTGGCGTTCTAAAACAGACCGCAGTAAGTCGCCAATATCTACCCAAATATTGCCGGGCATGACCGTGTCCAAATCAATCAAAGTGAAGGGCAGGTCTTTGCGGAAAAGCATATTGTTTAGCTGCGGATCGCCGTGGATAAGCTGTCTGGGGGTGCTGGGTATGGTCGGCAGCTCATCAAATTGCGCCATGATATCTCGCGCTAAAACCCTGGAGGGTAAATGCTTTACCTGACCGTTTATCACGGTGTAGCTTAGAAGGTTCTTATGAAATTCCGTTTCGTGAAAATGGGGGAGGTTGAACTGTGGCTCATGATCGATCTTTGCCGCAGTAGCGTGCCACTTTGCAAGTAGCTGTCCGATGGCGCTCAAGCTTTTCTCCGACAAATCTTTGGGTGCGGGGTCATTTTCTATATATGTCTGACAACGCCACTCCCTACGCTCATAATCAGCGACGGTAAGCGAGCCCGATCGAGTAGTAATAGGGAGTGGCACCTCCCAGCCTCTTACTGCCAGTGCACGGCTCACATCGGCAGTATCGCGAGTTGCAGTGTGCGGAAAATCCTCATTGACCTTTTGAATGACAACTTTTTTTGAACCATCCGCCACCACGTAGGTTTCGTGCACGCGGCCTTCTCCAAGTGGGTACACATCAGCTAATCGATGACTGAAGCTGCTTAGAACGGCAGCTGGGATGCGCGGAGCCCGGGCTGCAAAAAACATTTCTTCTGTTGTTGCGTCTCCAGCTATGAGCCGAGCGCCCATTCTCCTATAAAAGTTTAGTGCCGCCGTGCGATCGGCTTCGGTCTTGAATGTAAATCCCGGCAAGTCGTGCTCTTTACACCAGTCAAGCATGCCATCCCAGAGCGTATCAGCTACGCCATAGCCACGTTCATTTTCATCAACGACAAAACCGCCCATATACGCATCGGACGCCTGCAGGCTTGATTCTGCCAATAAATTCATTGTGGCTACACCAGCAACCTTTTTACCAGCCCGAATGGCTAGCAGCATGGTCCGCTGCGGATTATCTGCAAATAGCTTTTCAAAATGATCTCTTGGCACCGGCTCTCCAGAAAATGTTGGGTCTAATTGTGGCTGCAAGGCTCCCACTTGTTCTGCGATAGTTGTGTCATATTTTTCCCAGGGCTCGATAGTGATTTGTTGTTTCATAGCACCATACTATAAGCGGCAGATTGATTTTTACTAACTTTTTTGTCAACAAAACATTGACAAAAATTTAGGTGTTGTATAATACTTCTTGCATGACAAATGACAAAATCACCATTCAATCACTCCTCCAAGAGCTCGGCTTTTCTACCGCGGAGGGCGAGGTCATGTGGGCCCTTTTAAATCTAGAAAACGTGTCAGTGCGGAAGGTGTCGGACTTTAGCGGCATTAACCGCGGTACGGCCTACGAAGCCATCAAAAAGCTGGCCGCCGCCGGTCTAGTCAGCGTGCAAAAACGCGGTGAGCGCGAGTATTTTAGTGCGGAATCGCCAGAAAAGCTGTTGGACATAATCCGGGACAAGCGTAAGGATTTGCTGCAAATTCAGGAGCATGCATCGCAGCTTATTCCGCAGCTTTTGGCGCGTAAGGCACGGCCGCAGGGGCAGCCGCTAGTTAAGTATTACGAGGGCGATGAAGGTGTTGTGACCATCCTAAAAGACGTGCTCCAGACATGCGTTAAGCTGGACACACCGGAGTACCAGGTCTATTCTTCGCGGCCGCTGCGGCAGTACCTGTACCGCAAGTTTCCGCAGTTTACGGATAAGCGTGTCAAAGAGGGCGTAGCCGTGCGCGTGATTGCGATTGGCGAGGGCGGCGACCCCATGCCCAAAAGTAGCCGCAAGTGGCTAGAAGAGCCAAGCGGTTCAGAAATTTCCAGTTATGTGCTGATTTACGGTAACAAAATTGCCACCATTTCTTTGGCAGAGAACTATTTGCCGTACGGTGTGGTGGTGGAAGATGCTGGCGCGGCGGCCATGCAGCGGCTGCTATTTAATGAGCTGTGGCGCGTTTTATAACGTCCTGCATACGCGTGCGGAACGCTCGGACGCTGAAGTCTTTGGAGAACTCGCGTAGCTTGGCGGGGTCGTAGCGTTCCGGCTTAAAATCTTGCAGCGTTTCTACTAAACTTTCCACGGTTTGCTTCTTGAAAAGCGCGCCGGTTTTGCCGGGAATGACGTAGTCTTTGGGGCCGCCTTTAGCGTAGGCAATAACAGGGGTGCCAGCCGCCAAAGCTTCCACGCCGGTAACACCAAAATCCTCTATGTTAGTTGGGAAAATGAGGGCGCGAGCAGTTTGCATGTGGCGGGCCACGGTCTCATCGCTGGCATTTTCAAAAAAGGTTACGGAACGGCCGGCCATTTTTTCTAATTTTTTGTGGTCTGGGCCGCTGCCAATTACAATCAACGTTTCATTCAGTTGGGTGCAGGCGGCCACGGCTAAATCAATCCGCTTATATGGTGTTTGACGACCTACTGCTACGTAGCCGTGGCGGGGTTGGTCGCTGGGCGTAAATCGATCTATGTCCACCGGCGGCCAAACAACTTCTGCCTCACGATTGTAGTATTTCTTAATCATGGCAGCTGTGTGAGTGGAGTTGGCCAGCATAACAGTTGGCGCTTTGGCGGCACGTTTATCCCAGGCGCGCAGGGGCTCCACTAATAGCCGTAGGCCAATCTTCCCAATCCAGTTGGTGCCGCGCGGCAGACCTGGATTTTTGACATATTCTTCATATTTACTCCAGTAGTAATGCGTGGGGGCATGCAAATAACAAATATGAACCTTGCCTTTGCCGGGTCGGACGGCCTTGGCTTCTGCACCGCTGGCGCTCAAAATTAGGTCGTATTCAGACAGGTCTAGGCGGCTAAAATACAGTGCGCGCAAAACGGGTAAAAACTTTTTAAGGCCGCCGGGTAGGTTTTGTAGCCAGCCGGTCCGGACATCGGCGTCCTGGAAACCTTCATAGAGGGTCATTTTTTTGGCGTCGTACTGACTGGTATAAATGGGCGCTTCTGGGTAGAGTCTGTGCAGCTCCAGCACCACGCGCTCGGCGCCGCCAATACCTAAAATCCAGTCGCAGACAATGGCTACTTTCATCTGGTACCTCTGCGGGCAAAGACCACCCAAACGGTTTTAATCAAGATAACAATATCGCCCCAGAACGACCAATTTTGGACATAGTACAGGTCCAGTTTGCGGCGTTCCTCAAACGGCATATCGGCCCGACCAGAAACTTGGGCGAGGCCAGTTAAGCCAGATTTAACAGACAGGATTAGGTTCTTTTTGTCGTACTGATCCAGTTCTGCTGGCACCAGCGCCCGTGGGCCAACTAGGCTAATATCGCCTTTTAGGACGTTGAGCAGCTGGGGCAGTTCATCTAGCTTGGTGGCGCGGAGCCAACGGCCAACACGGCTAATGCGCGGGTCGCCGCCCGGCAAAGAATCAGCGTGTTTACGGTATTCAACAGCTAGTTCCGGACGTCCCATTTTAGCAAAAGCTTGCTCTGGGCTGAGGCCATTATAGGCCACTTTATGACTTCTAAATTTGTAAATACCCACAGCGTGGTTAAAGCGGCTGAGGCGTTTTTGTCTAAACACAACTGGGCCGCCATCGGACAATTTTATAGCGAGCGCAGCCAGAAGTAGTACAGGAGAGAACACAATGAGACTGGCTAAAGAGACCACGATATCAAAAGCGCGCTTGACCAGTTTGCCCCAGCCCAGCAGTGTGGTTTGGTGCACCGCAATGACTGGCACGCTGTGGAAGACTTCCGCCTCTATGTTGCCGGTAAAGAGCTCATTGTTGCCGGGTGCAAAGCGGTAGGCAATGTGGTTTTCTTGGGCGTAGGTTACGATTTCATCGTTCTGCTGCGTGTCTGCGTAGAGCTCCGTCTGGACAATCATGTGGATTTTGCGGCCAATGGCACGGCTGGCGTGGGCAAAATCGTGGTACACCGCGTAGGGAGCCTCGTCCGGATGATTAAAGACGTGGCCGCCAACTACGCCAACTACTTTGTAGCCAGTAATATCCGTCCGAGCCAACGAATTGATAAGCTGATGCGTAACGCGCGTGTCGCCCACAATTAACACCTTGGTTATGCCAATATCAAATTTAAACAGCTCGCGCCGAATGCCGCGGGCGATTGTTCTAAACAGCACCAGCGCCACAAAAGCCAAGCCCAGACCATAAAATGCCACCAGGCGGGCTGGGAAAATCGGCTGATTAAAGACGTAGCTGTAGCTAATCAGAAAGAGGATACCAATAAACGTGCCGGTAAACAGACGGCCGATTTCAGAGAAGCGCTGCTCATGAATCCGATGGTTATACAGGCCCAAGAGTGCAAAGACAAAGATGAAGAAGGGCAACAAAATCAATAGTGTTGTGATAAAATCAACAGAGCTAACTTGCTCACTAATCGGTACTTGGCTTAGGCTCACGCGCAAAATGTAGGCCACCACAAAGGCCACAATCAGCGCTAGGCTATCGCCGATGACTAGGCCTACGTTGTACACCAGTGAGGAGTTGTTTTTCATGGGTCTATGTGTAGTATACGCTATAATGTTTGTAACAACATGAAAGCTTCACGCCTGAAGTACGGGGTAATAACGTTGGTGTTGACAGTCATTACAATTGTCATCGCCCTTTTGCCGTTTCACGCCTTTTTATCAGTGTGGCTTTCCAGCATTTTTGGTAACTATACTGCTTGGCGCCTCTGGAAAGAACTGCTTGTTTTGGTGGCTGCCGGGGGATTCCTTTATCTAATCATTTTTGATGTCCGTGTGAGGGGGCGGCTGTTAGGCAGAAAGCTGTTTTGGTTAGCTAGTGCCTACCTGGCAATACAGTTGTTATGGGGGCTAGTAGCGTACAAAACCGATGCGGTCAGCCTGAAAGCTTTGGCATTTGGGCTGCTACTCAATATGCGCTACGTCGTTTTCTTCTTAATTGCTTGGGCAGTAGCAATTAGAACCGAGCGCCTGGAGAGGCGTTGGCCAAAACTGCTGTTATGGCCAGCCGCTATGGTGGTGGGATTTGGGCTCCTACAGGTATTTGTGTTACCCGTGGATTTCTTAAAACATTTTGGCTACAGTGCGCAGACCATTGAACCATTTGAGACGATTAATAATAACATCCACTATATACGCTATGCCTCAACCTTACGCGGTGCAAATCCGCTTGGAGCGTACCTGCTGCTGCCGATTAGTGCGCTCGTGGTGCTCTTGGTCAAATATCCGCGGCAGTGGAACTGGGCTCGCGCCCTGCTACTAGCCGGGTCAATTGGAATGCTGGTCTTTAGCTTCTCAAGGGCAGCTTGGATTGGGGCAGCGGCCAGTGTTGTTACTGTACTAGTGGCAACTCGTACTTTAGACTGGTGGCGTCGCCATGCAAAGATTATGACGGCGCTAGGATTGATTTTAGTTTTTGTGGGCGGCTTTGGCGCGGCGCGACTGCAGCACAGTGCTAGATTCCAAAATTATTTCCTGCACACTCAAAATGATTCGGCCATTAAAACAACTTCTAACGATGGCCATATTTCTGGGTTGCAACAAGGGCTGAGCGATATTGTAAGAGAACCACTAGGGCGTGGTCCTGGGACGTCTGGCCCGGCAAGTATCTACAATAAAGAACCTGCTCGCGTGCCGGAAAACTATTTCTTACAGATTGGTCAGGAGACAGGTTGGCTTGGCCTAATTTTGTTTATTATGTTGATTGCCGCCGTTGCCGGGGCACTATGGCGTCGTCGATCAAGCCCGCTCAGCTTAATGCTGCTCGCTTCATTTGTAGGTTTGAATTTAGTAGCTCTGGTCAGCCACTCCTGGACCGATGATACATTGGCTTATCTTTGGTGGGGTTTGGCCGGCCTTGCGGTAGGGATGACCACAAAAAACCGTGACTAGCCTTCAGCGCTTCTCCAAATACCTAGTGGGCGGCAGCGTTTACTTTTGGTTGGGCTACCTGGTCTTTGCTATCTGTTACAGTGGCCTACATTGGCACTGGTTCTGGTCTAAAGTGATAGCGGATGTTCTTGGCTGGACAGCCGGGTATTTAGTGCAGCGTTTTTGGACATTTAAGGACAGGGTCAGTTTGTCGGAGATGCAGCACGCCGGGCGCTATGTTTTTATTGAATCGATTGGCTTTGGGCTAGACTACTTGCTAATTTGGGCGCTGAAGGCAATGGGCATTACGCCTTACATTGGCTTCTTTATAAGCGCCGGCTTTTTCACTATTTGGTCCTACTTGTGGTACAAGCATTGGGTGTTTCCGGAGACGGGCGGCAGGAAAATCAAGTAGAATAAGTGTATGACAATTCTAATTCTACACGGACTACAAGGCTACGCTGGTGAAAACTGGGGGCAATGGCTACACGATCAGCTGACGGCCAAGGGGCATACGGTTCTTATGCCCACTCTGCCTAACGCGAACCATCCTGACAGGGCACAGTGGCTCAAGACGGTAGAAGACTTGCTAAAGAAAGTTGATCACGACCAGCTTATCATTGTGGCGCACTCATTAGGGGTAACCACAGCCCTAGATTACGCTGAGGGCCATGCTTTTAAGGGGCTAGTGAGCGTGTCCGGATTTTCATCGCCCTACGGTCATCCTATGAATGAGTACTTTCTGGCTAAGCACTGGATAGACCCCCTACTGGTCCGCGATAACATAGAGGAAATTGGCATATTTTATGGCGATAATGACCCGCATGTAGCCAGAGAAGCTCTGGTGGAGCTGCCGCGCGAGTTTGGCGTGCGACCCACCATTATCCATGGCGGTGGGCATCTAAATGCGGCTGCAGGCTTTACGGAATTTCCAGCTCTTTTGGCGGCCGTAGAAAAAATGGCATAATGGTAGTATGGACAAAAACCAAACAGAAATAATTCGCCCCACTAAAAAACAGCGTCAGCTCCTGACCTACCTAGAGGGTTTTATTATTGAACACGGCTATAGCCCTAGCTACAGAGAGATTATGCGCGGCTGCGGTTACACCAGCGTTGCCACCGTGGCGCTACACGTCAACAGCCTGATAAAGCGAGGGCATTTGCGTAAGCGGGATCATTCAGCACGATCTCTAGAAGTAGTAACCGCCGATCAAGATGAATCGACTAAGATTACTACTAACCAGGTTAAAGTGGCAGAAGAAAAATGGCTCGTACAGAAAGTCGAGCACCTGATTGGCCAGGCAGAAAGCGGTTCCCCAGAGGAGCTAGCGGCGGCAATCGACAATATTCAAATTGTGTTAGCCGCCCTAAAAGTATTGGGGCTAGAAAGCGCCGCCCAGAGCTTTAGCCCACGCCTCAGCGCGCTTAAAAAACTGGCTACGGCGGGGCAGTAATGTCCACTGTTTATCAGCACCAGCTACACGCCCACGGTAAGCCCAAGCGCTGGCGGAAACGAGTCGTCTTGATAGTGCTACTGTTACTGCTGCTGATTGGCGCGTTCATTGTGGGGCAACAGCTCAAACCTAAGACCAAAATTAGTGCTGGCGTTAGCAGTACTACTACCATCAAGGGCGCACCAAAGGGCAAAGTGTGGCATCAGGACATTTTTAGCATCACACTGCCGGCAGACTGGAAGTTTGTCCGCAAACAGCAGGATATCCATACTATTTACCATTTTACCGCGCCGTCTACCGGCAAGAGCGGCCAGCGCCTTTTGGATGTGTATGTAGACAGCCATCCGGACAATTTTGCAGTCAACCGTATGCTGCCAGTTGTTGCTGCCGAAGGCGGTAAATTGTATGCCTCCACGCGCGACGTATCCGACAACTGCACGGTCTACACCATTGGCGCTACCACTGCTCGCACCACTGTGCAGCAGCTAGCCAAGTGGCAAAACATTGAGTTCTTGTGCGATATGGCCAACACTATGCGCAATGTGGTGGGCATTGGCTCTGTGGGGGGCGGCATCAACAACATTAATTTAACGAGTCTAAGCACCGGCAAACATCGATTTTTCCTGACCTACACAGAGAACAACGACAAGCCGGATTATGGCGTGTTTGTGAGCGCTCTGAATTCTTTGCAGGTGGATCAGTAGGGGGTATGTAACCATTTTTTCTTGGGACCTAGTACGGCTAAAGAAATAAATGGTCATAAACCCTGAGGACTTAGATTTTGCGCTCTACCTTTTGTGTATGTTTACACAAAAGGTAGAGTGAGCTACAACAATATCAAAGCATAAAAAACGCTGCTAAAAACACAATATCTAGCGCCCACCTGCAGATGCTACACTACATGTAGTTAACAATCAAAGCTGGAAGTGGGTGTAATTCCCACGCTGTGCCGCAACGGTTAAAGCCCGATACAGCTGTAACAAGTCTCTCGCGCCAAGAGCACCAGCTGTAACAAGCCCTCTGTCTGCGCGTGCAGGACAAGAGGGTATTTTTTATGAGCGCGCTACTCCATGAAGCACGGGTTTTTCCGGAACAAGCAGACGTAGAAATTAGGGCTAGAACGGCTCAGTTTGTGGGCGCCTGTTTAGCTTCTAGAGAGGTTACATTTGAGGCGCCTGAGCTGGTCATGTCGCGCATAGAATCGCTGCATGATGCGATTCAAAAAGCGGCAGAAGGTAACCCAGAGGCCCGGCGCCTGGTAGAGTCTAATGTCAGGACCGACATAATGGAGCGGACGCGCAAGGCAGGCCACGTCAACCGGGAGCCGCTGATGGTAGATGAGGCTGGTCGCATCCAGCAGTTTGGCCAGAGTCTGGAGTCCGTGCAGGCCAATAGCATCCGCTACGCCGCTAATACGGGCCAGATGTTTGGTCGCACCAGGGCGGAGGCGGCCAACACCTTCCGCACCTACTATGCACTGCAGCAAGGGCTGCTAGAAGACCACTCTATTGTAGTGCTGTCGCGGGCGGCGGACGATATGTCGGATAAAGATATGGCAGAAGCGGGCTTTTTTGTGGATACTATGAGCTGCTCAATCCAAGTTACTGGCTACCAGGATGGTCAGCTGTGCGTGGACTCTGCCATGGTTGCTGGGGTGCGCCAAAAAGGCCAAGCGCGGCATGATCAAGAAACTATCGTTAAGCTAGGCCAGAAATTAGGTGTAGACTTAAGCGGAAAAACGGCGGCAGAAATCATCGATATGCCGCTGCTAGTGCCAAATTCTATGCTGTCCGACGGCGTTATTGACCTTGTAAAACTCTACGACGAGTGCGCCGGCGGCACATTCTTTGGCCAGGACAAACCCCCGGAGAATTACGATACATTCAGGCAAACATGCCAGGACAGAGAAATGTTTTTGAGCGGTAAAGTACAGGCTATAACAGATGAACTCATTGGTGCAGCAGCTACAATTACGGATCGGGTGCATGCAACAAAGCTGCTGAATAAAATTGCTGGCAAGCACATGATTCAGCAGGCGGTATTTGATACTCAAATTGACCCGGCGGTGTTTGGCCATATCTCTGCCATCCACATTGAACAGGCGCGGCAGCAGTGGGAGAGCGGTAACTACGATGATGCACTGACCAGCATTAAGCAGGCTGAACGTCATGACAAGTCAAGCTCTTGTCCATCTGGACCGATGTCTAGCGGCGGTGAGTCAGGTGGCTCCAAAGAGGAGTCAGGCGACTGTTCTTTTGTATCTAAGACATGCCCAGAGTGCGGCAAAAAGAATGTCTACACCACTGTTAAGCGCCTCAGTGCTAAAAGCAAAAAAATTACCGGTGGTTGCGGCTGCGTTAAGTTTGTAAACGGCTAGGGCTTGAAGTAAAAATCACAATAGACAGAGATGGAGCATAAGCGCTACACTTAGGGTACTCAAATGACCCGGAGCGAGCTGGGGAGCATGAGACAAAAACATTCAAAAAAAGTTCTAGGCTAAAGTCGCAAAGCGAGAGAGCGTATTTTGGCCAAAAACGGCACAAGGTCAAAGGAGATCCCATGCCAATTCAGGTACAATATGCCGGCGCCGAGGAGGCGGTTGTGGTTCGCGTTCAGCGACCCAGCTGGCAACAATTTATTAGCTACTAGTTAGCAAAACGTTAGAAGCCTCACACTAAAAATCTCACCCAGTAACAGGGTGAGATTTTTCTTTGTGCGACCGGTTGGGCGTATAGATTATAATCGATAATATAGACTATGATCTATACGCAAAGCAGGACTAGGGCAAAAATTATTTGGCGTTCTTGAGTGCTTCGTCTAGTGCCTTACTAAAGGCGTCAACTGTGTTCTGAATTTGCTGCTTGTTTCCGTTTATGAAGAACGACGGCGTGCCCTCTACATTGAGCTTGGTGCCAGCGGCCATGTCGGCATTGATGATGTTGTTGACGGACTCAGAAGCGTAGTCTGTCTTAAATTTGGCGGCGTCTAAGCCGAGCTGTTTGGCGTAGCCGCTAAAGAAATCAAATGGTTTGTCTGATGCTACCCAGCCAGATGCACCGGTTGGGTCGTTGTTGGCGTACAAAATGTCGTGCATTTCCCAGAATTTACCTTGTTTGTCTGCGGCCTCTGCGGCGCGAGCGGCGGCAAAGGCGTTTTTGTGGATGCTGGTAAGCGGGAAGTTGCGGTATTGGAAGCTGACACGGTCTTTGTACTTGTCTTTTACTTGGTTAACTGTAGCAAAATATTGCTGGCAGTAGGGGCACTGGTAATCGCCGTATTCTACAAATTTTACTTTGCTGTCTGCTTTGCCTATGATGTGGTTGGACGCCACGCCGCTAACAATGGTCGGCTTTTTGCTGTTATTAAACACCGCCACGCCCACCAAAACGGTAATAATGACGGCTACTAATCCCCAAAATTGTTTAGACATCTGCTGGTCTCCTCCTAATACTTTTACAAGTATACCACCACTCAGGTACTATAAAGAGGTTATGCTACTGATTTCTCTGATTTGTTTAGCCGTGGCGCTGTTAACCTTGGTCCTGCGCAAAACATATGGCGCCCTGCCTGTAACGGAGTTAAAACGACAAGCCGCCGCCGGCAACGCTTCTGCCAAGCAGCTCTACCGCGTGGTAGCCTACGGCGATTCTTGGCGCCTCCTCCTTTGGCTTATTTTAGCGATTTCTTCCGCCACGGGCTTGGTCTTATTGAGCCGCGACATGCCGCTGCTGCTGGCGATTCTAGTCGTGGCTGCCATGTTGGCGGTGGGGATTTCTTGGCTGCCAGCCACGCGCGTCACCATGGTGGGTATGCGCCTGAGCAGTATCTGCACGCCGGTGCTGTGCTGGATTTTAAACTATGTTGATCGACCTCTGCAGCGCCTAGCCGGTCTGCTCACGCGGCGCATATTGCCGCAGCATAGCGGACTGTTTGAGACATCGGACTTATTGGACTTGCTAGATTTGCAGGCCGCGCAGCCGGACAATCGGATTAGCCCGGAAGAGCTTCTGCTGGTACGTCGCATTTTAGCGTTTAGTGACCAACAGGTGGCCGATGTTATGCGCCCCCGCAGCGCCGTTAAAGTGCTGTGCGCAGAAGATGCCATTGGCCCGATTTTGCTAGATGAACTCCATGCCGCAAACCAGCCTGCTTTTTTGGTAAAGCCCAAGCCGCGATCGCGCGAGTTTGTGGGCACACTGCTTTTGGACCACGTAGACATCCACGCCCGCTCCTTGACCGTGGGCGATGTCATGACCACTGCGCCAGAAACAATCTTAGACACGCTGCCGCTTTCGGCCGCCTTACGCCGCTTGCAGGGCCACTCTTTACTTGCCGTGGTAGATGACGACGGCGACTTTATGGGCACCCTAAGCCTAGCAGAAATTGTGGAGCATTTGTTTGGCAGCCTAGAGGCCCCGACTTTGGAAGCTCCCCAAAACGACCAAAATCCAGAAGCACACGATTAGCTCAAAGCAGACCCATGAACGGCCCACGGCGTGGGCTTCTTGATTTTGGGCAATTTTGGACACGCCGGTGGTAGCGGGTCGCGCCAAGCCACCAAACAGTGGTAAAATAACAAAATGAGAATATTGAGTAACGATGCCGTCAACCATGTCGGCCAAGAAATCCATGTAGAAGGCTGGCTGCACAAAAAGCGGCTGATGGGCGGCCTGACGTTTATTGCCGTGCGTGATCGCCGCGGGCTAATCCAGGTGGTTATTAAAGATAAAAATGAAGTAGAAAAACTGCGCGGTCTGCAAATTGGTACGGTTTTAGCTGTGGACGGCATGGTTAAAGAGGAGCCGCGGGCACCGGGCGGGGCAGAGCTGCACGAGGCAAAAATCACCATTCTGACCCCTGTTACAGATGAGCCGCCAATAGAGATAGACAAGCCAATTCAGCACAAGGCGGACAACCTAGATACGCTGTTTGAGTACCGCGTTTTGAATGTGCGCAACCTGCATGAGCAGCAGATTTTTAAGATTCGCGGCGGCCTGACGCGGGCAATTAGAGAGTTTCTGGATGAGCATGAATTTGTAGAAATCGACACGCCAAAACTGCTGGGCGCAGCCACGGAAGGTGGCGCAGAAGTGTTTAAGCTGGACTACTTTGGCAAGGAAGCCACGCTGGCCCAGTCGCCCCAGTTTTATAAGCAAATCATGGTGGGAGCCTATGAGCGGGTCTATGAAATTGGCCACTCATATAGAGCGGAGCCAAGTGCCACCACCCGCCACCTAACAGAACTGACCATGCTTGATATAGAAATGGGTTTTGTGCAAAATCACGATGAAGTCCTAGACATGGTGGGTGATATGACGCAGTACGCCTTAAAGCAAGTCTATGAAAAATACGCCGCGGAGCTCAAGAGCCTGCAGGCGCCGGAACTTAAGCTGCCAGAAGACGGCAAAATTCCGCGTTACACCATTGCCCAAATCCACGAACTCTACACTAAAGCCACCGGCACCGACACTTTGGCGGAGAAAGATCTGATACCAGACGAAGAGCGCTGGATTGCCGATTACGCGCTGAAGAACCATGGCTCGGACTTAGTTTATGCCACCGAGTTCCCCATAGAGGCAGCCAAGTTCTACCACCGCAAAGACGCAGAAAAAGGCGTGGTCATGTGGGCGGATCTACTGTTCCGCGGCCTAGAGCTGGCTACCTGCCCGCTGCGTGAAAACAACTACGACGTCATGGTGCAGCAAATGACGGACGCCGGCCTTGACGTCACAGAAATCGGCTTTAAGGCTTACCTACAGGGCTTCCGTTACGGCTTGCCCATGCACGGCGGCTGCGGCTTTGGCATTGACCGATTTACTGCCAAGACCATTGGCCTAAAAAACGTCAAAGAAGCCACGCTGTTCCCACGGGACATTAACCGATTAACACCGTAATGCAAGATAAAATTGATGCGTTCAAAGCGCATGTTATTGAGGCTTCAGCTAATCCAGATTTTGTTCATCACCAGTGGTTTGTACAGTGGCATCTGGAAATTGTGGAGCAGATTGCACTGGAGCTACTTGATTACTACCCAAAAGCGGACCGAGACCTAGTTCTTGTTATGGTTTGGCTACATGATTACGGAAAAATTTTAGACTTTGATAACCAGTATGAAACAACTCTCTCCGCGGGCCGCACTAAGCTCACAGAAATTGGTTTTGCGCCAGATTTTGTAGACAAAGCAATAGGCAACATAGAAATATTAGATAAAAAGATGGAGCTAGATATTAACCAGGCACCATTAGAAGTGCAGATCGTATCCTCCGCTGACGGTTGTTCCCACATGGTGGGCCCATTTTTGAACTTGTGGTGGTATGAAAATGCCGAGAAGCCATTCACAGAACTCATGAGTGATAATTTATATAAACTCAACAAGGACTGGACTCGCAAAATTGTGCTTCCAGAGGCGCGGCAGGCTTTTGAAGCGCGGTATCAGATCCTGCGCCAGCAGGCGGGTGAGCTACCTCAGAGATTATTGACATAATTATATCACTTTGATATCATTGTAATCATGAGCACCACCACGCTACACATACCGCTGCAGACAGCGGTGCGCAAAAAGTTTACGGCCAAGGCTAAGCGCCTGGGCTTTGATTCTGCGCAGTCGTATCTACGGGTGCTGATTCAGGCGGAAGTAGATGACCGCCAAATTAACTTTAACGCTGATGACTGGGGAGTTCCATCGGCAAAAGCAGTGGCTCGGCTGAACAAGGCGGCAGAGGAAGCTTTGGCTGACTCTGCAGCTGGTAAATTGCCAAGTTTTACCAATGCTGCCGACATGATGGAGTACCTGGATCGTGAAGCCAATAGAACATAGCCGTATTTTTCTAAAGAGTTACAAATCTAGGATTGTACGTAACCATAGGTTAAAGCAACAACTCAATAAGCGGGTAAGCTTATTTATTCAAGGCCAGAAGGGCCAACCTTTAAACGACCACGCCCTAAAAGGTGGACTAGCGGGCTATCGTGCTTTTTCTGTGACAGGTGATGTTCGTGTTATTTACAAAGAGCTGCCCGACCGCTATATTTTTATTGATGTTGGAACGCATGCCCAAATTTATAAATAATTTTTCAAGGCCACTGATTGTATTGCTGGTCATTAGTTTGGTTTGTACTGGCGTCATGACTTTTAAGCACTACAGCACGCCGCAGAACCGCTACAAAATTATTGAAGCCTGTGACCTGCTGATCCCAGAAATCGCCCGCAAAATTGGCGGGCAGCAGATGGTTGCAGCCCCGCAAATAAAAGAAGTCAAAACAGATAGCACAATGACTACTTTTTGTGTGTATCGGGCGGGCAACAAGAGCGTGTCATTGGCGGTGCGCAGCCCGCTCAACCAGAAAGGTCTAGACTACAATAACGAGGCTTTTAAGAACCCGGCACTTGGCGGCCAGACCGTTGCCGGTTACGGCGACAAAGCATTTTGGTCGCCCACGTTTGCACAGTTTAATGTGCTTAAAAACGGACGTTGGTATATTTTTAGCAATGGGGTGAACATTCCCTCGCAGCGCAGCGCAAACGATGCTCAAAAACTAGCTGCCCAAGTTGATTTTTAGGCCGCTGGCTTATTATCCAGCGAGTGCCAAATATACCATGCAGCCACTGATTGGTATGGCGCCCAACCACGCGCTGCTGCTAGTTCCGCGACTTCTTGGGGCAAGGGTATAGCAGGCAAATTGTAGAGTTTTGCAATCCCGTTGCGGACGCCTAAATCACCAATTGGTAGCACATCCAATCGGCCAACGCAGAAAATTAAGAACATGTGCGCTGTCCATTCTCCCACACCTTTTACCTCTGTTAACAAGGTAATAATTTCTTGGTTGGTTTGCTTTGATATTTGATTAAATGTTAGGCGACCATCTAGCATATGCTCTGCCAAGTCATGCAGGTAACGAGCCTTGGCGTAGCTTATACCGATTCCGCGTAGTGCTTCCGTGTCAGTAGTAATGAGCTGCTCTGGCGATGGCCATTGACCACCAAATAAATCCTGAAATCTCTTTTCTATGGCCGCTGCAGCTTTAACGCTGAGCTGCTGGGATATGACGCTGCTGGCTAGCTCGCGGTAGTAGTCGGTATGCGGCTTAAGGTTGGGCAGCGGCGCTACAGCAATCACGGCTGCTAAAACGGGGTCTTTAGAAAGATGAATTGCCGCTTTTTGCAAGGTATCCATAGACTTAGTATAGACGTTTAACAACAGAATTCCTGGTACAATATAACCATGAGCGGAACCATTCTTGTAACAGATACTCTTTTTATTGGCCCGGAGCACGTTCAGGCGCTCAACCAGGCTGGTTACGAGGTAGTCCGTCTAGAGGAATCATCGGCCACAGAAGAAGAGCTGATTTCAAACATCCAAGGCAAAGTCGGTTACATTTTGGGCGGCACAGAAAAGGTCACGCCGGCAGTTATCCAGGCTGCGGACCAACTTAAGGCGATTGTCTTCACTGGCACGGACTGGCAGTCCTACATTCCCGGTTACGACCACGCCACGCAAAAAGGGATAGTCATTGCTAATGCGCCCGGCGCCAACGCCTATTCTGTGGCGGAGTACACTGTTATGCTCATCTTACTCATGCTAAGGCGCGGTCTGGAGTTAGGCAGCACCGGTACCACTAAGTTTATGACTACCGGCAGTGTAATCGATGCGCGGGTGGGCCTGATTGGCATGGGCAGAATTGCGGAGTTAACGGCGCGCATGCTGGTGGGCTTGGGCGCCACGGATGTTGTCTATTGGTCGCGGCAGGCTAAGCCCCAGCTTGCAGAAGAGCTGGGCATCAGGTTTATGCCGCTGGAAGAGTTAGTGCAGACGGCCGATGTTATTAGTACGCACACGCCGGAATCGGCAGGAGAAATCTTAACAGCAGAACTCCTCAAAACCACCAAAGAAGGTGTTGTATTAATTAACACGGGCAGCAGGGAGACCTATAGTTTGGATGGGCTGCATGATTTGCTATATGACCAAAAGGCCCGCGCCGCCTTTGATTTCCCAATTGAAGATCCGCGGTTTGATGAACTCACGGCCGATTACTGGTTCTACAGCAACGGCCAAACTGCCTACAATACCTTTGAGGCCAACAAAATCGCTAGCGATATGGCCACCCAGTCCATGCTCAATCTGTTAACAACCGGAAATGACGATTATAGGGTAAACTAAGCATATGCCTGATGTACTAAGCAAAGAAGAGCTGCTAGAAAAGCGCGTGGACGCTATGATGAGCGTTGAGCGGCCAGAGCCAGAAGAGATTGTGCCGCCAACAGAATCGCCAAAAGAGGTAGAACCACGGGCAGCCCTAGAACCAGAACCGGTCCAGCCGGCGCCCAGCGCGCCACTATTACCTGGCGACAACCAGCCAGCTGCGCCGCAGCAACCTAGGCCAAAACAATCAGTTAAGCCAGAGCTGGCACCGCATCCGGCGCTCATTGACGACATCGTTATTAAGCCCGCCAAATTAGATACGCCTAGGTCCGATGCCGCCGTAGCAGAAATCGCCAGGCAAGATAGTGACGCGGCCCTAGAAGACGAAGACCAGGACGTGGAGGAGGCCCGTAAAGCCGCCGCAAAACAAGATCGTAAGGCTCAAAAAGACGGCCATCCAATCTTTTGGTTTTTTGTGCTGGTGTTTGCAATTGTTTGCCTGGCTACTGGTTTTTACCTGATGCGCCCGGACTTGTTCCAGCGCATTTTGCCGTAGTATGCAGGATTTTTATACAGCTCTTTGGGACGCTTATAAAACCTATGGCAGGCGCGATTTGCCGTGGCGTATTTTGCCAGCAAATCCATACCATATTTTAGTGAGCGAGGTCATGCTGCAGCAAACGCAGGTGCCGCGCGTCATCCCAAAATATAATGAATTTTTAATGAAGTTCCCAAGTCTGGAAGCTCTGGCTGCCGCTCCGCTAGCCGATGTCCTTAAAGCCTGGAACGGGCTGGGGTATAATAGGCGAGCCAAATATTTGTGGGAAGCCGCCAAAGCCAGCGATGGGCAGCTGGGAACGACGCATGAACTGCTTCTTGGGCTGCCGGGCGTAGGGCCAAATACCGCCGGGGCAATCCTGGCCTATGCCTACAATCAGCCGGCAATTTTTATTGAAACCAATGTGCGGACCGTCTACCTGCACTGGTTTTTTAAAGACCAAACCGATGTGCCAGACAGCGCTATCCGCGCGCTTGTAGAGCGGACGGTAGACCAACAAAACCCGCGAGAATTTTATTGGGCACTGATGGACTGGGGTACAGAACTCAAGCGGCAGAAAAGCAATAATCACCAGTCCAAACACTATTCAAAGCAGTCAAAGTTTAAGGGTTCGCGGCGTCAAATTCGCGGCCAGGTTCTAAAACAACTAGCCGCCGGTCAGCAGCCTGTTAGTGATGACCCGCGCCTGCCAGCTGTGCTAGAGGATTTAGCCAAAGAAGGCCTAATCCGCTTGACCAAACAGGGGTGGACATTGTAAAATAGTCCTCTATGTTTACAGATGCCGCCACCCAACTTGCCACGCCTGGTGCTATTGGCGTAATCCCCACAGACACCGTGTATGGGGTGGTGGCCCGCGCATCTGACCCAGCGGCCGTCCAGCGGCTGTACGCCCTAAAGGACCGCAATAGTAAGCCAGGCACAATCATTGCCGCCAGCCTGCAGCAGCTGGAGGCGCTTGGGCTTAAACATCGGTACTTAACTAACGTGCAGCAGTACTGGCCTGGCCCCTTAAGCGTAATTATTCCCTGCGGGCCGGAATTGGAATATCTGCATCAAGGTAAGCACGGTTTAGCGGTGCGCCTACCGGCTGGCGATGAATTACAGGCTTTATTAGTGCAAACCGGCCCGCTGCTGACTAGTAGCGCTAATCACCCCGCTCAGCCTACCGCAACCACCATGCAAGAGGCGCAAGACTACTTTGGTCCAGAAGTGGATTTTTATGTGGATGGCGGCGACCTCAGCGGCCATCAGCCCAGCACCATCATACGCATTGTAGACGATGCCATAGAAGTTATCCGTCCCGGCGCTGTTACAATAGAGATATGACATTTAATGAATATCAGGCCGCGGCCAAACGCACTGCCATTGCGCGCGGCACCGACCTGGAGGTGTACGAACGCGTCCTAGGGCTAGTGGGAGAAACCGGCGAAATCGCTGAAAAGTTCAAAAAAAATATCCGTGACCAAGGCGCCGACCTATCCAAACTGGACAAAGCCGACATGGCCAAAGAGCTGGGTGACGTTTTGTGGTATTTAGCTGTTTTGGCGGACCATCTAGACATCCCTTTGCAAGATATTGCAGACAAGAACATTGCAAAACTCGCCAGCCGCCAGCAGCGCGGTACGCTGAGTGGGTCTGGCGATAACCGCTAAAGCTCAAACTCCAAAATTAAAGCGTTGTGGTCAGATACCACCGCATCCAGCATTGCAAAGCGCTGCACGCGTACCTCTGGGCTGGTCATAATGTAGTCGCAGACCACTTTGTGGATGCTCAGCCAATTGTAGGTAGAGCCTAGGTCTGCAGATAGGTTGGTTAGAAGTTTAGAAAAGCGCTGCACGGCAGGCGTGGTTGGAGCAAGGTTTAGGTCACCGCAGAAGATGACTGGCCCCTGGGCGGCGGCGATTTGCTCGTAGACCAAGCCCATTTGGCGATCTGTTTCCGCGTTGCCATTTTTGCCCTCAGGCACAAACAATCCATGGTGATTAAAGATGTGCAGGCCGCTTGCTAAGCGAACGTGCTGCAGATTACGGGACTCTTTGTCCGCCTCTAGGGCTAGGTCAAAATCATCGTTGAGCTGCCCTAACGTAAAGATAGTTTCTGCGCCAAGCAGTGGTTCGCGGCTTAGAATGGCGTTGCCGTAGGCCAGCCAGCGTTTTTGGTAGCGCGAACGGTCCACTGGCGACATATAGCGGTAGCCCAGGCCGGCGGCCTCTGCAATATCATCCAGGCTAGCAAAGAGGTAGTCGCGTGGGCCATCAATGTCGTTTACTTCTTGCAGACAAATAATGTCCGGCTGCTCCGCTTTTACTAGGTCGATTATTTGCCAGCCTAATTTTCCGCCCCAGGCATTTAACTGCAGGAGCTTCATTTGCCGGTAAACTCCTGACGTAGCCACTCATCAAGCGACCCGCCGCCGCCGCCGGCAATACCAACTACAAAGTCTCCGGCCGCTAGGTGGCGGCTAATGGTTTGCTGCAAATCTGGGCCCATTGCGGCGGGCTGAGCGATGGACGGGTCTGCCAGGTGTGTAATAAGCTCCTGCGGCGTTAGGATGGCCACGTTGGGGTCCTCACGCGCCAGGTAGCTAGGCAGCCAATACACCTTAGCGGCACCGCTAAAACAGTCTTTATAATCATCTAGCATGTGATGTTGGCGGCGGTCGGTCAGCGGTTCATAAACAATAACCACCTGCCGGTCCTGTCCGGCCATTTCTAGCGCCGTGCTCATAGCGCCGCGGATTTTTTCTGGGGTGTGCGCATAATCGCTGTACAGGCCAGGTGTTAACAGCTCCATACGGCGCTGTAGGCCAGGGAAGCGGTTCATGATTTCTAGCAGCTGGTCTAGCGGCCAATCGCCTAGTTGCTGCGCAGTTCTAATGGCCAGCCAAGCGTCACGCCGATTAAACTCGCCCGCCAGGCTCAGGCCGGGAGGCTCATCCTGCAGCACCAAGAGGCCATTGCCGACGCCCAGGTAGGTGGCGTCTTCCTGCCAGAGAATTGTTTGCTCTGACTGTGCAATAAAGTCACGGAATGCTTGTTGGTAGGATCCGCGGGTTGGGAAAATCTCGTGGTGGTCCCACGACACACCGCTTAAGATAGAAATGTACGGTTTAAAGTGCAGGAAGTTACGATCAAATTCATCACACTCATAGACAAAATACTGGGCTCCGGGGGCAATTTCTCCCATGTCGCCGTAGCTGATTTTGGCGCCTACATTGTAGCCAATCGGTACGCCCAGTTGCTTCAGCAGCCAGATAAGCATAGCCGTGGTGGTGCTCTTGCCGTGCGTCCCGGCCACGGCCAGTAGTTTTAGGTGCTGGCGTTCTAGGATGACATTTAGGAGCTCATCGCGCTTAGAAGTTTTAATTCCATTGGCCTGGCAAAACTGAATCTCTGGTGCGCTTGGGTTTTCTATAGTTAGGGCAGAGGTGTAGACCAGCCAATCGATTGGCTGACGGGCGTGAGCTGCTGCAATCGCGTCACTGCTTTGGTCAATTACAATATCTGTAATGCCGTGTGCACGTAAATATTCAATGTACTGCGAATCTTGTTTGTCTGAGCCAGAAACGGTGTAGCCCAGGCTTTTGGCAATCAGGGCCAACGGACCAATTGCTGTGCCGCCAATGCCGGAGAAATAAACATGCATGTCAATTTAGTTGGCGCCGGATATTCCAATCCGTGATTAACGTAATTATTGCCAGCAGCAGTGAGCCCGCGGCTAGCACAATGGACCACCCAGCCAAGTCAGGCGACCAGCGGGGCGACACAAAGTTAAATTCATACAGGCTGGGGTCTACGTGCTTGGGTTTGGCCCCGTGATCTAACACGTATTGCTCAATACACGGGACGCGGTCACGTCCGGAAAAGGACGATGAGTTCTGGGACTGGCAAAACTGCTGCGCTTGGGTGTATAAGTCGTTGTTGGTGGTGCCCTGATTAGTGGCGTAGCGTTGATATGTGTACTGCAGCTGAATAGGGGGGTAGACACCCGTTACGCTGGTGGTTAAATCGGTATTCATGTGCGTGGTTACATAGGCCTGCAGGTTTTTTAAAGATGCCTCTACCTCCTGTAGGGAGCCGGCTTTATCGGTCTCAAAAACTTTGTCTCGTAGCTCAAGCATGTGCTGGTTGTTGGCGCGCAGCGCAAAGACGGCAATAACGGCCCAAACTACTGCTGTTAGAATAAAATACAAGGGCCTAACCAGTTTTATATACCGCCAAATGTGGTGCAGTTGTTTGATTTTGCTCATTAGGTACCATTATACAAGAAAAACCCGGCTACTTATGAGCCGGGTTTTTAAGTAACAGCGTTAACTAAGGGTTGGTAGTCTTAGTGGTGCTGTTAGTAGTGTTGTTAGTGCTACCCTGAACGTTGCTGTTGCTGTTAGGAGCGGCGCTTTGATCAGCACACTTCTGGCCTTCTGGGTTCTTCTTTACGAACTCAGCGATTGCCTTAGCAACTTGACCGTTGTCCTGTAGGTTTTCCCAGAAAGTGACCTGAGAGCGGTTAATAACCATTTGGTCATATGGCTCGTGTAGTTCACAACCGAGCTTAACTAGAGACACGCTTGTGTTGGCCTGCTGATTAGCGGTGGTAGTACCGGTACTAGAAGTCTGCAGGTAGTAAATCTTAGTTAAGGTAATGTACTTGTTGTTTAGGTCAGTAACTTTACCAAAGTATACCTGGCCGGTGTTTAGGAAGATGGCTTGGTTCTTGTCTTTATTGACTAGCTTAGCTTCTGTGTTTGAATCATTAAAGGCAACAGCGCAAATTGCTGCCACGACGAGAGCGGTTAGTAGGAGACCTAAACCACCACCTGCCCAACGGAACCATGAAGCCTTGTCGCCACTTTTACCGCGCTTAGCGTTTGTATTGGGGCCGGCAAACTGCGCGCCAGAAGCGGCAGGTTGTGCAGGCTGTGAATTACGACCAGTGAAATCCATCTGTGTATTTCTCCACCTCTTAACGTTTATGCTTACCAGATAAGTGTAGTACATCGGCCATGGTCTTGGCAATCCTTTTTTCTGATTATAAATATTGCCTAAAGTGTTGACAAACAAATTCGAAAGGAGTTATGGTAAGGTTACCATCAATTCTAAAGAGAGGGAGAAGTGTAATGGCATACAAGCACACTAATTCAAAAGGTGTAACGTACCACTTAAACTGCAAGGACGTTGTTCTGCGCGGTGGCAAAACACAGACAATTTACTACTTTAGTAAAGACGAGCGCCCAGAAGGCTGCGACCTACCTTCCGGCATGGAAGTTAACGAGAACCCACGCAACGGTTTCTTGACCGTCAAGCGCAAGTAATCGTTATCTAACGATTTTTAAAAAAGCGGCTTTGGCCGCTTTTTTTGTTGCTCCGAAAAGGTATACATAACGCACCTCCTCCGACCGGACAATGACCATGCCTTTGAGAGCCAACCGCAAACTCTTCTTGCTTCTAGAATCAAGAATCTATAAGCTAGAGGCATGACAGAGACGATACTAGAGGTAAAAGACCTCACCAAGATCTACGATGACCGCCCGGTGGTAGACGGCATCAGCTTTAATGTTAAAAAAGGCGAAGTGTTTGGTATTTTAGGCCCAAACGGCGCCGGTAAAACCACCACCCTGGAAATGATAGAGACAATGCGGCCCATAGATGGTGGCTCAATCACTATCTGTGGTTTAGATGTTGCTAGCCAACCGCAAGAAGTAAAAGCAGTTATTGGCGTGCAGCCGCAGACTGCCGCTTTCCAAGATAAGCAAAAACTACACGAAATCATAGAGATGTTTGCCGCCGCCTACGGCGAAAAGGTTAATCCTTGGGAGTTTTTGGAGGACGTGCAGCTGGGTGAAAAAGCCGGTGCCTACGCAGAGTCACTCTCTGGGGGCCAACGCCAACGCCTCAGTATTGCTACAGCCCTGGTGCATAGCCCCAAAGTCTTCTTTTTGGACGAGCCCACAACCGGCCTAGACCCCCAAGCGCGCCGTAACCTATGGGACCTTATTAAAGAGGTCAACGCCCGTGGCGTCACCGTTATCCTAACCACCCATTACCTAGATGAGGCTGAGCTGCTCTGTGATCGCGTGGCCATTATGGACAGGGGTAAAATAATCGCCATGGATACGCCTAAAAAGCTGATTAAGCAATTGCTAGACAAGGGCTTTAAGAAAGAGCAGCATGTAGAACAGGCCAACCTAGAGGACGTCTTTATTGATCTAACAGGGAAGGGCTTAAGGGACTAACATGACGCTTAAACAGCAACTCCGTACCGTACTTATTTTTACCAAATTAAGCACCAAGCGCTTTTTCCGCGATAAATTGGCGCTGTTTTTTGGTGTATTATTCCCTCTGATTTTCTTGTTTGTCTTTGGTAGTATGTCTAAAGGCAACACAGACACAAACTTCCGCGTAGCAATCTTTAACCAGTCCAAAACCCAGTATTCGCAGCAATTTACCAAGCAATTAACAGATAGCAAAACCTTCAAAGTCCAAAAAGATGTGCGGGATATGGCCGCTGCCAAAGACAAAATGGCCAAGAGCCAGTTGGACGGCATCATTGTGCTGCCTGAGCAGTTTGGCACCGTAGATCAGGCCGTTAATCACCCTAAGGGCGTGGTGCAGGTTATGTACTCGCAGGGCAACGCCAACACCGGCCAGACCTTAATCGCTGTTTTGAACGGCATGGTTAGTGGTATGAACGCGCATTTACTGGGCGCTCAACCACCTTTGGCTGTGCAACCTGCGCCAGTTAACGACCATCACCTGACGGCCTTTGACTACACCTTCGCGGGCCTATTAGGTTTTTCAATCATCGGTATTGGTATTTTTGGGCCGATTAACGTCTTCCCAGAGCTAAAGAAACAGGGGATTCTGCGCCGCCTACACACCACGCCGCTGCGCGTTTGGCAGTACTTCATGGCTACTATGTTTAGTCAGGCACTAACTGGCTTGGTAGGTGTTGCGGCTCAATTTGCGGTAGCAATTGCCGTCTTCAAACTCAATGTAGCAGGCAACTGGTTTGAGATTATTGCCTTTACGGTGCTGGGCATCTTCATGATTCTTGGTATTGGTCTAGCCGTTGGTGGTTGGGCTAAGAACGAGCGTCAAGCCGCACCGCTGGCTAACGCAGTTGTTTTTCCCATGATGTTCCTGTCCGGCACCTTCTTCCCCCGCTTCTTAATGCCCCAGTGGCTGCAAAATGTGTCAGATTATCTGCCGCTAACTCCGGTAATTGATGGCCTGCGTCTACTGACTACGGAGGGTGTACATCTGATAAATCTAGGCCACCAGCTGCTGCTTATCGGCATCTGGACACTAGTTATTTACGTGATTGCTTTCCGCGTCTTCCGCTGGGAATAGATTGCAAAAACAGCAAAATTGTGCTAATATAATAGCCATTATGGCAATTGATGGTTATTCACCAGAGTCCACGCAAACTACCCCTTGGGAGAGCATGTTTTCAGATGCCAGTGGGGTGCCGTATCCTGCCGAAGAGCCATTAACGGATACTGACTGGCAAAAAGCAGAAACAATCATGGACCAAAGAGGGGTCTCAGCTTATATGGGGCGTGCACTTGTAAGAGGGTCGTATCCTATAGCGTCAGAATCCGCCCAAGACGGGCTGGGAGAGATTGCTCGGTTAGACAGGCTGCAGATTGTTAAGGAAACACAGGGATTCTATCCTACTAGTCTTCGTGAACTAAGCGAGGTTTTTACTGCGTTAGATTTTTCTGAGAAGCCGGGCGGTGTGGCAAAACATTTGGTAGAAATTGCTAGGCACCAGGTTAAGCATGACGCTGATCCGGTAAAAGCAGCTGTAAGGGTTACGACAGAATATGCAAGTTATGCCCAAAACGCCAGAAATAATCTTACTGGGCTATTGCAAAATCGTCAGGAAATCGCCGGGTCGCTGCAGAACCCTCTGAGCTCCGCGGCGGGTATGCTTGTTACGCGTCCAGGCCTATCAGTTAGATTTGCTGATATTAACCACTTGGCACATGCGCGCAGCATAGATGCTATCGGACACTATCCTCTAGCTCGTTACGCACAAGGTCATGCTGAGTCGCTGCAGGGCTACGTTATGCAAACTCCCCCAAGGCACTTTGCTGAATATGTTCAGGAGCGCCTAGGAAAGCTACGAGTATATGAAGGAAAGTCCCTGGTTGAAGCAGCAATTGCTGATCGTGCTGCGGCTCAGAAGTTTTGGGGGACGCAACTTGAGGCAATTGCTAGGCACAACACTGGCGCACCACGGGTAGTTGCCAGGGGAGCATTAGAAAAACTTGGACTCGCTGCGTAAATATCAAAGCCTGCCGCGCCCTTTCCTGGCTCTAGCGCCCATGGACGATGTCACGGACACCGTCTTTAGGCAGATTGTGCAAGATTTGGCGTCGCCGGATCTTTTTTTTACGGAGTTTGTGAATGTGGATGGGCTTATGAGTCCGGGCCGCGCTAAGCTGCTAAAAAAGCTCAAGTTTATGCCTTCAGAAACCCGATTAGTGGCGCAGCTGTGGGGTCTTAAGCCAGAAAACTTCAAAGCTGTGGCAGAGCAAATCGCCACCGGGCAATTGGCGCAGGAGCTGGGGCTGCCTAAGGGCGTTAATTTTGTGGGTGTTGACCTAAATATGGGCTGCCCAGCAAAATCAGAGGTGCAAAATGGGGCCTGTGCGGCGCTGATTAAAAGAGAGAACCGCGATCTGGCAAAACAGATAATTGACGCCACCAAAGACGGGCTGGCGGGTCGGCTGCCGTTAAGTATTAAGACGCGGCTGGGCTTTAACGAAGTCGACTTAACGTGGCACGATTTTTTGCTACAGCAAAAGCCGCAAATGCTCACCGTGCACGGCCGGACGCGCAAGCAAATGAGCAAAGTGCCGGCGGACTGGGAGTTGATTGGTCAGGTGCGCCAGCTGCGCGATATGCACGGCACAGATACACTAGTGGTGGGCAACGGCGACGTTACCAGCTACGAACACGCCCTGCAATTAGCGGGCAAACACAACCTAGACGGCATCATGATTGGGCGCGGCATTTTTACTGATCCTAAGGTGTTTATGGAGCGCAGCGACTGGCAGTATGTAGGCCGCCAGCAGCGCATAGCCCTGTATAAAAAGCAGGTTCAAATGTTTAACGTCATGTGGGGCCGCGGCGAGCGTAATATAAAGACGCTCAATAAGTTTTGCAAAGTCTACATAAACGGCTTTGAGGGCGCGCGCGAACTGCGCGACAAACTTATGAACGCAAGCTCCACTACAGAGCTGATTAGCTTACTTACTGCAGCTGAAAATCGTCGCGACTAAGCAGGCGATGGGTCTGGCGCTCATCGCGGCGCTGCTGCAAAAGTGTATTGAACATATTCATGGTAAACTCCTGTTTACACGTATCAGTATGGCGTGCTCTTAGCTAAAAGTCTGTGAAGTATCTTGCATTTTGTACAATAAGAGCATGAGTTTATCTGAAGGCCAAGTTGCAGTTGGCGTCGTGCTGGCATCATTTGTGGGTACGGTGGCGCTGACACGGACCATAACGCGGGTAATCCGGGCCCGGCAGAACTCTGGTGGGGTGTTCAAAAATATCCACATTAACGGCGTGCATGTGCACCACCAGGTGTGGGGGATATTGCTGGTGCTCCTGACCGGTCTTTTAAGCATTGCGTACCAGCCACACCACATGGCCCTGTATATTTTGGCAGGCTTTTTTGGCGTAGGCGCGGCATTAGCGTTGGATGAATTTGCCATGTGGGTACACATGCGCGATGTCTATTGGCAAAAAGAGGGACGCGCTTCCATTAGCGCCTTGGCGGTCGCAGCGGCCATCTGCACCGCGTTGCTAGTAGGAATTAATCCGCTAGAAGCTTCACCAACCGACTTTCAGTTTGGCGACAAAGTCTCTCCGCCCGCAATTGCCGCCACAGTTATTATCAACTTCCTGCTGTCTATTATATGCATTGTAAAAGGGAAGTTATCTACCGGAATTGTGGGCATTTTTGTACCCTTTATGGCCTTTATTGGCGCAGTTAGGCTTGCTAAGCCAGGCTCTTGGTGGGCCCGCAAGTACTACCGCCCCGGCAGCCGCCGCGCGCGCCGTGCCGCCAGACGCTTTGGCGATGCGTATTATGCCAGGCACAACTGGTTGATTGATTATATTGGGGGTAAGCATTCGTAGGCTCTGTCTCTATCCAGCTTTCTGTCAGTAAATAAACAACCGCCTTTTAGGCGGCCGTTCATGTATTGGTGGAGATTGGCTAAGACTATTTGAAACACAACCGTTGGAAGATGTACTAGCGGGGATAGCTGCTGGATGGAATGATGCGCAGCGCAACATGGGTAAGCTGAGGAGTGGTGTGGCGACGGAGGTAGCCTATATTCTCTAGACGGAATAGATATAAGATGCGTTTATTTGAAACAGGGTAAAAAGGTTATAATACAATGTATATATGGCTAAACCAATAGACCTCACAGCAAGAAACCATCCAGCACCTAAAAGGTGGCAGGAATTTGAAGAGCTTTGCCTGGACCTGTGGTCTGCTATTTGGGATGACGATACTGCTCAGAAGAACGGTAGGCAGGGTGATCGGCAAAAAGGGGTGGACGTATTCGGTACGCCTAAAGGCGAGGATCGATTACGGGGAGTTCAGTGTAAGGGTCGGACGAATTATGGAGAAAAAACTATAACGAAAGCTGAACTTGACGCTGAAATTGCCAAGGCGGAAAAGTTTGAACCTGCTTTGTCGCATTTTTATATGGCGACGTCAGGTGGTGTAGGGTCTGATATACAGGAGTATGCGAATAAACTTTCTGAGAAAAGAAAAAAACAGGGTAAATTTGGCGTGTCGGTTATGGGCTGGGACTGGATGCTTAGCAAGATGGGTTCGAAGAAATTCATTCATGTTGCCGAAAAGTATGGCTATGTTCAATCAGTAACTGAGCAAACTTCTGGTAGTGGTGACTCAATCAAGATTGTCGGTGACGCGAAGCTTGAATCGGGCGCTATTCAGGCGATGAATAATGTTACTAACGGCGGCATAGTAAACCAAACAATCAATATTACTCAACTCTCAGGCGGTAATAATGATATATCTGCTCAGGTTGATTACACGAAGCAGCTTCTAGAGGAACGAAAACCTGGAGAGGCACTCAGTTACATAACCAGTATATATGCTAAAGTTATGAACTCGGACTCAGATCATGAGAAGTACAGGCTACTAACAAACAAAGGTTCGGCGTACTTGCAGATGAATGATACTAACACTGCGGCAGAGCTTTTTTTGGAGGCATATCAGTATCACAGAAAGGATGAGGATAAAGCGTTATGTAACGTTTCGATGGCACATCTTTTACTTGGTAATACAGCAGAGGCTGTAAATTATGCAGATCAGGCACTGAAGATTAATGATAAAAGCGCACGTGCATATTCTTTTAAAATCCAAGCATTAAAAGAGTCGAAGAGCATTGATGAACTGATAGCTCTTGTGCCAAAAGAACTTCATAATAATGCTGAGATTGCTCATGCTATGTCGTTTATCAGTCAACGCAAGGGTGATATAGAAAAGACTAGGGAATGGATTGAGGTTGCGTACGAGGCCGATCCTAACGATATGGAGATAAAAGCGTCTCTGGCGCTAATTCTTATACAGCCTCTAGCGAATACCTATGGATTTATGGGTCAGCTTAGTGTTGATGATAAGAAAGATATACAAAGGTCAATCTCATTATTTGATGACGTTATTAAAAGTTATTCTGACGATGCTGGCCGTAAATCAAACGCCATTCACTTTTATAATAGAGGCGCGGCAAGAAGGCTGGCGGGCGATGTGTCTGGTGCTATTTCTGATACACAAATATCAGTTGATTATGAACCTGACAATCTTGACTACAAAAAGCATTTAGCACAACTCTACTACGAAGGTGGTCAGATAGATAAATCCATAAAGCTACTTGAAGACTTGGCTACAAAGGACGAAATGCCTGAGATGAAAATTGCACTTGCAGAGCGCCTTATCCAGGCCGGTCAACAGTCTAAGGCGATAGAAATTTTAGAGAATTTCACTAAAACACGTCAACCAAAAGACTATAAGCGAGCAGCTACTCTCTTTCTATTGCAAACATATATTGATACTGAAATGTACACTGATGCTGAGAAGCTTGTTGAAGATCTACAGTCAAAGGAGAGTAATAGCTCATATAGTCTTACTCTAGCGGGTAAGTTAAAACTTGAGCAGGGAGATAGCGAGAGTGCGGCCGAGTATCTACTCGAGGCAAAGAAGAAAATTGCTAAAGACGCGCCTCTTGATGAAAAGTCCATTCTCGCTGACGAGCTTTATAGCGCGGGCTTATTCGCCGAAGCCTCAAAAATATACGAGAGTTTTATTAATCCAAGAATTGCGAGCGATATGAGCCGTAAATTGCTGAATACATATTACAGGGCGGGATATCACGACAAGGCTCTCAAATTGTGTAGACTTATCCAAAGTGAATATGGCGTTTCGCGCTATTTGACAGAGATGGAGTCAACAATATATGAGGATATTGGTGAGTTGGCTAAGGCTCAAAAAGTCTGCGAGTCGTATATCAAGGACAATCCCGAGGACGTCAGTATTCGCCTTCGGCTGGCGATTATACACTACAGAATGGGTAAGGAAGAAGAGGTGGATACATTCCTGGATAGTGCGCCCGACTTCTCCAAACTTGATGCCCGAGACAGCATACAGCTTGCGTTACTGAACGTTGAACGAAACAAGCCTCGTAAAAGGACGCTGGATATTGGTTATGAAACGCGCAGGACGTTCTTTTCTAATTCAGACGCCCACCTATCTTATGTACAAATGCTTCTGACTCATCGCCCACAGGACGATAGTGAGGATGAGATATTAAATCTAAAGACCGTGGCAGCAGATACAGTACCGATAATCGAGAACTCTAAGGGCGAAAGAAAACATTTCATTATCGAGGATCGAAGTGACGCGGACTTGGCGAGAGGTGAATATTCTATCGGTTCGCCAATAGCAAAAAAGATGATTGGGAAAAAAGTTGGCGACACCCTCGAGTTCAATAATGAAAATGACTGGAAGATAGTAGAGATTAAAAGTAAATATATACATGCATTGCATGAGAGTATGAATAACTTTTCGACACTATTCCCTGATACACCGGGCTTGATGAGGATGAGCTTTAATATGGACAACCCACAAGAGGGAGTAAAGGAGTTCCTGTCAACGATTGATGAGCGTAACAAGCATGTTGACCAAGTTGTATCAATGTATAAACAGGGTCCATTTACAGTCGGTGTATTAGCGAGCTTATTGGGTGACGACGAATTGGATGCTATATATGGCATTATGGAACAGCCTGATGTCGGCATCATATCTTTTACTGGAAACCAATCACAGTATGATAGTGCCGTAAATTTGCTTGATAATAAGCCGAGGCTAGTGCTTGACCTCACGGCTATTGTTACTGTTACAAATTTACAAATCACGCAACAGTTAATTAAGCAATTTGGAAAGCCAATCATTGGCCAGTCGGTCCTGGACGACCTTCGACAGCTGCATAGTAAGCAGAAAAATCGTGAGCGCGACGGTTACGCTACCTTTGGTAAAAAAGGCACTAGCTATGTCAGAGATGAAATTACTCCAGATCGAGTGAAAAAGAAAATTGAATACGTTCAGACCCTTATTGACTGGATAGAGAGCAATGCTGATGTTCTTCCGAATAAAAAAGCTCTTAAGGTAAATGCCAAAAAGCGGCAAGAAATGGAAGAGGTGCTTAGCAAGACTGCAGTCGATACGGCATTATTGGCGTCTGAAAGTGACAGGCTCCTCTTAAGTGATGACGAGCGACTAAGGATGATCGCAGCATCTGAATTTGGTGCAAAGTCTACTTGGTCACAGCCTCTTCTGACAAAATTACAGAACCTCGACCTGATTACAGCGGATGAATATAAGCTAGCCGTAATCCAGCTGGCAATGTTCCATTATCGCCATACGATTATTGGCCCGGATATTCTTCTTAAGGCTGCGGAGGAGGCAGAATGGGCGTCGAAATCACCGTTTACGGATGTAGTTAGTGAAACTACTCGAAAAGATATTACAGAAGAGTCGCTTATCACGGTTGTTATAGGTTTTTTCATTTTGCTGTGGAGGCAGCCTATAACTTACGCTCAGAGACAATTCCTCACTCAGTATGTAGTTTCAGCCATTAAACCTAGGGCTATATCAAGCCCGCACTTACTTGCTACGTTGTCATTGGTTGTCGAGAAAGCCTTCGAGCATGACTTATCAACAGCTAAAGAAATAGTGTTGATTATTAAAGCTCTCAGTGATCAATAATAGGCGGGGTGGTCGCCTTTCACCCCTGTTGAAGGGACTCCGCCGTATAAATACCGAATTTTTGGGCGCAGCTTTTTAAACCGTTTTTTTGCGTATGCTTGCCTTCACTTCGAAGACCACATCTGTTACTGGCGTTAATTAGTTAAAAAATATATAATCAAAAGTGTCTAAAACCAGTATCAATCATCGCTTTTTTGCGTGTTTATGCCAAAAAATGGGCGACTCGCGTAAAAGTACTCGGCGTAAGCTGATACTGGTTTTAGACGACCTGCGGGTCGTCCTTTTTATTGGACGCCAGTAGAGTACAAAAGCGAGAGGATATATGCAGTGTTAGATTTTATGTTTTCAAGAAAGGCCAAAAGGCGGCAATCGGAGTCTGTCGTCGTGCGGCCATCCGCCCTTCCTGCTGGAAATTATGTGGTATTTGATATTGAGACTTCCGGCTTCAATCCAGAACTCCATAAGATTATTGAAATAGCAGCTATAAAGGTTGTGGATGGTGTACGTATCGATAGCTACCATTCCCTCGTAAATTATAAAGGTAAGCTGAGTTCGGCCGTAATAGAGCTAACCGGTATTAACCCCGATGATTTGCGTGGCGCACCGGATAGGCGAACAGTACTGCAGGAGTTTTATGATTTTATCGGAGACTACGATCTGGTGGGTCATAACATAGCCCAGTTCGACAACAAGTTTTTATGGTTCGGCGCATTGTCTGTTGGAATGACACCAAAAAAGAACGGTATCATCGACACCCTAGGTATCGCAAAGGCGACCATCTTGGCTGACAGCTATAAACTCGAGTATTTGTGCAGAGAGCTAAATATCAATGTACATAATACGCATCGCGCCCTCGATGACGCAAACCTCACGTTGATGCTATTGAGTAAAATGAACGAGCAGTATGGGGTCGGCCTTTTACCAGAATTCTATGAATACAAAAGTACATCTCAGTTCGGCCAGCGTATGAACTCGAAGTTCATTACTCGAAGCGGCGATAGTGATATTGCCAATATTACCGGTAAGCTATTTTGCATAACAACTTTTCAGCCGTTCTCATCGTTCAGCAAGGAAAGCGACCTACAGCAGTATATAGTTGATGCCGGCGGTCAGATCGGTAATAACGTAACTCGTAAGACAGACTATCTGATTGACTGCGATCCTGTTTATGTAAGTAGCAAAGAGAAGAAAGCTCTGGAATACATTAACCAAGGAAAGTCTGGAGTGAGAATCATCACTCCCGAAGAGTTCATGGCCCTCGCTAAATAGCAGTGCTATACTAGGTATACATATTAACAACTCCACCCCCTGCATGGCTGTATCGCGGACCGGACCGCGTCAAAAACGGGCAGCAATCCACATCCAGGGTGTAAGATACGAGAACGACTCGGTAAAAACGGGCTTTTAGTGGACTAACGCGCTGTACAACACTTGGTGTTTGCGGCATGGGAGTTTAACCGTGAGTACCGTTTCTCAGGAGCAGTCTACCCAGGCAGGAAGCATTGTGGAGCTTATCAATGTACTAAAAGATATCGATACAACCGGTCCACAGGCAAAAATCAACGAAGAGTCCATAGATGATAACAATGGTGGGAGGATTATTCTCTAATCTAATGCTAAAATTGCAACATGCACGAAGAGCAAGATGTTGATCTAAGAACACTAAAGTATGTCATGTACCTCAGAAAGTCGACCGAAGACGAAGGGAGACAGATTAGGTCAATCAAGGATCAGGAGCGAGATTGTAGAGAGCTAGGCCAACGCCTGGGGCTAAATATAGTCGCTGTAATTTCAGAGCAAAAGTCGGCAAAGAAACCCGGTAATCGTCCTGAGTTTTTATCTATGCTCCGTCGTATCAGGAAAAAAGAGTTTGATGCAATTATCGCATGGCATCCAGACCGGCTCGCTCGTAATATGGTTGAGGCAGGAAAAATTATTCATATGCTCGATACGGATGTTATTAAAGACATCCGTTTTGTTTCTCATCAGTTTTCAAACGACGCCAACGGTAAGATGTTGCTTGGCATGCTATTTGTGTTTAGTAAACACTATTCAGACGACTTATCGAGTAAGGTGACGCGTGGCGTTAGGGGTAACCTACGTGATTACAAATCTGCAGGAACACCAAAGCACGGCTACATAAGGGACAAAGAGGGCGTGTATCGCAAGGACGAAGGTAATTTCGAGATCATTCAAGAGGCGTGGCGCATGAGAGCGAGGGGTATAAATCAGCAAGAGATATGCGATTACATCAATTCACAAGGGTATCAAAAGTTTATCGCAAAACGAGGTGGTCACGCGCCATTTGTAATGTACGATAGTACCTTAAGTAATATCTTTAAAGACACATTCTATTATGGCGAATTGAACCAGGCCGGACAGACAGTAGATCTTGTTGCAGCGCCTGTTCCGTTTGAGCCAATGATCGACCGTGAATTATACTTTGCGGTCCAGGAGTTGGGTCGGTCACGACGGCGAACGAGCAAACAAAGTCGCAAGCCGTTCTTGCCACTACGCTACATGGTTTACTGTGGTGTATGCAAGTTTGATAAGCCAATGCAGGTAGGCCGCTCGCGGGGGCGTGATGGCGTATCTCGCCTTAACTACAGGTGTCTAAACACCAACTGTACCCGTCCGAAGGGCTTCAGGAGTATTCGCGGTAAGCTGGTCTTTGATGAAATCGACAAAGTAATAAAGGAAAAGCTACTTAGTTTACCCGATGCTGCGTACGATGATTATTTGAAGGAGATTAAATCGTATAGTGACAGTGCAAAAACAAAACTACGTAGCGAACTTGCAAGAGCGCGTACTACAAAGGCAGGATACGAACGAAGGATTGCAGAGCTTTCGCCAAGTTTATCGCTAATCGATGATGAGCGTGCGAGAAAATCTATTGGGGAGCAAATTGCCGAAGCGTCTCAGTTGGTCCAGCAGCAAGACCAGCTAATTGAAAAGTATGAACAGAACATTAGCCGGAGTACCTTGCCGGCAATAGATAAGGATTTGTTCAGGACAACCCTAAAAGAGATGGCAGAAAAGCTAAAAGCAGCCGATGTGGTTCAAAAGGATATCATCGTCAGTAATTTGTTTTTGAAACTCCATTTTGACCAACAAAAAATGACGCATTACTCCTTAAAAGAGCCGTTTGCGTCATTAGTTGCGTTAACCTTATTCCATGATGGTGGGGGTGGATGGACTTGAACCATCGACCAAAGGATTATGAGTCCTCTGCTCTAACCACTGAGCTACACCCCCTTTGTAGCAGGGTACGCTAACAGATTGAGTATAGCAGATTTTGTCGCAAAAGGTATATAATTTAGTGACCCCATGAAAATAAATATGCAAGACTATCTGCCGCGCATCCAGGCTTGGCTGGGCAATTTTAGAGACATCCGATTTACCGGCCAGGTTGTTTTTGTGGTTCTGGTGCTCCTGCTGAGCTGGAGCGGCATTAAGACGATTCAAACCAACTACGAACTTCAGAAGCAAATTGCGGGCCTACAGCAAAAAAACAACTTGCTCAAGCTCAAGAATCAAAACCAACAGTTGCAGAATCAGTACTATGGCACCGATACGTTTCTGGAGCTGCAAGCGCGCCAGAACTTTGGGTTGGGTCGGCCTGGAGAGAAGGAACTTTTGGTGCCGGAAGCAGTGGCGCTGGCTAACGCGCCGGCGTTGCCTACAGATTCTGCCAAAAATGCACCCAAGAAGCAGCGTAGCAATTTTCAGGCGTGGCTTGATTTCTTTTTGCATCGGCAGCCACTTGAACGTTGACAAAATTACCTCTGTTTGATACCATACCTAGGCTCTACTTAATAGACGTTATCGCGGGGTGGAGCAGCGGCAGCTCGCGTGGCTCATAACCACGAGGTCCCAGGTTCGAGTCCTGGCCCCGCAACCACGAAAAAAGACCACCACAGTGTGGTCTTTTTTCGTGGTTCTGACACAGACCAGAGAACCTGGACTTTTGCGAAGCAAAAGCAGGTTCGGTAAAACGAGGCCGCGCGCAGGTGCTTGCACCGAGCACGCCGCAGTGGCGGAGGCCGCTAGGCCGATCCTGGCCCCGCAACCAAAATAAAACACCCACCAAAGTGGGTGTTTTATTTTGGTCATGAGGCAGGGGCCAAGCCTGGGACCAGCAGCGGCGCAGCCGATGCGTCGGCCCCAGGTTCGTTCATGAGGAACCGGTGCAGGAATATATTCCGAGCAGGTGACAAAATGACTGATGCAGGCAGCGCCCCTGGTCCCCAAACTACTACGTAGCAGCAACTTTTGGTCAGAAAACTTAAGAAATCAAAAAATCTTTACAGAGGTCAGAGCAAAAAGTTAATGAAAATTTAAGAATTCACTTTTGCCTGGCTGCATAATAAAAGCTAGGCATGAAAGATCGTCACCACATTTTAGTCGTAGAGGATGAGCTTGGTATAGCGCTTACTCTTTACAGCACCCTTAGCCGCGCAGACTACAAAGTGGTGCACGCCAAAACGGGTAGAACGGCCTTAAGAAAAGCTGCCAATCATTACTTTGACCTAATTTTGCTGGATTTAGGACTGCCGGATATTTCTGGCCTAGAAGTCTGTAGGCGCCTTAGGGCAGAGAGTATCACTGCGCCTATAATCATCCTAACGGGCGACGGCACTCTGCGTTCCAAGCTCGGCCTGTTTGATGCTGGGGCTACAGATTACATGACCAAGCCGTTCAACCTAGAGGAGCTGTTGGCGCGTATAAAGGCTGGACTCCGCCCGCAGCCAGACTATCCAAATCAGCCACCTGTGCAGGTCGGAGAATTAATTCTGCACCCGGCCAGGCGGAGTGTGGAGCGGGCCGGTATGCTTATAGAACTGCGCAAAAAAGAGTTTGCGCTCATGGAATATTTTATGCAGCATCCCGGTGAAGTTGTAGATCGCACCAGTCTGGCAGAACATGCCTGGGGGAGCAAGGGTGGTGCATGGACAAACACTATAGATGTACACATTAAGCACCTGCGTGACAAAGTAGACCGTCCGTTTGCGCAGCCGGTAATTACGACGGTCCATGGTTATGGCTACAAGCTGGTGACGTCCCGGCCGGTGGCAAAACGTATTAATCAAGAGGGGAGAAGGTATGAAGGAATTGCTCAAGACAGTCCTTGAAGACCCAAGCGCACGTAGTGGCGAAGCTATTTGGCAGGCGGCAGCGTCACCGGCTGAATCGTTCAGCCCTTGGGCACGAGGCTAGTAATAAAGAGGGGTCAAGCAGCTGCACTCCTCATCAAAAGGCATCAAATGAAACTAGAAGAGAAATTTTTTGAGTTGGTTATTAAACCCAAAAGCCAAGATAAGGACAGCCAACGGCAGGAATACATTCTTAATGTGCTACTTACAGGTGTTTTGGCGGTCGCAACAATCGCACTATCTGTTGCGGCCGCGACATATCTTGTTCCGCCTCATAACAATCGTTTAGAAAATGGGCTCATTACACTTGTATTTTGGATTAGTACATTTGTGCTAGTTGTAGTTTCAAGGCTTGGCCACTGGAAGGTTACTGCCTGGATTTTTGTACTATTTTTATCCTTGAGTGCAGCTTTCTTTTGTTTGCGCTGGGGGTTTGGGCTAGCGGTGGCCCAGCTTCTATTCTGTGCAACAATTGTTATGGCGGGAGTTTTACTAAGTGCTCGCACTGCGCTTATTTTTTCTGGCGGCATATCGGCAACTGTTATGGGCTTAGCAGTGCTAGAAGGGCATGGCGTAATACATCCAAGGTCAAATTGGCGCTTGCTTCCTGACAGCTTTGACGACGCAATTGCGTTTGCAGTAGTTTTCTCTGTAATCGGTCTAGTGGCATGGCTTTGGAACAGAGAAACAGACGCCTCGCTAAAGCGTGCTAGGGCCAGCGAGGCAGAGCTGCAAAAAGAGCGTGATAATCTAGAGCTTACTGTGGCTCAGCGCACCCATGAGTTAAAAGAATTACAAGCGAGCCGATTATTAGAAATGCAGCCACTAGCAGAGCTGGGCAGGATTGGCGCCAGTCTAATTCATGACATGAGCAGCCCGTTAACTGCCGCATCGTTGCAGCTGGAGTTACTTGGCAAAACTAAACAATCACGGTCACTCAAAGTCGTACATCAGAATGTTGATGTGCTTGGTAAATATCTGGTTGCAGCCAGAAAACAGCTACAACACGCAAGCGAAGAATCATATTTTGATGTACCGCAAGAACTAAAGCAGGTCATTAATCTACTGCGCTACCGGGCGCGGACAATGGGCGTGACGCTGCATGTGGGCAGGCTTGCGGCGGCGCAGCTCTATGGTGATCCAGTAAAGTTTCATAAAATCGTGGCCAATCTTATTGCAAATGCCCTGGACGCCAGTGAATCAGCGCCGCATAAAGATGTGTTTGTTAGGCTGCGGCCGCAAGATAAAAACTTGGAACTCAGCGTTCAGGACCACGGCGTAGGCATACCAGAATCGCTATTGCCGCATTTATTTGAGCCGTTTTATAGCACTAAAAAACTATCTGATGTTAGAGGTCTGGGAATTGGTCTGGCCATGGTAAAACAATATGTAGAGCAAGATTTTAGTGGTCAAATTGTGGTGAGTAGCAGTGCTAAAGATGGGACAATTTTTAAGCTGTTATTCCCGCTGCATGGGGTAAAAAAATGATTCAGCAAGCCGTAGTATGGCTTAAGAGCAAGCAGCTGCCAGGCGGTAGCTTTACCGCCTGGTCTAGTCCGCGAGTGCGACCGTTTACCCCTAGTTTGCGGCAGCCTTGTATTTTTCAGACAATACTCATTGCCCAGGCTATACAGGATATTCCAGAGCTACATTTGGCGCATCAGCGTGCTGTAGATTTTGTGGCCGGTCAGCAGCAGCCATCCGGCAGCTGGACATATTGGTTGGCTGAGGCCGCTAAGCAACAGACAGAGCCGTATCCGCCAGACTTGGACGACACAGCTTGCGCGGTTGCTTTGCAAGCGTCCAATTATCTATCGTCGCCAGAAAAAATGGCTCAGTTGGCGCGTTTGCTTACGTCGGCAGAGCAGGCGCCTGGCGGCCCGTACAACACGTGGTTATGTGATTGGCGCACTCAGCAGTCCTGGCACGATATTGATCCGGCGGTAAATGCCAACATTGCCTTTATGCTTAGAAATTTAGATATCCAGCTGTCTGGGCTGACACAATATCTAGACGGTATTATTAAGGCGGGGAGCTACAAGTCATCGTACTATGTAGGCGCCGCACCGCTGCTGTATTTTTTGGCTCGGGCTGGCATTGAATCAGTTCAGCCATTGTTAGAGCGGGAACTGCGGGCGGAACATAGGCATCGGTCTAGTCTAGAAACGGCGCTGCTATTGTCTGCGGGTTGCTTTGCAAAGGTAGAAAAAGCACTTCTATCGCCCCTGCACCATAGACTAACGCGCAAACCGCGCCAGTTTTGGCCAGCCGCGGCGTTCTATGTGGACCCCGTGTACGGTGGGCAGCAGCACTATGGTGGGAGCAGTGCGTTAACAACGGCTTTTGTGCTGGAAGCCCTGCATAAATATGAACAGCTAGAATATTTGCCAGTCGCGGCTCAGGCCCCAGTTAGGCTGCTGCCTAAATCAGAAATTGCTGCTATTACGTCGCCGGCTTTACGGCGTCGCTATAGACAGGCAATCAAAGAAGTGGCAGAGTCGCCGCAGGGCACTGCGATTGCGCATGCAGCCAATAGTATGGCCCAAGTGGCTCGTTATGATTTGCCGCCCAAAATGTGTCAGTCACTTAACCTGGGCAGTCTGCACGGCTGGCTGGCCTACACATTGTATGACAATATTATTGACGGCGATTCATCGGCCAAAAATTTGCCGCTGGCCAACATTGCGCTGCGTCGTAGCTATGACCACTTTCTAAACGCTTTTCCGGATGCCGATTGGAAGCAGCTGGTACGTCAAACCTTTGACAAAATGGACATGGCTAACGATTGGGAGGTGCATAATGCTCGCTGCGGTTTGGTGGTCCGCAAATTGCCAGATTATAAAGAGCTGCAAATTTTGGCACAGCGTTCTATGGGCCATAGTTTGGCGGCCCGTGGTGTTTTGTTGGCGGCTGGATACCCGCTGGAACACAACGTTCAGAAGCAAATAACCGCCTTCTTCCATAATTTTATTATTGCCCGCCAACTTAACGATGACGCTCATGATTGGGAGCAAGATTTGGCCGCGGGCCGCATTACACCAATCGTTGTGTGGCTGCTGCAAAAAGAGCCGTTGCCCGCTGCGGCGCAGTCAACAACTCGGCTGCAGCAGAAGTTTTGGCATGATACCATTGACGTAGTGCATACTACCGTCAAAACACACATCCTGGCCGCAAATGAGGCGCTGAGTAACTTGCCGTCAACGTTTGATACAAGAACACTTGGCGGGTGGCTAACAGAGATACAATTGGCCACAAAATTGGCGGTAAAATCGCGCAATCAAGCCAGAGAATTCATTGCTACGTTTGAGCAGGGAGGGATATAAAATGGCTCCCACATCATTCCAATATTTTGTAAACACCCACAAGCCGCAAATTAACGCGGAGCTAGTGGCAATCTTGGCCGCGCAGCAGAACCAAGTGGAGCCAGGCAGCTTAGCCTACCATGATTTATTAGACGAGCTCAGTATCTTTATGGCCCGCGGCGGTAAGCGGCTTAGACCGCTCCTTTGCCTGTTGGCCCACCAGGGTTATGGCGGCAGCCAGCCAGAAGTTGCTCTAAAATTGGCGGCATCGCAGGAGCTGCTTCATGCCTATCTGCTGATTCACGATGATATTATTGACGGCGACCTGCAGCGCTGGGGAGGCCCAAACATAGAGGCGGTGTACCAAACCCATTTTAAGCACCAAGGTCTAGACAAATCTACCGCCGACCAAGCGGCGCGCTCTTGGGCGCTTTTAGCTGGAGATATTTGCGCGGCTTTGTCGCTTAATGTAGTAGCGGTAAGTGGTCTAACCGGCCCGCGCTTACAGCGCAGCCTGGGACTACTCCAACAAACGGTGCTACGAGTTCTAAGCGGCGAGCTAGACGATGTAGCCGCCGGCCTGCTGCTGTCTTCTAAGCAGCATCACGTGCAGGACGAACACAACATACTCAGCATGTATGGCCGCAAAACCGCCAGCTATAGTTTTGAATTACCGCTGCAGCTGGGGGCCATTGCCGCCGGAGCGCCATGGACGGAATTAAAGCGGCTGACCAAACTGGCGCAGCCGCTGGGCATAGCCTTCCAGCTGCAAGATGATTTACTCGGTATGTTTGGCGATTCTGCGCAGACCGGCAAGCCTGTCCTAGCGGATATACGTGAAGGCAAATGCACGCTGCTGATTGCCAAAACACTAGAAAATGCAAACGCTGCTCAAACCGTGCAGCTAAAGCAAACCCTGGGTAAGGCAAATGCCACAAAAGCTGAGCTGTTGCAGGTGCAAGCAATTGTGCGGGCCACGGGTGCAGATAAAATCGTCCTAAAGATGATTAGACAGCAGCTAGTTTTGGCTCGTGAGGCGTTGTTAAAAACTGGCATATCACCCCTTGCACAAGAGCAAATAAGGGAACTCATTGCCAGCCTAATCACCAGAAAGTTTTAAGCATAAGCTTGACAAATCTGCAAAAAGGTGTATACTTCTAAGTGTTGCTAGCAAAACAAAAACAACAAAAAATTCACGTAGGAAGGAACGCACATGAGTGATTTTCCGGCCCTGGCGTACGAGTACGTTCAGACCGATCACCCAAGCTTGCTTGCCATAGATAAAATCTTACAGCAAATCTAGCTTTACACATATTGGCCACCTTAAAATCCGCTTTATACCAAGCGGATTTTTTGGGCTAAAAAATCCCGCCAGTGGCGGGATGATTGCGAGCTCATTGTCGGGGGGACCGCTCAGGGTTCCTTGTTCCCGGGCTCTGATTAGATAGTAGTGCCCTGGCGCCCAAATGTCTGTTAAAAATCAAACATTCAGTCGTCAAAAAAACGAGCGCTGGTTAGCGCTCGTTTTCACTCAGTTGATCGTTTAGGAACGCATCCTCGATGCGTACCAAGGTGACTGTTTCTATTGCCATAGCTGCCCTCCTTGTAACTACAAGGTTACACCATCTTGATAAAAAATGTTGTAATTATTCTTACACTAAAATGTCAATCGATCCAAGCTTCGCAAATTGATGCCTTTTTGAGCATATAATGCCTCGGGCGTGATTGATGTTTTTTGTTTGTATAGACCATCCAACATTTTATTGGATCCTCTACGCTAAATTTATTTGGTTCCTCAATTTCTACGAATGGCTTTAATTTTGGCCACTATCAACGAATCATCAAGGCATTACTTGAAACAGATCGAATAATGCACGAAATTGATGCAAAATAAAAAGAACTTCGTATGAAGTTCTAATTCATCCTACTTTGGTAGCCATCACTGGGACTACTTTGAACATTATAAAGCAGGAACTGATAAACATGTCGGAAATCGTCACAATATACCAAAAGGAATATCAGCGGTTAGCCTAAGCGGGCGTAGTTGAACCAGGGGTGCTTACTTTTTAGCTATTGCAGCCTTTTTGGGCTTATTTGGCTTGGTGGCTGGCGGGTTTACTGTTTCTTTGTCGTTCAACCGCACGATAATTGGCTGCTTGAGCTTAAGAGCCTTGCCTACAATAACAGCATGTCGCTCCTCAAGTGTCGGTAGGGCGTTAGCGTAGTCACTACCGACATAGTTTTCGAGGAACTGTTTACCTGTATCGTCAAAGACGCGTAACGCGAATATGGTATTTGACTGGTTGAGTATACTTTTGCTGATGTTAGCGGTACGCTGTGTCACCACAAAAGAACCAAGACCATATTTACGACCTTGCAGGATAACTTTTGCAGTGCCATTTACAGCGCTGGAATCACCGTCGTTTGAAGTCGAGTTCCATTCGGGCACAAGAGAGTGGGCTTCTTCAAATACAATCAGACAGCGAGCGGCTGCAGACTTGCCCTTAGCTTTGCATATGCTCAAAAGCGTTTCTGTGATGATTCGCGTTTTCTCCGCAATACTTAAATCAGCCATTGGTGCTTGGTCTTCCCAGTCACCGGGGCCGGGGCCGACTTTCTTCGGCTTGACCTCGTTAGTCTGCTTGCTAACGTCATATAGTTCAGGGTTAATGATAAGTACGCGGTCGCTGCCCTCAAAGAACTGTTCCAGCAGAGTTTTAATTTCGCGAGCAAAATCACCATGATTGCCGCCTTTGTGCCGGTCTTTATCTATCGTTGTGTAGTTTGACGCAAGCGTGCTGATAAGGCCGTCATCATCAAGTTGCTTAGGGTTTACGCCGTAGTCAGTCAGCTCCTGGAAATATTCATCAGTGATGTCTAGACAGACTACTTTAGACTGCGTACTCGCAACAACCTTTTTTAGTAGCTCAAAGGTCAGAACTGACTTACCTATGCCCAGAATACCTAAAATCGCGGTGTTGTGCGTCACAAGGCTCTCAGGGTCTTTAATGACTATCTCGTGCTTCGTACCTGGCAGCGCTCCAATCGTGTAATCGTGCTTCACACTCTTGGGGCTTTCGGCCGCAATAAAGACTGGGCTGTATATCTCAGGTAGCCATTTTACAACTGATAGCTCCTTATCGTTGTGAACGTACTTACCGAGCTTTTGCGCGACACCGATAGTAAACCCGCTGGAGTTGTGTCGCTCTAAGTCTTCCTCGTCCGTTTGGGCGTCAATAATTTGATATAAACAGTGGTCATCGCCGATAGGTATTTCAACGACTGTACCCTCTTGAATCGCAAGACCACTGAGCGTTAAATCGGGCAGTGTTTCAAATTTGACTCGATTTATATTTGAACCCTGTGCCACATAGCCAACGATTTGCGCGGAGTTTTTGTAGATGGGGTCTGTTTCGATTTGCTCTTTCAATTCATCTTCTAAGTTATCGATGTCCAAGCTGTATACTTGATTGTTCGGCGAGAACAGATTGTCAGTCAGGTGTATCGTGCCGGTTTTAAAGTCTAGGCACAACGCCTTGCCTCCGGACACGAGCAAATACACGGTCAGCCAAGTGCCATCAATCAGCGACTTTTCATTTGCTATGACACCGAGCAGCCCCTTTTTATCTTCGCCCTGTATGTAGACTAGGTGGCCAACTTTAATTTGCTGGCTGCCGGTTTTAGCCGCGTCGACCTCAACCTTAAATAGAAAAGGGTTTTCTTTGCCTATGGCCTTGCCCAAAACCTTGCTAGTGCCACGTGAGCGCAAAAGGCTCGATAAAAATAAGACCAAGTCTTCAAACACGGCTTGTGTCAGCAGCAATATCATAAATGTCAGTAATGCCCAGAACTCCGCTGCATTTTTCGTAAAGAACGACAATAGTGTCAGCGCGTACATTAGCGAGAATACGAATTTTGACGAGCCTACTCGCGTTACGATGTCGTAAGTCACTTCTTGCCATTTAGGGCGTGGCAACTTACTGAACATGACGGTGACGAGCCCAAACACGAGCAGCCCAAAAGCAAGCCATAGAAAGTAAAGGTAACCAATAAAATGCTTCTTATCCTGCACGGCAATCAGCGCCAAAATGATAGCCGTCGCATTGGTGATTGTGTCTACTGGCTTCGTGAAATACGGCTCGGTTATGTATGTGCCAAATACGAGCAATAAGGCAGCACTGACAAATATAGTCCCGTATGGCGAATTACCGCTCAGGAATGCAAAGTTGTGGCTAAAAAACCGGAGAATGGCAACGATGGTTGCGATATACAAGAAAGATACGATGAGTCGCTGTTGTATTGATAGGTCTTTTTTCTTCACGTTACCGCCCGACTGTTCTGACCATATTAAACACCTGAGCTACTACTAAAGTAAAATGGTAGCGCTTAATCTGCCGTTGCTTCTTTCTGGGCGCGCTCGATTTCAATTAGCAGCTCGGGGTATTTGACGAGTGCTTAGAGTTCCTTGTCAGTTAGCTTCATAGGTTGCGTTTAGCTCTGCTTTTGTTGGTACTGGTAGACTTTGTACTGATTGTCGTGCCTTTTCGGCTTCGGCTGCTGCGCGGTCAGCGTCGGCTTGCGAAACGCTCAGCCAAGCTCCCATCGTGAGGCCGTAGGCTACAAGAATTAGTAGAATTGGCTTCACAATACGCCACCAGAGCTTCGGTCTTGGTTTGCCGGTGCGACGACGAATATAATAATTGGCTGCCAAGATGGCGATGACCAGTAGGCCGACACGAGTAAACGGAAAGATTGGATATAGCCACTGGGGCGTTGAGTTTTCAAGCAGGGTTATACCGGTTTCAACACCAAAATTAACGAGTAGGAATATGCCAATCGCGGCGGCGTAAACTTTTAATCTATTAACTTTGGTCTTGGGTGCTGGGGTGCTTTGTCTGCCGTGACTTTCTCCATTAATTTGAATGGGGAAGCCTTATAAAAAAAATGGACAACCCCTCTAGGTTGTCTAGTCCAGCACAAGGCAGTTGCGCCCTATGTTTGTCGAGGAGTTGCCCATTGTTGGCCGCAACTACTCGACTTTAGTCGGTAGATTAACTACTTTGTACTGAACTAGACGTTTTAATTCTATCACTTAAACAGTCAACAGGGGTAAAAGTCTATTTAACTTGCTCTATCTCTGCGCGTAAGCGCCACCTCCCCCCTGTGTTTTAAGAAGGGATAGGCATTAAAATACATATTAATGATTGACTACAGTTGCGGAATACTTTATCTTGCAGTAAATGGCATATTATGTAGAAAATATTAAAAAGGGCTTTACCCATTGTGAGCCGTGTATATTTTGCATAAACAATCCAGATTCTGGTACGAGTGGCATCGAGCCCGAGAGGATTCTGAAAGCCTATAACAACTGGTGGCTAGTGGTTCAACCGGAAGAAAGGCGTAATGTACTAGTAAAAGCGGCAGGATTACTCATTGCAAGACGAGCTATTTCAGTAATGACTGAAGCGACAGCCGAAGAATTCGGTGAAATCATCACTATTGCCGATGATGCATCTGAAACACTCTGCAAATCAGTCGGAGCCACCTACACTGGGCAATTTAGAGGAGGCTTCAGTGAAGGGAGCGAGGCAGGGCAATCAGTTCCGCATGCTCACTATCACCTGCTGCCCGTGAGCCAAGAGGATCCACCAGAAATGAAAATTGGCGCAGGTATTGGTGGAGCATTTGGGGCTTTACGCGAGCTTAGACTAGGTGAAAGCAGTTAATAAAACTACTCTATCGGCGCCTTGTATAATTTGTTAAGATTTTACTATGTACAAGCAACTAACCGCAGATGACTATCGCAAACATTTCAAACTATCGACTGATTACGCGGTCGATGCTTTTGTGGTATATGGCACTTATAAAAAACATCCATTTGAACAGTTTGAAGATAGTGTAAAGCGTAGCGGGCACAAATATACCAAGAATAAATTAGAGCACGATTTCTTTGACTCATTGATGGAGTTTAACGTAGACGGTAAACGGGTGTGGGTGGCTATTGCGTACGGTGGTGCCTTGCTCAGTGAATATATGCATCTAGCATGTTTGTTTGGCAGTAAAGTTAACCTGCTTATAGGAAGCTGTGGTGGCCTAAAAAAAGGCGCACATGACCTGGAGTTAGTAGTGCCAGAATGGAGCTTTGCAAACGAAAGCTCGGCCTCTGCGTACCAACCAAACGGGGATAATAAGTACAGCTCCGATCAGCATCTAAGCGGCATGCTTACTCAAAGATTGAGTCAGCGATACGTGGTGCACAGAGGTGCTACAGTTACCTTCCAAGCAATGCTCGCAGAAACATGGGAAGATATTACTTCATGGAGTGAACAGGGCTTTGTCGCCGTAGAGATGGAAGCGGCAACCGTATTTGCGGTATCTAATCATTTTCAAATACCATCCGCTGCGATTCTTATGATTGGCGACAATCTAATTGAAGAAAAAACGGTAGTTGACATCAATTATGAAGATGCTCGTTATGAACGCAGAGCCGTGGCTCAGTTCGCATTCGAAGTATCTCTAGAAGCTATATTGACATTCTAAGGCTGCTTTCACGTACGACCTCCATAAGATCTATTTACAGATACTCCACTCTATGATAAAAAAATATATACACATTCTGTTAACGGAGATTTGCGAGTATGAAGGTAAGTATTCAACCAAACCAACCTGTAAATATTGAAACTGCTCCGTTTGAAGCAGTAGAGCGTAAAGGTGTAGGTCACCCCGACACCCTGTGTGATGCAATCGCGGAGCTAGCAAGTAATGAGTATTCTGCTGCAGTATACGAAGAAACCGGCCGCTTGCCACATCACTATTTTGACAAGGTAATGTTGATGGGTGGTGCCGTTAGAATGGGTCTTGGTTACGGTGAACTAGTAGAGCCATACAGAGTCCAATTCGCCGGTAAAGTAACTCGAGAAGTAGGGGATACTAAATTCCCAGTCACAGATATAGTTACTAAAGCCGCACGCACCGTCTTAACTGAAACGCTTCATGACTTTGACCCAGAGAAAGACCTTGTTGTTCTTGACGAACTGCGGGATTACCAAGGACCATCAAAGCGTCGTCCACGCTACCAGCCAGAGAAAATAGAAGACATGCCGGTAATGGAGCAGCCTGGCCGCGTGTCCAACGACGTTAATATTTGTACTGGCTTTGCACCATTTACTCGGACTGAGCAGGCTGTATTAGCTACTGAGCGTCACTTGAACTCAAAAGACTTTAAAGTGGCATACCCCTATACCGGTATGGATATTAAAGTTGCCGGCGTTCGAATGAATGATGAAATAGTTTTAACTGTTAATATGCCGTTTATCTCTACTCAAGTTTCGTCAATGGAAGAATATCGTGGATTAACGGAACACATGAAGCAAGAACTCCGTAGATTCTATGATGAGTCAGGTTTTGAAGACATGCGCTTAGACTTTAACCCACAAGATGTTAGCGGCTTGCCCTACCTGTCTGTAACAGGATCGGTAGCTGATACTGGCGATGTGGGTGTAGTGGGTAGAGGTAACCGGGCAAATGGCCTGATTACGCCAATGCGACCTATGAGTATTGAGGCAGTAAGCGGGAAAAGCCCTGTCGACAATACAGGCAAAATGTACGGAGTAATGGCTAACCGTATTTCTAGCGATATACACGAAGCCACCGGTGATTGGAACAATACAACGATTGTAACCTTTCGAGACCGTCCACTGGATGACCCGGCAAACGTGCTCATAGCGCTAGACGCTGCTGTATCACCTGCTAACGCTGCAGAGATAAAATCTATTGTTGATCGACGGTTGTCGGAAGTTCCAAGGCTTACTGGTGAATTCGTACTACGTGGCGTCGTTAGCTGGTAACAGCTAGTACCAGAAGTAATTTTTTTACCGCACGAACTTTCACTGGTATCATTCTAGTAGCAATAAATGAAGAGTAAAATTTTAGTTACCGGCTCAGATGGATACATAGGCACAGTCCTGTGCGGTAAGTTGGGAAAAAAGTTTGAGGCCGTAGGCTTAGATACGGGCTACTATCGCGACGCCTATCTGTACTCGCCACCTTGGGACTTGCCGAAAACTATATCGAAAGACATCCGGAATATTACTGCCGACGACTTGAAAGAGTTTGAGGCAGTTATTTGCCTGTCCGATCTAAACGACCCCTTAAGCCAATCTTATCCCGATGTAACTCGACAGACTAATTACGATGGACCAGCACACTTCGCTTCACTTTGTAAGGAAGCGGGTATCCAAAAGTTCGTCTACTCATCCTCAGCGTCGGTTTACGGCTTCGCTGCTGATGAAATTATGAGTGAGGAATCGCAGCTTAATCCGTTGACGCCGTATGCTGAGTGCAAAGTTGAAATGGAGAAGCATTTAATGTCATTATGCGATGAAAACTTTAGTATCGCGTGCTTGAGAAACTCTACCGCGTACGGTCTTTCACCGCGAATACGGTTTGACCTAGTGATTAACTATCTATGTGGTACGGCCGTAGCAAAAAATATCATTGAGTTGAAAAGTGATGGCGGTGCATGGCGTCCATTTGTACACATTAACGACATATGCAACGCTTTTATGTCTATTTTAGAGCTGCCTGCAAGTGAAATGTCGGGCCTCATCGTTAATGTAGGTAATGGCAAAACGGGCAATTACAGAGTAATAGATATAGCCGAAATGATTCGTGAAATCACTGGATGTACCATCGTCGTTAATAATAGTAATAAGGATAAAAGATCTTATCGCATCGACTCATCTAAGCTGGAGCGGATCGGGATTGAATGTCGAAGGGACTTAAGATCTGAGGTTTCTGGGATGATTGATTTTTTTAAGCAGATTAAGCTTACTGAACAGAATTTAACTACAAATACATTTACCCGTCTCGAGCAAATCCGATACTTACTCGATACTAAGCAAATCGACGAAAGTTTTTATTGGAGCCGCAATGAATAACTTGGTTGGGATTATACCTGCTGCCGGCGTTGGTAGTCGACTATTTCCGTATAATGGCGGCAAGGAACTTCTGCCTATAGGTTCACAGTATTCAGTCATCAATGACAAGAAAGAGGTGCGGCCTAAAATAGTCAGTCAGTACGTAATAGAGGCAATGGCAAGGGCTGGCGTAAAAAATATCATTATTATTACCCGCCCCAGTAAAAATGCGCTCATGGACCTACACCTCGATGGTGCACAATATGGTGTAAACATCTCATATATAGTTCAGCATCCTGCTTCCATGGCTCATTCAATAGATCTGGCCTATGACTGGGTTAAATCCTCCACTGTTGTCATGGGGATGCCGGACACAATCATAACGCCCAGCGATTGCGTCGAACAGCTTATCTCACATCATCGTGAGGATAATACGGAACTGTCTCTGGGTCTTTTCCCTACCGACAAACCTCATAAATTCGGCATGATTAAAACAGATTCTCATGCGAATATTGTATATCACAAAGACAAGCCGGTGCAGACCGAAGCAAAGCTAATGTGGGGTCTTGCGGTATGGGAGCCTGCATTCACTGAGTTACTACATGAACAAGTGCAAGAGTCGTCGAATTTGGACAATGAAATGGCGCTCGGTGATGTATTTGATGTTATGATACAGCAAGAAAAAACTTGCAAAGCCTATACGATTACAGACGGAAAATATTACGATATTGGTACTTACGATGACTATAAAAGAGCTATGCTAGAGCTATGAACGAAGCACTGCTGAAAGATAAGGCAAAAGCTATACGACGCCTATGTGTTGAGAGTTCGGCTCGTACAAACTCATCCCATCTTGGTTGTTCACTCTCAATGGCAGATCTGATGTCCTATTTATTTTTTGAAAAGATGGACGCACATGAGGATAGCTTTATTCTAAGTAAAGGGCATGCGGCGATAGGACTTTACGCAACCCTCTATGAAAAAGGGACAATCAGCAAGAAGGAATATGAATCCTATCATGCAAATGGTAGTCAACTTCTAGCGCACCCCAATCATTTTGTAAAAGGCGTTGAAGTCTCAACTGGCTCTCTGGGGCATGGTCCTGCAATTGCCGCTGGATTAGCATGGGGCAAAACCATGGATGGGCAACCTGGCACCGTTTACTGCTTGCTAGGTGATGGAGAATGCCAAGAGGGTACCGTATGGGAAGCACTAATTTTTATATCAAGAAATCTTTTCAATAATATCGTGCTTATAATTGACGTTAACAACTACCAGGGCTTTTCCGATTCATCCGACTCGCTCTTCGCACATGAAAAAATGCTTCTCATGTTAAAAGGAACAGGACTCGATGTGCGAGAGATTGATGGGCACAGTTTTGAGGAGATACACCAAGCCTTATTGGATCCGCTCGATAGGCCTCGCATCCTGTTTGCACACACGATAAAGGGCAAAGGGGTCTCTTATATGGAAAACAAGTTTGAATGGCATTATAAGAGTCCTAATCCCGAGCAACTTGCCAAGGCTCTAGGGGAGTTGAAATGAGAAATACGGTTGCTAGAAAAATAGCAGAGTATGCAGGTGACGGTAAGCATTTTGTCGTCTTATCTGCGGACCTGGGTTATTCAGTTTTTGATAATTTTAAAGAAGAGTATCCCGACAAATTTTTTAATGCCGGAATAGCCGAGAACACTATGGTCGGTGTTGCGGCTGGATTGGCGATGACAGGTAAGAAAGTATATGTATATTCTATAGCTAGTTTTATCGCCGAAAAATGCTTCGAGCAAATACGTGAAGACATTTGCTATCCAGGATTACCAGTAATTCTTATGGGCACGGGTGCAGGCTTTGCATATGGCGAAGCGGGAGTTACGCATTGGGCCAATGAAGACATAGGATGCCTTCGAACAATTCCCGGACTGACAATATTATCCCCAAGTGACCCTGTAGAGCTGGATATGCTTCTAGACCAGAGCATGACATATAAAAGTCCAATATATTTTAGACTCGGCAAGAATGGGGAGAAAAGTTTTTGTACCAATAAAAATCTAAAAATAGGCCAAGCGTATTACCTAGAACAAGAACAGGATATCGCACTTGTTACGCACGGCAACATTATGGAAGAGGTCGTTAAAGCACGAGATTTACTGAAGAAGGAGGGATTTAACGTCTCCGTAGTCTCATCGCCAACAATTAAGCCACTGGATAAGCCCTTCTTTGTTGAGTTGGCAAAAACCCACCAGAATATCTACGTGATTGAAGAGCATAGTGAGATTGGTGGCTTAGGCGATGCGTTGTCATTCTTAGGTGTAAAACAAATTGCGATTAAAGATGAGGTACTTAACGTCGGCGGGAGCGTAGCCTACTTGAGGCAACTGAGTGGGATTGATGCTGACTCTATAGCCAAAAAGGTTCGAGAAGATCTTCTTTAATTAATACCCCTACTCCCCCTTTTTGTTCGCTATTTCTTTAAGTCGACTGGCGCGCAAAATTTTTTCTGGGGCATTGTGTTTCATAATTAGTGCATGGCCAAAGAAAGTTACAGCAAAGAAGTAACACCGGAACAGCTATTAAAAATGACGTATATGAAGCTGTTGGACTTAGAGGTAAAGTTTGACCTGCTCGACGCAACGGTGGAGAGTTTGCGGCAGGACGTAAGCAAAAATCCTTTGTGCGTAGCCAGCTGATCAAGCTCAGATTTGACCATAAAACAAACGAACTTTACGTTACTGAGTTCTTCAAAATACCTTTTGAGGGTAACGAAGCAATTTTGCTGGGCGCTATGTTCAAGAAGTCTAGCGGCCTGCCAAAGAAAACCGCAAAGTTCTACCCAGCGGAACTAGCCGGTACGTTCAAGGACGAAACAGACGGCCTTAAAACGGCTAAGTCTGTACATGGAACGATAGTCAGAATTGACGCTAGCGTTAAGCACCGAACTATGGGATTAGAGGTCTTTAAGATTACAACCAAAGTTTTCTATTTCTTGTAGTAACACCTAAGAAACTCACGCGACTTCGCTGGCCGCCCGCTTTGCTTAAATGGGCAAATGCTGTTCAGGGCAAACCAAGTCATTACAATTGCTGAAGCACGTGAGCTATTAGCCGACGAGTGCGACAGCATGACCGCCGAGGAATTCAGGGGTTGATTGAAGACTTCGATATCATCGCCCAATACACCATCAAGTTAGTTCAAAAGTTCAAACAAAATGAAAGTAAAACAGATTGATGTAGTGCTAAAATAGTTCTAAGTACGAACAGCGTTGTCTATGTCCGAGTATAGACAGATGAGCAGGTACAAGGCACGAGCTTAGATGTGCAACAAAAACAGTGTCTAGATTTTGCGAAGTCGCGCGGCTTGGCTTATGACTTTGAAAACGGTCTTGGAACTATTGAATTGAACGAATCGTATCTGTTGCTACAAAAATAGCGTCCGAAGACGCTAGTGATTCTATTGTGGTAGCGGCGACAGGACTTGAACCTGTGACCCCGAGCTTATGAGTCTCGTGCTCTAACCAGCTGAGCTACGCCGCCTTACGCATTAAGGCAGGGTTTAATATAGCAGGTTTTGCCTCTGTTGGCTAGAGTGTATACTAAACCCATGAAGACAATAACTATCTGCTCCAGCGCCCTCTTTTATAAGCATGTTATGGAAATAAAAGAGCAGCTAGAAGCAAGGGGCTTTGTTGTTCTAGTGCCTAAAACAGCGCTGAGTATGGCCAAAACGGGTGATTTTGAGGTATTGCAATACAAAACTTGGTTTGGAGATGCAAATGACTATCACAAAAAAGCAGACTACATGCTAAGCCATTTTGATGAGGTGACAAAGGGTGATGCAGTGCTAGTTGTGAATGACGCCAAGCACGGCGTAGCCGGCTATATTGGTCCCAATGTCCTGATGGAAATGGCGCTCGCGTTTTACCAGCGAAAGCCAATCTACATCCTGAACGGTTTGCCGGATGACTCGCCATTTGAAGAGGAGCTAAAGGGTATGATGCCAGTAATTCTCAAGGGAGATTTGGCTCAGATTTTGTAAGCTGCTCGCCCAGCTTGTGCCACGCTGTATCGCTCTCCCGGCCGACCATGGTACCGCCGGCGGCGATATCTTCTGCCCGGCTGGTGCGGCCATCTGTGAATGAAATGAGCGTTAGGTTGGTGTACTTACTGTCGCCGCGTGCTTGCGTTAGGAGGACGCCTTCAAGGTCGCTGACTGCATAAAATTGTCCGCGTTCATCTTGATAAACAACGTGCTGCCGTAGCACAATTCGGCGATCTTGCACGCCGTGCATCAGGCGCAGCCAATCATCGGCTGTAAACCAGTCATTAATGGGGTGCATGTAGGCGCCGGGGAAGCCGCCAAGCGCGGGGATTTCCCAGGTGTCATCGCTGACCACAACTGGCTGTTTGTAGAAGTCGTAGGCTGCCTGGGCTTTTGCTTCCGCTATGGCGCGGCCGGGGCCTTGGATTTCTGTAAAATCGTGCTCCTGGCGTGCTACGGAAAGGCCAAAGTCTTGTAAGATTGCGGCAGCGGAATTGAATTTTAGCGCGTTACTGGTAACAAAAATCATAGCAGCTGCTCCGGCGCGGCGTTTTCAAAGCGGGCCTGCTTGTGGTAGGGCTTGCTCTCTGGGTCCACCAAGTGTTTGAGCGCGCGGCCAATGGCACCGTGGCTGACTAGCAGAATGGTGTTTTCTGGTCGTGCTTGTAGCCACTCCAGGCCTTTCTGGGCGCGGGCAATGACGTCTTTGGAATGTTCTGCGCCGGGCGCACCGTCAATAATGGTGTGAGGGGAATAGGTAGTGCCTTCAATTGAGCCAAAATCGCGCTCCACAAATAGATCGTTTAGAACAATTTGTGAGGGGTCGATGCCTAGCTCAGCGGCAATAATTTTGGCGGTGTCGTGGGCGCGTTGCAGGGGGCTAGCCACAATTAAATCAATCTTTTTGTTACGCAGTTGCTGGCCGGCCTTGACGGCCTGTTCGCGGCCTTCTGGCGCCAGTGGCGTGTCGGATCGACTGCTAAATATACCTTGCTTATTCATTTCTGATAGCCCATGCCGGACAAAGTAAAGCTCTTTCATCATTTATAATTATGACATGCATGTAAATCTGGAGCCAGGCAAGTACGTTGTAGCCGTCAGCGGCGGTGTGGACTCTATGGTTTTGTTGGACCTCTTGGCCGCGCAGCCAGGACTAAAGCTAACGGTGGCGCATTTTGATCACGGCATAAGACTTGAGTCCAGATTTGATGCGCATTTTGTGCGATTAGCGGCCCTACGGTACGGCCTGCAATTTACCACTGAGCGTGCAGAACTGGGGCCAGACGCGTCGGAAGCCACTGCGCGGCAGGCGCGGTATGATTTTTTGCGCCGCGTCCAGAAAGAGGTCGGCGCGCAGACAATTGTTACCGCGCATCACCGCGGTGACCGCGTAGAGACGGCAGTTTTAAATTGGCGGCGGGGCACGGGGAGGCTTGGCTTAACGGCGCTCAAGGACAAGCCAGATCTAAGGCGACCACTTTTGACCTACGACAAAGCACAGCTTATTAAATATGCGGTAGAAAATAAGATTTTGTGGCGTGAGGACAGCACCAATCAGAGCCCTAAATATGCTAGAAATCGAGTTCGTTCTTCTTTGGAAGGACAGGATATTTCTGCGCTAGAGGCGGCGTTAGACAATCTGCAGCAGACTAATGAGCAAATCGATGCGTTGGTAGCAGAGCAGCTCAAACAGCAGCTGTCGCAGCAGGGCCTAAATCGTGCATGGTTTAAGAACTTGCCGTCTGCCGTGGCTGCAGAAATTATGGCTACATGGCTGCGTCGGGAAGATTTGGCCGATTTTGACCGGCCCACTTTGCGGCGCCTGACGGCTGCGGGCCAAACTGCAGCCACGGGCAAGAAATTTGACATTAGGCGCGGTGCGTTCTTGATAATCAGGAAAAACTATCTCCAAATAATCTAGATTACTTTTCAGAGGTGGTATACTAGTACCACATGAGTAATCCACCCAAGCGGCCCGCCGCAAATAATCAGAAGAACGCACCTAATAAGGGGCTCAAAAACGCCGGCTTTGTTATGTTGGTCGTTATTTTTGGGCTAATAATCCTGGCTAACATGTCGCCCACAGCGGCGCTCAAAGAAATTAGCCTAAGCCAAGCGGTTAGAGACGCTAACACTGGTCAGTATGACAAAATCCTAGTTAAAAACAATGAGCTAGCCATCACCAAAAAGGGCGATGATAAGCCAACGCTCAAAGCCTACATGAACAGCAAAGTCAGCCTAAAAGAACAGGGCTTTAAAGAAGACAAATTTAAGGTGCAGTACAAACCAGAAACCAGCGGCACGCCTACCTGGCTAGGCCTGGTAGAGACCATTGTGCCGGTGCTTATTATTGGTGGTTTCTTGGTCTTTATGATGCGCTCCGCGCAAGGCCAGGGTAATCAGGCGCTTAGTTTTGGTAAGAGCCGCGCGCGGCTGTACGGCAATGAAAAAGAAAAAGTTGTTTTTAACGATATTGCCGGCTCAGATGAGGCCAAGCAAGATCTAACAGAGGTCGTTGACTTCTTAAAGAACCCCAAAAAGTTTGCAGCTTTGGGCGCTAAGATTCCCAAGGGCGTGCTTTTGGTAGGCCCTCCGGGTACCGGTAAAACCATGCTGTCCCGCGCGGTGGCCGGGGAAGCCAACGTGCCGTTCTTTAGCATTAGTGGTTCAGAATTTGTAGAAATGTTTGTGGGCGTGGGCGCCAGCCGCGTGCGTGACTTGTTTGCCAAAGCCAAAAAGAACGCACCCTGCATCATCTTCATAGATGAAATCGATGCCGTGGGCCGCAAGCGCGGCAGCGGCATGGGCGGCGGTCACGACGAGCGCGAGCAAACCCTAAACCAAATCCTGGTAGAAATGGACGGCTTTGAACAAGGCCAGAACGTCATTGTGCTGGCTGCGACCAACCGGGCTGATGTGCTAGATGCAGCGCTGCTGCGTCCCGGCCGCTTTGACCGTCGGGTAAACATTGGTCTGCCAGATAGGCAAGATCGGCTTAAGATTTTGCAGGTCCACTTTGCTAAGAAGCCATTGGCTAAAAACGTAGACTTAGATGCTTTGGCCGCTAAAACGGCTGGTTCTTCTGGCGCAGATTTGCAAAATATAGCTAACGAATCGGCCATTATTGCCGCCCGCAACAGCCACAAAGAAATCCATGCTACGGATGTTACGGAAGCCTTTGAGCGTGTAGCAATTGGCCCAGAGCGCAAGAGTAAAGTCATGACAGAAAAAGACAAGCAGGTCACCGCATATCACGAGGCCGGCCACGCCCTGGTGGGCCACGTTTTGCCAGATTCTGACCCCGTCCACAAAGTCACAATTATTCCGCGCGGCGGCACCGGCGGCGTCACTTGGTTTATTCCACCGGAAGACCGGGTCTACGTTAGCATGGTGCAGTACAAAGACATGCTAGCCCGCGGCCTAGGCGGCCGGATTGCAGAAGAGATTATTTTGGGCCGCGATAAAGTTACCACCGGCGCTGGCTCTGACCTGCAAAGCGCGGCAGACATCGCCCGCGACATGATTATGCACCAAGGCATGGGCGACAAACTGCGCGACCAAGTCTTTAAAGTAGACGAAGGCATGATGTTAGACCGCCTAACGCACGAGCGCGACTACTCAGAAGAAACCGCCCGCACCATAGACAAAGAAGTTGAAAACTTAATAACAGAGGCCGCTACCCGCGCCCGCGCCGTGATTAAAGACAACCTAAAATATCTAGAAGCCCTTAAAGACGCTCTGCTAGAAAAAGAAACGGTAGACGCAGACGAAGTCGCCGCCATCTTGCATGGTGCAGAGCTGCCAGCAGCCGCCAAACTGTACTAACTCTAACTGAAAACACCAGCTTTTGCTGCTGTGCTCAGTGAGAGCGGCCGATGAGCAGGTGGAAATTGAAAATTGTTTGTATGCTGATAGCACACACCCTAATAGTCAAAATCCACCGCTCACCGGCCGATGCCCTCAGTTGAAGAACCCTCCCTTCAGAATGTGAGGCTTGTTGCCCCAGTCTGCTGGATTGGCGTCCGCTTTGCGGACAGCCCGCCTGGCTGAGGAGCGTGCGAGCTTGCGTTCTTCACGCAGTCGGTCTCGGTAGAGACCGTTTGATGTGATGAACCCACCTGCTGCGATGGTTGCTGCGGCAAGGAGAGTCATGATGGAGAAGCCCACCATGACCCCAGCGAGTGAAGGACTCTTCGTACTCGCGGCAATTGCCACGAACACGAAGGTGGTGATGAACAGGGACAGCCCCACAACGGTGGACTGACGACGAGACATGTGCGCTCCTATGATTGACGAAGGGGAGTGAAAGAATATTCACCCAACAGAGCAAGTGATTTTTACCTACGCTAGTGGGTGAATACTCTGATACTGAGAGCATGTTAACGTGCATCGGAGCCAAAAAATCTAAGGCTCAACGACAGCTCAATTATTTTAGCATAAACGCTACAGATAGTCAAGATAGCCCGCAAGAGGTAAAAGTGAGACAATAGTCAATAAGACATTTAGGTGGGTTCGTGAGACAGATTGGACCAAAACGGTTACAAACGGAAGTGCCAGCGCCCCATGGCGCGCTGCTTCTGTTGCAGGTGCCGCGCACTAATGAGAAAAAAGAGCTGGCCGCAGAGCAAATGTTTGCCAGCTTGCATGGTTTGTTAACGTTGCCGCATCAGTCCAAGTGGCGCGCGCCAATAAGGGAGCGCCTTAGCTTTGAAATTGCGGTGCTGCAGAAAAGAATCGGCTTTTATGTGTGGGTGCCGGACTATCTAAAATCGTTTGTAGAGGAGCAGATTTACGCGCAGTACCCAAACGTGCAGATTAGCGAGGTAGCGGATTACGCTGCAGAAAAAAAGCAGTTTTCAACTACGCTGCTGTGCGACCTTAAGCTGACTGCGCCAGACCCGCTGCCTATTAAAACATTTCAGAGTTTTGAGGTGGACCCCCTAGCGGCCATAACTGCCACGCTGAGTCAGTTTGATGAAACAGAAGAGGCCTGGGTGCAACTGGTGCTCAAGCCAGCGCCGCAGCAGTGGCACAGAAATAGTGAGAGGTATGCTCATAGCCTGCGGGGTAAAACCAAGTCTGCCAGTAACCCAGCGGCGATATTAAGCGCGCTTTGGACGCCGCCGGAAGAGGGCAAGGGGCCGCAAAAAGAGCAGCTGATGGAGTATGAAAGCGCGCGGGCTAGCGCGGCGGAAGAAAAGTCTCACAAGTTGGCGTTTGAATCGTCTTTAAGAATTGTCTACCGCGGTAGTGCGCCAATAACAGCGGCCAAACTCCGGCTGCAGAGCATTATTGCTAGCTACAAGCAGTTTAATACCACCTACTTAAACGGCTTTGCGCAGAAGCGGACGGTAGAAAATCCGCAGCTCCAGGCCTATGAAAATCGACTTGTTAACAGGGGTCAGATACTAAATATTGAAGAAGTTGCCACGCTGTATCACTTGCCGCACACCAATGTGGAGACGCCGTATATTCTGTGGGCGCTCAGCCAAACGGCGGAGCCGCCGGCTAATTTACCGGTGGTAGGGCAGTCGCCGCCGGAGTCGATTAGTCCTATTGCTACCACCAATTTCCGTGGGCATAACACTATGTTTGGTATGCCGCGTAGCGACCGTGGTCGGCACCTGTACATCATTGGTCAGACTGGCGTGGGTAAGTCTGGTTTGCTGGAGCTCCTGACTATATCCGATGTTTTTAGCCCCTACGGCTTTGCGGTCATTGATCCGCACGGCGATTACGCCCTGAGCGTTCTTAAGCGCATCCCGGCAGAGCGCGCCAACGACGTGATTTACTTTAACCCAGCAGACACAGACTTTCCGATTGCTTTTAATCCCATGGAAGTGCAAGATCCTAAGCTGCGAACGCACACGGCGTCGGAACTAATTGGTGTGCTTAAGCGCATGTTTGAAAGTTGGGGTCCGCGGCTGGAGTACATTTTGCGTTACTCGCTGCTGGCGCTGCTAGATTACCCGGACGCCACCATGCTGGATATTACGCGGATTTTAACAGATAAGAAATTCCGCCAGGACGTTTTAAAGTACGTGAATGACCCAGTGGTGCGCAACTTCTGGGAGATAGAATTTGCTAGCTGGAACGATAAATTTGCGGCAGAGGCCGTGGCGCCGGTCTTAAACAAGGTGGGCGCTTTTACCGCCAATCCATTGGTGCGTAATATAATCGGTCAGCCAAAATCCAGCTTTAACATTAGGCAAATTATGGATCAGCGCAAAATTCTGATTGTTAACCTAAGCCGCGGCCTGGTGGGCGAAGACAACGCCGCGCTGCTGGGCGCGCTCTTAGTTACAAAAATCCAGCTGGGCGCCATGAGCCGGGCGGATATTCCGGCCAGCGAGCGCGCGCCGTTCTATTTGTATGTAGACGAATTCCAGAACTTTGCCACAGACAGTTTTGCCACCATTTTGTCAGAGGCTCGTAAATATGGCCTTAACCTAACAGTGGCCAACCAGTATATTGCCCAAATGAGCCAAGAGGTTAAAGACGCGGTTTTTGGCAATGTTGGCTCTATAGTGGCTTTTAGAATGGGTGTAGACGATGCCCGCAGCATGCAGCGTTACTTTGAGCCACGCTTCCTGGAATACGATCTAGTGCACATGCACAACCGCCACTTTGTAATCAGCATGACCATAGAAGGAGAAAAAATTCCCGGCTTTTCCGCCATTTCTCTAAATTTGCCGCCAGACGGCGATGATTACACCACGCACATCATAGAACGTTCCCGTACCCAGTATGCGGTGAGCCGCGACTACGTCGACCGCTACGTGGGCGAGCGCTATCTGTTGCAGGAGGCGCCTAAGGTCGCGCCCCAGCCCAAGACAGAAAAGCCTAAAACACAGCCGGGCAGTGGGGCATTTCCGACCAAACCTGGTGCCGCGCCGCAGCCCAAGACAGAGGCTAAAACGACGCGCCAAACCAGTCCTCGCACGTTGGGCCGGGCCGCTCTGAAGCTACCGCTTATATCGTCAGATAAGCCCAAGCGCAAACGGAAGCGCAGCCGCAAGAAAAAATCGGACCAAACTAGTCTGCAAATCCGGCACTAAAACAGGTATACTTAAAAGCGAATGAACCCAACCGCGCCGGCGACCAGAAAAAAGCGCCCGTCCATTATGAATGTGGCGACGCTGCTGATAGTTACGTCGTTTGCTGGGCAGATTTTGGGCTTTTTGCGTACCAAGCTGGTGTCCAGTAACTTCCCGCTGCACGGCACCCACAGTACAGATGCCTACTTTGCAGCTTTTATTATTCCTGATTTATTTTTCTTTACCATCAGTGCCGGTGCACTCGGCGTGGCCCTGATGCCGTCGCTGTCAGATCGGCTGCACAAGCAGGGCAAAAAATCGGCTTGGCAGCTGTCTAGTAGTGTCATGAATTTATTAACAATATTTATGCTAGGGGTAGGCTTAATCATTCTAGTGTTTGCCGAACCTTTGCTGGCCAATGTAGTCGCGCCCGGCTTAAAGGGGCATCCAGAGCAGCTGCACGATGCCGCGACTATTATGCGCCTGGTGGCGTTTAACCCCTTACTATTTACGCTCAGCGGTATTATTACCAGCGTGCAGCAGACTATGGGTCGATTCTTTTTCTATGCAATCGCGCCTATCTTCTACAACCTTTCAATCATTGCTAGTATTTTTATATTTAAAGACAATATTGGCATTATTGGTTTGGGCTTAGGCGCAATGATTGGTGCAATATTACAACTGATTGTGGTTGTAGTTGGACTGAAAGGCTTGGGCTTTTGGTGGGCGCCAAAAATTATGTGGCGTCAGAACGACTTCAAACAAGTACTTAGAAGCCTACCACCTCGTTCGTTAGACCAAGGTATGGATCAGGTTAACGCCGTGGTAGAAACAAGGATCGCCTCCCATCTTGGGAGCGGTAATATTAGTAATTATAACTATGCGTATACATTAAGTACGGCGCCTATTTTGTTGGTAGGGACTGCAATTTCTATGGCCGCATTCCCGCGCTTAAACGCTCGGCTTAGCCAGGGGCGGCCTGATCTTTTCCGCCGCGATTTTTTGTTGACGCTACGTGCCATGATTTGGCTTGCTAGTCCCTTAGCTGTCATATGTTTTTTCTGTCGAGGCTACCTGGCGCGTATCATTTTTAGTCAGGGTAACGACCAAATTGCCATGATTTTTGGCTTCTTAATTGGTGCCATTCTTTTCCGAATTATGTATGCGCTCATGTCACGCTGGTTCTATTCCCAGAAGGACACCATGACGCCATTTTACGTTTCTATATTTACAGTGGCAGCTAACATTATTCTAGCCACACAGCTTGGCAAACCCGATTCCTACGGCGTGGCTGGCTTAGCGCTGGCACAATCCATTGTGGCGGCCGGAGAAGTCCTTGTCTTATTTGTAATCATGTGGCTACGTGACCATAAACTGTTTGATCGCCAATTTTGGAGTGACATTATGCGCACCATTTCCGTGAGCGGCTTTTGTGTGGTGGCCGGTTACGCCATGATTAACCTCTACCCACTTGGCGCTAACGACAAGGGTATTTTTACGCTCGGCTCCAAGCTGTTTATAATCAGCGGCGTGGTAGTAGCGGTGCATATAGCAGTTTCTGCACTTTTTGAGCTAGATGAAGTGAAGCCGGTCATAACTAAAATAAAAACACTTATCCTAAAACCGGTTCAGGTTGACTAGCAATCAATTATTGCTATAATCTCCATTGAAAAGCAAAAATAAAAACTTGAAAGGAAGACCATGCGTCTTAACCAAAAGGGCCTAAGCCATCATCTTATCTTGCCAGTGATCGTTGTTTTGGCAGTCGGCAGCATCGGAGCATATATCCTTAATCGTAGTGGCGCTACGGGCGGCTGCAGCTCTAATACGTATAGCCAAGGAAGCTCTGGTGCGTGCGTGGCTGAACTTCAAAGACTTACAAATAAGTGCGTTGCCGCAAAGGGTGCCGGCGCAGCGATTTCTGCGGACGGAGCCTTTGGACCAATAACAAAGAGTGCGGTTATTAGGTGTCAACAAGCGAGCGGCATTGGTGCGGATGGTATTGTAGGTCCACAAACTTGGCGAGTGCTAGATAGTTATGCCTCTGCCGCGCCCGCAAGCGCCCCGGCTGCTACGCCAGCTTTGAGTGCAGAGCAGACATGCGCAAAGTCTACATTTGGCCAAGGTACAAACGGTAGCTGTGTAACAATTCTTCAGCAAAAGGTAAATGGCTGTCTAGCAGCTGCGGGTAACTCCACTCGTATCGCAACGGACGGAGCCTTTGGGCAAATGACAAAGAACGCCGTAATTGCTTGCCAGCAAGCTAACGGCATTGGTGCAGATGGTATTGTAGGTCCACAAACTTGGGGTGTATTACTAAAAAAGACGTCCGTATCTTCTACTGCAAACGTTTCGCAACCTGCGCCTACTGCATCATCGGTATCAGCTCCTGTAGCGCCAACTGCTAGCTCTTCCTGTACCAATTCAGCCCTTAGCCAAGGTGCTAATGGCTCTTGCGTGACTCAAATGCAGCAAAAAGTTAACGGGTGCCTAGCTGCAATTGGCAGCGCAACCCGTATCGCAACGGACGGAGCCTTTGGGCAAATGACAAAGAACGCCGTAATTGCTTGCCAGCAAGCTAACGGCATTGGTGCAGATGGTATTGTAGGTCCACAAACTTGGGGTGTTTTGATGAAGTATGGATCAGTCTCTTCAACGAGTAATGCGGGCGCACCAGTCGCACCATCAGCACCGGCCGCAACTGGCAATTCAGCCAAATCCGCCGGCGCTAGCAGCAGCTCTTCGAGCGTACTCGCGACTCAGCAGCGCATTAACGCCTGTCTTAGGAGTAAAGGAATTAGCTTGCGGATTGCAGAGGATGGTGTTTGGGGGCCGCAAAGTCAGGCTGGCCAAAATGCCTGCAATCAAGGGTTGACTTCCGCTCAGGAATCAAAAGAAGCCCGACAAACTGCCGCAGCAAATCGTCAGAGTAACCAACCAACGTATACTGCTGCTAAAACAAGTTCTCAGCAGCGCGCAGAGGCTAACGCAGAGAAAAAGGCTATTGTTGCAGAAAAGAAGCAAAGTTTTGTGCAGAAGTACATCAGCCAACCAGCAAAAACGGTGCTAGAAAAGGTAACCGGCCCCATCTCCGCTTGGATTATTGACTGACCCAATGCAGATTACGGCTAGTTGTTTTGGCGATACTTAGCCAATCGATTAAAACTTGAGGTATCATAAGGATATGAGATTGGTTGCAAAGTTATTGGGTCTTGCATTGATTTGCTTGTTGCTCTACTGGGCGCTGCACATAATGAGCGAACCGTCTGTAGGCAGCGTAGGCAAACCTTCTAGTAGAACTTCAGACACGAGTGATACACCTGCCACTCGTACAACCAGCAACCAGTTTGCAAAGTTTCAGTACCCAGCCGTCTTCCAAGCCCTTAAACCCAGCCCGCCTGTAGCGCCAATTATAGCGGTGCATGATTTCTCTAAACCGGGCGTAACCAATTCTTGGCACCTCACAGTGCAGATTAAGCAGCTGGCCAACGGTAGCTTAGACGACGACGGAACGTACCACATGCGACAGTTAGATCCAGCCAGGTTTACTAGGCAGGACACAACAAGCGGCAGTAAACCAGTCGTAATATTTACGGATAACGCAGCAGATAGTGGTTTTACGCAGAGCGCGTACGTACAGAACGGCAGCTTAGGTGCCGCAATAACGGTAACTGGCAATAGTGGGGAATCAACCAACCTAAAGCAAGCCCTGCAAACAGTGCTGGACAGCTGGCAGTGGCTGTAGCGGCCCCTAAGTGATACCATAGAAACATGCATAAGGGGTTTACGGCCTTACTGAGCGGTGCGTTTATACTGGGCGCCTTTTCTTCTAGTTCCAATTACCAGTTGCAAGATTATGGCGTTGGCTCTGGTGGCACCAATAGCGCACAGTCCGCAACCTACAAATTAAATGCCAATACTGGACAAACCAGCGGTGGTGCTGCCAGCGGCGGCACAATCACCAGTAAGTCTGGACAAACACAGGCAAGACAAGCCAATGTGCCAAATGCACCCACGCTGGGCAACGGCAGCGGCACCTACAGCAACAAGCTAGACTGCACTATTAACAAGGGCGGCAATGACGCATCGGATTACACGTATTCTATTGCCATCTCCAGCGATAACTTTGTCACCACGCTGTATGTTCAGGCCGATGGCACGCTAGGCGTGACCCCTGTCTACCGCAGCTACGTAGCCTGGGGAGGCGCCACCGGCAGCCAGATCATTGGCTTGTCCGGCAACACTACTTACAAAGTAAAAGTAAATGCCATGCAGGGCACATTTACTGGGAGCCAATATGGGCCGGTGGCTTCTAGTAACACCATTAACCCGTCGCTGAGCTTTTCTGTATCGCCGGGCAGCATCTCTTTGGGTAGCTTAACGCCGGGATCGGTTATAAGCGGCGGAAGCAACTTGTCGTTTACGTTTGCCACCAATGCCGCAAGCGGCGGCGCCATTTATGTCAAAGGCCAATACGCCGGGCTGTTTAGCACGGCTGCCAACTATACCATCTCTGCTGTCAATGCGGATTTAACCACCCAAGGCCAGGGTTTTGGGCTACGCGGCAGCGGCGTCAGCCAAACGTCTGGCGGTCCGTTGGTGATTGCGAGTCCGTTTAACGGCAGTAGCAATACAGTGGGCGCAGCAAGCTCCACCTATCAACAGCTAGTGACCAGCGGTGCATCTGTTATTGGCGGAGCTGCCAATGCTGTCGTGCTTGGAAAATCATCATTTAATACGCCCAGCGCGGTCGATTATCAAGAAGTTCTAACCTTTGTAGCAGCAGCTAATTTCTAGGTGTTGTAAATATTACGCAATATGACTTTGACAAAGTGTTTGCTTATGGTTATCATGGGCTTGACCACTAAAAAACAAAAAGGAAAAAATATGAAAAAATCAATGCGCATGTTGTCTGTGGCTGCATCGGCATTTGTTATGCTGGGTGGCCTGCTAGCTTGGCAAGGCCTGGCTGCGGCGGCATCTTTATCAAACTCGTACCTGCGGATTAACCGCATGGCAACTAGTACCGCAACATCGGCCCGACTGGTCTTTAAGACAGCCGGTGCTGGCGCGACAACCGTTTCTGTAAATATGAACGGCGCTGACTCCACCACCTGGACCGGCACAGCAGGTGTTGTAAATGCTACACAGACGGCTTCTTCGGCAAGCTGTGCTGCCGACACGGGTGCTACGGCATTGCCCGGCACATTGGCTGCATCTGGCTCAGGTAGCACGGTAACCATTACAGGTGTAACTGCTCTGGCAGCGGCAACTTCCTACTGCGTTGATCTAACCAGTACTTCTGCACTAACGACCCCTAACACTGCTGGCGAATATCACCCTGTTGTGACGGCTGGCTCAGACAACATCACCCTGGCTGTTCGCGTTGTAACCAACGACCAAATTGTGGTTAACGCTGTTGTGCCGCCAACCTTTAACTTTGTCTTAAGCGGTAACATCGACAACTTTAGCTCAAATCTGTCAGCTGGCTCAGTTGTACAAACGAGCGGCGTAACCGCAACCGTTAACACAAACGCTAAAAACGGCTGGTTAGCTTGGGCTAAAGACTCAAACACTGGCTTAACGTCTACAGCTGCTGCAAAGACGATTCCGTCGACCACTCCTGGAACTAGCGCGACCCTAACGGCAGGTACAGAAGGTTTTGCCTTTGGTATCACCAACGTAGTCCAAGGTTCTGGTACTGGTACAACAACCGCAGCGACAGCTTACAATGCGCAAGCTGGAGCCCATGGGTCTGGTCTTGATGCCACCTTGCGTCAAATTGCAAGCTCAACTGGTACCACTAACGGCGCTGTGCTTACCCTAAAAGCAGCATCGGCCATCAACGGCTCAACCCCTGCGGCTAACGACTACACCGATACCATTACCGTAATTGGCGCTGGCAACTTCTAAAAGTCCCTAGCTTGCGATATACTTGGAACTAATGAGGGTAACATCATGGTTCCGGCAGAAAGGCGGCCCGGTTTTCCTGGCCGCCTTTGGCGTGCTGGCCTGCTGCTTGACTGTTCTGCCAGGTCAAGCCCGCGCGGCCGGTGTCAATTTAACATTATCACCTTTGCCTGTTAATCTGGTAACCTCGCCGGGGAGTAGCGTATCTACATCGCTCAAGGTGCAAAATAGTGGCTCAGAAGCCGTTAAACTGCAAGTTACGCTCATGAAATTTAAGGCCGATAGCACCAATGGCCAAGCCACGCTGGTTCCGTTCAAAGATGGTGAGGAAGAAAAGAACTGGGTCACATTTTCTATGACCAATTTTACCGCCCAGCCAGGCGTTTTTAACACGGTAGACATGACCATTAATCCGCCGGCTAGCGCCGCTTTTGGCTATTACTATGCCGTGGTCTTTAGCCAGCAAGGCACAGACCCCACAAAGCCGCAGTCTAATAAAGTTAATGGCGCCGTGGCCAGCTTGATTTTGCTGGATGTGCAAGCTCCTGGAGAGAAGCGCGAGGCACAGGTAACATCGTTTACGGCAACAAAAAAACTGTACCAATATTTGCCGGCATCATTTGATGTAACGGTCAAAAACACCGGTAACGTGCACGTTAAGCCCAGTGGCAACATCTTTGTGGGGCGCGGTGTAAACGGTAATTTCATTGACACGCTCACCATTAACCCCGGCGGCGGAAATATATTGCCGGGCAGTAGTCGTACTTTCAATGTGGAGTGGGACAATGGCTTCCCAGCCTACACAGTCAAGAAGCAGAACGGGCAAATAGTCACTGATAACGTGGGCAAGCCAGTTAAGACGCTTAACTGGAACCTCAGTAACTTAAATCACCTTCGGTTTGGCAAATACAACGCCAGTCTGACTTTGGTATACAACGATGGCACACGTGATGTGCCCGTGAACGGACAGGTCAGTTTTTGGGTCATTCCTTGGCTGCCTATACTGATAATTCTCGTGCTGGTCTTGCTGGCTTTGGCTGGTCTATGGTCTATGTTGCGGCACACGTTTGGCACAGATAAGCGCGAAACTGCCCGTAAACGCTACTCCAGGCGGTCCTAAATGGTGCGGCGCTGGCTAGCTGCTTTTGTTGCAGTCAGCATCTTGTTTTTGCCTGTACCGGCGCTGGCGGCCGGCAACACCGTGTCATTGTCGCCATCGGTGCAGGACATTGTATTATCGCCGGCTGCGACCACTGTCGATTTTAAAATTCAACTATTCAATAACACCAGTCAGCCACTTGAATTTGAGCTTCGGGCAGTTGATTTTAGTACGTTAAACCAGAACGGCGGCCTGGTGTTTAGCAGTAAACCCTTGCCACAAGGCTTGGCGCAGTCGCTGCGGCTCAGCAGCGATAAAATCACGATTAACGGTGGCAGCGTGCAAACGGTTACCGCCACAATCGACGATGCTACCAAGTTATCGCCCGGCGGACACTATGGGGCGGTGGTGGCGCGAGTGGTGTCGGCCCAAGCGAGTAGCGGTAACCGTGTGTCTGTTCAGCAGGACCTTTCAGCGCTGTTGTTTATCCAAACGGCCGGGCAGGGTACGCGCGGCTTGGAGCTGCTACAGCCGGGCCTCCGCAAGTGGCAGGTGGTGTTGCCTCAGCAGTTGCCGCTGGTGTTCAAAGCCACTGGCAACACACAGGTGGTGCCGCGCGGCATTGTTAATATTAGTCGAAGCGGCCAGGTAATCATGCGCGGCCAGCTCAACAACGATTCTGCTATGGTGCTGCCGGGGTCAAGTCGGCTATTAGAAACGAATTTGAAGGGGAATAAATACTATCTGCTGCCCGGTAAATACGATTTGGACATAGAATATCGCTACGACGGCTCTTTAGGCACCAGCACCTATCACGTAAGTTTCTGGTATGTGCCGCTGGGCCTGCTGATAACCTGCGGGTTGCTGCTAGTGGTGCTGTTGTGGCTATTGGTGCGGTGGCAGCGGGCGGCACTACGCAAGCTGTTTACTAGACCGCCAAGGGCTAAGAAGCGGCAAAAATCGGCTAAAAAATCTAAGCGGCACCAGCCAAAAAAGACCCCCAGTACGGTGCTCAAACAAGACCACGTATTTAAGGTTATACGGCCACGCACGCTGTTGCACGAGCATGAGCCGCCGCGCCGCAAGAAAAAACGCCGCTGACCCCTTGTAGCATAAGCATGTCCAGGGTACACTAGACTTACGGGAAAATGTAGCTTATGCACGTGAGAATAAAAACCCCTCAAAAAATAGTTCTGCTGGCCCTCCTAGCGGCCTTTCTAGCATGGTCATTTTTGGCTCCTGCCCAGGCAGCCACGGGTATTAACCAACAGATTAGCTTTCAGGGAAAATTGGTGAATAGCAGTGGGGTTAATATTCCAGATGGGGTGTACAACCTGGAGTTCAAAATCTACCAAGATGGCACCAACCAGGGCGTTGGCAGTACGCTCAAATGGACAGAAGACTATCTTGTAAGTGCTAGTCAGGGTGTGCAGATTACGGCTGGAACCTTTCAGGTAAACTTGGGTTCAATCACCGCTTTTAGCGGCATTGATTGGAATCAAAATACACTTTGGCTCAGCATGAATGTGGGCGGCACTGCAAGCACTGTAAGCTGGGACGGAGAAATGAAGCCGTATGTCCGCCTAACCTCTGTACCATACGCACTCAACTCCGGCTTAGTTGGCGGCCTGAGCGCCAGCCAATTAGTCCAGCTTAACCCTGGCTCGCAGCAAACTGGCGGGATTAACGTATCCGGCGGAGTAAGTGCGAGTGGAGTGACGGCATCAAGTCTGAACACAGCCGGCATCGTCACAAATACTGCAGCCGGTGCGCTAGGAACAGTTGCCGTAGTACCCGTGGCTAACGGCGGCACCGGCATAAGCAACTATACCATTGGCGATTTGTTGTATGCCAACGGCACCAACAGTATTGCTAAGCTAAGCGATGTAGCCGCTGGCTCATGTCTAGTATCTGGCGGCGTCAATACCGCTCCAGCGTGGGGCAGTTGTGCATCTGGTATAACCCTTCAGTCGGCCTATAACAGTGGAAACACAATTTCTGAATCAGCCGGCCGGAACCTTACAATCTCAGCAGCGGCCGTACCAACTAATGACATGCTGGCAATTTCTAATGCCGGCCAGCCTGTAACGACAGCTGGTGTGAATGGCTTATCGGTTAACTACGTAGGCGGTGCAGCAGCCGTGGAATCAGCTGGCATGAGGATAGACTACCAACCTGGCTCAACCAGTGGTGGCGCATGGAGCGGCCTGCGAATTGTTGCGAACGCAACAGGACCCGTAACAGGAGTGACGTCGTACGGAATAAAGCTAGAGGGCTCAACGTCTCAAGGAGCAGGTACAGAAGAAGGCTTGTACATTGGCTCTGGCTGGGATATTGGGGTAGATATTGCCTCAGGTGGTCTGCAGCTGGCCGCAGGTAATGACCCTATCACACCAGCAGCCAACAACATACGAATTTACGCTAAGAGCATTGCTGGCCGGGTGATGCCAAAATGGGTAGGGCCATCTGGAGTTGATACACCCTTTCAGGCTAACTTAGGCTTTAACCGTGTATCGATGATGATGCCAGCTGGCGGTACTACTTTAACAACTTTTGTGAGCGGTTTTGGAAGCACCTTCACAAACGTAGGAACGGCCGCAAACCCCACACCGACTAGCACGAGCTTGCTGACCTCTACTCGGCGTGCAACCTTTACAACCGCAAACACTGCGGGCAGCCTGGCATCACATCGCCAGAGCACCCTACAAGTATGGCGCGGCAACGCCCCCGGCCTCGGTGGGTTCTTTTACACTATCCGTTTTGGAACGAGTACGCTCGGTACGGGCAACCGCGCGTTTATTGGCCTCACTGACTCTGTGGCAGCGCCAACAAACGTTGACCCGACTACCAGTGGTACCATTGGTCGACTTGGTCTTGCAATCAACAGTAATACTGGCAACTGGAAATGGGTAAACAATACAACAGGTACAGCACCAACAGTAACTGACCTTGGCGCAACATTGCCGGTCAACAATACAGACCTTTATGAACTAGTAATATTCTCACCCCCCAATGGGTCTTCTGTAACATATCGGGTGACTAATATCTCGACTGGTGCCACTGTTACAAATACGGTGTCTACAAATCTCCCTAGTAGTTTCCTGGCACCGCAATTTTGGATCACTAACAATGCCACGGCCGGGACGCTTACCATTGGTTTTGGGGGCTGGTACCTAGAAAGCGACAATTAATGAAGCGACGTTACATATTTATTCTGATTGGTTTCTGCCTGGCACTCATACTAGGCTTTGCTGTTTGGCGGCTCGTATTCAAGAGCGAGGATTTGAACAATATACAAGTTGTGACCGCTCGCTTGTCCAAGCATATGCAACTACCGACTTCAGAAAAACCGTCACTTATGGCGACCGTAACTGACACGAGCGCACTCAAAACACCATTCCTAAAAGAAGCAAGGAATGGCGATAAAATCATTGTCTATGAAAAAGCCCGCAGAGTTATTATTTATAGGCCTTCAACAGACAGAATTGTCGATATTGGTCCTATAGAATTGTCCAACATCCCAAAAAACTAAAAAATCTTTACAGGGGTAGAAGCAAAAAGTTAATAATTATTTAATATTTCACTTTTGGAGCGGGGTATACTTAAGAATATGAATACAACCTACAAAATCACCGACCAAGATTGTCTACTAGGAGAGCGTCCGCGTTCAGGCCAGTATGTCCTGCGCGTGCGTGACATGGAGGAGGCAGATCGCCCCTATGAGAAACTAGTCAAAAGTGGTCCAGGCCAACTCAGCGTTGCAGAGCTGGTAGCTGTACTCTGGCGCACCGGCACGGTAAAAGAAGACGTATTGGCCATGGCCAAACGCGCCGTGCATGAGTACGGAGAGCGCACCATCGGCTCAGAGCTCAATGCCCAGCGGTTAGCAGACGCTACGGGTATTCCGCTTACCAAAGCCGCCCAAGTTATTGCTGCCTTTGAACTAGGGCGTCGCTATTACGCCACCAGTGCTGGCCGCCCGCTACACATTAGAACAGCCAAGCAAGCCTACCAGCACATGCAGTCTATGGGCTACCTGCAAAAAGAGCAACTGCGCGGGTTGTATCTTAATAGCCGCTACCAAGTTGTGCACGATGAAGTCATTTCTGTCGGGACCCTAACCAGCAATGTCGTCCACCCGCGGGAGGTGTTTCAGCCCGCCCTGGAGCGCGGCGCGGTTGCCGTTATCGTGGCGCACAACCACCCATCTGGCAGCTTAAAGCCCACAGAGGCAGATGTAGAAGTTACAGAGCAGCTAGAGGCAGCTGGTAGCATTCTGGGCATAGAACTCCTAGATCACCTCATTATCAGCGGGGATAAATACATCAGCATCAGGGAGGCATCAGAAATATGAGTTACGCCCTAAGCTCCGCTCACGCTCGCCTGCTGCACGATATTGCAGATTCAAAAGATTTGCCAGCTGATGTATTGGCTAAATCCGGGGACTGCTTCATAACCCTGGCCACCACTCTAGATGAAGTTTTGCATATGAAGGCAGTCGGCGCACCAGCCCGTCCGCAGCTGGAGCAAACAGTCAAACATTTAACCTACTTGCAGCGCCACTACCAGGTGGTTAAGCGCGACACGCCGGATTACCGCCAATAATCTGTAATTTCAGGGTATAATGTCTCTGATGCAGTTAGACCATATTCGTAATTTTTGTATTATTGCCCACATTGATCACGGCAAGTCTACCTTGGCGGATCGACTATTAGAGTTAACCGGCACCGTACAGGCGCGCGACATGAAGGCGCAGCTGCTAGACAAGATGGATTTGGAGCGTGAAAAGGGGATTACCATTAAATTAGCCCCTGTTAGAATGCGCTACAAGGATTATGAACTGAATTTGATTGATACGCCGGGCCATGTGGATTTTAGCTACGAAGTGTCGCGCAGTTTGCAAGCCTGCGAGGGTGCGCTATTGGTAGTAGATGCTAGCCAGGGTATTCAGGCGCAGACGCTGGCTAACGTCTACCTAGCCATGGCGGCAGATTTAACCATAATCCCTGTGCTCAACAAAATTGATTTGCCGGCGGCCGATGTGCAGCGCGTTGGCGCAGAAATTGTCAGCCTACTCGGCTGCAAGTTTGAAGATATTTTGCAGATTAGCGCCAAGACGGGCTTGGGCGTAAATCAAGTTTTGGACCGTGTTGTGACTGATGTCCCTGCGCCCAAGCCGCCAAAAAATCCAGAAACGCGTGCCCTTATTTTTGACTCTTATTATGATGATTATCGAGGCGTTATCCTGTATGTGCGTGTTTTTGATGGTCACATTGCTAAAAACGCAAATATCAAAATGCTGGCTACACGTGCGGGCGGCATTGCGCTGGAAGTTGGTGCGCTAACACCTGGTATGACACCTGGCAAAGAACTGCAATCTGGGGAAATCGGTTACATTGTGACAAACCTCAAGACCACACGTGATGCTAAAGTTGGCGATACGGTAACTCTTTCCGCCGCGCCAGCCACGCAGCCATTGCCGGGATACAAAGACGTCCAGCCATTTGTCTATGCCGGCTTTTTCCCGGAATCAAACGAGTTCTATCAGGAGCTTAAAGACGCCGTAGAAAAATTGAGTCTGTCAGATAGCGCGTTGCAGTTTGCGCCAGAGAACTCGCCGGTACTGGGCTTTGGAGTTCGGATAGGCTTCTTGGGGCTGCTGCACATGGATATAGTCCGTGAGCGTTTAGAGCGTGAATACAACCTCGAGCTCGTGGTGACCAATCCGTCCACAGACTACCAAATTACACTGCTCTCTGGGGAAGAAGTAGACATTAAGTCCGCCGCAGACTTACCAGATCCAGCAAAAATAAAGGAAATTCGTGAACCGTGGATTAAGGGCGAAATTGTAGTGCCGCAGGAATATGTAGGCCCGGTTATCCAACTTATTAGCAGCAAGCGTGGCCTACACAAAAACCTGAGCTACATGGAAGATAGGGCGCTGGTAAGCTTTGAGGCGCCGCTCGCTAACTTGCTAACCGATTTTTATGACCAACTCAAAAGCCTGACCAGTGGTTATGGCTCGTTTAACTATGAGCTGTCCGATTACCGTGCAGAAGACCTAGTAAAAGTAGACTTCTACGTGGCTGGAGAGCGGGTGGATGCGCTGAGTGTCATGGTGCACAAAACAGAGGCAGACCGGCTGGGCAGGGAGACTGTGGGCAAGCTCAAAGAGGTAATCCCGCGCCAAAACTTCCAGGTGGCGCTGCAGGCCGGCATTGGTGGCCGCTTTATTGCCAGAGAAGACATATCGGCCTTCCGTAAAGATGTTACCACAGGGCTGTACGGCGGCGACGTATCGCGCAAAAAGAAAGTGCTGGCCAAGCAGGCCAAGGGTAAGAAGCGCCTGAAACGCTTTGGTAAAGTGGACATCCCGGCGGAAGCATTTACAGTTATGCTTAAGCGCGATTAGCGGTACAATATACGTAATGAAAGAACTCAAAGCCTTCATTAAACCATCCTGGCAAGTCAATCTTGTGGGCATTACGTTTGGTATATTATTCACCGGCTTTATAATTGGGCTTGGCACATATCAAAACAGCACCTTAAAGCAAAATCTGCTGGGTGTAAACTGGCATGAATCGTTTGCGGTGGAACAGAAAGCCAGTCTGCAGACTATTTCTGAAAACTTGGCACACAACAGTGTAATTGGTGCGGCGCCGCTGTTTCTGGTGTGGGCCGGACTTGGCCTTATGATTTATCTGTTTACCATTAAGATTGTGCGCGGGTTTGGCAGTGCTCTTAGCCTAACAGAAGAAATGGGCTACATGCACACGTCACGTTCGGCAATCCTTAAAGATGCTTTTTTGCATCTTGGCGTTAGGATCGGGGCCTTAATTTTTTGGTTTATTGCCTTAAAATTGACGCTGTCGTTTTTGCTTCCACTGATGATTACGTATGCAAGCGCCGCCCATAATCTTGATGCGCCATCACTATTCTACGCGGTGTTGGCAGTCCTGCTCGGCTACTTTATTGTCTATCTGCACATTGTTTGCTTTAGATTTATTCTACTTAGACGCCGTGTGTTTGGCGATTTAAATAGCTAAATGAGCTTTTACTTCTTGCAACAATTCTTCAGCGCAGATGCGTGCTGAAGTTTGGTCAATTGCAACACCTTGACGCACAAACTCATCGATTTGCTTTGTAGTGTGCTTGAACGTATCGTTAACAATAAAGGTGTAATAATCTGCACCCAGGGCTGTTTCTAGCTCTGTTACAGCACTTTCTAAACGACGCGTAATTTCATCCTCAGGCAAAGAGCCGCGGGCAGTCATGCGAACCATCCATTCGTCAAAACTTGGCGGCAACACAAACAGGATAATGCTGTTGTCGGGACTGTACTTGTGGACGTTGGCTGCGCCATCTGGCTGGACCTCATTAATAGCGATTTTGTCGTCTGCCAGAACTTGTTGTAGTTCTCGCATGCTAATGCCAGAAACTTGCTGCTGATGAATGACCGCGGCCTCCAAAAAGAGGCCCTTTTGCAAATCTTCTAAAATTTCTTGCTCTGGCCTAAACCAATACTCACGTCCGTTTTGTTCTAATACACCATTATTTTCCCGTGGTTTTCTGGTGGTGTCAGAAACAATTGAGTGGTACGCGCCAGTGGTCAAGAGGTGATTAATAATGGTGTTGCGACCGCTGGATGTAGGCCCCACCAGCAAGACCAGTTTTAATTTTTCTAGCGCCTTAATTGCGTCGGGGTGAGGCGTATAGTTTTCTAAGACCGATTCAAACTCGGCCAAATGTTCCAAAGAGTTCATGCATCATTTATACCAGTTAACCGTTATTTTAACAACTAGCACTCTTGACCCCGGACTGCTAAAGCGTTATAATTACATCTGTTATGACAGATCGTCAGCACCAAATTTTAGTTGCCATTATTGAGCAGTATGCAGAGGTAGCCAGCCCGGTTGGGTCTAACATGCTGGCCAAGCTTTTTGGCGTGTCTAGCGCCACTATTCGCGCAGAAATGGCAGAGCTAGAACGTTTGGGCTTTATTGCACAGCCACACACCAGTGCTGGCCGCGTGCCCACAGACAAAGGCTACCGGCTCTATGTTAACTCCTTAACAGAGGGCCATGTAGCGGCCGCACCGAGTCGGGCAGAAAACGCCCTGGCCACGCGCGTGCAGGACGGCGGCCATCCAGAACGAGTTATTAGAAATGCTGTAGACACGCTGGTGGACTTAACGCACAATTTAGGCATTGCCACCATTGGCAATCAGTTGTACATGAGTGGCCTTTCTAATCTGTTTGGGCAGCCAGAATTTATTGGCGGCTCACAGGCGCGCCAGGTGGCAGAACTTTTGGACAATTTAGAGCCGTGGCTGCGCGAGGCCGCACCTAATCAGCCGCTCAACGTCTACATTGGCCAAGAGAACCCAATTGGCCGCTCCGCCGGCGCATCGCTTATTATTAGCCGATTCCGCAGCCCATTCTCTGACCACAGCTACATTGGCGTAATTGGCTCTACCCGCCAAAGCTACAAAGATGTTATGGCGTTGGTAGCACATGCCGGGCGGACACTAGAGGAGGTTTTATGAGTCGTCACGCTAGCGAAAATATAGTTACACCTTATAATCCCCCGAGCTCGTTCTTAAGAAGATAAAAAGTGAAGAGGAAATCATGACTAAGAAAACTACTCCTAATCCACTACAACAGCAAGTAGATGACCTTACTGCCGCTCTCCAGCGCGAGCGCGCTGATGCAGAAAACCTGCGGCGTCGCCACGCAGTAGATTTAGCCAGCTTAAAAACTGGCGCCAAAGCAGACGTGGTCAAGCAGCTGTTGCCCATTATTGATAATTTTGAGCGCGCTCTAAAGCACGTCCCAGAAGACCTAACAGATAATGATTACGTTAAAGGCGTGCAAGGCATTGTTAAACAGTTTGAAAAAACCCTAGCCGATATTGGCGTGCACCGCATTCCCACGGCGGGATATCCTTTTAACCCAGAATTGCATAACGCGGTCAGCATGGAAGAGGGCGGCGATGGCAAAGAAGTCGTATCAGAAGAATTGCAGGCCGGGTATCAGCTGGGCGACCATGTCATACGCCACGCCATGGTGCGGGTTAAGAGCTAGATTGCCAGCCCAGAGCAGCGGTTGGCAACACAAATGTGGGACTCTGACTTATGCAGTATGGTTTTGTGTATGCAAAGATATTTGCAGCTGGCGACACCTAACCTTGTTGCAGCTCAAACCTACTGGAAGTCAGTTGAGGATTATTTTTTAGATGCAGCCGCCTATGATTATCTAGATTATAAAGAACTGATGAATCAGGCGCACCAAATTGTTACCAACTCTAATAATATTATTGAAGAACCGGCCGAACTACAGGGGTATTAGCACTCTTGACAAGTGAGTGCTAATACCCCTATACTGAGTATATGTTGGCGCTCAGTGCGAGAGAGTGCCAGCCCTAGAACCTAAAAAATGGGCGTTCGCCCGCTACTAATGAAAGGAAAGAATATGGGTAAAATTATTGGAATCGACCTAGGTACCACTAACAGTGCCATGGCCGTTATGCAGTCCGGCAAGCCGGAAATTATTACTAACTCAGAAGGGCAGCGCACCACACCGTCCGTGGTGGCTGTAAACAAGAAGGGTGAGCGTTTGGTGGGGCAAATTGCCCGCCGTCAGCAGGTCACTAACCCTAAAGACACCGTCTATGAAATGAAGCGCTTAATTGGCCGCAACTGGTCAGACAAAGAGGTACAGCGCGACCTTAAGCTGCTGGGCTACGAGATTGTAAAATCCGGCAACAGTGTCAAGATCAAAATGGCTGGCAAAGAATACAGCCCGGAAGAAATGAGCGCTATGGTGCTGTCTAAGCTAAAGGCAGACGCAGAGGCTTTCTTGGGCGACAAAGTCACAGAAGCCGTAATTACCGTCCCGGCCTACTTTGACGACAGTCAGCGTCACGCCACTAAAGACGCCGGCAAAATCGCTGGCCTAGAAGTGAAGCGCATTATTAACGAGCCCACCGCCGCCGCTTTGGCCTACGGCCTAGAAAAGAAGGGTGCAGATGAAAAAATCGCTGTCTACGACCTTGGTGGCGGTACCTTTGACGTCTCCATCCTAGAACTAGGCGATGGCGTCTTTGAAGTCAAATCCACCAACGGCGACACGCACCTGGGCGGCGCCGACTTTGACCGCGTCATAGTCAATTACTTTGCGGATGAATTCAAGAAAGAAAACGGCATAGATATTACCGATGACAACGCCGCCATGCAGCGCCTGCGCGACGAGGCAGAAAAAGCCAAAATTGAGCTTTCCACTGCCCAGGAAGTAGATATTAACCTGCCATTCCTAACTGCCGACGCCGACGGTCCCAAGCACTTTGAAATGAAGCTGACCCGCGCCAAGCTAGAAAGCCTAGTGGGCGACCTCATTAAGAAGACCGCTGAACCATGTGAGAAAGCTCTTAAAGACGCCGGCCTTAAAGCATCGGACATCAACCAAGTAGTGCTGGTGGGTGGCATGACGCGCATGCCCGCCGTACAGGAAGAAGTCAAGAAAATCTTTGGCAAAGAGCCAATGAAGGGCGTCAACCCAGATGAAGTCGTTGCCATTGGCGCGGCCATCCAGGGTGGCGTGCTGCAGGGCGATGTTAAAGACGTGCTACTGCTAGACGTTACCCCACTAAGCCTTGGCATAGAGACCATGGGCGGCGTCATGACCAAGCTAATTGACCGTAACACTACCATTCCAACCAGTAAGTCAGAAGTGTTTAGTACCGCCGCTGACAATCAGCCGCAAGTAGAAATCCACGTGGCTCAGGGCGAGCGAGACATGATTGACGGCAACAAATCACTGGGACGCTTTGTGCTAGACGGCATTGCGCCGGCCCCACGCGGCATCCCGCAAATTGAAGTGACGTTTAATATTGATGCCAACGGTATCCTAAACGTGACCGCCAAAGACAAGGGCACCGGCAAAGAGCAAAACATCACTATCCAAGGCTCAGGCTCTCTGGACAAAGCAGAGGTAGAAAAAATGGCCAAAGAAGCAGAGGCTCACGCCGATGAAGACAAGGCCCGCAAAGAAGCCGTTGAGGCCCGTAACTTACTAGACTCAGCCGTCTACCAAGCCCAAAAGCTAAAAGATGAAGAAAAAGTCTCTGACGACGACAAAAAAGCCATTGAGGAAGCCATGGAAGAGGCCAAAAAGGTTGTTGCTGATGACAAAGCCAGCAAAGACGACCTAGAAGCTGCCGCCAAAAAACTGAACGATGTTCTGATGCCTATTGGCGCCAAGATGTACGAACAGGCCGCCAAAGAGCAGCCTGCCGAGGACAAAGCCGCCGACGCTGACAAGAAAGACGACGGCGCCGTTGAAGGCGAAGTCGTTGACGAAAAATAATCGTTGCGCCACTGAAATCCATGATGTAACAGAAAGGTTTTGGCATGACTGAAGCGACTGCCCTAAGAATAGCAAACGCTCTGGAAAGCATAGCTGGCGAGCTGCGCAAGATTCGAAACGAGATCGAGTAACTTTAAGATGTTCACTTACTTGCTGCTAACCTGTTCAAACCGCAAAGAGGCAGAAAAAATCGCCCACGTCTTGCTGGAGCATAAACTGATTGCCTGCACAAAATATATACCAGTTGATTGCAGCTATTGGTGGCATGGTAAAATTGTGGACGATCAAGAGATTTTGCTTGTCATGGAGAGCGTAGCAAGCAAATTTGAGCAGGTTCAAACAGAGGTTAAAAAGCTCCATAGCTACGACACATTTGTACTGCAAGCTCTGCCGATTGCGCAGGTTTCAAAAGGAGCAGCCCAGTGGCTAACTGATACGCTGTCTGACAAAGTTTGATGGTTAGCACTCTAGACATCGGACTGCTAAACGAGTATAGTAGTAACAGATGACAAAACGTGATTACTATGAAGTCCTTGGCGTATCCAAATCCGCCAGCGCCGATGAAATCAAAAAAGCCTTCCGCCGCAAGGCGGTAGAACTGCATCCGGACAAGCAAGGCGGCGATGAAGCCAAGTTTAAAGAGGTCAATGAAGCCTACGAGGTCCTAAAAGACAGCTCCAAAAAACAGCGCTACGACCAATTTGGCCACGCTGGCATGGGGGGCGCCGGTGGCGGTGGCAATCCGTTTGAAGGCTTTGGCGGCGCCGGCGGTCAAAACGTACATTTTGACTTTGGCGACATGGGGTTGGGCGATATCTTTAGCCAGTTCTTTGGTGGCGGCACACCGGGCGGCGGTCAGGCAAGAGGCCAACGACAGACTCGCGGCAATGATGTAGAAGCCCGCACAGACATCACCTTTGAGCAAGCCGTTTTTGGCACAGAAATAGAGCTCAAGCTGAACCTAGAAGATGTTTGCAGACACTGCAAAGGCACCACTGCAGAACCCGGCTACGAGCTCAAAACCTGCCCCACCTGTAAAGGGAGCGGTCAGGTGGTAGAGCAGATGCGCACCGTGTTTGGTAACATTCAGCAGGCAGCTATTTGTCCCACCTGCCACGGCAGCGGCAAAGTGCCAGAAAAAGTTTGCTCTGTCTGCGGTGGTCGCGGTACGCAGCGCGCTACGCAAACCATTAAACTTAAGATCCCTGCCGGGGTAGACGATGGCGCCACTATCCGCCTGCGCGAACACGGCGAAGCAATTGCCGGTGGTCCCAAGGGCGACCTGTACGTGCACATCCGCGTGCGCGCCCACAAGCAGTTCACGCGTGAAGGTGACCTTATCCTAAGCCAAGAGCACATAGACATGGTCACGGCGGCGCTTGGCGGGGAAATCAAGGTAAACACCGTAGATGGTCCGGTAACTATGAAAGTTCCGGCCGGCACACAATCTGGCTCGGACTTTAAGTTAAGTGGCCATGGTGCCCCGCATATTAGGTCCGGGCAGCGCGGGGCGCAAATCGTTACGATTGTGGTGGACACCCCTGTTAAGCTTAGCCGCGAACAGCAAAAACTACTAGAGCAGTTCCGTGCCGCTAGTCCCGCCAAAAAAGGCTTTTGGTCCTAGATTTCAAGCGCGCTATAATCATTAGCAGTATGATACGCAGGCCTCTAAATCAGCGCGGCTTTATCCCTATGATTATTATGCTGCTGCTGATTATTACAGCGGTAATTGCGTTGGTGTATTTTAGGGTGGCGCACCGCTAGCACACCATTTAAAGACTGGTCTTTTCTGCCAAACCTAGTTACAACACATAATCAAGTAAAAATCAATTGCCTGGCATGAGCTTGCAGGGTACTATCAAGGGATGAAGAAAATACTGATTCTCTGTCGGCGTGACGACAGGGTAGAATACGACAGAAAAGAGTCCATGTTGGCCGGCATGGCAGAAGTTCAGACTGAAGCAACCTACATAGGCGTAGACTATGAAGATTTGCTTTTTGAGAGCGATGGCGTCAATTTAAAAGTTATAGATACGGTTAGCGGTCTTGATATCGCTGATGTCGATGCGGCGTTTTTTATCGGTTGGTTTAAGACAAAGCCGTTAGAGGACTGCGCACGTGCTGCGGCTTTATATTTAAAGAGTAAGAACGTGCCTTTCTTGAATTCAGAGATAATTAAAGGCCGGTCTTTTACAAAACTGACCCAATGCGTATTGGCGGTCATCCATGGCGTAAAGGTTACGCCCTTTGTATTTTGCATGGACGCCAACAAAACCTTGGGGTGGTTGCAAGAAAATCCCATGGATTTCCCGTTAATCACAAAGGCTATCTCTGCTAGTCGCGGTAACGATAACCATTTGGTGCATAGCATGGATGAGCTGCAGGCCGTATTAACAGATACAACCCCCCGTGAAAAACCAGCATATTTTATTGTCCAAGATTTTGTGCCAAATGATGGTGATTTGCGCATTATAGTCATGAACGGCCGGGTGGTTAAGGTGATTCATCGTCAGGCTCAAGACGGTTCGCATCTTAATAACACCTCTAAAGGTGGTATGGCAACAGATACTCCCGTAGACCAACTGCCGGCTAAGGTTATTGATGATTCAATAGCGATGTCCAGGGCGCTCAACCGCGAGATTACCGGCGTGGACATGATTCAGCACCAAGAAACCGGCGAATATTTTTTGCTTGAAGTAAACAACATGCCTCAGCTTGCAACGGGCAGCTTGGTTAAAGAGAAGATGTCGCTTCTGCATCAAGAGCTGCTAGAGTTGGCTGGCAATTGACAGAACAGATAAGAAGTGGTATTTTTAACGGGCTACGCTTTTGCGGCGTAGACTATATTTATTTACATAAGACTAGGCTACAATACCGATATGTCTACATTTGACGAAGCCCAAGAACGCGATACTATCCTTTTTGTCGGCTCCTTTTTAAAGGAGCAGCAGCGTTCGTTAGTTAAAATAGGGAAGCTGCTAGATAAAGAGCTTAAAGCGCTGGTCTTGCTGGACGAGTCTGATATGTCGGCTCGGGTAGGCCTGCCAGCCAACCACAAGGCAACGGTCATTGATTGCGATTTTAGTAGTGATACTGGACTCCAGAAAGCGCTCGCCCCTTATAAACATCAGCTGCTCGCGGTGACCTGTCGTGCAGAGCGCAATATCCCGCTGCTTAAAAAAGCTATTCCTCACGTGCCATATCTAAACACACCTACAGAACGCTCACTAGATTGGACTACAGATAAGATTAAGATGCGCCAAATGCTGCGGGGGTATGACAAGTCGATTTCTCCCAAGTTTGTTGTGGCGCACGACGCTAGCAAAGAAACCATTAATCAAATTGAGCGTAAGGTTGGTTTTCCGCTTATTATTAAGCCCTCCGGCCTGGCCGCCAGTTTACTAGTAACCTTGTGCTACCACCGGGAGGAGCTAGAAGTCGGTCTAAAAAAGGTCACTAAAAAGATTGACCAAATTTATGCTAAGAAAAAGGGTAGAGGCGAGCCACAGATTCTGGTGGAGGAGTTTATGGAAGGCTCCATGTACTCTATTGACACCTACGTCAACCAGCGTGGCGTCACATATCACACGCCTTTAGTGCATGTTAAAACTGGGCGCGCCGTTGGCTACGAGGATTTCTTTGGCTATCAGCGCATTACACCGGTGAATCTAAAGCCTCACAAAATTGAAGCCGCCCGCAGAGTTGCAGAAAAAGCGGTAGAAGCGCTCAATTTGCGGAGCACTAACTGTCATATTGAGCTCATGAAAACAGAAGATGGCTGGAAAGTCATTGAGCTTGGGCCGCGTATTGGCGGCTTTAGGCACGAAATGTACGAGCTGTCTTACGGCATTGATCACTCCATGAACGACATTTTAATCAGACTGCCTAAGAAGCCGGTTCTACCAAAGAAAACCAAGGGCTACACCGTGGTTATGCAGTTTTACGCACGTCAAAAAGGACGATTAGTTAGTCTTGAGGGCATTAATAAAATTCGCAAAGTGGAGTCGTTTTCTAGGATTCAACTTAAGAAAAAAATTGGCGACATGTGCGATTTTGCACGTAACGGCGACGACCCCGTGTTTGACCTGGTCTTATTTAACAAAGATCGCTCCCGTATTTTAGCGGATATCCGCCGCGTGGAAACAGCGGTCGTGATAAAAGTTAGTCAGCCGCGCACCAAGAAAATTGTCTCTCGCTAAAGCGCCTAACCGGCTTATGCTATGCTAAGAATATGGATTCCCATACTCTTGCTCTTGGCGCCCTAGTTTTTGTGCCATTTCTATTTCTGATGCTGCTGCGCATAAACGCCACACTGGTATTTTTGAGCTTGTGCTTGGGGTCTGTCTTAATGCAGTTTGTAGCCCCAGAAGCTGGCCAGTTTTTGAGCATTTTTAGCGCTCATGGCGCCGATGTGAGCCGCCTAACTACCAATAACATTAAGCTAGGCCTACTGCTGCTACCAGTTGTACTAACCGCTGTGTTTATGATTAGAACAGTGCGCGGCGGCAAGCTGGCGCTAAATGTTATCCCGGCCGCAGGCGTAGGGCTTTTGGGGGCACTCTTAGCAGTGCCACTGCTGCCGCCCGGCTTGGCGCACACTATCATGTCCAACCCGCTATGGTCCCAGCTGACCAAAATGCAGGTCATGATTGTGGGGGTAACCACGTTGCTTTGTCTGCTGGTTCTGTGGCTACAGCGGCCGCAAGCGGGCTCACAGAAACATGGTAAGCGCGGCAAGCATAGCGATTGACTTTTTGTGTGGTTTAACAGATAATAAACGCTGTCCTTAAAACGACGGAAGGCCCATATGTGCTTTGCACATATGCGACCCACATCTTCGGAAAATAATTTTATCTAAACACAAAATGTATTTTCCTGCGGTGCGGGCCCATAGCTCAGCCGGTTAGAGCACCTGCCTTTTAAGCAGGGTGTCCTGGGTTCGAGTCCCAGTGGGCCCTCCAAAAGAAAACACCTACCAAGCGGTAGGTGTTTTCTTTTGGAGCATTCCTGCGGACCCGAACCCAGAAAATGCGAAGCATTTTGGGTTCGGCAGAGCGCGGCCACGCGCAGGAGCTTGCCCCGAGCATGGCCAAGCGGCGGAGCAGCAACTTCGTTGCTGCGATCCCAGTGGGCCTAATCTGCTATGATTAAGGCATGCAGGACCAAAACTACTACAGAATCAGTATCAAGGGCGTTGTGATTAAGGATGGCAAGTATCTGCTGCCCAGGGAAGACAACGGCAAGTGGGAGTTAATGGGCGGCGGTATCGACCACGGCGAAGATCCGCATGATTGCCTGCGGCGTGAAATCAAGGAAGAAACGGGTCTAGAAGTAACGTGGATATCAGAGGCGCCGCTCTACTTTTTGACTTGTCCCAGGTTAAACAAACCAGGCTACATTGCAAATGTTGTCTACCAGATGGAATTAGCTAATTATGACTTTACTCCATCTGATGAGTGTCAAGAGCTGGGCTGGTTTACGCCTGAAGACATGAAAAAACTGCCGCTTTTTCCAAACGTGGAAAAGTTTGCAGAGCTGCTAGGCCGGTAAGACCCAAGTACCGCTAATTTGGTATACTAAAACAGATGCAAAAAGCAAAAGGACTTTGGAGTAACAAACGGTTCCGGCTGCTAGCGGGCGGGGTTGTGCTAGTGCTAGTAGTTGTTTTGTTGGCGCCAACGTTCTACACGTTTATTTCTACGCGCGGCAATCGGTACAACTTGGATCATGTCGCCGTGCAAGATGTGCCAAAGCGTCGGGTGGCCATTGTTTTTGGAGCCGGTATTTATGAAAACAGAGCGCCCACGCCGTATTTACGCTGGCGGATAGAGACGGCTGTAAAACTGTACAAAGCAGGTCGGGTTCAGAAAATTTTAATGAGCGGCGACAACGGTACGGTGGAGCACAACGAGCCGTTTGTTATGAGTAATTACGCCAAAAAGCTCGGCGTACCGGACAAAGATTTGGCAGAGGATTACGCGGGCTTTAATACCTATGATACTTGCTATAGAGCTTGGGCCGTTTTTGAAGTGCGCGATGCAATTTTGGTCACGCAAGGCTATCATTTGCCACGCGCCGTGGTGACATGTCAGCGCCAGGGGCTTAATGTTATTGGCGTAGCCGCGCAGTCAGACCAGCGTGATTGGGCGGCCACATACTTGCTACGAGAGGTGTTTTCTACAGATAAAATGGTCATTCAAAACATCGTAAACCCCGGTCCTAAGTACCTGGGGCCAAAAGAGCCAGTTAAATAGCTTACGAGGATTTTGTGAGGCAGTTTACATATTTAGGGGACCGCGTGGCGATACAGTAAAACCATTAACTAATGGAGATATCAAAATGCCAGAACAAGTTAGACAAACTCGCCAGGTAACTGACGCTAATGGGAACGTTGCCACAGAGCGCATCAGCACCGTAAACGAAACTGTTAGAGACGATGTGCCCGCCACCGTTGACCGCCCGTCTAATATTGTAGCTCGAACCGTTTGGTTGATTGCCGGGATTATTATTGGCCTGCTGGCGCTGCGCTTTGTGCTGCTACTTCTGGGAGCTAGCACCGCCAGCCCGTTTGTAAACTTTATTTACAATATTAGCTATCCGTTTGCATGGCCGTTCTTTGGTATGTTTGGCTACAAAGTAGAGTACGGCGTTTCTAAGGTAGAAATTTCTACGCTGGTGGCAATGGCGGTGTACGCGCTGATTGCCGGTGTTATTGCTCGCTTAGCTACGATTAGACAGCCAGAGGCCTAAAATACAACACATTGAGTGGCCTCTAGAGATAATTAAAACTTAATTAACTTTTTGCCGCTTGTGGTTTTGATGAGTCCATAGCTGCGCTAGACTGCGGCTATGGACTTCTTTTTCTATCGATTTAGGCGCACCACGCTCCTGCTTATGTTCTGCCTATCTTTTTTAGTGGCAGTGGGTCTAGCGCGACTTGGCTGGGGACTGCGGGCACCGCCATTTTTGACAGGTCTTATTGGTATTGCTGCCACTCTTGCTGCTTGGCGGGCGCCAGTGGCCCGGCTTGTAGCTGCGGTATTGTTTGGCGCGCTACTTGGTAGCTGGCGGGGCGATGTATATGTCCAAAAGCTGATGGCGTATGAACCCCTGTACGGCAATAAAGTAAGCCTGGAAATCACCGCTAACGAAGATGCAGTCTATGGTAAAAAATCACAGATTACCTTTGTTGCGGTGGACATTTTTGACCCACAGTCTGGCCAAAAATTGCCCGGTAAACTGAGCGTCAGTGGCTTTGGGCTGAACAGTATTTTTCAGGGCGACCGGTTGCAGCTAGACGGCAAGTTAGCCCGTGGGCTTGGCGGTTACCAAGGCTTTGTAAGCTATGGCCAATTTACACTGCTGCATCACAAGCCATCTTGGATTGCGGATGTTAGACGACGCTTTGCAGCCGGCATGCAAACAGCGCTACCGGAGCCACTGGCATCGTTTGCTATGGGCCTCCTGATTGGCCAACGCGCCACGCTGCCACCAGAAATCAAGCAAGACCTGCTTATGGTAGGCCTGACGCACGTTATTGCGGTGTCTGGCTACAACTTAACTATCATGCTGCAGGCCAGCCGCAAATTGCTGGCGGACAAATCTAAGCGGCTGTCATTTGCGCTGTCTTTTAGCCTTATGACCCTATTTGTCCTGCTGGCCGGTCTGTCTGCCAGTATTTTTAGGGCGGCCATTGTCAGTGGCCTCAGTATGGTTACGCAGTTTTATGGCCGCAGTATGCGGCCTGAACTACTGATTAGCATGGCGGCAACCATAACAGTTTGGATTAACCCGCTATACATTTGGGGTGACCCCAGTTGGTATCTAAGTTTCTTAGCATTTTATGGTGTGATGGTAGTCGGGCCGCTGCTGCAGGCAAGGTTACCCACGCGCTTAGAAAATTCCGTAATCGTTGGCGTTTTCCTAGAAAGCCTAAGTGCAGAAATCATGACCTTGCCATTTGTACTGGCTATGTTTGGACAGATGTCACTGGTAAATCTGCCAGCCAACGTGCTGGTGGTAGCGTTGGTGCCGCTGGCCATGCTCCTGAGCACGATTGCGGGCTTGCTGGGTATGTTTGCGCCCATGATGGCCGGCTGGCTCAGTTGGCCGGCAGCTTGGTTGCTGACATATATGTTAGACACGGCTCATTTGTTATCGGGCATACCAGGAATTTTTAGACAAAACGTGTGGTTATCTGCGGCGCAGATGTGGGGCGTGTATGGTTTAATCGGCTGCATGACCTGGCTTTTGAGCCGTAAAAGTGCTAAAATAACCCCATATGAGCGGACACAGCAAATGGTCAACCATTAAGCGCGAAAAAGGCGCCAAAGACGCAGCACGCGGCGCAATTTTTACCAAACTTGGCAACCTAATTGCCATTGCGGCGCGCAGCGGCACAGACCCAGACACCAACTTTGCGCTGCGGCTGGCCATAGACAAAGCTAAAGCGGCCAACATGCCCACCGCCAATATTCAGCGGGCTATTGATCGGGTTAAAGACAAATCGGCCGCCCAATTAACAGAACTTTTGTACGAAGGCTATGGCCCCGGCGGCACTGCTATTTTGGTAGAAGTTGCCACAGATAACACTAACCGCACCTACCCAGAAGTCCGGCTGGCGTTTAGCAAGCATGGCGGCAACATAGCAGACAAGGGCAGCGTGGCCTTCCAGTTTGACCACAAAGGCATGATCCGCGTTAAGGGCGGCGGGGACGACATAATGCTGGCCGCCCTAGACGCCGGTGCAGAAGACGTGCAGGAAGAAGGTGCAGAATCTGTTATTTACACCGCTAACACAGACTTAGCCCGCGTCCGTGATGCGCTCCGTGCAGCAGGTCTAGAAATTTTGGAAGCAGAACTAACCTACGTTCCCAACATGACTGTTCCGGTAACAGACAAAGACACGGCCGGCAAAATCATGCGCCTCATGGACGCTTTAGACGACATTGACGAAGTCCAAAACACACACGTCAATTTTGATATTCCGGAAGAGTTTTTGAATGACTGAATTTGTAAGTGTTAGTGATTTGGGCGGAAATACCGAGCAAGTGAATATCAATGATTTGCAGTGGCGCCCATCGGCTTACGGCATAGTTATTAAGGACAAGAAAATTCTTCTATCGCCACAGTTCAAGGGCTATGACCTACCAGGCGGAGGAGTTGAATTGGGCGAAGACCCTTCCGATGCGGTGATTCGCGAAGTAAAAGAAGAAACCGGTTTAGATGTGGCAGATCCACGTATCATTGAAGTAAAATCAAATTTCTTCAAGCTGCCAGGTAGCGGCAAAAATGTCCATTCACTGTTAATGTACTTTGCATGCGATTTTGTTGGCGGGACTATCTCTACCGATGGCTTTGATGATTATGAAAAAGAGTACGCTCGTGCCGCTGAGTGGGTTGAACTAGCTAGATTATGGGATTTGCCCAGAAGAAATGTCGCGTCGAGCATTGACTGGCGGCCAATTGTGGATGCTGCTGTCCGGCTAGGGCAGTGATGAGATTATTTCTATCCTCCTATCATTTTGGAAAATACGGTAAAGAGTATGCTGATTTAGTTGGTGGCCAGCGCCGAGTGGCAGTTATTTTTAACGCCAGCGACGCGTATAAGGCCAATGAATTATATGCGCAAAAATGCCAAGTAGTTTTAGACAGTTGCAGCCAGTTAGGGCTTGAGCCTGAAACTTTTGATTTAAGGAATTACTTTGAAGATCAATCAGAGCTAGAAGCAGACTTAAAAAAATTTGATGGTATTTGGGTTGTGGGTGGAAATTCGTTTGTCTTAAGACGCGCTATGCGATACAGCGGTTTTGATCAAGCCCTACCCAAGCTTTTAGCAGAAAATGCGTTAGCTTATGGTGGGTTTAGCGCTGGTGCGTGCGTGTTGGCGCCATCACTGCGTGGCATAGAACTGTGTGATGACCCAAATGATGTCCCCGGCGGCTATGCTGAAGAGATTGTTTGGGAGGGCCTGGATATTGTGCCCTATGCTATTGCGCCGCACTATCGGTCTGAGCATCCAGAGACTGAGCTCATTGAGAGAGTAGTGGACTATTTCAAGACCAATTATATTAACTATAAAACATTGCAGGATGGCCAAGTAATTTTGATTGCTGGTGATGACGCCGAGCTCTTAAAGGAGGAGCCCAATTAGCATTGCCCAAGCAGGTGCTTGGCCAGTATTTTGCCCAAGTCGGCTAACTCCCCTGAGTGTATTTCTAGCATGCTATCAAGCAGTGATGGATTATCTAGATTGCAGCCACCAAGATACGCTGCGTCATTTATTATGCAGTATTTGAGGTGAGACCGACCCATAAAAGGAAAGCTTAAGGGCAGGATGGGTTGGTTACAAATAGTCACCTGCCCCCAGCCTCTTTTAACAATGTTAGCCATTGTAAATTTTTGTGACGTTTGACTCGCGCTTTTGGGGGTAGTATTGGGCCGTTCAAAAACTTATAGGCATCTACTATAAACGTTACGCTCACGGAACGCTGCGAAGCTTCTGTCAGCGCAGATAAAAGCTGGTCATACACCGGGAATTGGACATCAAAATCCATGGTGGCGAGTAGAATTGTGTCGCCGGGCTTGGTTGCTTGAATGTTTGCAATTAAGCTGTTTAAATAATCGATTTTGGTGTAGATTCTGGTCTTCATACCCCATTCAGTCTATACTACTGGCATGAGAATCCTGGGCATAGACCCCGGCACCGGCATCCTAGGTTTTGGTGTTATTGACGTTACAAAAGGTAAGCCAACACTGGTGGACGGCGGCGTCATTAAGACGCCGGTGCATGAGCAGGATGCCATTAGGCTGCAGACCATTTTTGAAGAGCTCACAGAGATAATCAATCTGCATAAACCGGATGCCATGAGCGTAGAAAAGCTATTTTTTGCGCGCAACGTAACAACTGCTATGACCGTGGCGCAAGCCCGCGGTGTGGTGCTGTTGTGTGGCCAGCAGGCCGGTCTGGCTATTGCGGAATACACGCCCATGCAAATCAAACAAGCGGTGACTGGCTACGGCAAAGCAGACAAAAAACAGATGCAGGAAATGGTGCGAGTGCTGCTAAATCTAAAACAAATTCCAAAGCCGGATGATGCCGCCGATGCCCTGGCGGCAGCGCTGACGCATGCGACTGCCGTACGCTAGCAAGCAATGATATACTTGACAAATTCTGTCAAGTCGTAGTATACTAAAGCTATTACCACGACTGGCTAGCCCTAAGGTTTCGACCGACCGGCAAGGCCAGTCTTTTTGTTTCGCTCAAGTTGCTGACGCATGCTGCCAACGATTAGTGTTCTAGAAGCAAATTTATTCAGCAGACTAGAGTACTTAGGGTTTGGAGTTAAAATCTTCAGTAGTTTATTCTGTGCATCTAAATACTCAGCCAGGCACAAAAAGTCACCATCACCACTAACAATTATAGCTTTATCGTACTGATTGTACGTAAGTGCGCTGGCGTACAGCACTAGTTCTGCGTCCACATTGCCTTTAACATTGCTGACTCCATTTTCACGGAAGGGTAGAGTTGGCTTAAGGACCACGGTGTAGCCCATGTCTTGTAGGAGCGTGTAAAAAGATTCCTTACCTGGCAGGTTACCGATAAAAAAGTATGCTTTAGAAACCCCGTATTTATTTTTTAAGTAGAGTCTGAATTTGCGATAATCAAGCTCCCAGCCTTCGTATTCAACTTTCTCTGTTTTAGGATTAACAATATCCCCACCAACGCCTTTATAGAGGTTCTGGCTATCTATGAAAGCGTAAGTTGTCGTGTTATCCCTCATGTACTTATTATACCACAAAACTTGCATAAGCATGATAATCATTATTTAAGCATAAGCACTATAATTTCAGGTAATCAGCGTATAATAGCCAGTATGAAGAGACTTAAGACTCTTATGTTACTTGTGTTGGTAAGTTTTGGTGCGGCTTTGGCGCTGAGCGCTGGCATTACCAGCAGCGATGCATTCCAAGTAGGCAAAGGTTTTGGCTTTGGGCCGCCCCCAGTGCAGCAAAAAATGGCCGATGCTGGCGAATATAAGATTACGCGCCGCGGTTTCCCGGCTACGTATAAAGAAGTGCAATCCTTTAAGTCTAGCGGGGAGCAGGCTTATGAAACCAGTTACGACAGTCGGCCGTTTAGCTTGGCCCTAATGGTGACAAACATCGTTTTTTGGGTGAGCCTATTGGTGTCAGTTTTGGCGCCGATTACCATTTTTTGGCGACCCGTAACAAAACCCAAGGAAACGGTTAAGCCAGAACTTAAGCCGGAGCAGGTATGATTGCGACGCTCAGCGGCGTGGTATCGGAAAAATTGGGTGACGTTTTGGTGCTGGACGTTGGCGGCGTGGGTTACGGCCTGATTGTAACGCTAGCCGATTTCGATTCGTTGCACGCTGGTCAGCCCGCTAAACTATACGTGCACGAACACATCCGCGAAGATGCACACGACCTCTACGGCTTTGCGCAGCAGGACACACTAGGTTTATTCAGGCAGCTTTTAAGTGTCAAAAATGTGGGGCCTAAAGTGGCGTTAGCGGTGCTGGGCATAGGCACGGCCGCGGACGTCCGGGCGGCCATTGCCGGCGGCGATGTTAAGCGCCTACAAACCGCCAAAGGCGTTGGCAAACGGGCGGCAGAACAGATGGTGGTGGAACTGCGCGACAAGGTCGGCCTCATGCCCGGTGCAGCCGCAGAAGATGTGGTTGGCCGTGGGGCCGCTAACTTGACAGATGAGGCCACGCAGGCGCTCCTGTCGCTGGGCTACTCGGAAGCAGATGCTGCGTTGGCACTGCAAAACATCGATCCATCACTGCCAACTGAAGAACGGATTAAACAGGCGCTCAAAGGGGGCAAATGACTATCCCAACCATAAAACTAAACGACGGCAATCGCATACCGCAAATCGGCCTAGGTCTGTGGCAAAACAAAGACAAGTCGGAATTTGATGCAGCTTTCACGGCAGCAATCAAAGCCGGCTACACGCACTTTGACAGTGCGCAGGCCTACGATAACGAGCAGTTCCTGGGCGCGGCCATGCAAAATCAGAAGCGCGAGGACCTGTTTGTAACTACCAAAATTGCGGTGCAACATTTTGGCTACAATAATGCTCAGAAGACGTTCCAAGAATCTCTGAAGAAACTACAAACAGACTATGTGGATTTGTTGCTGCTCCATTTTCCAGTGCCAATTTTGCGTAAGAAATCATGGCTGGCGCTAGAGGAAATCAAAAAAACGGGCGGGGCAAAGTCCATTGGCGTGAGTAATTACACGGTTAAACATCTAGAAGAAATGAAACAGTACGCCAGCGTCATGCCGGGGGTTAATCAGGTGGAGCTGCACGTCTTTTTGCAGCAGCCGGAGCTCCTAGAATACTGCGCCGCAAACAATATTGTGGTGGAGGCGTATAGTCCGCTGGCGCACGCCAAGGATATGGATAATCAAGTTGTGGCCGATATTGCGGCCAAACACCAAAAATCCTACGCGCAAATCATGCTGCGCTGGTGCCTGCAGAAGGGTTTGGTGGTGCTGCCAAAGTCCGTGACACCGTCGCGCATACAAGAAAATATGAACATTTTTGATTTTGAGCTGGATGCGAAAGATATGCAGCAGCTGGCGGCGCAAGACCGGGACCTGCGGACCTGCTGGAGTCCGGTGCACGTGCCATAGGCTATAATAAGAGCATGATAGACCGCATAGTCGACGCCAGTGCGCCAGAGCCAGAGGCACCAGAAGAGCTGCAGTTAGAAAACAGCCTGCGGCCGCAGGACTTTGCTAATTACATCGGTCAGGAGCGACTCAAAAAGAACATCCAATTGGCTATTAAGGCCGCCAAAAAGCGGCAAGAAGCGCTAGATCATGTGCTGCTGTATGGCCCGCCGGGCCTAGGCAAAACGACTATGGCCAGCGTGATTGCCAATGAAATGGGGGCGCAGATTAAAATCACCAGCGGACCGGCCATTGAGCGGGCCGGGGACCTGGCTAGTCTGCTGACCAACTTGCAGGACGGTGATATCTTGTTTATTGATGAAATACATCGGCTCAACCGGTCTGTAGAAGAGGTACTGTATAGTGCCATGGAAGATTTTAAACTGGATATTATGCTGGGCAAGGGGCCAAGTGCGCGCAGTCTGCGGCTGGATTTGCCGCAGTTTACCATTATTGGTGCCACCACACGGGCCGGCGCTCTGGCCGGACCATTACGGGACCGCTTTGGTCATGTGCACCGCTTAGAGTTTTATACGCCAGCAGAGGTAGAGCAGATTATTCAGCGGGCTGCCAGTATATTAAAAGCAGAAATTAAGCCTAAGGCGTCAGCGCAGCTGGCAGAGCGGGCGCGCTTAACACCGCGGATTGCTAATCGGCTGCTCAAGCGGGTGCGGGATTACGCCGATGTCAACGGCGACGGGATCATAGACACAGAAATTAGCCAACAGGCGCTGCAGCTGCTAGAAATTGATGAGCTGGGGCTGGACCCGGCGGATCGACATCTGCTAAACGCGATTATTGATAGTTATGGCGGCGGGCCGGTGGGCGTAGAAACGTTGGCTGCACTGACGGCGGAGGAGCGGCAGACTATAGAGGATTTTATTGAACCGTATCTAATGCAAATAGGCTTACTAGAGCGCACACCTAGGGGCCGTAAGGTGACGCCTAAGGCGTATCAGCATTTGGGTAAGAAAATAGACGTTGACCAGCAGGGTAAGCTGGTATAATCAGGGCATGCAGTTTAGTTCTAAACACACGCCTGACCCTACGCTCCACCCAGATCATCCGCAAAATCAACTGGAAGGACCGGTAGAAAACCCTCTGGCCACCATGCGCCAGGACGAGACGATTATCTGTGAAATCCAGCGTCATCCTATTGGGCTGATTGCAATTTACGCGTCGTTTGGCGCTCTCATGCTCTTGGTGCTTGTGGGCATCCTTATGGCTCCTAATGTTTTGACTACGTTTGATAAGGGGTCAGTTAATCGGATTGGCCTGGCGCTTGTTATTGTTGCAGCCACCTTTAGTTCACTGTTTGCCTGGATTGCCACCATTGTCTACAACGGCAACCGCTGGATTATTACCGATGACAGTCTAACCCAAGTCAACCAACTGAGTCTGTTTGATAAGCAATCCAGCCAGCTAAGCCTAGGCAACCTAGAGGACGTAACATCAGAAAAAAATGGTATTCTGCCCCATATCTTTAACTATGGCATGCTCAAAGTAGAGACAGCCGGAGAGCGGAGTAAGTTTGTGTTCCCGTATTGTCCGGATCCAGATAGTTACGCCCAAAAAATCCTGGCTGCCAGAGAGAATTTTGAGCAAGGCCGCGTGCATGGCCACGAGCAGCGTTTATACCGCGCTCAGGGTAGCTATGCGCCACTTCGTCAAAGTAGCGACCAGCCGCTGCCCGGCCAAGGGCAACAGTTCTATGACCCGCAGGCGCCGCCGCAGCAGGGTCCAGGCGGCCAGCCGCCATATCCGCCCCAGCCCGGTCAATCAGCCTGAGTGTGATTTACTGGAACGGGTTTGTTCTGGATTCGCTAAAGAGTGCTTGTACGCCCACACTGTTATCTTTAAGCTGCATAAGCTGCTTGACCAAATTTTCATCAATATGCGGCGTGCTGGCCGCTGTCGTATCTTGATTAGCCTGGACGTTGGTTGCTTGATCTATCTTAAAAATCAGAAAGGCGTACAGGCCAGCTAAAAGTAGGACAAAAAACAGAACGCTATAGCGGCCAAGTTGTCCCAAGACTTGTAGTAGTTGTTTAGAGATTGATGATAGACTTATGTTTTTCATTGTCCTGGCTTTATATAGTTATTAAGTACTAGAGTAAAGGTAAGTTGGCCTGGGTTGGCGCGCTGCGGTTGAATAGATAGGCTGCTGACTTCTGCCGTACGCCGGTTGTTTTCTAGTCCGCTTAAGAAGGCCACAAATTGCTCAAACGATACCAAGCTGTCTGTGTTATTACTAATGGTTATCTGCTGGTTGTAGACCCCAGGAATGCTTGGTACGGCAACCAGCTGCGATAAGCCCGCGCTCTTAGAGGCAGCTGCTGCTTTGGTCGTGCCAAGCGTAGACATGGGGAAGGTTATAGAGTTAAGCGTTATGTTGTTGGCCGTGGCAATGGCAGAAATTTGCCGCACCGTCTCTGCCTGATCCTTGTCTTGGGGCACGATTGCCTTGGTAATTTTATGGAGTTCGCTATATTTTTTTATCTGCGACTTAGCCTGAGCAAGACCGTTTTGCTGGGCGGTTAGCATTGCTAGTTCCTGGCGACTTTTTACTAAATCAGCGGATTTATTTTTTAGTAACCCGCTGAGCATATAGACACCGCCAAAGAGGCCGATTACCATAATGAGAAGTAGGGCGATTAAGCTCCAAAAAAGTCGTTTTGGCGTCATGACTTGGCCTTCTTTTGGTTAATGAATAGGAAGGGGTTGTCTTGAGCAAACTGAGCACGAATTGTGACGCTACAGGGGTAATTGGGGTCGGGCGCATTTTTTGCGTTGCAGGTAATACTCTGAATATCGGCTTTGGTAAAAATCTTGTTGGAGGGGTCCGCTAGGTTGACTTGCACCTGGGTGGCGGTAGTAGTGTTGGCTACCTCTGCAGAAACGTCTAGACCGCTGCCGCCGGCCAGCTGGGTAATGTTAAGCCCGGTAAGCTTTGCGCCGCTTGGTAGCGCTACGGCCATTTGCTTCAGTAATTTAGAGAACAGAATTTCTTGGCTAAGGACTTTTTGGGTTAATTTTAGGCTATCACTAATACTGGCGACCTGCTGAGCGGTCTCTGCTTGCCGAGCGTTCTTTAGGGTAATTTGCGTGTCTTTAACATGCTGATTGGTCGTAGATATAGCATGCTGCACAGATAACAGACCATAGGTTGCAATAAGGCCAGCGCCAATCAGACCAAGCAGCATAGCAAAGCTCCAATGCAGCAAACGCCTATTGTACGATGCGTAGCGGTAGGCCTTTTTTGTTTCCGGTGGCAGTAGGTTAATCATTTTTAAATACCTCTGTTTCCGGGGCAAGGGCCAGGCCAATGGCGGTAGCGTACATAGTTCTATCTGCAGCGGAGGGTGGCTGGAGGCGTTGATAGTCTACGTAGAGCCAGGGGTCGCAGGAGCGTACCGCCAAGCGTAGGCTACTAGTGAAGTATTCTGATAAACCGGGCATGTTGGCGCCCCCGCCCAGAGTAATCACCTGAGTAATTGGACGGTCTGCACCGTAACGCTCGCTGTGGTAGCGAACCAGACGTTTAATTTCTTTAATGATTTTTTGCAGCACCGGGTCTAGGGCATCCTGGATTTCTGACTGGCGTTTGCTGCGGCTTAGGCCGTACTTGGTCTTAATAATGCCGGCTTCTGCGCTGGTTACAGACAACCCCTCTTGGATTGCCTTGGTAAAGTCGGCGCCGCCGCCTTCTACGGTGCCGCTGGTAACCAGACCGCCATCGTAAATGCTAATATCGGAGCTGACTGAGCCAAAGTCTATGATTATTGTAGGGACATCGCTTTGGTCGTCATGGCTAAAGAGACGGGCCACAGAGCTGGAACTTGTCTCTATTAATACGGGCTCTAGGCCAATAATGGCGCAAAGCTCCAGGTATGAATCGACGATGTTGCGCGGTACGGCTACAGCCAGAACCTCTAGCCCGTTCTTATCTTTAGAGAGTAGCGTGTAATCTAGATATAAGTCGTCAAGCGGCACGGGGATGTATTGCTCTGCCTCTAGTCTGACTGCTTCCTCCATATCATGATCATCCATGAGTGGCAGTTGGATGGAACGGGTAAAACTTCTGTAAGAGGGAATGGTAAGTGCCACGCGGCGACTGGTGACATCGCCAATGAGGCGTTTCTCAAAGAGCTGTTTGGCGGCTTGTGCAATGAGCTCTGGCTGAACTACTACGCCGTCTTCAATGGCGGCCGGGTCAAAATCGGTGGAGCCGTAGCTTATGACATGCGGCAATGGGTAGCGCGCCCCCTTGTGCTTATCGTTTTTTTTGATTTTGGTTGCCTGGTGAGACAATTGCACAATCTTGAGCGAGCTACGACCAATGTCCAGCCCAAACAGCGGCTTGGCTGTGAATAGATTCGGTATTTTGTTTGCGGTGCCCATTTACAAATTGCTTATGCTTAAAGTATACCACTAGTGGCCAGGATAGACGATTTGATAGCTACTAATGGTCCAGGTACTCACGCCACTGGCAATCTTAGTGCCAAAGGTAACTGTGCCAGACCCGCTGAGCTGCACGGTTTGGCCTACGGCGGAGCCAATGTTGCCACTGCCGGCAATGGTCACCTGGCCCCAGTAGGCCTGGAAGATTGCACCGGGCACATTAACAGCGCCGCCAACATAAATTGTTTCATAGGTAGAAGTATTGTAGAGATTGGTGCCGGTTATAGTGGTGCAGGCATTACCGCACGGCGCATTACTAGCCCAGCTAATAAACTTAATGCTAGTGCCGCTGCTGTTGGTAAGAATGCCGCCTGAGCCATTCATCTGAATCGTGCCATCTGCCAAGATAATAGGTGGGGTAGTGCCTAGAGAATTATCAACAGTTATTGTGGCGGCGCCGTTGATGGTTAGCGTGCCCGTTATGTATACATTACCCATAATCCTAACTTTGCAGCTGCTGCCAACGCTTACGTTACCGTTAAGACGCAAATTTGCAGGCCAAGTGATACTGCTGTTGCCCCCCTTGCAGGCGTAAGGATTACTGGTGCTGCCAGAAGTGGTGGTCACGGCCGCAATCTGGCCAGCGCGGTCGTAGCTAGGCGGCGAAACACTGGGAGCGGTGCAGCCAACAACTAATCCCTGGCCGCCATTACCAGGTTGAATATTGTTGTTGGGTCCAGTGCTCGTTTGACCAGTTGCGCAAACTGTACCATAAATATTTGTGCTTTGAGCCAGACTTATGGGCTGGACGCCGGCACAGAGAGAAGGGTAGGACGGCCCGGGGTTAGCGCCCGTTGGGCAGGCCAAATTTGCTGCATCGACTTCCAAGGGCTTGTTAACGGTGCCGATTTTAGCTGCTCCCGTTAAAGAAATTTTGCCGTTAACATACACAGAAGAGTTGGTGATATTTGCGCTACCAACCAGTTTGAGACCCCCTGGACCGGTGTACACAGAATAGCCTTCTGACGTAGTTCCTACAACAGTTACGCGAACCGTCTTGGAGCTTATGAGTCGATTGTGGTCGTTGTAACGATAGATATTGCCCGTGCCGGTGATAACTTTTGAGTTAGCGTTCCCCGGCGCTATAGTTGCCGTAAAGGTGCCGTAACCCTGAGTGGGATTGTTAAAAAAAACCTGGGGCAGTGGGTACCCGCCAAAGTTATCGTCTGTGTTTAATGCTGCAATGGTTTGTTCTACACCGGCCTCCGCTGTGTAGAGGGCGTTATTTTTGGCTTGATTTATGGTAGTCAGTGAATATTGGTTGGTGACTTGGCTCATCAGGGCAAGGCCCACAATTGTTAAGGCGGCAATAATAATAATTGCCGTGACAAGCACCATACCTTGTTCAGAAGTTTTTTTAATCATTTCTAAATACCATCCAAGTTGTGTAGCTGGCACTCTGTAGTTTGCCATATTTTTTCTCTGCCGCACTGAGCGTTAGGCGGACTGATCGGGCATTGGTGGGTGCCACCGCTGCATTATTTCCGTCAAGATACTCTACCTGCCAGTTAGTGACATTGTGGAGTAGTTCTCTGTCCTTGGGGCAGCTACTAGTTGCCAGGTTGGCTGGGCAGGTAGTAGGGTTTCCATTTCCGCCGATGGGCGCAGCGACACGTCGCCGGTACAGCGTGCCATTTTTAACAAAATAAATCAGATTATCTTTGTGGGTCACGTAATGCTGCGGGTCTGAGAACATAATGTTGCCGCCAGGTGTTTGCGCAGCCTTGGCAAGTACGAGTGTGTTGGCGTTGGAAGCCCAGCTGTACTGGTCACCACCGGATGGTGCGTTGGGGTCGGCGTTGCGGTTGTTGGTGTCGGCATTGGCGCTGACGCGGATATCAGTCGCGACCTCATCTAAGGATTGTTCAATCTCTCTTAAAATGTTCTGTTGACTAGAAGTAATAATTGAGGAACGGGTGTTCTGCATCATGTAGTCAGTAATAACAATGGTGATAAGCGTAGTTATAAAGATTGCCACCATAAGCTCCACAATGGTAAAGCCTTGTTGGTGTTTCATTGAGATATTCCAATCTGGCCAATAAGAGAGCTGAGTTTAACAGTGCGGGTTTTTCCGTAAGAAACGTAGGTGATTGTCACATCGGCTCGCCGTAAGTCGGCTGCGGGCGCACTAATTGCGGCCGTGCCCGTGGCATTTGGTAGTGAGCTGGGTAGGCTGCTTGTAAAATTGATTGTGCTGCCACTGACCAGGCTGGAGTAGTTATTATTGCGGAGTGATTCAATCTGCTTGGCGGCGGCACGAGTAGCTTGGTCGTAACGCAATGTTTGCACTTGGACATTGCGGGCACTAATAAAAAGACTACTAATACTGCCTATAGCAACGCCCATAATTATAATGGTGACCAGCACTTCAACAACGGTAAACCCACTTCTTGACGATTGTTTCATACGGCTTATGATTATTAGTATAACAAAACCCCCGGGAATTCCGAGGGTTCTGTGTTTTAAGCGCTAATTAGATTAGCTGCCCAAGCTGTTCTTAGAAGTAACACTCTTTGGTACTTCTAGGTAGGCGCTCAAGACGTACTGAGAACACTGCGTGTCACCGCTGGTGCAGGCGGTGGTGCCGTCAGAGTGAGTTGCTACGTAGCCGTATTGCTTGCCGGTTGCGGTAGCGGTACTGGTAGAGACGGTCTTGTTAGCGGTGTCAGAAGGGTCAGACAGCAGGTTGGCGTCTAGGCTCTTCATGTTGCCAGATAGCCAGGTAGGGTTGTTTAGGTCAGCTGCGGCTGGGTAGTAGTCGTTGCTGGCAAAAAATGCTTCTAGCTGGGTCTGAATACCCTGAAGGTCGCTGACGCGCTTGGCGTCGCGAGATTTAGCTTTTGCGCCACCATAGGTTGTAACAACCAATAAGGCCAAGATGGCAATGACCACAATAACAATCAAAAGTTCCACAATGGTGAAACCGCCTTGATCGCGTTTCTTATTAAGTAGGTTCATGAGGACCCACCCTCCTTTTTTAATGATTTTTTAATATCGATTGTCACCGGCATGAACCGAGACTATCTGCCTCTGATTATAACCATAAGCGCGAAGCAGTCAAGCCTAGTTTTTACTCGGTACTGCTGGCGGCCTTGGACATATTGGCGATTGGCCCCATGACCGAAGCAGCAATCAAGCCCACGGCGGCGCCCAACACGACAATCATCAGCGGCTCAATCAGCGCCGCCAAACCGTCAATCAGGACAGAGACCTCTTCTTCGTAGAAATCGGCAATTTTAACCAGCACGGTGTCAATTTGGCCGGTTTCTTCACCCACCAGAAGCATCTGGGCCACAATAGGCGGGAAGTACTTGCTTTGGCTAATGGGCTGGCTGAGCGGCTTGCCGGCCTTAACCTCTTGAGCTGCCGCTTTTAGTTCTGCTTCTATGACCTTGTTGCCGATGGCGCCGCCAGTAACACTCAGGGCGTCCAGCACGCTGACGCCGCTGCCCATTAGGCTGGCAAAGGTGCGGGCAAATCGGGCTACGGCAATCTTAAGCACCACTGTTTTAAAAATAGGCGCGTGCAGCAGGACGTAGTGGAATTTGTACTTGCCCGCTGGAGTGTCGATGTACCTTTTTAGGTAAAACAGGCCTATGCCCATAAGTATCATGCCCAGCACCAGGTTGGGCATTTTATTAATGCCAGGAATCATATTTATGAGCGGGATGTGCTGCACGATGCTGGGGATAATGCAGTAGTGACTACTCTTAAGTAGGATTTCTGTGTAAATAGGCAGCTTGGCGCCGGGGCCGCCCAGGCCGGTCAGGATTTCTGCCAGTTTAGGCACAATAAACAGCATGATGCCAAAGAAAGCCAGCACTGTCACGCACAATATAACAATTGGGTACATGCTGGCGCTTTTAATCTTTTTCTTTATGGAGGCGTCCAGCTCTACTTGCAGGGCTAGGCGTTTTAGGATGTCGTCCAAAATACCGCCGGCTTCTCCGGCCTTAACCATGTTAACGTAAACATCGCTAAAAATATTTGGATACTTAGCTAACGATTCCGCCAAGGTGTGACCGCCTTCCACGTCTTTGGTGACCTGCATCAGTGCGGTGCGCATGGCCGGGCTTTCACTATCTGCCGCCAGGGCAGAGAGGCTGCGCACAATTGGCACGCCGGCGCTAATCATGGTAGATAGTTGGCGCGTAAAGACCACTAAATCTTGCAACTTTATCTTTTTGCTGGGGCCAAATAGGCTTCTTTTTTCTCCCGGCTTTTTGTTGGTTTTAACAATGGTGAGTGGCCGCAGATTTTGTCGCTTTAGAGAAGTTATGAGCTCATCGCGGTCAGCCGCCTCTACGGTGCCAGAGACGATTTTTCCTTCTTTGTTGGTGGCTTTGTAGGCAAGTAGCATATTATTCCTGCGTGGTGGTGACCCTTAAGATTTCTTCAATGGTGGTTTGGCCGCGGACGGCTTTAATGAGGCCGTCCATTTGCATGGTAAGCATGCCTTCTTTTATAGCAGCATCGTTTAACTTCTCGCTGGTAGTGTCGCCCACCAGCAGGCTTTGGATGGCCGGGGAGTTGTTGAGCACCTCGTAAATGCCGATCCGCCCCTTGTAACCGGTGTGATTGCAGGCGTCGCAGCCGTTGTCGTGTGCTTTGTAAATAGACGTAATATTGCTGGCTGTGCTGCCCATGGTAGGAGTGCTTTGCTTGCCAATACCGTCTTCCAGCGCCGATTTTTCTAGCTCGTTGATGTGCTTGATACCGCCAAAGGTGCTGATATGGAAGGTGTTCTCCAGCTCCCTTAACAGGTTAGCATCTGGCTTGACGACCTCGCGGCAGTCTACGCACAGACGCCGCACCAGGCGCTGGCCAATCACGGCCCGCACGGTGCTGGCAATTAAGAATGGTTCTACGCCCATGTCTAAGAGACGGGGCAGACAGGTGGCGGCGTTATTGGTGTGCAGCGTAGTAAAAACTAAGTGGCCTGTTAGGGCGGCTTGCACGCCTAGGTCGGCCGTTTGTTTATCGCGCATTTCTCCCACCATGATGATGTTTGGGTCTTGCCTAAGCAGTGCTCTTAGACCAGATTCAAACGTCATGCCGGCCAGTGGGTTAGTTTGGGTTTGGTTGACGCCCTGGATTCTATACTCCACCGGATCTTCCACGGTAGAAATGTTAACGGCCGGAGTATTTAGCAAGCTTAGCACGCTAAAGAGGGTAGTGGACTTACCGGAGCCAGTTGGGCCGGTCACCAACACCATGCCGTGCGGTTGAATAATGGCGTGCTGCAGGGTCCGTAGGGCGGCGCCCCAGAAACCGAGTTCCTCAAAGGTAGCTGGCTTTGAGGATTCGTTTAAGATACGCATGACCACTTTTTCCCCGTCCACCACAGGCAGGGTAGACACGCGCAGTGCGTAAGTAATGCCGGCAACTTCTATCTTAAAGCGGCCGTCTTGTGGGGCGCGGTGTTCATCGATTTTTAGGTCTGAAAGAATTTTGATGCGGCTGACCAGCGCGCCCAATACTTTGCGTGGCAGTTTATTTGCCTCCCGTAGCACACCGTCAATGCGGTAGCGCACTACTACAAAACCTTCACGAGGTTCAATGTGAATATCGCTGGCGCCGGATTTTATACCGTATTCCACCAGCAGGTTTACCGTTTTGGCAATGGGCGAATCTTCTGCCAGGTCTTCTTCGTCCACGTTTTCATCAATGGATTCTGCCTCTGCGCCTTCTGCAATAACTTTTGTCAGCTCGCCAGACACGTTGCCGCGGTAAACCTCTAAAACGGCTTGCACCTGGGTGTCTGTGGCGGCGTAAATCCGGATGTTGTTGCCCAGTTGTTTTTGCAGAAAGTTGAGTGCCTGGACATCGTCTGGGTCAGACATCGCCACCAGCTTGGTCTGGTTGGCATCGATATCAAACACCACGGCGTTATACTGCCGCGCAATCCGCTCCGGCAGCTGCTGTAGCGTTTCTTTTTTGATTTCTTTGGGGTTTAACTCTGTAAACGGAACATCGATTTCTGCCGCGTACAGCTTAGTCAGGTCCTTTTCAGAGATAATGTTGTTAGCAATGGCCAGGTCCTGCATGGCCTTTTTTTCAGACGATTCCTGCCCGCGCAGGCTCTCTAGCTGCTCAGGCGTAACCTGCCCGCTCTTCTTGAGCAGGCTCTCTACTAGGCTGTCTGGAATTCGCATATCTGTTTGGTGCCCATCCTATATATGGGCTATTGTAGCAGTTTTTGTGTGTAAGCGTGAGCGGTTTAGTATTCAGTTCATTAACTTTTAATTAACTTAGAAGCACAAGCACTTTCTGGTGGCAGAAAAGCGCGTAAAATGATAGAGTATAGGGAGCAAATGAGCTCGTTTTGAGGGGTAACAACGAAAGGGTTTTACTATGGCAAAAAAATCAGACAGTAGCAAAGTGGATCAAGAAGCGGCTAATAAGGCTAGCGCTGGCAGCGGCTCAGACGGTAAGTCTAAAGCATTAGGCATGGCCCTAGAATCTATAGAAAAGCAGTACGGCAAGGGCGCCATCATGAAGTTAGGGGAATCTACCCACGCCAAGGTAGAAACTACTCCTACCGGTGCATTGTCACTAGACTTAGCATTGGGTGGCGGTATTCCGCGCGGCCGTATTGTAGAAATTTACGGTCCAGAAAGTTCCGGTAAGACCACCTTGTCTTTACACGCCATTGCAGAGGTCCAGAAACAGGGCGGCACCGCTGCCTTTATTGACGCAGAACACGCCCTAGACCCAGCTTACGCTAAGCGTATTGGGGTAGATGTAGAAAACCTGCTGCTCAGCCAGCCAGATAATGGGGAACAGGCGTTAGAAATTGTAGAAACGTTGGTGCGCTCCAACGCCGTAGACCTGATTGTTGTAGACTCCGTAGCCGCATTGGTGCCACGCGCAGAAATAGAAGGCGACATGGGGGATTCTTTGCCTGGTTTGCAGGCTCGTCTCATGAGCCAAGCCTTGCGTAAATTAACAGGGGTTATTAATCGGTCCAAAGCTACCGTGGTCTTCATTAACCAAATCCGCATGAAGATTGGTATTATGTTTGGTAACCCAGAAACCACCACCGGTGGCAACGCCCTTAAGTTCTACGCCAGCGTGCGCATGGACATTAGGCGTATTGGCCAAATTAAGCAGGGAGAGGACGTCATAGGCAACCGTACTCGCGTTAAGGTGGTCAAAAACAAGATTGCACCGCCATTTAGAGAGACTGAGTTTGACATTATGTACAACGAAGGCATTTCCCGCGCGGGCGACATTCTAGACCTAGCTGCCGCTAAGGGCGTCGTAGAAAAAGCCGGTGCTTGGTACTCATACGGCGGCGAGAAGATTGGCCAGGGCCGGGAAGCCACCAAGCAGTTCCTACTGAGCAATCCAAAGCTCATGGAAGAAATTGCTGGCAAGGTAAAAGCTGCCGCAGACGCTCCTAAAGAGGACTAATTAGCTTGAAAATCACTGCTATTAAGCAGCAGCAAAAGCGCGCGGACCGCTACAGTTTTTATGTGGACGGCGCTTATGCGTTTAGTTTGAGTGAGTCGGCGCTGCTAGAGTCCGGGTTAGCTAGTGGGCAAGAGCTGGATGCCGCAGGGCTAGAGCGCTACAAACAGCTGTCCCAGGACGACAAATTGTTTGGCCGTGCGCTGCGCTATGTGGCGCTGCGGCCAAAATCGGAGTGGGAGCTTGGGGCATATTTAGAAAAACACCACTCCCCTGCACCGCTTACTAAACAAATTACGAACAAGCTCAAAGACCTTGATTTAATTAATGATCAAAAGTTCGCGGCCGCTTACGTGCACGACCGTCTCCTGCTCCGCCCAACCTCGCGGCGTCGGATTAAACTTGAGCTTGCCAAGAAACGTGTTCCAACAGATATTATTGACGGGCTACTAGCGGAGCAGTCAGATACTGTCACGCTTCAGGAAGTCATTGCCAAAAAACGGCGTCAAAGTAAGTACCAGGATGACCTAAAGCTTATGCAGTATCTAGCGCGCCAGGGCTATAATTACGGCGAAATAAAGGACGCGCTAAGCGGCAGCAGCAACGGGGACGGCCCCCTTCTCTAAGGGGTCATTTATAATAATTCTTTTCATGGTAATTTCATGTATTTGGCTGCGGTCCACGCTCAGTTGGCCGCCGGTAAAGCTCTTAAGTAGTGACTGGCCTACATACAACTTCTGAATATACATGCTGCTGCCGTCCACGGCGTAATCTATGAGCTTGCCTAGGCGTTTGCCGCCAGTGGTGTCGACTGGCTTGCCATCTAGCACAAAATTAAGAGCCAGAATGTCTTTGAGCCGCACTAGGTCCTCTGCCTCTGCCAGCACGCCATGGTCGTTAACTACAAAACCCTTGCTAATAATTTCTCTAATGTCTTGAACCAGCAAAATCAGCTCTGATTTATCGCGGTTATCCAGCACATAAAAGCCCTCAATTTTGAGGTTGTTGGGGTTAATGATGGGCTGCGTAATAACCGCCACCGGCCGACCGGTGCGCAGTGACAAAACGGGCTTCCCAACAATCATTCCACTTAGCTGGAGCATGCTTCTAGTATACCGCTCCGCACGGGTCCTGAGGCAAAAATCTTTTTACAGCCTTTTCTTGGGGTCAAACCGCTCGAATCTTAAATAAAGATTAAATAATAAACGGCTTATGCTTGCAAGCATTTTTAGGCGGCTGTACGATGCTTGGCAGTATGAAACGATTTGCATCCATTTTACTCAGCTTGGCCATTACGTTTGGCTTGCCGGTCGGCGTACTTGCAGCCGCTCCCATGGCTGCGCCCAGTGGCCTGAGCCTGCTGGAAATCAAAATTACTGGCGATGAATTTTTGGTGCTGCAAAACAACACAGGCGGCACGATCTCTGATCTAAGCGCCTACTGGCTGACCATGTACAACAACGTCAACCCAGCTGCGTCTGGCGTATCCACCAGCACGCAGCAGTTACCCGCGGTCAGCCTAAGTGCAGGGCAAACGGTGCTACTGAGCAGCAACCCTGCCCCAACGTGCGGCGCGGCCGTGGCTGGCAAGCTTAACGTTAGCCTTACGGATGCCGGTGGGTTCCTGCAGCTTACTCAAAATGTTGTGAGCAGTAGCGGTATAACCCAAACTGCTACTGACATGGTAAGTTGGAGCTCCGGTGCGTCTGGTCAAATTCAGAACGTGCCATCCAGCACTAAAGACCCACGTGCAGCGTACTATAGATTTCAATCTGGCCTCAGCTACCCCTGGCAGTTAGCTGACCTTGACCCGGCCGTGAACTGCCAGCTGATTCCGATGGTGGCTGGGGTAGGAACGTCTCCTGCTGTAACTCCCCTTAAAACCGCTGCGACATCTCCGCCGGCTACCATCGTAAGCACAACGGAGGTCGATGCGACTGATCCGGCGAGCGCTCTCTTGGCGGCGCACGCGTCTCAGATGCCGGCAGCAGACATCGGCCTCAGTGCTCCACAAATTTCAGAACTATTGCCCAATCCGGCTGGCACTGGCAATGACGCCACGGATGAATTTATTGAACTGTACAACCCTAACGACCAGCCTTTTGACCTGAGCGGCTTTGTGTTGCAAACCGGCCTAACAACTACCCGCCACTACACTTTTCCGGCGGGCGTAGTGTTGGAGCCACATACTTTTAGAGCGTTTACTAGTGAAGATACTGGTCTAAGTCTAAGCAACACCAAAAGCCAGGCGGAACTGATTGACCCATTGGGTGCCACCATAAGTGCTACAGAGGTTTATATAAACGCTAAAGACGGGCAAGCCTGGGCCTTGGCTGGAAGCGTGTGGCAGTGGACTACCCTGCCAACCCCCGGGGCGGCCAATAAAATTAGTGTGCCTGCTGCAGTCAAGAAAAAACCAACCACCAGCAAAAAGACCGCTACAACTAAAGCGTCGTCCAGTACCAAAACAGCCAAAAAAGCCGCTGCCAGCACCGCGCCCGCCAAACTGAGCAGCAAACCCGCCGGCCAAATAATGGCGCCGATTCACTGGTGGGTGCTTGCTCTGGTAGCCGGTGCCGCTATACTATACGCAGTATATGAGTACAGACGGGACATTATCTTTTGGCTCCGGCAGCACCGCGCAGACCTTAGAGTTCGCCGCCGCCATTGGCCAGCGGCTGAAGGGGGGCGAGGTGATTGAACTTGCCAGCGACCTAGGCGGCGGCAAAACAACCTTTGTGCGCGGCCTAGCTAAAGGCGCAGGCAGCGCGGATGCAGTAAGCAGCCCATCGTTTACATTAAGTAATGAATATACTGCGCCAAAACTTACAATTGCTCATTACGACTTCTATCGGCTAAACGAGCCGGGCATCATGAAGCAAGAACTAGAAGAATCTATTAATGATCCAGCTGTAGTAACGGTGGTGGAGTGGGCAGGGATTGTAGAGGACGTGCTACCCCAGCGGCGGTTAACTATACACATTACTGCTACTAATCAGGAGTCGCGCCAGTTTACCTGCACTGCCCCGACAGAGCTAGGCTACTTAATAGAAGGGCTAGCCGCATGATAATTTTAGCCATAAAAACAGACCAACCGCAGGCATTTATTGCGCTTTATAACGACAATCAAGAGCTAGCCAGCCACAGATGGGAAGCCGGCAAGCAGCTAGCAGAATCGCTGCACCAGACAATAAAAGACCTACTCCAAAAAGTTGATAGTAACTGGCAAGACATAGATGGAGTTGTAGGCTACAGTGGCCCGGGTAGTTTTACTGGCCTCCGGATTGGGATTACTGCCGCTAACACATTGGCGTATGCTCAAAATATTCCAATCGTTGGTGAGGGCGGCGCTGAGGATTGGCTACTAAGAGGTATTGAGCGGCTAGAAAACGGGCAAAATGATACCCAGATTGTGCCAGAATACGGCGCAGATCCACATATTACTGCGCCAAAGCATTGACCGGGTAAAAGCTAGCGGCGTATAGTAAGGGTAGGAATACTTTCCAAAAGACTTATATATATATTTTAATTTGATTCGTGAACTGTTGGCCCTGAGTAGCTAGAGAAGTGAAAGCGATTGCTGCCGACCAGCCGTACGACAGAAAGGAACTGCTATGATTCCAGCTATTATTGCAGCTGTAATTGCTCTTGCCGCCGGTTTTGGGGGCGCAACAGTTATAAATAAAAAGAAGGCCGGCGCTGCCGCCGATGCCGCAGAAAAAGAACGCGCCAAGGCAGAAAAAGAGGCTGCCAAATTATTAGACAAAGCCCGTGAGGACGCCGTAAAAATCACAGAAGACGCTCGCAAGGATGAGCAATCCCGTCGCCGCGAGATTAAAGAAATAGAAAATCGCCTAGTCCAGCGCGAGGAAACTCTAGACAAAAAACTGGATGAGATAGACAAGCGTGCAGAAAAACTCCGAGCCGGTGAAGATGAAGTAGAAACTCTTAAAAATGAAATCCGGGATATCCGCACCAAGCAGCAAGAAAAACTAGAAAAAATCGCCAAACTATCTAAGGCCGATGCCGCTGAAAAGCTCATGCAAATGACAGAGCGCGATGTAAAAAATGACCTCCTTGGCCTAGTTGCTAAATTGCAACATGAAGCGCAAGAAACAGCAGAAGAGCAAGCCGCTGTTCTGATTACAGCTGCCATGGAGCGCATGGCATCAGAAGTGACCGCAGAGCGCACGCTCACCAGTGTCAAGCTGGAGGACGAGGAAATGAAAGGCCGCATCATTGGTAAAGAAGGCCGCAATATTCAGTCGCTGCAGCGCGCCACAGGCGTAGACATTATGGTAGATGATACCCCGGGTTACATCGTCTTAAGCTGCTTTGATCCGGTCCGCCGTGAGGTTGCACGGGTTGCTCTAGAAATGCTAATGAAAGACGGCCGCATTCACCCGGGCCGCATTGAAGAAGTCGTAGACAAAGCCCAGAAGCAGGTAGAGAAAGACGTCGTTCGGGCCGGTGAAGACGCCGCCCGCGAAGTTGGCGTAATTGGTATTCCTAAAGAACTACTGCACATGCTGGGAGAACTCAAGTACCGCACGTCCTATGGCCAGAACGTGCTCAAGCACTCCACAGAAATGGCCCACATGGCCGGCATTATTGCCGAAGAAGTTGGCGCCGATGTAAAAATCACCAAATACGCCACCCTTATGCACGACCTTGGCAAAGCCCTGACTCACAAAATGGAAGGTAAACACCACCACATTAGCGGCGAAATGCTGCGCAAGTACGGTGCGCCAGAAGCCGTGGCGCTAGCTGCGGAGCAGCACCACGATGATATGGAAACCACTAGTGTAGAAGCCGTCATTGTCCGCGTCTGCGATGCCATTAGCGCCGCCCGCCCTGGCGCCCGCAACATCTCTGCAGAGAACTTTGGCGAGCGCATGCGCGAGCTAGAAAACGTCGCCAATGGCTTCCCCGGCATAGAAAAATCCTACGCCATTAGCGCGGGCCGCGAAGTCCGCGTCTTTGTTAAGCCCGCCCAAGTGGACGATCTGTCTGCGCTGCGCCTAGCTCGCGACATCGCCAACAAGATTGAGGCCAGCATGCAGTATCCGGGCACCATTAAGGTGAATGTGATTCGCGAGACTCGTGCGATCGAGTTTGCTAAGTAATCCGCGTCTTTACTCCAAATAAGCCGAGGCGCTATACTAGGGATATAAATAGGAGGGTACATGGATAATCAACCAAATGGTTCTGTTGGCTCCGCGCCGCAGTCACAAGAACCAGTCGTGCAGTCCGCGCCAGTGCAGACGCAGCAACCAATGCCGCAACAAATGGCAAGTCCTGCGTCAACATCTGGCGGCAGCAAAGCCATGTACATTGTAGGTGGGATAGTTGCAGCCATCTTATTGGTGTTGGGCAGTCTATTTTTTATGGCAATGCCAGCTCTTCAGGCTACGGCAAAGGCAGACAAGTTTATGCAAGCCGTGAAAGCTAACGATGAAAAGACAATGCAAGAGCTATCGGGCTCGGGCCGCGATGGCGTTACGGACAAGCTCAATGCTGCCTTGAAAACAGGTAGCTATAAACACACCGATACTAAGAAAAAAGATGGGTCATTTGTAGTAAGCTTCGATGTTAGCGGCGCACCGTCCGTAAAAGATGCCGTTGTTGTTGTAGAAAAAAGTATGATATCTAAACTGCTAATCAATACCAAGGGTGCTGCCACAACCACAGAACCGACGGCCACAACAAGTGCGCCGGCAACCGCAGCAGCTGGATGTTTAACGGTTGCAGACCTTAAGGCTGCTGATGTCACGAATATTGATTCGTTATCTATAGCCCAAGATTTGGCCAGTTTCTATTTTAAGGCAGACTCAACAGAATACGACTCAAGCTATTCTAATGATTTTAGCCTTAGAGATATTGTAAAAACATTTGAGTCTATTAAGAGCAAAACATTTACGTTAACCGTGCGCGGGTCTGTTAATGACCAAAACGCAAGCGCAGCAAATGATAAGCTAGCCAACGATCGAGCTGCCAAGGTTAAGGCTGACCTAGTAGCAAAGGGTGTAAGTGCTGATCGCATCACAATTGAGACTCCTGACCGCGGCAGCATTAGTACCGACCCAGTCACGTACCGCACTGTAGTGGTTAAGGTTGCAGTGCCGACTAATTGCGGTGGTGATGCCGCAAGCTCAGCTGGTCGTTAGAATAAAAAATCAGAGCAAAGGCTGGCTTTTTGCCAGTCTTTGCCGTATAATTGGCCTCTGTAACCACCTGGGGCAGACCGGGGTGTAGCGCAGCTTGGTAGCGCGCAGCGTTCGGGACGCTGAGGTCGCTGGTTCAAATCCAGTCACCCCGACCAGTACGTGATTACAGTATCGGGGAGTGGCGCAGTCTGGTAGCGCACGCGGTTTGGGACCGCGGGGTCGCAGGTTCAAATCCTGTCTCCCCGACCAATAAAAATGACTAGGTTACATCCTAGTCATTTTTATTGCTTGAGACGAGGGCTAGAACCTGCGACCCAGGATTTTGCCGCAGGCAAAAGACTGTAGGTCGCGAGGTTCGCGGAGCAAAGTCACGCGCACAAGCTTGCTTGGAGCATGACTTTGCGGAGAAGGCCGATAGGCCGCTAATCCTGTCTCCCCGACCCAAAAAGAGGCCAAAATCGGCCTCTTTTCTAAAAACCAAAATCCCTACTTAAGATTCTTCTGGCTCCAGCCCCAAATCAAGCTGGCAACAGCGCCGCCAACGAGCGGGCCAAACAGGTAGAGCCAAATCGTAGACCAGTCTTTAACTAGGTCCCAATTCAGTAGGTCTGGGCCTATGCCAACGGCCGGGTTAAAGGCGCCGCCACTAATTTTTCCAACTGCAAAAGCACCGGCCATGACTACCGCACCAATGGCTAGGCCAAAGTAGTGGTTGTCTTTGGTTTTCTTACTAAAGGCAACGTTAAGAACCGTAAAGACTAGCGCAAAGGTAAAGACTGCCTCTGCGGCAAAGGCCGTCCAGAAGCTGACGCCATCGCCTGGGGCTACGACCATGTCGGTATCGTCCAAGAATCCAACAGTAGCAGCGGCTGCTAGACCAGCAACTAATTGCACGGCTGCATACACTAAGAAATCTTTGCTGCTTAACTTTTTCTGAATCCATAGCGCAAGACTAACCGCTGGGTTGTAGTTGGCCCCAGAGATGTAGCCGCCCAAGTAAACCATAACTGCCAAAACACCACCGATTGCTAGCGGATTACCCGTTAGACCTGCTACCAGCACCAAAAAGAAGGTGCCAATAAATTCGATTACATATTTTGCCATGTACCCTCGCTCCTTATGTTATAGCGACATTGTAACGCGCCTGGCTTAGGAGTCAATATGTGTACTACAATACACATATGCTTATTGTCTGCCCACTCCTTATCTTTGCGGCCCTAGCCCTTAATGAAATCTGGTTTAGAAGACACCGTCATCGTCATGGCGATGAACTCTCTCGCAAAACAGTCCACATCCTAGTAGGCTGCTTTGTGGCCGCCTGGCCGTGGCTGCTGGACTGGTGGCAAATTCAGCTGCTGGGCATTGGCTTTATTTTAGGCGTAACCGCCAGCCAGTATCTGGGCATCTTTAGAGCTATCCATAGCGTGCAACGGCCTACTTATGGTGAATTATGTTTTGGTGCAGCCGTGGGACTTGCGCCACTCATTACGCACAATATGTGGATGTTTGCGGTGGCCATGCTGCATATGGCCCTAGCCGATGGGCTGGCGGCAGTTGTTGGGGTAGCATACGGCCGGAAAAACCAATACAAGGTTTGGGGTCATGCCAAAAGTGTGGCCGGATCACTGACGTTTTTCTGTATATCCGTAGCGCTCCTTGCGGCATACTCTATGATTGTAGGGCCGATTGGCCTGGGGCACGTCTTGGCAATTGCGCTGGTCTCTACCCTACTAGAAAATATAGCAATCTACGGCCTAGACAACTTGTTTGTGCCATTGTTAGTTGCGGCAGTTTTGCAGTCTAGAATCTAGAGTTGTGCGCGCGCAGGGCGTTAAAAATTACCACCACGTCTACCACTTCCTGGACCACCGCGCCCATTAGGGCGGTAAAGCGGCCGGTAGAAAAGACAACCATTAACATCAGGCTTAGGCCAATGCCTACCAGGATGCTTTGCCGAGCAATACTAAAGGTGCGCTGGGCGATTTGCACAGCATCCGCCACGCGGCTAATGTCGTTAGGCATGATGACTAGGTCTGCCGATTCTGATGCCGCGGTGGCCCCGCGGGCGCCAATAGCAATGCCAACGTCTGCGGCGGTTAAGCTAGGCGCATCGTTTACGCCGTCGCCCACAAAAGCCACTGGCCGCTGCGTGAGTCCTTCTAGAATCTGCAATTTCTCGCCGGGCAGGGCTTGGGCGTATAGGTCAGAGATGCGCAGCTCTTTGGCAATGGGGCGAGCGGCTTCTGGGCTGTCGCCGGTTATGAGCAGTGTTTTGCCAATACCTAGCTTGCGCAGGCGGCCAAGCGTGTCTTTGGTTTCTGGGCGCAGGGAATCTGCCAGACTAATAATGCCCTGCAGATTGCCACCCTGGGCTACGTAGATGGCTGTACCGCTTACGGAGTGTTTGGGCATCGTAACATTGTATTTTTTCATGAGCGCTAAGTTACCTGCCAATACTTCCATGCCGCCAATTTGTGATACCAAGCCGTGCCCCGGCACCTCTTTAACGTGCTTGGCGCGGGGTGCTTTTAAGCCACGCTTATCAGCCGCCTGTACAACGGCTGCGGCAACTACATGGTTGCTGCTTTTTTCTAGCGCGGCGGCCAGGCTTAAGATATCGGCCTGGGTGGCTTTGCCAAAGGTTTTTATGCTTGCTACAGATAGTTCGCCGCGCGTTAACGTACCAGTTTTGTCAAAGGCCATGGTTTGTACTTTGGCCAATTTTTCTAAGGCCGACCCAGTCTTTACAATAATGCCGTACTTACTGGCGCGGGCCATGCCAGACACCAGCGCAATGGGCGCTGCTAAGAGCAGTGGGCAGGGTGTTGCAACTACTAATACTTCTAGGAATCTGTGGGCATCGCCACTAACAAACCAGGCGGCCCCGGCAATGGCAAAGGCTGCGATGGTAAACGGAATACTGTAGGCGTCCGCCATGCGCACAAAGGGTGCTCTGCTGGCAGCGGCGGATTTTACCAATGCCACAATCTGCTGGTACTGACTATCTGCCGCGCCATGCAGTGCCTTGGCGGTAACAACGGCATCTTGATTAATTGAACCACTCAAAATTTGCTGGCCAAGACTACGCTCAACAGGCAGACTTTCCCCTGTTAAATTGGATTCATCAAAGGTGCTCAGGCCTTCTAGAATTTCTGCGTCCACTGGCACGATTTCTCCGGGCTTCACAATAATTTTATCGCCCGGATGCACGTCCGATGCTTTAACATCCACTGTTTTGCGGGACCTAATAACATGCGCAATTTGCGGCGCTCGTTTTAATAGTGAATCTAATTCTGCATGCGCCCGACGTTCCGCATACGCCTCCAGGCTTTCGCCGCCAGTCAGCATAATAACCAGCACGATTGCCGCCCAGACTTCACCCAAAACCACAGACGTAACAATAGCTGTAGCGGCCAAAATATCAATGCCGTATTTGCCGTGACGCAGGTTAGTAATCATGTCCCAGACAAGCGGCACCGCAGCCGCCAAAGATACCGTACCTAGGAGCCACTTGGCTTCTGTTTTAAAGCCGCTGAGCTGCAACGCCAACCCAATAATTGCAGCCAGCAGGGCCACACTTAACCATTTATAGCGCCATGCGGCGCGCCAGACTTTTTTCATGTTTGCTCCTCTTTCTTTTTGTATTATAACACCTTATAAACGACGCTGCTCCGTGCCAATCAAAAAGACCAACCCGGGGGGTTGATCTTTTTAATGTGGGGCGAATGATGGGGCTTGAACCCACGGCCTTCTGTGCCACAAACAGACGCTCTAACCAACTGAGCTACATCCGCCAAGTTTGATTGTAAAATAAGCGGTGCGCTCAGTTGGTTAGAGCTAATATTTTTTCATATTGCTCAAGGCTGTCCAACTGAACTACATCCGCCAAAAACTAAAAGAACAGAGGTAATTATAGCGCTTTGCGCCAATTTTTACAAGGCTCGGAGCTGATGCACCAAATCTTGAATGGCTAGAGCGCGGTGACTGACTTTGTCTTTGAGTCCGCGAGGCATTTGGCCAAACGTTTGGTTTTGGCCATCAGGCAGAAAACTGCAATCAAAGCCAAAGGCAGTGTCGCCCCGTGGCTCCACGGCTTGGCCATGCACTACGCCGCGGGCAATAATTAGGTGCGAGCCATCAAAGTAGCCAATAGTGCAAGTTGCGGTGGCTTTGTTGGAGCCTTTATGCATTTTATGGAGCGCATCCGGCCCCAGTTGGTCCACAAAAAATTTAATAAACGGGCCAGGCAGGCCCTTGAGCTCATCTAGGCCAGACATGACATCCTCTACAACTACCGGAACGCCCAGCTGAGCATAGGCTTGGCGCACTTTGTGCTCTATGACCGCATCGGCATCAAGCGACTGTAGTTCATCTAGGTCCACCGCGTGGCTGGTTAGCTTAAAATCCGCAGGCATCATGCGGCGCCATTCTTCGGCCTTATGTTTGTTGCCGGTGACTAGGGTTAACTGCATGACTTTAGTATAATGTATAACGCGCGGGTGTAGTACAGCGGTTAGTATGTAAGTTTTCCAAACTTAAGATCGGAGTTCGATTCTCCGCACCCGCACCATACGTTGCCCTGGTAGCTCAGCTGGCCAAGGCAAAGCCGGTTGAAGAAATGAGCAGATTCTGGTCTATCCAGCTCTGCGGCGAGTGTGGTGCCTGTGCCCTGGTAGCTCAGCTGGATAGAGCAGAGGACTTCTAAGCCTAAGGTCATTGGTTCGAATCCAATCCGGGGCACCAACTAAAATACCCCTCACGTGAGGGGTATTTTAGTTGGTATTACCGACCGATTCAAGCCAATGACAAGGAATGCGCGCAGGAGTTTACTCCAAGCACATGACGCAGGCAGTAGCGCAGCGTTCAGCCAATCCAAAATAAATTAGATTCCGTGCATAACTGTCACGCGCGCGCCAAGCGAGTTCAGCCGCTCGGCGAGGTCTTCGTAGCCGCGCTGGATGGTGTAGATGTTGCGCAGTGTAGACACGCCGTCTGCAGCTAACATACCAATAAGCAGCAATGAGGCGGGGCGCAAGGCAGGCGGGCAAACTAGGTCCGCGCGGCTCCATTTGGTGGGGCCGGTTACGTAGACGCGGTGCGGATCGGCCAGCTCTACATTGGCGCCAATTTTGGTCAATTCTGTGTAGTAAATGGCGCGGTTCTCATACGTCCAGTCGTGCACCAACGTGCGGCCTTTGGCAACAGCGGCAATCGGCACAAAGTAGGGCAGGTTATCTTGATTGAGGCCAGGGTACACGTTGGCGTGGATTTTTTCTTGTGGGGCGCGGAGCTTGCCGTCGTGCTTGTGGATGGTTAGGTCCACTAAATCCGTTTGGCCGTTGAGGGCTTTATAACGGGGCGATTCATCGTACTGGAGGCCCATATGTTTGAGCACTAGCATTTCGCGGGCCATGAAGTCTATGGGTACGCGGCGTACGGTAATTTTGGAATTGGTCGTAACGGCGGTAGAAACAAAGAACATTGCTTCAATTGGATCTTCTGAAGGAGCGTAGACAATGTTCTTTTTAATCGGGCCGGATAGGCCGCGAATACGTATAGTTGCGGTGCCTAAGCCCTCAATTTGGACGCCCAATTTTTGCAAGAAAAAGCCGACTTCTTGCACCATATAATTACCGCTGGCAAATTGGATAACTGTTTCTCCGTCCATGCGGGCAGCGGCCATGAGAATATTTTCCGTGACAGTGTCGCCCGATTCATAGAGCACCACACGCTGTGGCACTTTTTTATTGACGGACACATTGTAATTGCCGTGTGTGGCATGAATATTGACGCCAAATTCCTCTAGACCGTACAGATGCGGTGCAACCGTGCGACGCCCCAGATTACAGCCGCCAGCATACGGAATCTTAAACGATTCGTGGTCATGCATCAGGGCGCCAATCATCATAATAACGGTGCGAGTTTTGCGGGCAGCAACTTTGTCCATCTTGTCTAAGCGCAGTTCTTCTGGACGCTTCAGCTCAAGATCGTTGCCGGGCAGCCAGCGTGCCTGCACGCCAATGCTTTCCAGCACCTCTATAATGCGGAAGACTTCCTCTATCCGCGGAAAGTTTTTAAAGGTAGTTGTGCCGCGGTTAATCAGGCTAGCACACAAGAGGCCCACGGCCGCGTTTTTGCTGGTTTTAAGTGTAATTTCTCCGCGTAGTTCATGACCGCCCTCTATTTTTAGGTTAACCGTGCCGCCCGTTACGGCGATGAGCTGCTTATTTAACACATCGCTAATGCGGCCCAGCGTCTCTAGACTTAGGTTTTGCCGCCCGTGCTCCATTCTGTTAACAGCCGATTGCGACGTGCCCAAGCGCTTAGCAAAGTCTGCCTGCGTTAGTCCCCGTTCTTGCCTTATTTGAGCTATTAGTTCACCGATTTGAGAGTTAGTTGTTTCCATACGGCTATAATTATACTCTGTATGGTGTTAGGCACAAGTAGTCGCAGCATTGCCGCTGTAGTAGAATATACGCCATCATATACCTTACTTGTCCCTAATCGGTTTATACTAAAACTAACGGAGGGTACAGGGTATGGTAGACAAACAAGTTCAGCAGCTTATCAAGGACGAGGAGCAGCGTGAGCGCGAGGGCTTAGAGCTGATTCCATCGGAAAACTATGTGAGCCGCGATGTTTTGGACGCATTAGGCAGCATTTTTACCAACAAATATTCAGAGGGCTACCCAGGCAAGCGCTACTACGGTGGACAGGACTGCACGGACCCCCTAGAACTGCTAGCCATAGAACGTGCCAAAAAACTATTTAAAGCGGACCACGCTAATGTGCAGCCCCACTCTGGCGTGCCCGCCAACGAGGCCGTCTACTACGCTTGGCTAGAACCAGGCGACACTGTTCTTGCTATGGATTTAGGCCACGGTGGCCACCTAAGCCACGGCAATCCCATGACGCGGTCAGCGCATATTTACAATTTTGTGCCATATAAAATGAAAGACAAAACCACTGGAGAAATTGATTACGATAATCTGATAGAGCTGGCCCGCAAGCACAGACCCAAGATTATTTTAGCTGGTTTTAGCGGCTACCCACGGGAGCTTGATTACGCCAAATTTGCAGAAGCCGCCAAAGCCGCCGGACCAGACACCCTACTGATGGCAGATATGGCGCACATTGCCGGCCTGATTGTGGCGGGAGTGCACAAAAACCCGTTTGACTATGGCTTCCATGTCATTACCACTACCACGCATAAGACGCTACGCGGCCCGCGCGGTGGCCTGATTTTGTCTAAGGGTACCGTCAGCACGCCGCTGCGTGCGCCAGAAAAAACCTTAGAAAATATTCCCACGCTCATTGATCGCGCCATTTTCCCCGGCACCCAGGGCGGGCCGCACATGCACACGATTGCCGCTAAGGCCGTGGCTTTTGAAGAGGCGCTGCAGCCATCGTTTAAGGTATATGCCCAAGCAATTTTAGACAACGCCAGCCGCTTGGCGGATGAGCTCAAAAAGCGCGGCTTTGTACTGATTAGCGGTGGCACGTCCAACCACTTAATTTTGGCGGATGTGAACGAAAGCTTTGGCATCAACGGCCAAGAAGCAGAAGTAGCCCTAGACAAAATTGGCCTGAACCTTAACAAAAACAGCGTAGCCGATGACCCCTTGCCACCTTTCCGCCCCAGCGGCATCCGCTTAGGCACACCGGCCATTACCACCCGCGGCCTAAAAGAAGATGATATGGCCACCATTGCAGGCTGGATGCTAGCGGCCATAGAAAGCCGCGACAACGACGCCAAGTTAAAAGAGCTACGGGAAGAAGTCCGCCAGTTTGCTCACAAATTCCCGCTGCCGAGCGACAATGCCAAAAGTTAATTTCCATGCAGCCATATTCTTGGTGGTCCGCGACGCGGACGACCGCATCCTGCTGCACCAACGGGCTGGCACGGAATGGCTGCCCGGCTACTGGGATTTTCCATCCGGCCACGTAGAGGACAATGAATCGTTTGCTGTCGCCGCGGTGCGCGAGCTGGCAGAAGAAACATCGCTCAGCGTGCGCCAAGAGGACCTGGAAATTATCCACGTTAGCATTAATCACACAGATGAGCCGTACATAAACGTGGTTTTTGTCGCCAGAAAATGGCAGGGCATGCCTACCATAACGGAACCGCATAAATGTAGCGCCATGGAATTTTTTGCCGTGAATCAGCTGCCAGAAAAGCTCACTTTGGCAGTGCGTAATGTGCTGGCCGCTGGGTTTAAGCCAGATCTATCGGGCAATGTTTTTGTGGGGCATGATCAGTTTGCGGAAATAATGGGCGAAGAGTTCAAACTATACTAATTCATTTAGTGTGACAGCGCCAATACCAACAATAGTTAAATCTTGTGGTCGACGCGAGGGAAGTTCGAGCTTTACTTCATCCCCAACCTTTTTTTCAAGCAGACATAATCCAAGTGGCGTGCCCGCAGAAATGATCTCAGTATCTTGAGAGAGGCCTATTAAGTTATTAGTTACTACTTGCCGAGTGTACCCAGTAACAAAAAAGTTTGCCACAATAGGCGAACCATTAAATGTAACTGAGACGGTATTACCGATAGCTAAGCAAGATGATTCGGTTGGATACTCTATTTTGCCTGCGTTTCTCAAAACTTTGTTAATAACATTGAATTGTGACAGAACTAACCCAGACTCATCACGTATTGCCTCTGCAGGCGCATTATCATGAAATGTCTCGGAGCTTTCTGTCATTGCTTCACCGAGTAGTTTACCAAGCACACTTTGTCTCTCAGCTAATAATTTTACTTTTTGCATTAACGAAACAACCTCACATGGGAGTACAAAAAATGCTCCGCCGAGTATTGCCTCTTTTTGTGTTGCAAATTCTGTTGGAAGTGGGGTCCTAGCCATTTGTCTTGCCCAGGTGCTTAACTAATAAGGGGCGAATGAATTCCATCGGTAGGCCGAAAGAACCGGTGTATGAACCAGAAATTTTATCAATGAGAGTGAAGCCAGGAGAATCAAAAAATATGCCGAGAGCGCCACTTCGGATACTCGAATTATCGCCCCCTATTACTTGACGTAAATCCTCTTCTGTAAAATTTTGATAAAACAAACTAGATACTGATGTAGACTTTCTCATTCCTAGTTTAGGGGAGTAGACACAACAACCTGTGTAGATTGTTATTTCCTTGCCGCTTAGAGACATTGCTTCTTTGAAGGAATCTGTACCAGGTTTTGGCTTTGTGTATACTGAACCATTTTCATCACTAGTTAGAGTGTCCGCTGCGATTATGAAACTGTCAGGGAATTTTTTTGCAATCTTTCCACATTTATTTTCCGCCAACAGTTCTACCCTTGCCTCCACTGGCTCATTGTCATAGATGCTCTCATCGATTTCGGCCGGCACTTTTTTGAAGTCAATACCAGACTTTTCTAGAATGAAGTTTTTCAAAAATGATTCAGAGGCCAAAATAATAGTTGACATATTATAAGTTCCTTTTATAATTACGACTAACTTTACACGGAATTGATGATAATGACAATCCCAGAGAGCACAGAGTATTTTGTTCGCGATGTGCCAAACTCAAATACTGATTCATTGGAGCGCTGCCTTGAAGTCGGACCATTAGATGGTGCGCGAGGAATAATCATCGGTCCACCTGGTTCAGGCAAATCCTCTTTGATAGAAAATATTGGGATGACCAGTACTCCACTCAATTATATATCAGTAGGAGAGATTAGTCGTGCGCTTGACCCAGACTCCCCCCAGCGAAAGACCATTGATGAATTATTTGCTGGAGGAAAGCCATCCGGGGAGCCCTCTTTCTTTATTGACCTTGTGAGACCCATGATTGAAGATGCTGTTGCGAATGGTAGGGGGTTTATATTAGACGGCATTCCAAAAAAAGACACGGAGATAGGTCCGCTGATGGAGTTTCTGAAAAGTATTAACGCTCTGCCTAACATTGTATTGTCTTGTGAAGCGTCTTCCGACACTTTAACCTCGCGTGTAATGAACCGTGAGGGCCGTGCAGGAGATCCTGATACCTTAGAAATATTTTTGAACAGAATTAAAGCCTACGAGCGTGCTCAAGACGGATTTAAAGGCGCCTTTCGAGCTTCTGGGGCAGTAGTGATGGCACTCGATACTGAAAAATTCTCCGTAGATACATTGTCGCAATCATTGCAATTTTTGGTCTTATCTAAATGCCCTGAACATATCAAAAATGTTAATCCCTCTACGGCGCCTGAGTTAATTGCGGAATCAATTAAATCCGGCAGTATGATTGACGCGATGAGAATCTACGGTAAATTATTTGACGATATTCTTCCGCAACTTGATCACGGCGTATTAGCGACAACGAAAGACAGCGATTTTAAGCAGGCAGTCATTGAACAAGCATTTGCGATTGCGCAACCTGAGTTACGGGATACGCCGCATTTTCTCTCAAGACTCGCCAGTAATTACATTGAGACAACCCTTACGAGCATTGCCCACTTGGCAGATAGTCTTTATTCGGAGCTAGATCTTAGGGGAGAAGAGGGAAACGCTACGAGCTTAGAAAATATCAAGAAGATTTTTAATCAACAGTTTGGCTTAAAGCTTCTAATTGAAGATATCCAGAAAAAAATTGTGGATGGCGTAAATTCTAAAAAATTACTTTTAGATGAAGTCATGGCGAACAGGGCTGAAGGAGCCATAATCGAGAAGGTTTTTCGTGGGTTGGCCAATACAGCTGGAGAAGACTTAGAAAATGTAACGTTTAAGGAACTTATGGGCCTGCAGCTAAAGCTGTGGGGACAAATTACGTCAAATAGAACACTCTTCTCTCCAGACTACAATTATAGGGCACTATCAAATGGACTACCTCAATCCCACCACTCCCTGCTACCATTCTCAAAATCAGCCCGCGCTTTCGCTGCAAATAGTATGGGCAATTATCTACCATTCGTCGAGGCTGTGTCTGCAGGCGAAGGCGAGTTTAGCTCCACCTTTGGATTCATACACTTCATTGGTATGAACAAAAAGGGGGAAGCTTTTGGGGTGGAGTACCCCATTATGATGCATGATCAGCGCCTACTTGACCTAAAGTCCCCAACAATTGTGAATTTCCTGAGAACTGTAGATGCCTTTTACAGTAATCATGACCTTTGGCATAACCTTTTGCCAGTTTTTGCGAATAGCTTTATTCTTCATCATCCTGACGCTCCACTAAGCTATGGCGGGAGACTTCCCGCCTATGAGAATTTTGGACGCGCACTTCGAGCGGAAAAAGAAGAATATGAAATTATGGTCGCCATGGCTCATGCGATAACGCAGGCAGAGAGATTCAAACAAGACCCAGATTACGAAATGACTGAGATGAGCATGATAGTACGTTCATTACAAAGTCTTAGGAGGTTGCCTGATGAGCTAGCAGAGACTTGCGATAGTAAGAGTATCTCTATTATTGTTGATTACCTTGCATGTTATGCGGCGACAAAAGCATATAACATTTTCCCAGATGGTCATGTAATTTACGAACAAATACAAACCGAGTTTGATGCACTAAATATAGAACATAGCGAGATTTCAGCAGTTGAAGTTGCAACTCTCTTAGCTGAACAAGGGCTACTTGATGTTGGAGAAGTCACCGGCACTCTAGAAAAAATGAAAAAAGAGCCTGCTTTTGCCCAAGAATTGTTGGCAAGCGCAATCAGTGTTAACAGGCCAGGCAGAGAATCGGGGTCTGAGTATATTGTCGATGCTCTACGTAAATGGGGCGTGCTTGATAAATTAAGCAGGTATCCTACCGTATTCATTACCCCATTACAAAAGACGCGATGGGCGGCGATTACTGGTCCTCAGCGTCGACAACTAAAAGGGCACATGGAAAAAGTACACGGAAAGAAGGGGGTTGTTTTTGGCGAAGAGCTTGTTGATGACCCGCGTACACTCGTCTTACGGCAAAAACGTGTCATTGACAACGACAAACCAGAATACCATTACAGGACTTGGGCTCGGAAGCAAAATCAGAGGCTTGGCTATGCTATTTACAGTTTATTATTTGATGATGGTCAGCTCGTGAGTAGTGCTGGTCGTCACGAGTTATCAGCACTTCGCTCAAGTGAGGATATTGGCGAACGCTTAAGCACACGGGAGCTAGTCAAACATCTAGATACAATGCTCCACTCAATAGTTAAAAATGACTATTCTCTACCCCAGAATGTTTTTGAAGATATCCAAGCGTATGCTATTGGTATGCCCGATAAATCAAAGCTAAAGACAGTCCTTCATAAAATTTTACGCCGTTTTACTAAGCTCTCTTTGGCAGAACAAGAGCACCAAATAAAATTGGGTATTACATATCAGGAGGCAGCACGACGTCTTATTGGTGAGACGATGGAGATTGCCTAAATGTATATTAGGGCAATAGCTCTGGCTCCTGCTCAAGGGTAACGCCAAATTTATTGCGCACGGCATCCACAACTTTAGCCTTAAAAGTTAATAATTGCGCTGTGGACTGAGCCGATTCGTTTACGAGCACCAGTGGTTGCGCCGGCCAGGTTCCCATGCCGGTTTCTGGATCGTGAAAATCCTTAAAGCCGGCGTGCTCCAGCAGCCAGGCGGCAGGGATTTTGGTGTGACCGTTGTCTACTGGCCAATTGGGGACAGGGCCATCAGTAAAGTCGGCCTGGATTTGCGTTAGGACACCAAGCGGTACAATGGGGTTAGCGAAGAATGAGCCGTTGTTGGCTACTTGGGCGGGGTCCGGAAGCTTGCTGGAGCGGATGGCAATGACGGCATCGCGCATGACGGCTGGCGTGATGTCTGTTAGTCCATGTTCTGTAAAGTAGGACTGTAGTGCGCCGTAGTAGGGGGCCGAAGGATTGCCGCGAGTTAACCTAAAAGTTACAGACGTAATAATATAGCGGCCGCGTTGTGGGCCGGTCTTAAAAATGCTACTGCGGTAGCTAAAGCCAAGGTCGCCGGCGGGCAGGGTGACCATGAGGCCGTTGGAGCGATCTAGGGCTTGCACGACACTGATTGTCTGCGACACTTCTTGCCCGTAGGCGCCAACATTCTGGACAGGCGTTGCGCCGGTTGTGCCGGGGATTAAGCTTAATGCTTCAATGCCGGTTAGGCCAGCTTCTACGGTGCGCTCAACAACAGAATCCCAGTTTTCTCCGGCGCCTACGGTTACGTAGACGGTAGTGTCGTCTTCTTCAAAAACGTCGTAGCCTTCAATGTGATTAACGACCACCAGACCGGGGAAGCCGGAATCTTGCCAGACAATGTTGCTGCCGCCACCAATAACGATCATGTCTAGCTTGCGCGCGGTGGCCCAGGCCATGGCTTCTTGTAGTTCAAAGATGGTGTGGACCTCACAGAGGTGCGCGGCCGGGCCGCCTAGGCGCATAGTACTAAAATCGGACAGTAAAACGTTATCAAAGATTTGCATACTTATAGTATAGCGCGCTACCATAGAATGACATGAGGAATGCACCATACGCCCGTTTGGGCAAGAAAATTAAGGAGCTGCGAGAGAAACACCAAGAAAGCTTGGCGGAAATGAGCGGTGCTTTAGAAATAGACCCCAAAATGTTGGAAGGCATAGAAACCGGTGCGCTTAGGCCGCCAGAAGAAATTATGGATTTGCTGTGCAGCCACTTTAACATGACCAACGCCCAGGCAGATCGCTTATGGAAAATGGCCGGCTATGAGATAAAAGAAGATTTAGACCAGCCCCTAGAGCTGCCAAAGACAATGGTGATTGTCATGGGCATAGATGGACGCACGCTCTACACGGACAGCGCAGATTTAAGCGCAAATCAAACCGGGGTAACGCTGCAGTTTAATCAGCAAAATCCAAATGGTCAGACGCTGCCAATTGCACGCGTCGGCATGAGTTATGAGCATGCTCAAAAGCTACAAGAGAGTCTTTCCAAAGTGCTGCTCTATAAGCAATACAGCAGGCCAAAACAACTCCCAGAAGCTTAATAATATCCATGTAAAGTTTCTTACAGAAATTGCTTCTGCTTTGTCGTATTCTAGGAAAGTTACAAATTAAAATATACAGAAGAAAGGTGCTGCACGTGACAATTGAAGAGATGCTTCAAAATATGCAACAAGCTGCTTCCAGGCAAACACAATTGCAGCCAAAAAAACAAACTAAACAGTCTTCAGAAAAGCAAATTTAGCGTTTGTGTTTGGTGTGCTTGTGAACCCGCTGCAAAGCATGCGCTGCAACGTAATAGCTAAGCAAGGCTAGTGGGATTTCTACAGCCGCGCCTGTTAACAGTGCCCGGGCAAATTCTGGACTCTGATGCTCTGTCATAACATCAAACCAGGCATCTACTAGGAGTAAACAGCCAACGGTTGTGCTGGTAATGACAATCCAGAGCGATTTTGTGTAAGCCGCAAGGCCGGTTAGTAAGAAGGCAATAATAAGGGCTATATCTAGCCCAGTCCAGCTTATGTCCCAGTTGACCGATAGATGGTGCGTTGGTAGGGTCCATCCCATATAAATCGTCCACGGAATCAGCAGTATAGCTAAGGCAGTATAGACTACCACTACCCACTTAGGAATTCTGACGATAACTGAATCTACCCTTAGCCTGGCCATACTCTAAATAAGCGTTTTCCAGTAGTACCAAAAATGCTGCAGCAAAATGCCAAAAAACAGAAGGTACCAAAAAGCGATGATATCTAGGTGGTGCTTCTGCAGCCAGTCACCCACTTTGCCAGCAATCTTAAAGTGGCCATGCCGCAGGTTATAAAGGGTGGTGTACCAGAACATGAGCGGCATAGTTATCCAAATCAGGAAGCAGAACGGACAAATAGCACCAATCCTAAACACGCCCTGGAAAAACAGATAACCAGCAAACAGCATGCCGCCCAGCAGACCTACCCATGTTCCGCGCCAAATAAATCGGGGTAATTTTACTTTTGTTAGCATCAGGACGGCAAGCGTTATTAAAACGCTAAAGCCCATGAGGCCAAAAATTGTGTTAGGCACGCCCATAAGACTGGCTTGCGGCTTGTTCATAACAGAGCCGCAGCTTAAAACGGGGTTAATATTACAAGAGGGTTGATAATCTGGGTTGTGCAGGACTTGAATTTTATCGTAGGTAAGCGCAAAAGCGGCAATTAAACCAATACTGCCGCCAATTAGCAAAATCCATGGCAGGGCTTTCTCAAGCGATAGCTTTTTCATGTTTCTAGTGTACCGCCACAGAGCGGCTTTGAACAGAGTCTGTTATGCGCTTTGGCGGCGACGCATGACTACCTGGTAGCCAACGGTACCTACCACAGTGGCGCCAGCAAAGACCCATAGCGTGTCTTCTGGGCCGGTTGCTGTTAGGTTTGCATTAGATGTTGAACCGGTCGTGCTGGTGCTTGCGTTTGCTGTGCTGCCGGTTGCGCTTGTGCCTTGGCTGGCTGCATTTGTGGCGCCAGTAGGAGTACTACTTGCACTGCTGGTACTAGAAGACGTACTGTTTGAGCCGACGCTACCACTATTTGTGGAGGTACTGCTGCTGTTGCCTGAGTCTCCCGGTAGGGTGCTTGGCTTTTTATTGTTAGAAGAAATGCTGACGGTAGGTTTTTTGACCGTTACGTCAGTCTTGTGGAAGTGGCGCCACAGAAAAATTGCCGCCATTACTAGGAGGATTACGAACATGATTGAAAGTAGCCATCTAAGTACGCGCATATTGTCTCCATTTCCACCCGTTTTATAATATTAAACCAAAAAATGTACGTAAATGCAAATACCGGACCTTTAAAACGGCATTTCCACAGTTAGCTACTGACATACTCAATACAAAAGCCCCATAGCAGTGGGGCTTTTGTATTGGTACGCGCGAAGGGAGTCGAACCCCCGACCTTTGGTACCGGAAACCAACGCTCTATCCAGCTGAGCTACGCGCGCATCGCTTTTAGTATACCCTAAGGCGCCCCGGCGGTGGTATACTGCCAGCAACAAGGAGGAACTATGGTCAAGAAGAAGGACAAGCCTGGCTCTCATGCGCTTAGGCAGTTGTTGCTTGCAGGCCTCATTGGAGTCGTCAGCTACATAGGGCTGCAATTACAAACTACACCAAAGCTGGCAACTGCAGGGGCTTGGATTATTGGTACTGGTAGCCTGCTGGCTATGTTATGGCTGAGCGTCTGGCGATTGGATGGCCCACAGACCAAAGCACACGTGGAGCGCGAAGATACGGGTAGGGCGCTGCGGGACACCTTGCTGCTGATTGCTAGCTTTGCTAGCCTGGGCGCACTTATTTTGCTGCTGGTTGAGGCCAGCCAGGCACATGGCAATCAAAAAATGCTGCTGGTGCTGGCGGGTCTGGGCGTTATTGCTATGTCCTGGTCATTGGTGCATAGCTTGTTTGGTTTGCGTTATGCGCGGCTCTACTATGGTCATGCACAAGGCGGAATCGATTTTAACGACAAAGCCATGCCTAGCTACAAGGATTTTGCTTACCTGGCGTTTACGGTTGGTATGACCTTCCAGGTATCGGACACCGTTATTAGCAGCCGACACATTAGGGCCGCCGTGCTGCGGCAGGCACTTTTGTCGTATGTATTTGGCACAGCAATAATTGCCACGACCATTAATGCCGTGGCTAGTTTATCAGCGCGGTAGCTCTGGGCTGGTAGTAGAAAGGTGGCTTGCGGGGATACTGTACTGGGCTAAATCGCCATTACGCCACTGGTAGAGCGTAATGCTAATATAGGCCGTAACCAGCAAGGCAGAGACGCCAAAGATAAGCAGCATTTTATTTTGTAGTGTTTGTTGTATATCCATTAACCATAAGTATAATGATTTTGCCCCGCCAGTCAAGCAGCGTGAACTAGCTCACAAAATTGCCGGGGGGCGTGTGCTAGACTAACTGTGAATGGAGAAAAATGTACATGGCTAACTGGGATAAAGTATCGGGCGAGGGCAATGTAGAGGACCGGCGCACGGCCAGACCTGGCATGGTAATTGGCGGCGTAGGCAGTCTAATTTTAGTACTGGCTTTTATGTTTTTGGGCGGCAAAGACCCACTTTTGGATTCCGTCCTAAACGGCTTAGCACAAAACAGCGGCACTCAGACTACAGAAACGCGCACCTTAACGCCATCTGAGGCAGCTTACAAAACGTTTGCCAGCAAAGTCCTGGCCTCTAATAACGGTATTTGGCCTGGTATTTTCCAGCAGCAGACTAACGGCGGCCAGTATAGTGCGCCCAAGCTAGTGTTGTTTAGGCAGGCTACCAACGCCGCGTGTGGCTATGAATCGTCTGCGGTTGGCCCAAACTACTGCGCCGCAGACCAGACTGTCTATCTGGATGAAACGTTTTTTGATGAGATTTACAAACAGTTTGGCGGCAGCACCGGCGATGTTGCCCAAGCCTACGTAATCAGTCACGAAGTCGGCCACCACATCCAAAACCTACTGGGCACGCTAGAAAGTGGCGCTAGCTCTGTTAGCCTTGAGCTGCAAGCAGACTGCTACGCCGGCATTTGGGCTAAGCATGCCGCTGACGCCGGCATTATTACGCAGGCAGAAATGCAAGAGGCCATTAGCGCTGCCAGCTCCGTGGGCGACGATCATATTCAGAAGGAGCAAACCGGCACTGTCCGGCCAGATAGCTTTACGCACGGTAGCTCCGCCCAGCGCGTGGGTGCCCTTAAGGCCGGGTTTAGCAAGGGCACATTGCAGGCTTGCAGCGTGCTGTAGGCTCAAGCGGCTAGCGCGATTTGTTGTAGCTCTAGGCGTGCAGCCACTGCTAAAATGTTGGGCATCTCGCGCCGCAGTGGTAGGTTGAGCGGTTGCCCCGGGCAGTGCCATTTCATATCCGCTACTTCATCTGGGTTGGGCTGTAAAACAGCTGGGTCACAGACTAATTCCGCAGTTGCAAGGTGACCTATGCGTAACCTGCCTTCAAGGTGTTCTTTACCTGGCTTTGGACCCAAAATTATTCGTTCATAAATCCGGAAGGGACTAGTTAAATTAATTACAGCGTTTGTTTCCTCGCCAATTTCTCTATGCGCGGCTGCATCTAGGCTTTCTAGCGGGTCAATTTTGCCACCGGGCAGCTCCCATTCACCCGTCTTTGCTCGTTTACAAAGTAAAAATCGACCCGTGCTAGGGTCGATAATCTTGGTCCGCACAACAATCAGTGCCTCAATTTTTGGTGCTTTTGGTTTTGGACTTTCCATAGAAAAACTATACACTACGATGGAAAAATCTGGTACAGCATTATAGAGCAGGTTAGGTCATTGTTCCTTGCTTATCATAACCTAACCGCCCTATACAACACCACCCACCATACTAACCTATATAGTTAGTGTCAAAGTAACTGGCTAGAAGTCCGTCTGATAGGATTTGAAGCGTATCAAGTACAGTTTCGTCATTCAGGCTCTCACCATAAACTAGCGGCAATTCGGTGCATCCTAGGATTACAGCATCAAGATTATTGGTTAGCTTAAACTTTGTAACTTGCTCCTTGAACAGTCGTCTCCCAGATTCCGTTAGCTTATCATTGAGCTGCTTGTATATGAACTGCTCAATTTGCTTTGCAAAGTCTATGTCTGGACGAACTATATCAGCGATTCCAGATAAAGCATCGTCGTAGAGCCTTGAACCTAAAGTTGTGGGGGTAGCCAATAAGCCTACTTGCTTGAAGCCAGCAATCTCAACGCGTTTTGCAACGATCGTTTGAATCGGTAGAAACGGCACTTTAGTTACGGCTTGTAATTCAGGCAGTAAGATGTGCGCAGTGTTGCAAGCAATACCACTAACGGTACAGCCAGCTTTTTCGAGTAGCTTTGTACGGTCAAGTAGTATTTGCTTTGCTTTTGGTAATTCGTTTTCATTTGATATGAAGTTGGGCACGGGAACATTAAGCAGGACAATCTCTGGATAGTCATCATCTAAAGCAGCAGCAGGTGTATATTTCTGCGTACCTTTAATGAGTAACTCATGCAGCTTTGCACTGGCTTGTGGACCCATGCCTCCAAGTATTCCTATGGCGGACATAATAGTCTCCTAGATTTAAGAAATTATATAGATTCAGATAGTAATTAAAACAATTAGGGACTAAGCCCAGGGAAAGAGGTGCAGAGCAACGACTGATTTAACTGATGAGAAATTGTTGCTCAATTTCATAAAATATATTGTAGCACATTATTCTAAATAATGCTATTGCTTTATTCAATGAACTTTTCAACAGAGCCATCTATGACTATTGCTTGTCCGTCTTTGAGTGCTACAAAAAGGCTCAAGCCGAAATACCTGAACCTAAGAGTGTAGAAAGTATGCAAGCACAGGCTCTCAAGACCTTAAAAGACCAGTATGATACCTTGCTGGATATGTCTACTCGTAAACTCGTAGATGAAGAAACCTTTATTGAAAAGTCTGCCAAACTCAAGGCTGAGCTTAAAGAACTGCATAAGCAACAAGCAGAGACTAACGAACATACCGAAGACTGGTACGAGTATACGGCGGGTCTAATTAGTAAGTTCATGAACGCGATTGGTTACTGCCATTGCGTGATAATAGAAAACATTTTGTTGCACAATTAAACGAGGTTAGAACAATGACTCAACAGATGAAAAAGAGCCTTCTTGAGGCTCTCCGTCTAGAATGGTACCCGCGGCAAGACTCGAACTTGCGACCAACTGGTTCGAAGCCAGCTACTCTAATCCACTGAGCTACGCGGGCGCGCTGCGTGCGTGTATACTATTCTATCATGACTACAGAGGTGCCGCTGCTTACTACGTTTGCCGATGCCCAAAAGGTGCTGCGGACCTACTACGCTAATGCGCAGACCAAGTACACGCTGGACAATATGCGCGCGCTCATGGACCACTTAGGCAGCCCCCAGGAAAAAATTAGGGTGGTGCATGTGGCGGGGACTAGCGGCAAGACGTCTACATCGTACTACGCGGCGGCACTGCTGGGCGCCGCCGGCCTAAAGGTTGGCCTGAGTGTGTCGCCCCATGTGGACCAGATTAACGAGCGGCTGCAGATCAACGGCCAGCCGCTGCCAGAGGCCGAGTTTTGCCAGGTACTCACCGAGTTCCTGAACGCAATTAAGGATGCTCCGGTCAAGCCATCGTACTTTGAACTTTTGACGGCAATGGCGTTTTGGGAATATGCTCGCCGGGGCGTAGATGCAGCCGTTATGGAAGTTGGTTTAGGCGGCCTGCTAGACGCCACAAACGTCATTTCTAGGCGGGATAAAATTTGTCTTATAACAGATATAGGTCTTGACCACACAGAAATTTTAGGCGATACGCTGGTGGAAATTGCTCAGCAGAAAGCCGGCATTATTCAGCCCGGCAACCAGGTGTTTGCGTTTGCACAAGGGCCGGAAGTTATGTCCGTGCTGCGGCCACGTGGCGTACATGAATTATCTGACAACGACAACGCTCTGCTGCCGCAGTTGCCGCATTTTCAGCAGCGTAACCTGGGGTTGGCGCGGGCGGGCGCAGAGGCGGTGCTGGGCCGCGGGGTAACAGATAAAGAATTGGCCCTGGCCGCAACAACAGTGGTGCCAGCGCGGCTAGAAAAAATTGCCTATAAAGATAAAATCGTGCTGGTAGATGGATCGCACAACGCCCAAAAAATGGCGGCTATGCTGGACGGCTTGCAGCAATTGTACCCGGACCAGAAACCGTCGGCACTGGTGGCGTTTGTGGCGGGGCACAATCAGCGTTGGCAGGAGGCCATAACTACGCTGCTGCCGTACATAGACCAGCTCATCATCACGGAGTTTTATTCTGAAAAAGATTACCCCAAGCACTCTGTGCAGGCGCAAACAGTGGCGGATTTTGCGGGGCGCGGATTAGTAGTGCCGAAGCCAGAAAAAGCGCTAGATAAGCTGCTGCAAATGCCGGGGCAAATCGTGCTAGTTACGGGGTCATTCTATCTGTTAAATCATATTAGGCCGCGGCTGCTGCATGATTAGAGCAATTGTTGCCCTGGACCTGCATCGGGGCATTGCTAAAGATGGCAAAATTCCGTGGGATTTGCCAGAAGATAGGCAGTATTTTAAAGAAAAAACTACGGGCGGCGTGGTGCTGATGGGTCGGGGAACATACAATACTTTACCGGGTCCTCTGCCGGGTCGAACCAACCTGGTACTTACCCGTACTACGTCGCTAAGACAGGAATTTATCCCTGTTAACGACTTGGCCCAGGCGCTGCAACAATACCCAAACCTTTGGATTATTGGCGGGGCAGAAATATATGCTCAGGCGCTCCCTTTTTGTGAGGAGCTATTTATTACGCACATACCAGGGAACTATGATTGCGACCAGTTCTTCCCAGATTTTCAGAGTCAGTACACACTTGCAGAAAAACATGGTCCATTTGCCATATATACAAAAGTGTAAAATTTGCTTGAGCTTTAATCGCTGACCCCGTATAGTGAGAATTACAATAACTATTAAGGGGATTTACGATGGAACCACAAACTCCTGTTGCGCCAGCACCACAAGCAGACCTTGTACCACAACAATGGCCAGGTGCCTTTGGCATTTTTAAGGCCGCTCAAACCGGCTTTAAGCAAAACTGGGTACCGATAGTGCTTGTTGTAGTGGCGCTATTTGCCGTTTCTGCAATTCTGAGCGCCTTCACTGGTGGAGTTGATAGCTCAGGCACTGCAAATAACCCGGGCATGTATTTAATAAGCCAGCTGCTCAGTTTTCTAGTGTCAATTTTGTTTGGCGGCGCCTTAACATTTTTGGTACTTAAGTCTGCACAAAATGTTAAGGAGACAGTGGGCAATGCACTCTCTGTGGCAGGCTCAAAGTTTTTGTCATACTTAGTGCAAAGCGTAGTTGTAGGCTTTATGTTAGTCCTAAGCTTTCTTGCATTTATTGTTCCGTTCTTCTTTGTCATGCCGCGCCTAATGATGGCACAGTACTTCCTGTTTGACAAAGACATGGGACCAATTGAGTCAATTAAAGCTTCATGGGCCGCCACCAAAGGTCACGCAGGCAAAGTATGGGGACTTATTGGCCTAACTATCCTGTGTGCATTAACAGGGATACTTATAATAACTCTCCCAATCACTTTCTACCTAATTATGGTCGTAAGTGTTGCCACGGCGATTTTGTACTACTGGATTGAGCGCTACGGCAATCAGACTGTTGCCCCTACCGCTCCGGTAACACCAGTTGCACCTACACCTCCAACTGTACAATAAAAGGAAGATGTGCAAAAAATAAAAGCCTCCGCTTTGGGAGGCTTTTATTTTGGAGGGCCATCGTCAGTTCTGTAGCAACTGCGGTGTCGGCAAATGTGCAAAGGGCACCGGTCATCAACCTAGCGCCCTTGCACATCGCCACCTAGACATATATTAGTTTGTCCAGGAGCAGCGTCGCAGAGAGTCGAGGTTGTTGTCCCTTACCGCATCAGGTGCCGAGCGAATGATTGTTTCTCCGCAGTGTACCGGGCACGGTACGGCTTCCACAATCGCAACTTCTCTACTGGTTACCCCGTAGGTATAGTATTGGTCCTGATTTGATTTTATCGCGCTAACGACTTGCTGTAGCGTATGCTTAGCATCCGCGTAGCCATCGTTATCTGTGTCCACGCCGACCGCGACTATATGTGCGTGTCTCGTTGGGTTTTGTATTGGTACTTGATTTGTGCAGACGATTCTTAACTGTGCCATTGTGCAAAGTCCTTGTTGATGTTCTTACATTGAAATTTCATCCGGATGTGCTACAATGACAGTTATCCGGTTAATGCTTGACGGCAATTCATCGGTTTAAAGAGTCTCGGTAGCACAAACTGTCCGAGCCTCTTTTTTTTGGCCTACATTTCCTCGTCCTCCGGCACTTGATCCTTCTGTTCCTTGAGTTCAATAACGAACAATGGTCGTCCGTCCAGGCCGAGGCTAGCCGCTTCCAGCTTCTTATAATGATATTTGCCAGCGTATTGTTCAGCATCAATTTCGTTGTTCAGGAGGAATGATCGGATCTTGCAAGTGGCGCCATACTGTTCTGGGCCGTTGACAGGGTAAGTCCCCTCGTCCTTGGAAGTAGTGAATTGGATCGCAACCGCTTTGTTGGCCGCGTCAAAGTACAGACGTATATACAGTTTTTCGTTGATGTCTTTGAGTTTGTGCTTCTCCACGAAGAATGTCGGGAATGACAAGTAGTCACTGCCGGTAAGGGTAATCGTGTCTATAATCTTGCCTCGTGTGTTTGGTACTTCGACGAAATTATAATTCATAGTACCTATATTGTACGGACCAACGTCTGTATAGTCAATCCTCTACGCGTACTTTACACATTCTCTACACAGTAATATTTACAGCATATATATTATCTTCTGCTGTTTGGTATGCTTCGTAAAAGTGCTCATAGAGCGTTCCGAGAGGTGGCTAGAGTTAACGGAACAAGTCTTTGATTTTGCTACTTACGCAAGGATACGATTTAAACAGGGGGATATAAAGACTAAGCGGCAGATACTGGCTACTCTGGGTCAGAACTTCCAGTTGAAAGACCAGAAACTGTCTCTCACCCCTAGTCCGTGGCTCATCCCGATAACTGAAGGCTACCCGACCTCAGAACAGGAGTACATAAAGAGGGTTAGAACCAACAAAAAAGCCAATTCTCAGATTAAGGAAAAGGCTTTAGTGTCAATTACTGAAAATTGGAGGGCCATCTGGGGCTCGAACCCAGGACACCCTGCTTAAGAGGCAGGTGCTCTAACCAGCTGAGCTAATGGCCCCCAGCAGCTAGCAAATTTTATACTAGCAAATCACCCCTGTTTTGGCAAGACAAAAGTGGTAAAATAGGGGAATGAAGTTACTCAACGGCCGCGAACTGGCCGGCTACATTAAGGAGCGCCAAGCGCATCAAGTGCGGGGTCTGCGTCAGGCGCACGGCGTGCTGCCAAAGCTGGCCATTATTGTCACGGTGGATAATCCGGTGATTGATTTGTACGTGCGGCTCAAGCGCCAATACGGGGCAGATATTTTAATAGATGTAGACGTGCACCGCGTGCAACAAGCAGAGGTAGCGGCTCTGATTAAAGCACTCAACGCGGACAAGAGCGTGCACGGCATAATTTTGCAGTTGCCCCTGGCGGATCCATCGCAGACAGAAGAATTGGTGGCTCTGGTAGACCCTGTCAAGGATGTGGATGGGCTTAATCCCAAGACGCAGTTTGATCCCGCCACGCCTATGGCTATTATGTGGCTGTTGGCCGGCTACAACGTGGACTTGCGCGGCAAGGAAATTTTGCTGATTGGCCGCGGCAAATTGGTGGGCGCGCCACTAGAAAAGATGCTCCAGGCTTCCGATCTAACCGTAAGTGTGGCGGACAGGGCAACCGCAGACTTGGCGGCGGCCACCCAAGCGGCAGATGTGATTATTACCGCCACTGGCAGCCCGGCAATCTTGTATCCAGACATGATTAAAGAGGGTGCGGTAGTGGTGGACGCCGGTGTGGCCAGTGAGGATGGCAAAACGGTGGGCGATGTCGCTCCAGAAGTGTACAATCGGCAAGACTTAACCATCACGCCGCCCAAAGGCGGGGTGGGGCCGCTGACGGTCTGTGCTTTGTTTGATAACGTGATTAGAGCGGCTCGAGCGGTCACCAAAAAATGAAAATAGGCGTCTTTGACTCAGGTGTGGGCGGTAAATCAATGGCCTTGGCTATAGAATCGACCATGCCAGAGCACAGCGTGCTACTGCGTGAGGACCACAAAAATCTGCCGTATGGCAACAAAACCCCGGCTGAACTTCTACGACTGGCCCTGCCAATTCTAAAAGACATGCAAAAAGCTGGCTGCGATGTCATTGTAGTGGCCTGTAACACCATAACAACAACCATTATTACGGAACTAAGGGAGGCTTTGCGCGTGCCAATTGTGGCTATAGAGCCTATGATAAAACCGGCCGCCGCCTACACTACCAGTAAAGTCATTGCTGTTTGCGCCACCCCGGCCACGCTGCAAAGCGCGCGCTATGCGTGGCTCAAAGAGCAGTATGCTCAAGGTGTTAAAGTGCTGGAGCCAGACTGCTCAGACTGGGCGGCCATGATAGAAGAAGACCACGTGGACGGCGCCAAAATTGCCGCGCGAATCAATGAAGTTTTAGCTAAAAAAGCCGATGTGATTGTGCTTGGCTGTACGCATTACCACTGGATTGAGCATCAAATCAGGATATTAAGCGCTGGCAAAGCTAAGGTTATGCAGCCGGAAAAACCCGTGCTAGAACAGCTCAAGCGGGTAATTGCAAAACTGCCTGCTTAAACTGCTGGCCGCGGTCCTTGTAATTCTTAAACATGTCAAAACTGGCACAAGCAGTAGACAGCAGAACGATGTCCCCATCTTGAGCTAGCTCAGCGGTTTTGGCTACAATTTCCGGCATAGATGTGCCGCCTGGTTCGTAATTGGTGAAGCCAGCGGCATCTAAAGCATTTTGCAAACGACCGGCTTGCTCGCCAATGAGCAGCACACGGCGTATGTTGGCGTTGGCAATCGTTTGCGCTAACGTGTTGTAGTCTGCGCCCTTGTCTGAGCCGCCTAAAATGAGCACTTTTGGCTGAGCAAAAGCCTCTATCGCTACCTGCGCTGTCTCTGGTGTGGTGCCAAATGAGTCGTTATAGTAGCTGACGCCGTTTATTTTACGCACAAATTCAATCCGGTGTTCCAGGCCACTAAATGAACTTATTGCCTCATGTAGCGCCGGGACATTTTGGCAGACCTGCCAGACAGTGGTTAAGGCGGCGCAGACGTTTTGCTGGTTGTGCCAGCCGACCAGCTTGACATCTTGGGTAGAGCAGATTATTTGGCCATCTATAACGATGTTGTCGCCATCTACATACGCGCCGGGTGCTTGCCAGTACGGGATTTTTTGGCCGGGGCTGACGCTGACAACTTGTTGGCTGAGCTGGTTGTCCGCGTAGTAAATGGCGCGGTCTTCTGGCTTCTGCCAGCGGAACAACTGCTGTTTGGCGGTGATGTATTCTTCTAGATTTGGGTGCCAGTCCATGTGCTCGCTGGCAATCATGAGACAGCAGGCTAGGGCGGGGGAATGTTTGCAGTCAATAAGCTGGAAGTTGGACAGCTCCAAGACGACCCAATCGTCCGGCTGGATGTCTGGCAACATGGCCAGCGGCGCCACGCCGATGTTGCCGCCCAAATGCACTCGGCGGCCATCCGTCTGGAGCATAGCAGTCACCAGGCTAGAGGTGGTTCCCTTACCCTTGGTACCGGTAATAGCCAGCACGTTATTAGACGCGCAATGCTCAAAAAACAGATTCAAATTTGTTGTAACTTTAGCATCGGCCGGTAGCTTGGAGGGATGAAGGCCGGGGGTTCTAACCACTAAATCGTATGCGCTTAGGCCAGACAGATAGCCTGGGCCAAGCACGCTCAAAGCGCCGTCCGGCACGACTAAGTCTGGGTTTTGGTCATGAATAACCAGCTCATGGCCGACCTGGGCAGCAAAAAAATCGTAGGTGGAGCGGCCCTCTACGTCAAAGCCAACAATTGCAATCCGCACTTAGGCCGCCAGCTGTTGTTTTACAAGTTCTGCCACTTGGCGCGGCGTCATGTCTGCTTTTAGGATTACCGCAACTACGTCCATTTGCTTAACTTCCTCAGGGATTTCTTGCTCGCCCATGTTGGTTAGCACCACGACTTTTATGTTCTTGCCCCAAGAGGTCGCACGGAGTTTTTTAAGCATTTCATCGCCGTTCATTTCTGGCATCATAAGGTCAAGTAGGATGATGTCCGGCTTCATTTCTTCTGCCAGGGCCAGGCCCAACTTGCCGTTGCCGGCGGTCTCTACCTGGTAGCCTTCCGCCTCAAACTTAAAGCGGTACATTTGGCTAATGGTAATATCGTCTTCTATAATGGCGACTTTGAATTGCTTTTTACCCATATGCTTATGCTACGCTACAGCGATGGTCTTAGGCAAGGACTTCTTTGACAACATCCAGGATTTGCTGCGGCGTATGGTGCGCTTTAACGATGTAGCGGTCCACATTTAGATAACGCAGTTTGGCCGGTGCCTCTGACCTACTAATGTTGGTGAGCACAATTACTCTAATATTCTTGCCCCAATCTTCAGTGCGCAGTTGCTCTAGCATATCTGTCCCAGACAGTACCGGCATGCGTAAATCCAGCAGGATAATGTCTGGCGCAAATTCTTGGCATAGCTCCAGGCCCGCCTGGCCATTATAGGCCAACTTAACATCGTAACCAGCATGTTCAAACTTAAATTTATACATGGTTGCAATGGAGTGGTCGTCTTCTATTATGGCAATCTTGTGCATGGACTTATTAACTATTCCTGAAGCTTTTGACTTTTTATATACTTTATGTCTTGACATTATACACCGATTATGCTATATTTGGCAAAGTACATTAGTAGACCAAACCACGTCCGCGCGCTCACTTTTCCAGTAGAGCAGGGTAGGCGTGGTTTTTTATTTTTCCTAAAGAAAGAGAAGAGAAGCCTCACATGTCTGCCCAGCCTGAAGACCCAGTTCGTCCAGAAGGGTACTATCCCACTCTTGTTCAAGATATTCCTGGTGAACACTTTGCGGATATAGCCTCTACCACATTAGATGTGCCGCCAGTTCAACCAGAATTGCAGAGCGGAATTATAGAGAATCCGTTTCTTATTCACCAAGCCAGGAAATTAGTAGGCAGGGTTTATCTTAAATACGGGTATGTGACACCTCATCAAATCACAAAAGAAGGCTACGTAGACGAATCAGTCGATCCGCACGTTGCTGACTCTGTATATTTTGCACGGCCAAACGATGCTAGTGAAAGCATGCTCTCCACGGCTCGACTTATACGTAAAGGTACGCTTGAAGATTTTCCTGCTGTTAAGGAGTTTTCAACCGTAGACCCTAAGAAACTTGCAGAAATAGATTCTAACCCAGAGCATTACAGGGAGGTCTCGGCGCTTGTGAAAGCTCCCGAGGGCGGAAGCATGGAGGATATTCTTCATCTGTATGCTTCCATGATGAAATATTCCATCAATAACGATGTGAGTAGATGGTTGATGTCCGTTGATCATAAGCTTGTCAACAGATTACATCTACTGTTTGGCCGTAGAAACTTCAAAAAGATAGGTGATACGGAATTCATGATGGGGTCTAATACAACTCCATTCGTAATGGATATTCAGGACTCGCTCCAGCTTTATCGATATCCACATATTAGTAAAGGCATAAAAAAAATATTTGACGAGGAACTTAAAGGTGTCGACCCGTCAAAGTTGACGCCAAAGGCGCGCCGCATCTTAGAGAGACGAGGTGTTATTGAGCGGACGGCGGAGTCGAGCAGAGCAGATAAGCTGGAAAGAATTGCAACAGCTGGGCTGGTAGGTTACTGTCTCGCAAGAGCAGGCGTTATACCAGGTACAAATCTTGACGAGCACGGTGTTAACCCATGGGTATTTTTAGGTATCGATATTGCTACAATACCGCCATATGTACGGGGTCTCCGTATTGTTGGCTCGCAGCATTCAAGCCGCCTCAAAGCTGCCGGAGGCGCAGCCCTAGCAGGGAGTGCCTTTATGGCACCCTATGGCTATATGTTCGCAGAAGCAGGACTATCGGAGGGCGTCCCACAGGCAGTTGGTATCTATGCAGGTATGCTTATGACCTCAGCTGCAGTCAAGAAGTATAACTCTCGGCATCAAACCAACCATAATGAATAGTCGAGCCACAATTGATTCAACTGGCTATTCAGCTTATGCTTAGTACATGACCGAAACCCTGTTTACGTCCGGATCTGCCTTATTGGTGTTGTTTCTTGGAACACTCGTTCTTTACCGGAACTATCGCGAAGTGTTGCGATTGCTTTTTTTTGGCTTTTGCCTGTCACTAGCATTTTGGCAATATATGTTGCTTATATCTGAGAAGCAAACCTCCCAGGTGTTGTTGTTTAATCGTCTAACATTCGTGGGCCCAATTATGGCGGTTGGATTTTTTACGGCTTTCATCGGTAGGCTACAGACTATCGCGGCCAAAAGAAAAATCCCAGCGGTAAGGAAGACTAATATCCTGGTTTCTGTTGTCACGAGTTTTGCAATTTTTTTGGCGATTAGTCCATGGGTCAGTCAGAGTGTGAAAGCAAGGCTGGATCAAACAGGTTTCTTAACAGGCTACAATGTTGGTCGAGGACCGCTTTACATAGTTTATATTTTCTGCTTTACACTTCTTTTTGCGCTAGCCGTTAGATCTGTATATGATTTGGCAAGAAGAAGAGATGATTTGTCACGCAAACAAGCAAGCATCATTAGGAAGGGTGTTTTTATTGCCGTTTTCGTCGGGTTTTTCACGAATGCAATTTTACCAACAATGTTAAGAAGCTCGAAGTTCTCATATCTTGGGAGTATTGCTGTTGTTATTCTTGTAGCGACCCTTGCATTGGCTATTGCAAGACATAAGCTCATTGACGTTCGTTCGTTTGTTGCGCGTTCTTTTGGCTATTTACTAACAATTGGTGCAATCGTGCTTATATACTTTATTGGTGTTTCCGGCTTCATTGAGTATATATTTGGCATATTTTTGAGCTTAAAAACAAAACTGGCACTATTTTTGGTTGTGGTGGTAGGTGCCGTGGCCTATCAACCCCTGAAGCAGCGATTTGATCGAATCACCAATAGAATCTTCTATCAAGATAGTTATGATTCGCAGAAATTATTCAACCATCTTAACGAACAATTAGTTACTAGTCTTGATATTACTCAGCTTATGCCACGAACAATCCAGATTATCGAGGATGCTTTCAGGCCAACTTACCTTATTGTCCAGTTATATGGCGACAATGTTAGTGTCGGCCGCTCGTTTGGCAGTGCAAATACCGTGGACAATAAAACTCTGCTAAAACTCAGGGATTTTGCCGCAGGACGCCCAGAGAGGTCGTTTACCTTGCAGAGTAAAGTTGAGCACGAGCTTCAGCAGGCTATGAAAGCAAAAGACATAGGGGTGATTACACGTCTAACGCAAGATACCTCACGACCTCAGAATGATGTTGGTTTGATTATTCTTGGCCAACGTAAAAGTGGCAAAAGATATACAGATGAAGACCTTGCTGTTCTAGATAGCGTCAGTAACGAACTACTTTTGGCTATACAAAACTGTTTAAGATACGAAGAAATCCAAAACTTCAACACCACCCTACAGCAGCGGGTAGACGACGCCACGCGCAAGCTGCGCAGGACCAACCAGCGCCTCAAGGAGCTGGATGAAGCCAAGGACGACTTTGTGAGTATGGCTAGTCACCAACTGCGGACGCCGCTGACAGCCATTAAGGGTAATGTCAGCCTGGTTATGGAGGGCGATGCCGGGCCGGTTACAAAGACGCAGGTGGAGCTGCTTGGTCAGGCCTTTGCCAGTAGTCAGCGCATGGTCTTCCTGATTGCGGACCTTTTGAACGTGTCGCGCCTTAAGACTGGCAAGTTTGTCATTGAGCCGGGGCAAGTGAACCTGGCAGATATGGTTGCGCAAGAGGTCGCGCAGTTGCAGGAAACGGCGCAGAGTCGTCAGGTAAGCCTAGCTTTTACTAAACCTGAGATATTTAGCACGCTTAAGCTAGATGAAACCAAAACGCGCCAGGTCATTATGAACTTTATAGATAACGCTATTTATTACACGCAGTCGGGTGGGGCTATTGAGGTGTCGCTGAAAGAAACAGATAAAGAAGTGGAGTTCAGAGTTAAAGATAACGGCATTGGTGTGCCGCGGCATGAGCAGCCGCACTTGTTTACTAAGTTTTATAGGGCAGAAAATGCTCGGAAGGCGCGGCCGGACGGCACTGGGCTGGGTTTGTTTATGGCTAAAAAGATCATTGTAGCCCAGGGTGGGGCGATAATTTTTGAGACAAAAGAGGGCAAGGGAAGTACTTTTGGTTTCCGGTTTCCCAAAGCGCATCTTGTAGTCTAAAGTAACATTTCTTACACCCCTGTTGTATTCTGCTTATGTTTACATCATAATATTATTGACAAAAGCGCTTTGAGGTGATAATATTGGTACAAACACGAAGGAGGTGTTGGGATATGAATATTGGTAATTTTATTAAAAGTAAGAAGAAAGCGCTGATTACAGTCGCTTTTGCAGCCGTTTTGGCGGCTGGCGCAATAGGCGCATTTGGCACAAGCGCCAAGGTAGATGCCGCCTGTAACGGCGACCCTACCAGTAACGCAATCATCCGTTGTGGTGCTGCAGATCGTGCAGACCTAGTGGCTAAAGCACGTGCTAGCGCAGAGCTACAGGCTATTTACGCGCACATGGGTCTTCCGGTATCGGAATATGACCGCTTTGTAAGCCAGGGCGTACAGGGTCAAGCTATGCGTGACAACACCATCGTCGTTAACGGTGTTGTTGTGGGCACAAACTCCTGGACCTTTGGCCGCGAGGCCAGCTATCAGGGTAGCGGCTACTGGCCGGTCCCTATTACCGGTGCAGGCACCTACTACGCCAACTACTTTAGCAAGGCTTTTGCCCCAGGCGTAACCAGCATTCCAGTAGATGTCTTGTTTGACAACACTGGTAAAGTGCAGTTTGCCGTCATGACCAATGACTGCGGTAACCCCATTCACACCGAGTCTCAGTTGACCGCTCAGTGTAAGAATCTTGTTGCTAACAAGACCGGTGCTAACACCTACAGCTTTACCACCAACGTTCAGATTAGCAACGGCATCACTGTTAACAAGTTAGTCTACAACTTTGGCGATGGCGCAACAGCAGAAACTACTGCCCCTGCCACACCAGTTAGCCACACCTTCACCAAGAGCAGCCGCGTAACAGTGGTAGTTTACGCAACTATGCCAGGTGGCCAGCAAATTCAGCTGACCAACTGTTACTACGATGTAACCTTTGTACCTCCTGCCGTTCCTGGCATTAAAGTAGACAAAACTGTAGACAACGTTAAGCGCGAAAGCGTTAAAGTTGGCCAAGAGTTCACCTATCGCTTAGTAGTTACCAACACAGGTAATGTAGACCTAAAGAACATTAAAGTAACCGATGTTGCCCAGGCTGGTATTACGCTGCTAAGCGCTACTTCCAGCACCGGTGAAACCGTAACTATTGATGGCCAAAACCTGAGCACCACCCTGGCTAGCCTGAAGCAAGGTGATGCCAACAAAGTAACAATCACCGTTAAGGCTGTTGTTAAGAAATATGTTGCAGGCGACCTAAACAACAAGGTTTGTGTGGATGCTACGGAAGTTACCGGCAACCCAGACAGCTGTTCAGAGGCTGTAGTGGTCACTATCCCTCCGGTTTGCCCAACCAACCCTAACTTGCCATTCGACTCACCTGACTGCAAAGTCTGTGAGTACAACCCGCAGCTGCCAGCTAACTCGCCTGAGTGTGTTGCTCCTTGCCCTTACAACGCGGCATTGCCAGCAAACTCACCGGACTGCAAAAAGCCTGTTACTCCAGTTACACCAACCACACTTGTCAACACCGGTACCGGCAATATTGCCGCTATCTTTGCTGGCGTCAGTGTTCTGAGTGGCTTGGCCTTCAACTTCCTGGCTCGTCGCAAGCAAGAAGTCTAAAAAACTGTAAATAAGCAGTAGCGCAAACAGACAATTTGTGCTACAATGGACCTTACGTATTGAGAGCACAGACTGACCGCTCCATAGCTAAACCCCCTACTTACGTGTAGGGGGTTTCTCTTTGGCCTTAAAGTTGACAACAAGTAACCATAAGTGGTACAGTGCAGCCAGATAGTATTAAAAGCAAAAAAGTGTGCCGTAAGGAGAATATATGAATCTGGTCAGAAGGTTCCAATCGTATAAAAATAAGGCCAGCGTGTTTGCGCTAGCCTTGACCACGCTTGTTGGTTTAAGCGCAGTCGTCGCTCTTCCAAAAGCAAGTGCCGCGGGCGACTGTAGCGGCAACTCTGTTATGACCTGTGGCTACAGCACCCCGGCAGACTTTATCAATAAGATTAAAGCAAACAACGACGGCCACGGCCACGGAGATTTACAAGCAATTTACCGGGCATTTGGCTTGGAGTCAAACATCTACGACCGATTTGCGAGCAAGGCCCGTTCTGGTGTTCTATACCGTGACGGCCGCATAGTTGTAGACGGACAAGAAGTTGGCAATTCTGCTAATACATTTGGACGTTACCAAAGCTATCACTCTGGACCGGGCATGCTGGTACAGGGCGGTATTTACGGCAACACTCCTTCACGTACCTTTAGCCCCAGCCTGTCCTCCTTACCAGTAGATGCTATGTTTGATAACGACGGTACTACCTGGGTGGTAGTGCTGCGTGACTGCGGCAACCCGGTCACCTTCAATCCCGTGCGATCTTCTGGCTCTTGTAATGCCATTAACAAAACAGCTGTTCCCGGTAAGGCAAATACCTATAGCTTTACTACCAGCGCATCGGTATCTGGCAATGCAAAAATTGCTAAAGTAATTTACAACTTTGGTGATGGCACCCCAGAAGTTTCTGAATCTAATCCTGCAGCTGCGGTTACACACACTTTCTCCAACGCCAAAACCACATCGTACAAAGTGAGTGTTAGAGTTGTGGTTAGCCTCCCAGGCGCGCAGACAAAAGAAGTAACAGCTGCCGGTTGCGCTACTACCGTAGATGTCCTTGCCGCCACCTACGAGTGTGTCAAGCTGGCATACGAGGTAGTAGACAAGGCTAAGTTTAGTTACAAATTTACGGTAACAGCTAAGGTAGGTGGTAATGCTAAATTCAGTAGCGCAGACTTTACGTTTGGCGATGGCACATCTCAGAAAGCTGTTGTCCCTACCGGCATGACTGCAGTGGCCAGCCACGTGTACCCCAAAGATGGAGATTACTTGGCAACCGCAACACTGAACTTTGACGCCGGTGGCGTGGCAAAATCGATTGAATGTAAAACGCTCGTGACGCTTGCACCACTTTGCCCATACGATGCCACCTTGCCAAAAGATTCGCCCAATTGTAAGAAGCCCGTCTGTGAATTTAACCCTCAGCTGCCAGCTGATTCCCCAGACTGTAAGAAGCCCGTCTGTCAGTACAACCCACAATTGCCTCCTGACTCTCCGGACTGTAAAGCACCGGTTGCCGGTACTCTAGTTAATACTGGCCCAGGTAGTATCGCGGCTATTGTGGCTGGTGTAGCCGCCCTTGGCGCATTCTTGTACCGCCAGTTTGTCTACAAGCGCAAGCGTACCGCTATGGCTGCCGCTATGCTTGGCCAACACAGCCTAACGGACGTGGCTGAACCATCTGGCCCAGACCACACCGATGAGATGGTAGAGAGCCTAAGTTCCAAGACAGATGTTGCTGATTCAGCTACCTCTGCTCCTGAAATCAAGCGCATTACCGTAAGCGACGACAAAGAGTAGGACCTAAGTAGTCTTTAAAGACCCCGGCACCGCCTCCGGGGTCTTTTCTTTTGGCCTCTGTTGTGGTATGATTTTAGAGCTGTTTTGCGATATGCATAACGGTAGCGATTGGCCCCACGATTGCTTCGCAATCGCTAAGCCAAATCCTCGGAAAGCAAAAATATGTAAACACATTTTGTGCTTTCCTGCGGTTTGGCCCCGTCGTCTAACGGTTAGGACACTGGGTTTTCATCCCAGCAACCGGGGTTCGATTCCCCGCGGGGTCACCAACAAAAAAGACTCACCCAAAGGTGGGTCTTTTTTGTTGGTCATTTCGCGAAGCGAAATGAGAACCCCGAAGGGGTTCGAAGGGCAAAGCCACACGCAGGAGCTTGCTCCGAGTATGGCTGCGGGCCGCCAGGCCAAAGGCCTGATCAACTGAAAGTTCATAATCGTGCTACAATAAACCCACAATGACAGATATTGTCCATTCTTCAGACAACACAAACTCCAACCAAACGCTCAACAAACTACGCGCCGCGGTTTTAGGTGCTAACGACGGTGTGGTGTCTATTTCCAGTATCCTCATGGGTGTGGCCGGCGCCAACGCCAGCCACGGCGCAATTGTCACTGCCGGTCTGGCTGCCCTCGTGGCCGGCGCGCTTAGTATGGCAGTTGGAGAATACGTATCTGTCAGCAGCCAGTCAGATGCAGAAAAAGCATATATTGATAAAGAAAAGCGCGAACTTAGAGAAAACCCAGCGGCAGAATTAGAGGAGTTAACCGCCGGCTACGAGGCCAAGGGTCTGAGCCGTAAAACCGCTCACCTAGTTGCTAAGGAGCTAACCGCCATAGACCCCGTTAAGGCGCACTTGGCCATGGAATTTCAGCTGGATGAAGAAGACGTGGTTAACCCTATGCACGCGGCGGTGGCATCGTTTATATCATTCACTGCTGGCGGCCTCATTCCGTTCTTGGCTATGCTATTAGCTCCAACCAGTAAACGTATTCCAGCAACCATTATTGCGGTATTTTTAGCTCTGCTGCTGACCGGCTACGGTAGCGCAAGAGTCGGCGGCGCATCGCATGGACGGGCAATGGCCAGAGTCGTTTTAGGCGGTTTGATCGCCATGGCAATTACGTACTATATCGGTCAATTTTTTGGAACAAAAATAGCATAGTAATAGATAGGGGATGGGTATGGCACCGGCAAAACCAGTTAGTTTAGAAGCTTACAAACACACTAAGATTATTGCAACCGTTGGGCCGGCCACTGACTCATATGAGGCCGTGCACGGCCTGATTGCCGCCGGCGCTAACGGGCTTAGGCTCAATTTTAGTCATGGTGATCATGCAGAGCACGCCCGCCGCATTGAGTGGATTAGAAAAGCTTCTAAGGCGCTGGACAAGCCCGTGGCCATTATTCAGGACCTACAGGGACCTAAAATTCGCTTGGGTGATTTTGCAGAAACCATAGAAGTCACCAAAGGTCAGACCCTAAAATTTGCCTACAGACCCGCGGATGGCAGCATTCCAATCCAGTACGACCTAGCTAAAAAAATGAAGCGCGGCGAACGGCTTTATCTCTGGGACGGCAAAGTCCGCACCGTAGTTACCAGCATAAAAGATGGCGTTGTCTACGCCAAAGCAGAAAACAACGGTAAGCTCATGCAGCGCAAAGGCATTAACCTGCCAGATACCGATTTTGGCGGCGATGTCATTACCGCCAAAGACAAAGCCGACTTAGTCTTTGGCTCTACCCAGGACATAGACTACGTGGCCCAAAGCTTTGTGCAGACTGCCGCGGACGTCCGGGCCATGCGCCGTCTCATGAGCAACTTAAACATGAACGCCCGCTTAATCACCAAGTTTGAAACCAAGGCCGCGGTAGAAGACATGGAAGGCATTGTTCTGGAGTCCGACGCCATAATGGTAGCCCGGGGCGATATGGCCGTAGAAGTCTTGCCAGAAGCCGTGCCCATTATTCAGCGCCAGCTAATCGGCCTCTGTCAGCGCTACGCCAAGCCAGTCATTGTGGCCACCCAAATGTTGTTTAGCATGACCGATTCTCCCACACCCACCCGCGCAGAAATTTCCGATGTTGCCACGGCTGTTATGCTGGGCACAGACTGTGTCATGCTCAGCGAAGAAACTGCCGCCGGCCAGTACCCGCTAGAGGCGGTAACAACTATGAAAGACGTCATTATGTACTCAGAGGCGACTCGCCCGGTAGAAGTGCACTACCCAGCCTACCAGCCGGAGCACACCCGCCAGGTCGCCATTTCTAAAGCTATCCTAAGCCTGGCAGAAAATATCGACGCCGTGGCCGTAGTGGCAGAAACCAAATCCGGTGCCACCGCCCAGCAAATTTCTTCCTATCGCCCAGACGTACCGGTGATTGCCGTAACCAGCGATGACCGCACCGCTCAGCAACTCGCCCTAGTCTACGGTGTAAAATCGTACGTGCGTCCAGCTCATGCAGAAGCCGCCCAGCGCCTGACAGACTGGCTACTGCGCCACAAAATCCTGCACAAAAATGACACGGTAGTGACAGTTTCTGGCAAATACCCGGGCCGGGTGGGCACCACTGATACTATCAAAGTTCGTGTCTTAGAATAAGTAGCCTCTACCTTTTGTACACATTTACACAAAAGGTAGAGCGTACTACTAGCGGAAGCAGCCCGGCTGCGCTATAGTTAAACCATAAGCAAAACCGAGTAGGTGGGATGTTTACCAAAAAAACCGTCAAAGACCTGAATGTAAAGGGCAAGCGCGTACTTGTCCGGGTTGACTATAACGTGCCCCTGACCCGTGACGGCAAGATAGAAGACGATTACCGCATTACCCAGTCGTTGCCCACATTGCAGTACCTGCTGGACAAGGGTGCGGCAATTATTTTGTGCTCTCATCTGGGGCGGCCGGAAGGCACAGTTGTACCTTCTTTGAGCCTACGGCCAGTTGCCAAGCGGCTGCATGAACTCCTAAAACTGCCAGTAGATTTTGCCAATGATTGCGTAGGCCAAAAGACGCTAGAGAAAGCCCAAGCGCTCAAACCGGGCCAGATTTTGCTCCTGGAAAACGTGCGCTTTCATCCAGAAGAAGAGGCGAATGATAAAAAATTCGCCACTGAGTTGGCGGCGCTGGCGGACGTGTTTGTGCAGGACGCCTTTGGGGTGGTGCATCACGGTGCTGTGAGCGTGTCGGGGCTACCTACGTTGCTACCATCGGCGGCTGGGCTGTTGCTGGCTAAAGAGGTAGACACCATTACCAAAGTCATGCGTGAGCCTGAGCGGCCCATGGTGGCGGTGGTTGGCGGGGCTAAAATCGCCGATAAAATAGATATTCTTAAAAAGTTTATAGAAATGGCGGACATGGTCGCCATTGGCGGCGCCATGGCCAATACCTTCCTCAAGGCCACTGGCGTAGATGTTGCCAAGAGTTTAGTAGACGACGGTGAGCTCCAGATAGCCAAAGACATCATGGCGCAGGCGCAATCAGAAGCCAAAGAGCGCGATTTTGTCTTCTTCTTGCCGCGCGACGGCGTGGTGGCCCAAAAAGCGGACAAGAACACGCCTACAAGAATTGTGGACTGGGGCGCGTTGGCCGTGGCCGATATTGAGCATTACCCCAAACGCGTGCCAGCCTCCGCCTCTAAAGTGGCCGCCAATGAGAAAATTCTAGACATCGGACCGTTTAGCGGCGCATTTATTGCTGGCAGTTTGCAGCTGGCCGGTACGGTTATTTGGAACGGCACCATGGGCATGGCAGAAGTAGCTGGCACGCAAGGACCGGTGGGCCCATACGCGCATGGCACAGAGCTAATTATGGAAGGCATGCTGGGCGATTTTGGCCACAAACCATTTAGCGTAGTAGGCGGCGGCGACACTGTAGCCTATGTGCAAAGCCGCGGATTAACAGATAGTTTTAACCATGTATCAACCGGCGGCGGAGCCAGCCTAGAGCTCATGGCCGGCCGCAAATTACCGGGCATAACAGCCCTGGAGGACAAATGAAAAAAACACTGATTGTTGGCAACTGGAAAATGCATCTAAACACGCAGCAGGCCAGTTTACTGGTGCGCCGATTAGGCGAGCGCGTGCCGCAGCATCGTGATATAGAAACAGTTTTGGCGCCCAGCATGTTGACACTGCAGCCGATTAGTTTAGAAGTGGATCGGCGTAAGTTTAGACTGGCAGCGCAGAACGCTAACGCGCAAGCCTTAGGCGCGCTGACGGGAGAAGTCAGCTTTGCCATGCTGTCCGGATTGGTGCACTACGGCATCATTGGTCATTCGGAACGTCGCAAATATTTTGCGGAAACCAACAAGGATGTCCGCGCCAAAGTTGCGGCGGCAGTCAGAAATGAGATTACCCCAATTATTTGCGTGGGAGAGACGCGGGTAGAACGAACCAATCACGAAACCAAACAGGTGGTGCGCGAGCAAGTAGTCACCGCCCTGCGCGATTTAACCGGCCCAGAGGTGGCGGAGGTAGTTATTGCCTACGAACCTGTCTGGGCGATCGGTGCTGGCCGTCCAGCTTCGGCTGCCGCAATCGCAGAGTCAGTGGCCTACATACGGTTGATTGTGGAAGGGCAGTTTGGTAAAAAAGTGGCCGACTCCGTCCGCATCTTGTACGGCGGCAGCGTAGAGCCAGATTATGTAACCAACATTTTAAGCATTGATAATGTAGACGGCTTCCTGGTTGGCGGCGCTAGCCTAAACTACCAACAGTTTGCCCAAATCGTTTCTAAAGCCCATGCCCTAGAGGCCGCAAAGGAAAAAGATGCCAAGTAAAAAAATGATTGATGTTAAAAAGGACGCCCCCGCGGAGGCTACATCCAAGCCGGTCATTGTCACAAATCGGCCAATTATGGCAGACCCCATGGTTAAGCAGGCCAGCGGTGCACCCGAGCTAGAAGCCGCAGAAAAGCCCAAGGAAGTGCGCGCGCCCAGTGCCAGCAAAATTGTGATTCAGCCAATTATACATAACGATGATCCAGAGCCGGTAGAGACACCTAAGCCCGAGCTAAAAGAAGAGTCCACCCCAGTGGAGCCAGAAACGCCTGAGCCAGAGCAACCCGCGGAGGGGGGAGAGCCAGAAGACACCCAGCTGCCGGCAGATGCCACCGACAAACCAACGGAAGAAGATGACCCCGCAGAAATCGAGCGCCGCGCCAAACTGGATGTGCTGGTGGAGAGCCAGAAATACTTCCTGCCTATCACCACGGCCGAGCAGCGTAAAAGCCGCCGCACCGTTGTTTTGGGCACCATTTTGGCCATCGTTTTGCTGCTGGCGTGGGCGGATATCGCCGTGGATGCTGGCTTAGTCAACCTGCCCGTTAACTTGCCGCACACCAATTTCTTTAGCGTTAAATAATAAAGGAGAAGTTATGGAACCACAAAAGCATTCTGTTGCAGTGAGCGTCGCCGACGGTGTTGTCGGTCAGTTAGGTATAGGCCCACTAGGACAAAAACCGGCAATTTTAACTTGGGGTGATACTGCTAAAGTACCAGTCGTTTTAACGACAGAAGCCGGAGAGACGATTTTTTCTGCTCTGCCTAAAGAATTTCAAAAATTCTACGTCGAATTTAACACAATTAGGGCAACTGTTAATGGGAAAAATTTCCTTTTGTATTCCCGCTCAGCAGCTGGAGATGTAGCCTATGGAGCTGGTGTTGCAAGCGGCGCTGGCGCTGGCGCGTCAATTGCAACCGGTACTGCAGCCTTTGCCCAAGCGAGCGTAGATTCACTTAAAAAAATAATGGGTGAATCTGGGGCGACAATAAATCAACGAAACCCACTCGTCTTTGGGCTTAAGGTATTTGGCATAGGTTTTGGCTTGCTGGTTTTGGCAGTTTTTGTAATCTTTGCTATTGCAACATTTTCGTAAGATCCATAACCACGGTTGCTATAATAGAACCATATGGACTATCAATTTTCTGATCCTTGGGCGGCTGAGGAGGCTGCCGCTGCGGCCGCTGATAATCTGTTAGAAGGACTCAACCCGGAGCAGCGGCGCGCTGTAGAAACCACGGAAGGCCCGCTGCTGATTCAGGCTGGCGCTGGCTCTGGTAAGACCAAAACGCTAACACATCGGATTGCCTACATTTTATCTACCGGCAAGGCCACGCCATACAATATTTTGGCGGTCACCTTTACCAACAAAGCAGCGCGGGAAATGCGTGAGCGCGTGGCTACGCTCCTAGGCCGCAGCGCCGATGACCGCAGTTTCATGCCCTACATGGGCACCTTTCACAGCATTTGCGTGCGCTTACTGCGGCAAGATGGTGAGCATATTGGCATCCCGCGCAGCTTTGTTATTTTTGATGAATCGGACCGACAGGCCGCTGTAAAGCAGGCCAGCAAACAGCTGATGTTGGATGAAAAGTCGTTTCCGGCCCGCACACTCTCTGGTATGATTAGCTCTGCCAAAAACGAGCTAATGGGCCCGCAGGAATACGCTGGCCAAGCTAACAGCCCGGCCCAAAATGCCGCCGCCAAGGTGTTTCCGTTGTATGAAAAAGCCCTGAAAGACGCCGCTGCCTTGGACTTTGACGATTTAATTAGCCGCACCGTTTTACTGCTAGAAAGCCAGCCAGAAATACGCGCCAAGTGGCAGCAGCAATTTAAATACGTCATGATTGATGAGTATCAGGATACCAACTCTGCGCAGTATAAACTTATCAAACTTTTGACGGCAGAAACGCGCAACATTGCAGTGGTGGGAGACGACTGGCAATGCCTCCCGCCCGGTACGCAAATTCAAACCCCTGATGGTCTACGGGGGATTCAGATCCCCGAATGCTGGGACCAAATCGTGAGTGCTCAAGGGCAGGGCAACACGGGCCCCGCAACAGTTGAAAAACTGAGAAAATTCGATTTTAAGGGCGACCTGATTGTTATAAAAACAGCATCTAGAAAAACGCTCAAGACAACTCCCAATCATGTTCTTTTTGTCGATAATCAAGCAGCCGGTTTTGATGTTACGCAGTTCCAAGATTTAACGAACAAAAGATATTATTTTGCCCATGCAGAAAAAATTAAAATCGGCATGAGTTTGCCAGCGCTAGAAGACAATAAAATCGTAGACGATGAGGTGATAAGCGTCGCAAAAGAAGCCTATCAAGGCCCTGTCTACGATCTAGATGTTGCCAAAACTCACAATTACATTGCCAATGGCATCGTCGTGCACAACTCAATTTACAGCTGGCGCGGCGCAGATTTCAGAAACATCCTCAACTTTGAAAAAGACTATAAAGACACCACCGTCATCAAACTGGAGCAAAACTATCGCAGCACTAAGCGGATTCTGGATGCCGCGCACGCTGTTATTACTAAGAACCAGCAGCGCTCAGACAAAAAATTGTGGACCGCATTGGGTGATGGCCTGCCCGTCCAAATTGTGCCAGTAAGTAATGACCGCGCAGAGGGCGAAGCGATTGTTCGCCGCGTGCGTGAGGGCCTGGATAGCGGCCGCCGCAAAATGCATGATTACGCCGTGCTCTACCGCACCAACGCGCAGAGTCGGTCGCTTGAAGAAACACTTATGCGCTACGGCTTGCCGTACCGCGTGGTGGGCGGTGTGCGCTTTTATGACCGTAAAGAAATTAAGGACATCGTGGCTTATCTGCGGCTGGTTTTTCAGCCAGAAGACCGGGTTAGTTTTGAGCGAATCGTTAATGTGCCGGCGCGTGGCATTGGCCCAAAAAGTCTGCAGAATTTTCACGAGTGGCGGGCAGAGCAGGGGCTTAATTTGCTACAGGCCCTAACTCAGGCAGAAACCTGTCCCAGCCTGACGCCCAAAGCCAAAGCCGCACTGTCAGAGCTAGGAGATACGTTGGCCACGCTGCGGGACAACATGGAAGATGTAGCCGTTAGCGGCCTGATTGACTCGCTGGTGCGGCGCATCAAATATTACGATTACCTGGAGGACGATACACCTCAGGGCGAGGCACGCATAGAAAACGTTAAAGAACTTTTGAGCGTAGCGCAGGAGTATCAAGACGTAGGTTTGGCCGGCTTCTTGGAAGAAGTCAGCCTGGTATCAGACCTAGACACCGCAGACTTTAGCGGCGATGCTATTACTCTCATGACACTGCACGCCGCCAAGGGCCTTGAGTTCCCGGTGGTCTTTATGATTGGCCTGGAGGAGACGATTTTCCCGCACTCGCGCGCGCTGTACGATGAATCGGAGATGGAAGAAGAACGCCGCCTGTGTTACGTGGGCATGACACGCGCCCGGCAGGAATTGTATCTTTTGCACGCCGGTTCACGGCTGCTGTACGGCGGTCTGCAATCTAATCCGCCATCGCGCTTTTTGTCAGAAATAGATGGTAATGTGCAGACCAGTGCCGATATGCCCAGTGTGCCGCTTGGCCCGCCGCAAACGGCCACAGATGAGCCGCGCTACGTACCAGACTTAAATGAGGGCGACGGCGTCCTGCACCCCCAATTTGGCCCCGGCACGGTCATGGAAATGGACGGCGATGTGGCCAGCATCTATTTCAAGGGCAAGGGGCTACGAAAGCTCAACATTGCCTTCGCACCGCTGAAAAAACTCTAGTACGTGTATAATCAAACATAAGAGTATTTCCATGCAATATAAATTCGAGCTTTACTTCTTACAGGACGACATAACGCGCGAGCATTGGCAGAAGCTGTATGGCGCCATTTTGCAGTATGGTGGCCGGTTTGAAAAGTTTGATTTAATCTTTAAGGTCACGGACAATGTGGTCCGTTTCTTTATTATCAGCAATAAGGATTTGAGCCCGCTATCTAACAGTATCGATGCCATTCTGCTTCGCCCGGTGGCAGATGAAGAAGACCTGAGCCTACCAAAAGCTACCGCCAAAGAGCGATTTATGAACTTCAAAGAGGGCGGCAATATTCTGGATCTCAAGGAAAAGGTGCATGTTAAGCGGGGTAAAGAGCTGCAGGTTGTACATTTTAATGTTCGAGTTATCAAAGACTCCACAGCTGTTGTTAAAGGAGAGCTGTATTTTAAGGGCGCTGGCAACATTTGGAGCATTCACAAGCGGCTGTTTACCTTCTTCCCGGCGCATTTATTTGCTATAAATTTTGCCGGCAACAGCCATTATCTTAAGAAAACCGTCCCGACCTATTTGGATATAGAAAAGTCCATCCATATGCTGCTGAGCGACAACTTGAATAGCCTCTTTGAAGTCGACACATTTCCTTATTTTTCGCACAACTATTACCTAAACCTTACCAGTTATGATTTTGATAAGCACTCTTTCATTATCGGCGCGTCCGGTAGTGGCAAGTCAAAGCTTATTAGTTTGTTTGTGGATCGGCTCCAGAAAACGGCGCTGAATATGAATTACCGCGTGATTGTGATTGATCCGCACGCCTCTTTGGCGCAGGATTTTGCGGCTATCCCTAATACTAAAGTAGTCAACTTTAGTGGTGAATCGGCCGAGTTATTTGCCGGTGCCGGTGCCGATATTTCAGCTGCCACGGAGTTAACGGCCACATTGTTTAAGTCGTTGCTGGCAGATCAGTTTAACGCTCGGTTGGACCGACTTCTTAGATTTAGTTTGTACGTTTTGTTTACGGCCCAAAGCATGTCATTGGATATGCTCAAGCGCTTCCTAACAGAGATAGAACTGCGCAACCAGATTTTGGGGCACGTCCAAGAGTATGTGCCGCCGAATATTGTCAGATTTTTTGGCGGCGATTTTAACGAAATTCGAACTCAGTATTATAACGAGTCAATCCTACCGATCGTTTCTTTAGTAGATGAAATGCAGCTCCAGCCGGCACTGGTTGGTAGTAGCGAACAGTCGCTGGCCAAGATGGTCAACGACAATTTCCTGACAGTTTTCTCACTTAATAAAGTGAGTATGGGCGAAAAAGTTGTTAAAACAGTCGCCGGCCTGCTGATTCAGCAAATTTTCTTACTAGCCCAGGCCAACGCCTTTAACCAGCGCGTCATTTTGATTATCGATGAGGTTTCTGTGGTGCAGAACCCAGCGTTAGCGTCTATCTTGTCGGAAGCCCGTAAGTACAACCTATTTGTCTTTTTGACACAGCAGTATTTTGGCCAAATCGAGGAAGATTTAAGGGCATCTATCCTGGCCAATGTTAACAACTACTATGTGTTTAGAGTTTCAGAAGATGATGCTAAAGCCTTGCAGGGCAACCTAAAAATCGAACTACCAAAAGAGATTGTGGAACGTGAGAATGCACAAGGAATTAAAGAAGAAACACTGCGGATTCGGATGCTTACGGAGCTGCATCCTAGAGAATGTTTGGTCCGAGTGCTTGCAAAAGGGCAGTTGAACTCATGCCTCAAAGTACGGACCCTGGATGCGCCATTGCCAAGTCAGGATAACATAGAAAAACAAGAACTTAAGCTATATGCACCATCGTTGCCTGCTAAATTTAGTGAGCATACAGCAGTACCATTGCCGCCAGCTGCTCCAAGCCCATCAGTTGTTCCCAGCACACCAACTGCTCAAGAAAATGCATGGGCGCAGTATCAACAAACTCGTCCCGAAGCACCGCCGCAGGTAATGAATTTGAGCGAGCTACTCGCCAGTCAATCAACAGGTCGTAAGAAAATGGTAAAGGAGTAACCATGAACGCCGATATCGCTAAGCAAATATTAGATAAGATTGTGGGCCAAGTTTTTGGCTATCAAAACCCATGGACGCTTGAGCAGTTTGCTCAGAAATACGCCTTTGATGTACGTTTACCATCGCAAGTTTACGACTCCACAACAAATGAGCCAACCTGGGCTTCATCACCTAATCCGACAAAGTTCATTACACTGACTAATAGTCGCAAGCGCAGCGAAATTGACGATTTTATGCTTCCCAAACGGCCGCTCAATTCTATCCAAGATATTTTGGCTGCCTGGAACGAAACCAACTATACATCAACTGAACGCCAGATTGAGTCGATTAATTTTGCAGAGAGTGACTTGGTCTATAACTCCGAAAATGTTTACCGAACTGTGGAATCAGTTCGCTCTAAAAACGTGCTGTTTTCTGAGTCTGCCATTGATTCTGAATTTGTTGCTGCCTTACAGCGTTCTATTAACTGCAGCTTTGTTATTAGAGTTGAAGACAGTCAAAATATAACCAATAGCTTCTCGGTCAGCTGGTCAAATAAAGTTACTAACAGCTTTTTCATGAATGACTGTTTTGATGTCTCCGACAGTATGTTCTGCTCACACATTGCTGGTAAACAATACTGCGTAGCCAATATACAGTGTACGAAAGAAGAGTACGAAGCATTGCGCGACCAAGTCGTGCGCTGGATTCTAACAAGCTAATTTTTGCTATAATAAAGACTGCTTGGCAAGGCCAGGCCTAATCGATATGAAGCAAAAATTATACAAACTAAGGTCTCGGGGGAAGTCTGCGGCGCATGGCAAATGGCGTTGGCTCAAGGAGCATCCGATTGCGGTGCCGGCGGTAACGTTTGGCGTCATGGTGACCTTAGCCGGCCTAGGCTGGCTTTTGTTTAAAGACAAGGCGACGCCCCACTTAAACCATGATTCAAAAGTGGTTATTATTTCGCATGATAAAGTGCAGCAAGTCGTGCCAACCATTGAACCAACCGTAGGGGCGTTGCTTGCTAGGCTCAAGATAGAAATCAATAAAGGCGATACAGTTGAGCCGGCAATTACTACTAAGATTAGCCAGGATGATTTCAGGATCAATATCTACCGCGCCGTGCCGGTGTTGGTAGTAGACGGTACGACGCGCAACTTTACCTATAGCGCCGCCACCACGCCGCGGGCCATCGCCACTCAAACTGGCAACAGCATTTTTCCTGAAGATAAAGTGAGCACCGTGCCAACCAGCAACTTTATTACCAGCGGGGCCATTGGCGAGCAGGTGACCATTAACCGCGCTACGCCCGTGACGCTCAATCTATATAACTCCAGCCAAACGGTGCGCACGCATGCTAAAACGGTGGGCGAGCTGGTGGCAGAAAAGAAAATTCAGCTGGGCAAAGAGGATCAACTTATGCCGGCTGCAGATTCGCCGCTGGTGGCCGGGCAGCAAGTCTACGTGGTGCGCAATGGCGTTACCACCACCACTGTTACGGAAGACATTGCCATGCCTAAGCAATACATAACAGACGCCACCCTAGCATACGGCACCAGCGCTGTGCGCCAAGCCGGATCACCCGGCAAAAAAACCGTTACCTACCAAATTAATCTGCGCAATGGCGTAGAGGTGGGACGAATCGCAATTCAGACAGTGGTAACGCAGGAGCCTGTTACGCAAATTGAGGTGCGCGGTAGCAGCCTTAGCGGTATAAAGGGCGATATGGGCCTGGCCGGCATTGCGCCGGGCGACTACACCTACGTGGATTATATTGTCAGCAAAGAATCTAACTGGAATCCTAATGCCCAAAATGCCTCTGGCGCATACGGTCTCTGTCAGGCATTGCCGGGCAGCAAGATGGCCAGCGCTGGTAGCGACTGGGCAACTAACCCAGTAACACAGCTCAGATGGTGTAACGGCTATGCAGTTGGCAAATACGGATCTTGGTCGGCAGCGTACAGTTTCTGGGTATCGCACAGATGGTGGTAGAAACCAAAAAATCGCTGGGCCAGCACTGGCTACATGACCCCGCCACCTTGCAGGCCATGGTAGATGCCGCGGATGTTCAGCCCGGCCAAACAGTGCTAGAAATCGGCCCCGGTACGGGCACACTCACCGAGTATTTACTGGCTGCTGGCGCCAGGGTAGTTGCTCTGGAGTTTGATCAAGATTTGCTGCCGGGCCTGCAAAATCGGTTTGAGGGTGATGCTAATTTTAGCTTGGTTCATGGCGACATTCGTACATTTAATCTCATAGAGCTGCCAGCTGGCTACAAAGTTGTAGCTAACATTCCGTATTACCTAACTAGTAATTTAGTGCAGCTCCTGAGTGAATCGTCTAGTCCGCCGGCTTGCGCTGTGCTATTAATTCAGAAGGAAGTAGCGGAGCGGGCTTGTGCGCAGCCGGGCAATATGTCTATTTTAAGCATAACAACTCAATTTTATTGGCAGGCCAGTCTAGGGCCGCTGGTGCCAGCCGCACTGTTTACGCCCCCGCCAAAAGTGGATTCCCAGATTCTAATTTTACAGGGACGTCCGGAGCCGCTATTCCCGGACGTTGAGCCGCGTGCGTTTTTTAGGCTGGTTAAGGCGGGATTTAGTCAGAAGCGCAAAACACTTCTAAATTCTTTAAGTGGCGGACTTAATCTTGATAAAGTTACGACTAATCAACTTCTTTCCCGTGCGGAAGTACCACCAACTAGCAGACCCCAAAGCCTGACCCTGCAAGATTGGTATCGGCTATTGCGGGCCCAAAGTACTGCCAATAGGTAGTGTGTAGCCCAGCTGGTGTTCGTGGTAATCCACTTCATCTGCCATGGTTTCCGCAAGCGTACCCAGAGTTTGCAAACCATATCTCAGGCTGTTAAAAGAGAACAGTCCATTTTCTGTTGGCCTTTGCAGTCTTGAGAATTCATAGTTGTCTGCTGGCGTTTTGATACGCAGGTGCTGGCCGCGCACTTGTTGCGAACGTCTACCGACGCCATGAATTGTTAGCAAATTTATATCGACTCTACTGGATTCAAAAGTATATTTCTTGACCGTAACATCTCCGCTCCGTACAGCAGCGAGCGGGCCATGTTGAATAGAATACATATCAAGCGCATCAAGCATCGTTTTAGCAATAGGCAGCGCCTCCTGGATAGTTGGGCTTTCAGACACATAAGGATACAGGCACTGCGATGCAAGGCTAAAAATTTGAGCCTCTGCGTGGCCTGTCGTAGGAATAGCGCCTCTGTAAGCGGGCATAAGGGCTATCATAGCAAAAAATACTACAATTTTCAATATTTTTAGGCAATTATACGCTTAACACACCCAACTTTATAGAGATAGCTAACAATGCCATGCTTTAGCCCTATTTATTCTTGGGCTTTTTGGGTGGCTTTGTCGCTTTGAGGAGCTTGTCTACTGCTTTATCAAACGTAGTGTTGAGCTTGAGCGGTTGTTCGTTTGTGCGAACTGGCTTTGCCTCGTACTCGTCGATTTGCTTTTGCAATTCCTCGGCCTCTTTTTTCGTTGTCTTAGTCTTCGCCATATCTTGATTATATCAAAAAAGTTGTCTAGTTAGTTTTAGTCGCCTAGAACTTTTGTTGCCTTTCGTTTTCTAGCTTGTCGCTTTGGCTTTGTTTTCGTAGGTTTTGGCTCTGGTTTCTTTTCGGCTGGCTTTTCTTCTGGCTCGACATGCTTTGTGGCAAATACGGCGCGTGAGTGTTCTATGACTGCTATTACTACCTCATCACTACCAGCACTATCAAGCAGGAGTGTTTGGCCTGATAGCGGCTCTTGAGCATGGACAGCCGATAGCTTGGCGTAAAAGTTAAAGGCTGGCAAGTTGCTTATCTCGCCCTGTTCGATAAATGGGCTAAACAGCGGTAATAGCATACGTTCGTCTTGTGGGTTGCCAGTTCTAAAGCAAACCACCGTACCGACGTTAGCTAAAATCACATTGACCATTTGTTGATCGTCCTGCTGTGAGGTCGATTGTTCGGCAATCGTGAGGAACAAGCGGTATTTTCGTGCCTCGCTAAGTAGCTGCACAAACGACGGTGTAGCAAAGTTTTGGAACTCATCGACGTAGAGGTAGAAAGGGCGACGCTCCGACTGGTTCAGTCGGGCGCGTCGCAGACTTGCCAGTTGTAACTTGGCAAGTACGGCTATACCAAACAGCTCTGATACGTCTTCGCCGAGCAGTCCTTTTGAGAAGTTACAAATCAGTATCTTGCCACTGTTCATAATGTCTTCAAAATCTATCGTGGACTTCTTCTGGCTTAAAATCAGGCGTGCCGAGGCGTTAGCGTTAAAGCGGCCAATCTTGGCGGTAATACCAGCCGCCATTTTGACTTTCTGCATGTCGCCAGCTTTACCGAGTTCGTTTTTCCAAAAGTCTATCAAGTCTTCATCTTCGAGTTTTTTGATAACTTCTTTGCGGAACTTGTCATTTTGTAGCAGCTTGAGAATAGTAAACAAGGTTGCACCCTCGACGGTAAGCGCGGTATGTATAGCGTTACGTAGCACGTATTCGATACGGTGGCCGCCGCTATCGTCCTCTGAAAATAGCTTGCGAAATACCGATACAACGCTCTCTGTGATGATGTCTTTTTCGCGTAGCAGCTCGTTGCCTTTGAGGTCTGGTGTAAGTTCAAGCAAGTTTAACCCTATCGGGTACTCTAAGTCGTCGGGATTGAAGTAGACAACATCTTTGACGCGCTCTGGCGGCACATGACGCAAAAGCGTTTCGGCCATATCACCGTGAGGGTCGATAATGGCCACGCCTTTGCCGTTTTTCATATCTTGTACAATCTCGTATTGCAACATGGTTGTTTTGCCACTACCTGTACCACCAATGACGTACTGGTGGCGTTCACGTTCGGCCTCGATAAGTCCGATAGGTGTAATCGTGTCATGGTGGTGGTTTTCGCCAATCACAACGGCCAATTCTTTGCCAGACTTTAGCGACACTGGCGCTGGCAGCGTTCGGCTAAGTGAAGTTATGAGGTTGTCGGTTTTGCTGACTTGGCTTGAGGGAAAGTGATATAAGCTCGCAAGCTCCGACACACCCAAAACAACGGCAGATCGTCGCGTTAATGAGGGCAAGCGACGAATAGCCGCCCTGTGCCGCAGAGTATCGAGAAGTGGTATATGTGCCTTTGCCTTGAGCGACTGATACGGCGGCACACTATAACCGTCGAGTGCAGATTTTAGCGCCGATATGTGTGCTGCCACTTCGGGGCTTTTGACGAGAATACGCAAGTTTGTTTGAAATAGCGGCTGCGTAACTTTGTGGTGCATAGTTTCCATGAGTTCGAGTTCAAAAGCACTCAATACGCGCGACGGACGGTCGCGTTTGGTAATATGCGCCTGTTGCTGTGTGCTGCGGTTCTTTGCGTAGTAGTAATCACGATAGCCAGAAGTCGTACCCATATATACCTCGCCAGCAAGGTCTGTTAGCCCTGATGAGGCTTTGCCAAACACATTAGCGATACGACCAAATACAGAAAGTTGTTTGCCACTGACTTGCTGTAAGATATTTTCGTTGCCTAAGATTTTATGCGACAGTATCTCGGCCTCGCGCAAACGTATAGGCGTAGCAACAATCTGTAAAGTTATCTGCTCGTCGTCGGCCAGTTTTGTCATAGCTCCTGTAACGTAACCGAGTGGGTCGTGCTGTTCAAATGCTGATGTGAGCGTAAGCGGCAGCACATAATGGCCGACTTCCTTAAACTCTATGACGCTATCTGCGCCTGTGTCCTCGCGCTCGACCTCTTTTACTTTAGAATCTGGTATGTACGATGTGATAGTTTTCTGTATGTTCTTTGAGCGGTCTTTTTCTACTTGCAGCAAGTATCGTATGCCGTCCTTGCGCGTCGATACAATTTCAAAACTCATCACTGGCGAGCGGTCGAATAGCCGCTCTTTGAGTTGCCGTGCAGCACGCGCACCGTGTATCACTGAAAACAGTTGCTCGGTGGCTTGTGGTGTCTTGGCGATACTGCTTGGCGGTGTAATTTCCAGCCACACCATATCACGGTGTAGTAAGTAGCGACGGTTGGCGATTGTTCGTATCAGCATGAATACAAACCACGCCACCACGAGCGAGCCGACGGCGAGCGCAGCTAAAGGCCAGAATTGTAAGGCGGTATCGGCAATAGCGGTGTTGGTGTCCACTCTGGCGCTCCTATTTTTCCATGAATAAACTTGTAGCTACTGGCGGCCTCTTTTGAAAATGTACGCGTTGATACGACATTGAGTGTCGGCGCGTTCATCTCTGATATTGTCCAGTCGCCAGTTAGTTCGTTGACGCTAATAACGTATGCCACATGCCCCCAATCACCGCTATCAGTCTGAAAGACAGCACCGACAGCAGGAGTATGATTTACAAGATAGCCGTCAGCCTCGGCGCGGTCGTCCCATGTGTTTGCGTTACCCCATGTGGTCGGTATCGGACTGCCAGCCCATTTACGCATAGCGTATGACCACCATGTACAGTTACCCCACGCATAAGTATTGTCTGGCATGGGTGCGCCCATATAAAAGCCGCGTGTTTCGGCAGATTTAGCGTCTGGCGTATTTGCCAGCCAGCTAAGAGTTGGCGTGCCAAGCGACATTATAGCCACAACTGGCAACGATATGATGATAGTTACCACTATCAACACCAGCGCGAGTATGCGCTTTGGCTTAAAGCCGCCGACGCTAAACACTACAACCGCTGGATTCACGAGGCGTACAACTCCGCAGGGTTAGTCGTGATGAGTGGGTGTTCTTTGTCGCTGGCAACAACTTTTACTGCTACGTGGTTTTGGTCGGCGATCAGTAGCGCGTCGCCGCGTTCACACGTTAGCAAAAAGCTCTGTTCGTATTCGCTTAGATTAAACTCGCTTACCACACCCTTGATAGTTGTAGTATCTTGGCGCATGAGAATACGTAAAGCCGACTGCGACGCAATAGCACGGCCATAGTCGCTTTTCAGAAAGTCGCGTGCTTGTTGCGAGATGATTGACACGCCGAGATAGTATTTTCGGGCGCGGCGTACCAATCCAGCGACAAAGCGTGCCGATTCTTCGTGTTCAAGCAGTAGCCAGCCCTCGTCAATGATGAGTAACCGTTTTTCTGGCTTGGCCATGACCTGATTTTTTACAAAGTTTGAGATAATCAACATCATTATTTTGCGTAGGCTCTCTGGCAAGTCTTTGATGTCAAAAACAACTAGCCGATTATCGAGCTTGATATTTGTTTGTGAGTTAAACACTTCGGCAAGCGAGCCAGAGATATATCGTTCTAGCCGTTCGCATAGTTTCATCTGGCCGAGGTCTTTGAGTTCAACATACAAGTCTTCGAGGAGTGGTTGTTGTTTCTTGGCTTTTTTGTAGATTTTGAGTATGGCTTTATCGACTGCCGCTTTTTCGCGCGAGTTTAGCCCCTCTGCCATAAGGCCAATGACTTCTGTAAGGTCTTGGGTATGCTCCGACAGGTCGCTAATTTTGTGAAATGTCGTTGCAAGGTCAAAGGGGTTTATCTTTTGCTTGCTCTTGGCCGATACTTTGATGTATGTACCGCCGACAGATTTTGTCAGTCGCTCATATTCACGTTCTGGGTCAATGACGATAACTTTTGTGCCTTGCATAAGCTGGCGTAGTATCTCGACTTTGGTTGTGTAGCTTTTACCAGCGCCAGAGCTTGCAAACGTGATTGAGTTTGCATTGTGCAAGCTAAAGCGATCAAGAATAACCAGCGAGTTATTTGATTTGTTTACGCCATACAATATGCCAGTTTCTTGCACTAGCTCGGACGACATAAACGGAAAAGTAAGCGCCGCGCTGGAACTGTCGAGGTTGCGTTTTTGTGCCAGTTGGTCTTCGCCGCGAGGTAGGATTGACTGCAAAGCCTCAAGTTGTTGGTAGCGTGCCACTTTGGAGTAAAACAGCCGTGCCGACATAGTAGCCTCAAGCAGTTTTGTGATTTTGTTTAGCTCCTCTAAAGTTTCGGCGCGAATACTGACATAGATTGCCATTTGAAACAGTTTTTCTTGGCCACGCTGGATTTTATCGCGTAGCTCGATAGCCGATTCTAAGGGGTCGGTAATTTCAGAACCGACAATTTTACCAGCCCTCATCATAGCCCTCTTGGTACTCTCTAGCTCGGTAATTTTGCGGTGCAGTTTTGGTAAGGCTGACATGGCGCTGACTTCGTGTACGTGATAGCTTATGTCGGTATCGTGGTTAAAGTTAATCAGACTATCAAGCCAGCCAGAGTTTGCCACAAATGGGTAGCCAGAGATGTACAAGGTACGCATGTACACGCCGTCGATACACAAATGGTCGATATTTTCTTCTAGCCCAGAGTATGACAATACGTCGATAGCGTCTTGTTCGCCAAACGTGATATTGAGTTCTTGTTGTCGCTCTATACGCGCCTGTCGTCGCTTGCGAGCAGGGGCGGCGATTGGCTCTATGAGTTTACGCCTTACGTTTTCGAGCTTTTTTAGCTGTGTTTTCATCTGCTGTTCCTTTCTGCTCGCTCTTGACGAGGGCGGTATGAATTATCTGCAAAGCCTGTTCGGTGAGTGGCTGTATTTTGGCTTGCGTCGGACTGTAAAAGCTATAAAACAGGTCTAGCACTTCGAGGCTGTCGAGTTGATCGGCGTGCATACCGAGCCGCCCCATACCTTTGTTGATAATGTCGAGCTTGATTTTTATTTGCTCCGAGATGAGGTCAAAATCTGCCTTGCCAGCTTGTCGGTACGGCACGACGATATAGAAATGACGCGTTAAAATCTTGTTGTTGCTAATGAGCGAGCGTATAAACTCGTCGTAGTTTTGTAGCTGCGTGCGGTAGATCGGCACAGTTTCACTATCTAGCCGTTCGCGTAGGTCTTCGAGGTATTTGTCCATATCTATCTCGCGCGTCCGTATCAGGATTTGCAAGCTCGTACCGACAGAGTTTAGAAAACTCTCGTAGGTTTCAATGATAGCGTCTTGTTCTTCTTCGCTGCGTAGTTCAAAGTTAAGCGACGATACTTGCAAGATTGCGCGGTACTCATTGTTTGGCAACATCAAGATACCGTCGCGCACGCCACGTATGGCAATTTGATGACGCGAGCTAGTTTTACTTTTCGATTTCTGTAAGGCGAACATGCAGATTTCCTTTCTTTCCAGTTTCAAAACGGACTTTTGCCGCAGGGTTTTCTATGGTGGCAAGAACTCTGGCGGTAGCTGGTATGTCGAGCTGTGGTCGGGCGGTGTGTCTTTGCGTTTTTGTGGTGGTGGCCTTTTCTGGTTCTTCTTTTTTAGTTGGGTAGGTTTCGCGTAGGCTCTCGGTGTTTTTGTTGTAGAGATAGTATTTTGGTCGCAAATTGTAGCGTAGGATTGTTACCAGCCAAAAGGCCAATATCTTGCCCTTGATACGAATAGCCAAAACACCAAAGAACATAAAGACAGCGCCGATGATAACGTACTTATAGATCGCGCTACCCATGAACGGCGGCACAAGGGCAAAAACACCAGCACTGACAAAAATCGGTATCACGAGCAGGAGTATTTGCGAAAAGCCAAGACTACCGATGATACGGTCTTCAACAGTTGTAACTTGTGCTGGTACGACGGTCATTTTCATGCGGCTTTGTCCTCGTCGCTACTCTTGCGCGTTACCTTTGGCCTCGGTGCGCTTTTTGGTATCGCGGTATGTGTAATCTCGGCCGTGCCTTTCTTGTTTTCAAAACTGACACTTTGTATCTTGCCAGTCCGAACGGCCTTTGATTCAACGCCCCTCATCATGCGCGTCTTCTTTGCGGTATCAGTCTTTGAGCTGATAGCACTTGAGGCAGCGCGGCCTTTGCCAGTCATGTAACTTACACCGTTTATAAACTGGCTGCCGAGTTTTTTGATGTTGCGCGACCCCATACTGACATAGCTAAATTGCATCATCGTACCTTGTGCCCTGAGCAGCATAAGTACCGTTGCGATACCTGTTACCATAGCCATGAGCGTATCGGGCATAGCATTGTCGCCAGAGGCCGTCGCCATACCAGCAAACAGCGAGGCGGCAAGCTGGAGTATCACGACATGCACGAACAATACAAAGATTGTCGTAATGTAGGTCTTAAATGCAGTTTCGGCAAAATCACGAAAGCCCGGAATTAGCCAGACGAGCGCAACCAGCGGCGATAGCACCGCGCCAATATACAGCGTTACTAGACGCATGACGTAGTACACCACCAGCACAATCGAGCAAATCACAAAGGCCAGCATGATAAACAGCGCCGCAATACCGAGGCCTGACGTTTCCTCGACAACTTTCATCAGCGTTTCCCAGACGGACGTAGTACCAGACACGAGGCCAACGGCTTTAATGAGCGCGTTCGATAGCGCGATAATGCCGTCAATCAAGAATATCGACGTATTCATTAGCACGAATATCAGCGCCAGCCGAGGTAGCAAGTGCTTAAACTCTATCTCATCAAATCCAAACGTGGACGCACTCATAACATGAAAACCAATCAGCACCACGACCAGAATAAACAGCACATCGGCAATACCCACCATAGCCAGCCAGAAGTTGAAGACGCTTTGATTGCTTGCCATAGTCGGCGTTGCTTTGGTGAAGAAGTCAAGCGCCGAGAGGAACGGCGTAGCCACTCCGTTGATAACTTTGACGAGCAAGCCAGTGATCGCCTTGATTATCATGTCAAGCAAACCGTTGCTGTCGTCCTTTGATTCTATGGCCTCAAGACTTGGCATAGTAGCGCTGCTTGGGTCATGTGGCGTACCGTAAGAGTTCGTTAGAATTGTCGTGAGGGTTACGGCGGCCAGCACAATCACAAGGCCTAGCACCGCCTTTTTTAGCACCTCTTTGGCATGTTCCATTTGCTCTGGCTTGCCGCTGCTTGTGATGTAGAGGTAGCCAGCGTTTGCGATAAAAAACACACAGGCCACACTTGCAAGACCAGCCAGCAGTTGCACCACTGGCATGACATATTCGCGCATGGCCGTGATAGCCGATGAAGTGTCGCCAAAGATTGTTAGCCCTGACAGTAGGGCGTTCTCAAGACCCCACATAGCTTATACCTAGCCCCCGAACGCCTGTTTTGCCAGAGTTGTTACGATGTTTGCCAGCACAAACGCCGCGATGACGATAGCGAGGCCGATAGCCGACCATGTGAGCGTGCGTTTTGCTTTGTCTAGCTGTTCAGGATTGCCCGAACTCGTGATGTAGGTAAACCCACCAGCAACAAAAAAGCCAGTCGCAACCAGACCAGCCAAACCTGCAAGCACCGTGATGACGTTGCGTATAAAGTTTTCGACGTTGCTAACGCCCCCAGGCGTTTGCGCCAACGCTGGCTCTGCCAGCACAAAAGGCAAACCAGCCGCAACGACCAGCGCCACAATAGATAATGTTTTTAACCTCATACAGTGTTCCCCTCGTTTCATTGTTTTACAAGGTTCCCACCAACCATTAGCATTTTGTGTAAGAATAAAACGGTCGCCTCTTGGCGACGCCTGTTACTCCCACTTACTACAAACTATTCACGACACCGAAACAATTTACAAGAACCGAAAAATAGTATACTTGCAACACTTTATGTCAGTAAGTATACAAAAGTATTGTTCGTTTTTCAGAGGTGAAACGCGCGGCAAATGGCAAGTATAAGTTTTTTGCAAAAATCTTTAGAAAATATAGGGCTTGCAACTTCGTTTTACAGGTGTAGCGCGGTGATATAATGGCAGTATGAGCAGCGAACAGACCAAGCCCGATCTAGCCAAAAACCGCACGGTACTTTTTGCGGTTGGTGGCGTGGTACTTCTCGTCATTATCATACTCGCAGCCATGCTATTTACAAGGCCAGCGCGGTCAGTCGAGGCGTTTTGCAGCACGTTCAAGCAAGAAAACACCCGACTTGCCGACAGTCAAGGCGACACGTACAGCGTCAAGCCCTTTACCAATAGTTCTAGCAATCCGCGCGATTTTGCAGACGCTCTTGGCAAGCTAGAACGTGTTGCACCAGACAACATACAGCCAGATGTTAAGACCCTCAAGCAACTCTTTGAAAAGATAGACAAAGACCCCTCGCAAGCGTTCTCTGCCAGCATGAGCGGCCTCGGTGCAGAAGATAGCGTCAATAAGTACACAGCCCAGCACTGTAAAGAATAGGCTACAATGCTACTTTTCCTATCAGAAAAGCAGCCAACTCCCCAAACGGCTAAAGCCGTTTACGGAGTTCTTAGATAAAGACAGAACTAACGTGAGCGTCTAGCGTAAGACCTGCGAGCGCGTTGCATATCCGTTTCACGCTCTTTAGCCCAAGTGTTCATAGTTTCACAAAATTGAAGTAGCTCTAATCCGAGAGGCGTTAGCTTGTATTCTACTTGTGGCGGCACAGCGGGGTAAACAAGGCGATCGAGCATGCCGTTACGCTCCAGCTTTCGCAGAGTTAAAGTGAGCGCTCTTTGAGTAATAGAAGATAACGCTTTTTCAATCTCGCTAAAACGTAAAGTATTCCCTTGTAAAATGCAAACAACGGGTATAGTCCACTTGCCAGAAATGACATTAGATGTAGATACCATGGAAGCGTTATTGTTGGTTATCGGCTTAGTCATGACGCTGGCTGGTGATATCAAGTCCTTTTGGAATAAGCGCGAACACGATGATTGCTATGGTCACTAAAATAATGCCGCCAACTAAGCCTATCCCTAAGATGGAATCATCAAATGCGCTTGTCGCTTTGGTAGCGAGGTCGAAAACGCCAGTCTGTGCAGACACAGCTAACGCATCTACGATGGACTTATTCGCTTGATCGGCGAGCGCGCCACTGATACCCTGTCCGGCAAATGAAGCGATATCGAGATATTGCCTGTAGAACGCCGCTGCAATACTTCCAATCACTGCCACTCCAAATACATTACCAAGGTCGTACATCGATTCCTCTATAGCGGCAGAATTACCAGCTTTGTCTTGCGGGGTGCTTGACATAATGAGTGATGACGCAACTGCTAAGGATGCTGTACTAATACCAATTAATACAAGCGCAGGGACTAACACGCCGTAGGTAAGCGGATGTCCAAACAGGAAAATATACAAAAAGCCAATACCCGCCATAGCTAAACCACTCGCAAGTACTGTTCGCGCGCCAATTCGTGCGGCTATTGCTGGTGCCAATGGCGTAAAAAGTAGCGCACCCACCGCAGTTGGCAATGTTGCTATGCCCGCTTTGAGCGGCGACCACTCAAGTACGACCTGAAGCCACTGAGCAATCAATAACATTATGCCCGTCATCGCAAACATTGAGAAGAATGCTGTTATCGCGCCAGCGGCAATTGGGCGGCGCTTAAAGAGGCGAACATCGAGCATTGGTTTTGCCTGACGAAGACAGCGCACTACAAAACCGATGAGGAGCAGCGCAGAAATCGCAAATACTATCAGCGCAGTCGTATCATCCCAACCTTCTTTTGCAAAATGTTTAATACTCCACACCAACGTGGACATACCACCAATAGAAAGTATCGTTGCTAGCATGTCCCAGCGCGGAGGTTGAGTGCTGCGAGCTTCGGGCAGTAAGAATAAACCGGCAATCACCGCGAACAGTGCGAATGGTGCGTTTATAATGAACACTGAATGCCACGAGAAATGCTCAAGTAATAGACCGCCCACCACGGGGCCAGCAATTGCACCGAGACTGGCGATTGAAGCCCATATCGCAAGTGCGGTTGCCCGCTCTTTAGGGTTGCTAAATATAGTTCGTATCATAGAAAGCGTTGTTGGCATGATCATCGCGCCAGCCAATCCGAGTAGTGCGCGCAGTGCGATCACATGATTGGCGGTTGTTACGAATAGCACTAGCACTGAGGCAACGCTAAATATGAAAAAGCCAGTCAACAGTAACTTTTTGCGTCCCCAGCGATCGGCCAGTGCGCTCATTGGGATAAGCAGCCCGGCCAGTATGAGCGAATAGACGTCAACGATCCATAACTGTTGTGCCGTCGTCGGACTAAGGTCGATAATCAATTTTGGGAGCGCCATGAGCAAAATCATCATATCCATCGTGACGACAAATAAACTCAACGACAGCACGCCAAGCGCAGTCCAGCGCTTAGCTGGTGACATTGTGTCGGCAGACATCGAAAATAGTGCTTGTAACAGTTTTTTCATGATTCTTTCCCTCCAGACTTCATGAGATTAGCAAATATATTTGTCATCATCGCCTCGCTAAATGGCTCGTTGTGTAGGATGGTATATACCAACGCACCGTCACTAAATACAGCAATAGCTTGTGCCGCTTCCTTGTCGGTGTGCTTTGACAAGACCGCCACGAGACCATCAAACCAGCGCGTTGCCAACGGGCGGAGCGAGGGGTCATCTGTACTAGCGACAAAAAACGCGACATCGGCATGTATTCTGACTGTATCTTGTAGGTATTCATAAAGTAGTTGAGCTAGTTTTGCAGGGCTACTGTTACGGGCAAGTTCCACATCTATTTCCTGTAAGATATCGTCGAGCATATCAGCGAGATAAGTCAGTGCTTGAGCTTTGAGGTCATCGAGCGAACTAAAATGTTGCGTAGTTGAGCCAAGCGGTACTTTTGCTTTAGCGGCAATCTCGCGATGCGTCAGATTATTGACGCCATTTTCAATAATGAGGTCAGCAGTCGCCTTGATAATACTATGTTTACGCGCAGCCGATTTTTTCTCAAACTTTGTTATATTAGTCATTATGTACAAATGTACATAATTAGACTAAGTGTGTCAATACAATTGCTTGGAGATTGCGATAGTGACCATTGTTCGCAGCTTGAATTAGGAGTAAGACCTATTCTGTTTAGGCGCTTACAAATCAAGCAAGACCCTTACTTCACGTACTGTTCAATTATACGGGTCGAGCAAACGTATCAAGGTCGTTCGTCCCATTGGTAAACGTCAAGGGGCGCTCCACCTTGACACCTTTGCCATGCGACCCCGTGCGGTAACTCCGTTACGTAAAGTAAAGGAGTAAAGAAATGCACGACGTAGCAGAACTACAAACTATCACTACCTACAATGGGTGGAGTAATCGAGAAACATGGGTTGTAAACCTGTGGCTCACGAACGAACCCTACGCCTATGATGTGTTGCAGCACATCATTAAAGCGTTCGATACCGTCGGCGAACAGGCCGAGGAATTAGAACGTCGTATCAGGCAAGACGATAACGCCCTGTCTGACGAGGCCTCGATGTGGAGCGACTTGCTAAGTACATCACTTGGCCGAGTAAACTGGTACGAGATTGTCGAGAACAATCAAGAGTAGTACCTGTACCGTCCTGGGTATGACGTAAAACTGCCCCTAAAGCTATGCTGTACGGAAAGTAGACGGTTTACAAGCCTATACGTGCTGGCTCTTGCTCCTCGTCTATTTTCTGCCATAGCTTGCTAGTAGTGGTGGCTTTTTGTAGCTGCTCCTGTGTAATGGTAGCAAAGGCTATATCTTCTGTATCGTCGAGGGCGTAGCGTATCTGCTTATTGAGTTTCTTTTGGGTTGGTTCGTCTTGGCAAATGCAAAGAATTGTCGGCAGATCGCCAGCGTCTTCTGGCCAGTCGCCGTCTGCTGCGTAGTTGATATAGTTGCGGACTTTGCGAACGCCGACGAAGAACGGTTTTGTATCGTCGAGTACATCAAGGAAGTAGCGGCGGCGGTTTGCGCCAGCTTTTAAGTTGAGGAATAGGTCGGGTGTCCACGACGGGAAGTAGTCATAGGCGGCCATATGGCTTTTGGTAAATATGCCGAGCTTGTCGCTATATATGGCTTGTAATGTGAGGACGGTATCGGCCACGTTTAGACAATGCGTAATAAAGTCGGGCGATACGGTTTTGTTTTTGTAGAGGGCTTTTATAGCCCACTCGTTTGTATTATCTGCTGGTAATTGTCGTGCGCCTTTTGGTGTCAAAAAGTATTCTGCTGGTCGCCCTGCGAGCTTGTATGACTTGTCGTAATGCTTACCAATAAAGCCGCGTTCTTCGAGTATTTGTAGCTTGTTTTGTGTAGTCTTCTGGTTCGGTTTAAGTAAGTGTTTAGCTATTTGTTTACTACTACTGAAACGTACTTTATACAGCCAGTCTAATACTGCTACTTGTTCGGGGTTTAAGGGTCTTCTATACTTTGGTTCTGCTGCTGTCATACGTCAATCACTTTCTTCTTTATATTTATATATAAAAAGAGAGGAAAAGAAAAGAGGAAAAAACAGATAAAATGGGTAATTATAGGTTGGGTATCGGTAACTAAGTTTTAAGAACGCTTGTTAGTAAGGCTTTTGTACATCAGGCGCTTGCCGTTGATGTTATCAAACCAAGCCTCAAAACGCTCGCCGTCAGTCATGCCGCGTGTGTTCCAACGGAACGTGTACTCGTCGCAGTAGAGCTGCAAATGCTTTGCGCTTACGTGGTGGTAAATGCCGTCAATACCGCGCTTTAGGTGCGACCAAAAACTTTCTGCTGTGTTCGTACTAGCCATGCCGTTTACAAACTCTTTTGCGCCGTGATTAACGCTTGCGTGCTTGAAACCGATTTTAGGTAGGGTGCGATACGGCATGTGTTCGTCTGTGTAGATCGTAGCGTCAATGTCGATGTTCTTACGAGCTAGGGTCATAAGCGTGTTGCTGCCTGTGTCTTTAGTTGCGACTGCACGGAGCTTGCCGCCACGTTCAACCATACCGACAACTGGCGTTTTGCTATTCTTGCTGCCGTGTCCTTGAGCGCCTTTACCAGTTAGTTGCTTTAGTCGTTTGTGATAGTGCTTGTTGCTGTCCTTGCCGCCTATATACGCCTCGTCCATTTCAACCTCGCCAGTTAGCTTTTCAAAGCTGCCAGTTTCAAATACGTGGCGTATGCGCTGGAGCATAAACCATGCAGTTGCTTGACGTACCTTTATGAACTTAGAGAGCTGGATTGAAGATACGCCCTTTTTGATACTTGTACATAGATAGATTGCTAGTAGCCATTTACGCAGAGGTATTTTGCTGTCTTCAAAGATACTGCCGACACGGACGGTGAATTGCTGCCGACATGAGGCACATTTGAATAGCTTGCCAGCGTTTTTACCGCTCGTGTACTTATACGCCTTGCCGATAACGCCACATTGAGGGCAAGTTATCTCGTCTGGCCAACGACGCTCTTGTATGAAATCCCGACAAGACTGCTCGTCAGGGAATCTGTCTAGTAGTTCGATGAGGTTCATATCTTCCATACTTCCATTGTACACCTCTGTTGTGGGTGTGTCAAGCGTATAATTGCCTATTTTTATGGTATAATAGTAATTGACGTGGGGCTGAATTTTAAGCTCGACATTGGACGTTATCGGTTTGATCCGCAGGTCGCTTGCCAGCGTTATAGGCAACATTAATAGATGCAAAAACTTCTATTAGCGACGCAGTCAACAAGGTTCTAGGCGCACGCCTAGCCCGCGCTGACTTCGCCCTAGCAGCTTAATCTGCTAAAAATGCTCTTGCTTCATGTCAGATAGAGTAGGAGCGTTACATATTTTTCTGACTGCTCGCCGCGTGCCATTTGAGCGCAGCGCTAAGACTAGAATTGCTCGTTTGGAATGTTTGTCCATTTAAATAACCAAACGCTAAGACCCCAAAATGAACTACACCTGTAGACGACAAATCTTCTAACCCGATGGACCCGGCGGCGGTAGCCGGCAGCTCCACCACCACGTTTTTGTTTATTTATAGTGCCCGCTCCTGTACACTAAAGTCCGATATAGGAGTCAAAATGGTAAAAAAAGTTCTACATAAAAACCTGATTTTATTAATTGTGGCCGTGGCCCAGTTTATGGTGGTGCTAGACACATCTATTGTAAACGTGGCGCTACCCTCTATTGCTAAAGCGTTGCACTTTGCCGGCGAAGCTGACCTGCAGTGGATAGTTACCGCCTACACCTTGGCCTTTGGCGGCTTCTTGCTGCTGGGTGGCCGCGCGGCCGACCTGTATGGTCGCAAGCGTCAGTTTGTCTTTGCAACAGCTCTTTTTGGTCTCGTTTCTTTGCTGACCGGACTGGCTACCACTCCGCTGATGCTGGACTTAATGCGGGCCGCCCAAGGTCTTATTGCCGCCTTTATGTCTCCGGCGGCACTGAGTATTGTTCTGACCACCTTCAAAGAAGGTAAAGAGCGCGCTAAAGCCTTGAGTGTTTGGGGCGCCGTGGCAGCTGCTGGTGGCGCTGCCGGCGTGCTTCTTGGCGGCGTGCTAACGCAGTACCTAGACTGGCGATGGAACTTCTTTGTCAACGTGCCAGTTGGTCTGGCGGTAGCCTGGGCGGCACATCGGTATGTGCCAGAAAGCAAGGCGGACTTAGAGCATCAGCACCTGGACTTGCCGGGTGCTACTTTGGTTACATCCGGTTTGATGCTCTTAGTCTACGCACTTACTAAGGCGCCTGAATATGGATGGACAAACCACAAATCTATCTGGCTATTTGGCGCGGCCGTGGCGCTCCTGACAGCCTTTATCTGGAACGAAAAGCGTAGCAAGCAGCCACTGATGCCGCTGCACATTTTTGGTGTGCGCAATGTTGGATCGGCCAACTTAACATCGCTATTTAACGTGGCGGCAATCTTTAGTATGTTCTTCTTTGTTACGTTGTACGTGCAGCAAATTTTAGGGTGGTCACCGCTTAAAAGTGGTCTGGGCTTCTTGCCGATTACCTTTGTGATTGGCGGTGTAGCAACAAGCATGCAGCACGTTATTCCGCGCATTGGTTATAAAAAGCCGCTGATTGTGGCCCCTTGGCTTATTGCTGCCGGTTTGTTCTGGCTGAGCCACATGTCGGTTAACGGGTCCTACTGGACAAATATCTTCCCAGGCTTAGTTTTGACTGCCGCCGGTATGGGCGTAAGCTTCATTGCTATTACTATGGCAGCTACCGCAGGGGTGTCTCAGAATGAATCTGGCTTGGCTTCTGGACTCTTAAACACGTCACAGCAAATTGGTGGGTCACTTGGCCTGGCTATTTTGAGCGGCATCGCAACTTCTGGCGCTGCACACTACGCTAAGACACACGCTGCCGCCATGAGCGCCGCTGCTCAAAAGGCTGCCTCTGGCGACCCATCCGCCCTAGCCGCTGCTAAACAAGCCGGTCATGAACTTATGGCGCAGTCAACGGTGGTTGGCTTCCGTCACGCGTTGCTGTGGGCCGCTGGCCTTGCGTTGCTGGGCTCTTTGTCGGCAGCGCTGTTAATTCGGGAAAAGAAGGGCGAAAAACTCGATGCAGAGGTCGTCCACGCCGGTTAATCCAGATCCCGCCGCGCTGCCGTGCAGCGACAAGCTGGGCTTTGATACAGCCCGCCAAGCCAAGGCCGCCGCTGTGGTTGCGGCACACCAGCACGGTGCGCGGTTAACTATTTACCATTGCCAACACTGCCAGCTTTGGCACCTAGCGAGCTCGTATGCTTAGGGGAGTGAATCTTGGCGGCTGGTTGGTGCTGGAGCGCTGGATTACGCCATCTGTTTTTGACGGCACGCCGGCGGTAGATGAGTTTACGCTCAGCCAATTGCCGGATGCTGCGGAACGGCTAAAAACCTTCCGAGACAGCTTTATTACTGAGGCCGATTTTGCCTGGCTCAAGGAGCAGGGCGTAGATTTAGTACGTATACCGGTGGGGTACTGGCTGTTTGGCGGGGCATCGCCCTACCAGCAAACCGTGCAGTATGTAGATAAAGCGTTTGAGTGGGCTGCCAAGTATGATTTGCAGGTATTGCTAGATTTGCACGGCGCGCCGGGATCGCAGAACGGCAATGATCATAGTGGTTGCATCGGTCCGGTTGGTTGGTGTGAGTCCGGTCATAGTTACGGCGCGCAGACGCTGAATATATTGGCGCGAATTTGTCAGCGCTATGGGCGGTCGCCACAGCTGTGGGGGTTAGAGCTTTTAAATGAGCCGTCGCCGCAAATCCCTAGGCGCGAACTACGGCAATTTTATAAAAGAGGCTACCAATTAGCTGTGGCTGGCTGCGCAGAACATGTTAAGGTTGTGGTACACGATGCTTTCCGCCCTTGGCGCTGGCCACTGCATTTACCGCTCCTAAAGTATCCGCGGCTAGTCATTGACCACCACCACTACCAGTTGTTTACGGAGCGCGATAAATCGTTTGCGCCCGCCAAGCAAATACAGCGCGCTAAGCGCTGGTTACGACTACAGTTGGCCCTGCCACGCGTAACGCACAATACCATGATTGGCGAGTGGTCGGCCGCGCTACCGGCAGTGCAGATGGATACGCTGACAATTGATCAAAGGGAAGTCGTAATTAAGCTGTATACCGCAGCGCAGTTAAGCGCTTTCCGTGGGCAGCAGGCAGAGTGTTTTTGGACGTACAAAACAGAAGGCTCCATGGCCTGGGATTTTAGAAGTTTAGTAGAGGCCGGACTACTATAAAAGAACACATAGGATATGATATAATATAACCTAAGAGAGTTGGCCCGGCCCAAAGCGCCGGCCATTTTTATGCCTATGAACCCCAAACAAGACCCCGCAAATATTAGAAACGTCGCCATTATTGCTCACGTTGATCACGGCAAAACCACGTTGGTAGACGGCCTGTTAAAACAGTCCAAAACCTTCCGCGATAACCAAGCAGAGATGTCCCAGAGCCTCATTATGGACAGCGGCGACCAAGAGCGCGAGCGCGGCATTACCATTACCGCTAAAGTCACCGCTGTGCAGCACGGCGACTACCGCATTAACATTATAGACACCCCCGGCCACGCCGATTTTAGCGGCGAGGTAGAAAGAACTTTGAACCTAGCGGATGGCTGCCTTTTGATAGTAGATGCCCAAGAGGGCCCCATGCCGCAGACCAAATTTGTACTAGAAAAAGCTCTAGAAGCCGAACTGAAGCCAATTGTAGTCATTAACAAAATTGACAAACCAGGCGCCCGCATTAAAGAAGTAGAAGACGAACTAGCCGACCTCTTTTTGGAGTTGGCCGTACATGAAGACCAGCTGCATTACCCGGTGCACTACGCCATTGGCCGCGCCGGCAAAGCCTGGGATACGCCGCCCACAGACGCAGAAGCTGCGGCGGATTTAGAGCCAATTTTTAACGCTATTATCAATGAAATCCCGGCGCCGCGCGTGGAGCAGGACAAGCCGTTCCAAATGCTGGTTACCGCCCTGGCACACGACACGTTCAAGGGCAAATACAGCATTGGCCGCATTACCCGCGGTCACATCAAGCCCGGCGCAAGTGTTGCTCTTTGTAAGAAAGATGGCTCGGTGGCCAAAGCGCGCGTGGAAAATGTCTTTATGAGCCACGGCCTAAATCGATTTGAAGTAGCGGAGGGTATTGCAGGCGATATCGTCCAGCTAACGGGCATAGCCGATGCCCAAATTGGAGAAACCATTGCTGATAGCGATAACCCAGAGGCCCTACCAACCATAGAAGTAGAAGCGCCCACGCTGCGTATTTACCTAGGGCCAAATACATCGCCGTTCAAGGGCCAGGAAGGCGAGTTTTCTACCAGCCGCCAGATTGGCGATCGTCTGCAAAAAGAGCTAGAAACCAATGTAGGTCTTCAGGTAGAGCCAGACGGCATTGGGTACACCGTTGCTGGCCGCGGAGAACTGCACCTGGGCGTGCTCATTGAATCCATGCGCCGCGAAGGCTACGAATTTGAAGTTGGCCGCCCGCAAGTGGTCACCCATGAAGAAAACGGCGTCACGGTAGAGCCAATAGAAGAGGTCATTATAGAAGTCCCAGCAGAACATGTAGGCACCGTGCAAATGGAATTAGGCCAGCGCCGTGCCGTTCTTAAAGAGCAATTTGCCAACGCCTCCAAGGCCGTTACAAAATTGGTCTATACCATGCCCACCCGCGCCCTGCTAGGCATGCGCAACATTTTGCTGACCAACACCAAAGGCACCATTGTCATGAACAGCTTGGTCGTTGGCTACCAGCCCGTAGGTACTGCGCTGCAGCAGCTGCGAAACGGCGTACTGATTAGCTACGAAGCCGGCGTGTCCACACCCTACGCCCTGCAAAACGCAGAAGCCCGCGGCACCACCTTTATTGGCCCCGCAGAAAAAGTCTACGCTGGGCAAATCATTGGCCTAAACACCCGCCAGGAAGACCTGGAAATCAACGTCTGTAAAGCCAAGCAGCTCACCAACATGCGCTCCAGCTCCTCTGATGGTGTAGTGCAGCTGACCCCGCCTACAATTTTTTCTTTGGAACAATGCCTAGACTTTATTGAGAACGATGAACTTTTGGAAGTTACGCCCAAGAATCTGCGGTTGCGCAAGCGTGAGCTTGATCCTAATAAGCGCAAACGTTTGAATAAGTAGTTCTTATGCTTTGAACATAGAACTTAACTATGTATACTCCTCTAAAAGGAGACAATTATGGCTGAAACACTACGCACACTTACCAGGGATGATCTGTATACAGGATTTACGGAGGTGTGGAAAAGCGAAGAGCTAAATCCATCAGTAGTAACTATGCGGCAATTCCAGGATAGGCCAGGACTGCGACTTCAAAAATATTCTTCGTTACCGTACGAAGTTAGGATCCAGAACCCAGTTGGATTTACTCTTATAGGGGCGGCGTTGTCAGAGGATAGTTACCAAAATAGTTATAATAAGCCATCTCTTGAGCTGCATAACGTTGTGGCGAGATTGCGTGGACTAGACGGTATTATTCCAACAAAAGTTTTGTTTGAACTGGAAGTTTGTGCTGATGCTGTAGCACGAGAAGTTGCAAAAAAGCAGGCAGAGGAAGCAGAAAAGCTCACGGACTTTGTTGCGGGAAAAGAGCTTTATCTGGTGGGTACAAACAGAGAAGCTGTATGTGCTCCGGGCCAGATTGCATTTGCTGGTAGACTTGTAGCGTTTGATGCACTGCAATTGGGTCCGACTACACAACTAAAGCCGGTTGTCGAGGGCTGGGAGGGCCAGCAAGGCTATATGCCAATGGCTGGCCGCGACTCCCTAGTCGTCAGTAGTTTGCCATACCTTGAAATCTCTGCTTGACCTTACGTCCTATGTCCAGCTAGGCTAGATACATGCCCCGCCTGACGCCAGAAGACATCGTATCCGCTGCCCAGAAGCCACTAGAAACGGCTAAGATTTTGGCGCAAAAGGCGTTGCCGGCCGCGCCCAAAGAGCTAACCAAAGAAGATGTCAAAGAAGCGCGGCAGTACATCAAAACGTTTTGGAAGAAGCTGGAACGCAGGCACCCGGAGGATGATGAAAGCTTAATTGGACTGCCTCACAAATACCTTGTGCCCGCGTATGAGGAGCACACTAATTTTGACTTTAATGAGATGTATTACTGGGACAGCTACTTTATGGCGCAAGGGCTGCTGGACGCGGAGCACAAAGAGCTGGTGCTGGGTATGCTGGACAATTTGCTGGCCATGTTGGAGCGCTTTAAGGTGATACCCAATGCGTCGCGGACCTATTTAATGGGCCGGTCACAGCCGCCGTTTTTGACCAGTTATATACGCGACTGCTATGAGACGTATGGCCTAGATTTGGAGTGGTTGACGCCGCGCATGGCCGCTGCCGAGCAAGAATACTTTACAGTTTGGAAAGGCACCAAAAAGCCTCACGAGCGCCTGGTGTACGCCGGGCTCAGCCGCTATTACGATATCAACTACCTACACGATTTAGCAGAGGCGGAGTCCGGTTGGGATATGACACCGCGCTTTAGTCGCAAAGCACTCAATTATTTGCCAGTGGACCTAAACGCACTGCTGTATAAATACGAAACTGATTTTGCTTGGGCAGCCGCTCTGCGTGGCGACACCGCTGCCAGCACCAAGTGGCAGCTCATGGCCGATAGCCGCGCCGACAGCATGACTAACCTAATGTGGGACGGTTTCCGCGGCCTATATTATGACTACAATTATGTCCGCGGCAAGCGCTCTGGCGTGGCTAGCTTGGCGGCGTACTACCCGCTGTGGTCCGGCCAGGCGTCGGCTGAGCAAGCTGCCGCATTAGTAAAATCCCTGAAGCGATTTGATGAAAAAGGCGGCCTAGCCACCACCGATCAAGATCCCTTGGGTAAATTTGTGCTAGGCAGCATGCCCACCCAGTGGGCGCATCCCAACGGCTGGGCGCCGCTGGTGTTTTTGACGGTGCAGGGGCTGGAGCGCTACGGCTATCATGCGGAGGCTCGTCGTCAGGCGCTTAAGTGGCTACGGACCAATCTGGACTGGTTTAATACGCACGGTGTTTTCCTGGAAAAATATAACGTGGTGTCGCCCGATAAGCCGCCCGCCAAGGGCGTGTATCCATCGCAGACTGGCTTTGGCTGGACCAACGCCGTTTTTGAGCGCTTTTGTAAAGATTACATTGATTAGTTCCCGCATTCATTAACAGGGGTCAATAGCTGGATTTAATGAAATTTTAATGAACTGTCGATTGCAAAGATTGTGCCGCCTGCTACAGTAGCGGTATGGACCTAGCAGCCTCCGGTTTTGCCACTGTCATCCGTGACATCGTCACGGATGTTGTGCGTGCAGAGCTGCTACCTATAAAGGTGGACATTGCGGAGCTCAAGGCAGATGTGGCACAGCTCAAAGTAGATCTTCAAAAACTGACGGCCAGGGTCATCAAATTAGAACATGGTCAAGAAGATTTGCTACAAAAGTATGAAACACTTACGGGCGGCCAAGCAGACCTCCAGCGGAAGTATGATAGCCTGGTGACCGGCCAAGCAGACCTCAATCAAAAGTACCAAAGCTTAATTACTGGCCAAGAATCTCTCATGGCCAGCATGGCTGATGTGCGTCATGACATTGCAGATATAAAACAAACCCTAGGCCAAAACAGCCAACAACTTAGCGAGCTGCGAACCGGTCAGAGCTATCTTAAGAGTGGTTTCCGGTCCCAAGCAGAAGAAACTGCACGTTTACACGTAATGCTGGAGGATTTAAGGGACTACGTAGACATTAAAGATGAAGAAATAGCAACCTCACCTGCTTACGCTAACTAATCTGTTATACTGAAACTTATCGGGTGATTAGCTCAGCTGGCTAGAGCGCAGCATTCACATTGCTGAGGTCGGGGGTTCGAGCCCCTCATCACCCACCATATGACCACTAAAACTAAGGACGCTTCGCTGGTGTCTACAAAAATATCCATTGGATATTTTTGCCACATCATCCACCAAATACATCATGACAAACTGCCCATTCTGCAACCTAGAAGAACGAGTCATTGCCAGTAATGACTCTGCTAATGTGCTTCTGAGCAACCCGCGCAAGACGGCCGGCCACGCCTTGGTTACGCCAAAGCGTCATGTAGAAAAGCCGTGGGAACTGACGAATAAGGAGCTGCAAGATATCTTTGCACTTATCTGGGACGTAGAGCAAAAACTGATTAAAGCCGGTATGGGGGATGGCGTGGATGTGCGCCAAAACTACCGGCCGTTCCTAAAACAAAGTCAGCTTAGTGTAGACCACCTGCATTTCCATGTCCTGCCGCGCACGCTCAGAGACTACATCTACAGTGTCTCAGAAAAATACGACACAGAACTTTTTGCCGACTTAGACGACACCGAGCGCGCAGAAGTAACTAAACTCCTCAAATGAATATAGCAATTATTGGCCCCACTCACCCCTACAAAGGTGGTATTGCCAAGCACACCACGGAGTTGGCTCGCCGTTTAGAGCAGGCGGGACACAATGTAGTCATTGAGTCCTGGAAATATCAGTATCCATGGTTTTACCCCGGCACGCAGCGTGTTGCGCGGCCAGAAATACCACCGTTTAATAATGTGCGACAAAGCCTAAGTTGGCGGAATCCGTTTAGTTGGCTGACAGCTGGGCGTCGGCTGCGTCAGATGGATCAGATTATTTTTGTGTGGTGGGTGCCCACCTTCCATGGGCCAATCTACCGCGCGATTAGTATGGCGGCTGGCAAAAAGCCATCCAAGATTGTGCTGTGCCATAACGTCCTGCCGCATGAACCTAGGCCGGGTGACCGCCGACTAGCCAAGCAGCTCATGCAAAAAATTAGCAAAATATTGGTCCATACTCAAGAGCAGGCGCAGGTTGCTAAGCAGCTCACCCCCCGCCCCGTGGCCGTAACTGAGCTGCCCGCAGTTATTACCAAACCCGCCACGTCGCCGCCGTACAAGGTAAAACACAAGCTACTATTCTTTGGTTTTATACGGCCATATAAGGGCGTGGACGTGCTGCTTGAGGCCCTTGCGCGTGTTCCGGATGTACAGCTGACTATTGCCGGTGAGTGTTGGGGCGGCCGCGAACAATACGACCAGCTTATCAATGATTTAGGCCTCCAAAACAGAGTACATTTGCAAACGGATTACGTCCCAGAAGAAGCAATAAGTGACTTAATTTTAGGCGCGGACGCGGTAGTGCTGCCGTACAAACACGGCACGGCCAGTTTTAATGTGCAGTTGGCGCACGCCCACGGACGGCCGGTGATTGCAACAAAGGCTGGGTCGCTGCCACAGCATGTGCGGGACGGAAAAGATGGCCTGCTTTGCAAGCCAGACGATGTAGAAGACTTGGCCAAAACCATCCAGGAATTCTATAAGCCTGGCCGCGCGGCGCAGCTAGCCAAGGGCGTTAAAGCAGAAGGCGAGGGGGTTGCCTGGCAAAACTATCTGCAAACCCTGTTACAATAGACGCTATGGCCAATAACAATTACTACGTCACCACCTCTATACCATACGTCAACGGCGAACCGCACCTGGGTCACGCCATGGAATTTGTTATGGCAGATAGCTTGGCGCGCTACGCGCGGCAACAGGGAAAGGATGTCATGTTTAGCATTGGCACGGATGAGCACGGCGGCAAAATCGCTGAAAAAGCCGCGGAGCAGGGCCTAAAGCCCAAAGAACTCGCAGACAAAATGAGCGCGCTTTTTAGTGGTTTGGCCAAAGATTTAGATGTTTCTAATACCAGGTTTATACGCACCACAGACGCTGGTCACGAGCAACGCGCCGCCCTGGTCTGGCAAGCAATTAGCAAAGACATCTACAAGAGCAAATACACCGGCTGGTACTGCACGGGCGATGAAGCCTTTTTTACAGAAACAGAGGTTAAAGAACTTGGCGGCACCTGTCCAAACCACAATCGACCATTTGAAAAAATAGAGGAAGAAAACTACTTCTTTAAACTTTCTGCGTATACCGAGCCAGTTAAACAAGCCATAGAATCAGGCGAGTTTGAAATTGTGCCCCAGACGCGCCGCAATGAAATCTTAAGTCTTCTCAACGATGGGCTTCAGGACATCAGCATTAGCCGCCCGGCAGATAAAATCGGTTGGGGCATCCCGGTGCCTGGCGACCCCAAGCAGACCATGTATGTCTGGCTAGAAGCGCTCATGAATTACATCACCGTTCTTGGCTACCCGGAGCACGCCGATTTTAAGCACTTCTGGCCCGCTGACGTGCAAGTTATAGGTAAAGATATTGTGCGTTTCCACGCCGCCATTTGGCCGGCTATGCTACTGAGCGCCGGCCTGGAGCTGCCCAAGCAGCTGTATGTGCACAGCTTTATTAACATCGACGGCAAAAAAATGAGCAAGAGCCTGGGCAATTATGTAAACCCGCAAGAAATTTTAGATAAATACGGCGTGGATCCATTCCGCTATTACTTCTTACGGCACATCCCCAGCTACGAAGACGGCGACTTTAGCTGGCCCGCCTTTGAAGCCGCCTACAACAACGAACTCGCGAACGAACTCGGCAATGCCGTCCAGCGCACGGCCGCTATGATTCTTAAGTACCAAAAAGGCTTAATTGGCGACATTCCAGAGGCCACGCACGATATTGACGGCTACCAACAAGCCATGAAGGCCTGCCGCTTTGACCGCGCTCTAGACGAAGTCTGGGAGCAAGTCCGCGGCATCAACCAGTACATAGACGAGACCAAGCCGTGGGAAATCGCCAAAACCGGCGATGAAGACCACCTGCGCGAAGTCCTGGCCTACCAAGCCGGCGCCTTAGTAGAAATCGCTGACCTATTAGAGCCGTTTATGCCTGGGACCGCCACACGCATCCGCAACGTGTTTTCTGAAGGTATCATTCGCCCCATAGAGGGCACGTTGTTCCCTAAACACGATCAACCATCACAACCCGCTTAAGATTTTATTTCTAAGACAGGGGGAGTATAGTAGCTATCTATGAAAACTTCAAATCAAGAAGCAGTAGATATATTGGCAAACTGGAACGAGGCAGTTTCTAGGCACACAGAAGGCATAGAGGGCGAGCCAGACAATAGACTGCACGCGGCTGCTCAATTTATCGGCCGAAGAGTGTTGATAGACGGTGTTTTTGGAGACGATGAGCCGCAAGGAGTCCTCTGCGTTTTGGTAGAAAATGTTGAACTAGTGGACGACCAAATTAGGTTTGCCACGCAGGTTCAATCTGAGCCGCCTATTCCATTTTCCACGACTGTTGGTGGAGCCACTTCAGGACCAAGAATAGTTCATGTTATTGCCGATGTTAGTTGATACCCACTGTCATATTCAATCCATAGGCCTGGCCAGCGGTGAGCGCAGCACGCGCGAGCTCTGGGCTAAATCTGACCTAAATGTGAGTCAGGTATTGCAAAATGCCCAGGAGGCTGGCGTGACCAAAATGATTTGCGTGGGGTGCGACTTTGCGGACAGTGAGCTGGCCGTACAGTTTGTACAGGATAAGCCTGAATACTGGGCCAGTATTGGCGTGCACCCGCATGAGGCCGCAGAGATGCGTGCCCACAAGAGTAATTATCCAAAGCTTGCGGCGCTAGTCCATCAGCCAAAAGTCGTGGCAATAGGCGAGTGCGGCCTGGACTATTACTACAACCATTCGCCCAAAGCAGATCAGGTCAAAGTGCTGGAATTTCAGCTTCAGCTGGCTAAAGAGGCAGATTTGCCAATCATTTTCCATGTGCGGGAGGCCTTTGACGATTTTTGGCCAATCTATGACAACACTCCTGTCCGCGGTGTTTTGCACAGTTTTACGGACAGTAAGGCCAATTTAGACAAGGCGCTGCAGCGGGGGCTATTTATAGGGGTAAACGGCATTGCAACGTTTGCCAAGTCCAAAGAGCAAATCGACATGTACAAATCCATTCCGCCGGAGCATTTACTCCTTGAAACAGATGCGCCATTCTTGACTCCAACCCCTAATCGTGGTAAAATAAACGAGCCAAAACAAATAGTGCGCATTTGCGAGTTTTTAGCCGAGCTAAAAGGCATCGACCATAAGCAGCTTGCTGCCCAAACTACAAAAAATGCCGCACAATTGTTTGACATATAGGTGTATAATTAGTTTTTGCTATGAGTAGTTTTGGAAAACTTACCGGATTAGGCCTAAAGGGAAAAGAAAGCGTTAACGCGCCTTTTACTGCAGAGCAGCTGACCATTAAAGCGGAGCTGCTAGCAATTGCAGAAGCCAGCCAGAGCGATATTCTTGCCAAACTGCAAGAAGTAGCGCCTAACACGCTCCAGTCTATTACCAGTGAGCGGCAAGCTAAAGACCGTGCAGATGCACAGGCTGCCGCAGAAGCCGCGCATCATGAGCCTACCGTTTCGGCAGCCCCCATTGAGGGCGCAATGCCGCCCGCGCAACCAGCGGAGACCCCACAGGTTGCCGCTGCACGAGCTCGTCTAGAGGAGGCCCTACGTGCTGCTGCCTAAAATTCTCCCCCAATCTTCAGACCAGCGCCGCGCCGCGCTGTACCGCAAGACCATGCGCGCTAACGCCGTCATGGGCGGCAAACTGTTTGGACCAATTCCTAAAGGCCATCGCCGCGAATTCTTTTGCCTAGACCGCAGTTCTTGGGTCTGGCATGAGGAATGGCTGGACAGCGCCGGCAAAAATCATGTGGTGACCACCCGGTACGATGTCCGCCCCCAAGGCATACTAAAATCCCAAGGCAAACACTCCTACCAACTAGTGCAGGGGGATGAGCTCCGCAACTTCTACCAAGCCGTAACCATGTACTGCGATAAGCTGCGCGCAGAGCTTGCCGCCAGCCATGCCTAAGCCAATCTACCTAGACTACGCTGCTGCTACGCCGCTTGACGGGGCGGTTCTGCAGGCCATGCAGCCGTTTTGGCAGGAACAGTTTTATAATCCTTCTGCCACCTATTTGCCAGCGCAAACCGTTAAGCAGGCTTTGGAGCAGGCGCGGGCGGATATTGCCAAAGTACTGGGCGCGCGTGGGCCAGAAATTATCTTTACGGCGGGCGGCACGGAATCGTGCAATCTGGCTATTCACGGCATTATGCAGCAGTATCCAGACGCCAATTTGGTGGTTAGCGGCGTGGAGCACGAGGCCGTGTTGGCGCCAGCGCAGCAGTATGCACACCAGCTGGCACCAGTTGGGCCAGATGGTATTGTAGACCTAGAGAAGCTACAGAAAGCAATCAACGATCAAACGGTGCTGGTCAGCGTTATGTACGCCAACAATGAGGTCGGCAGCTTGCAGCCAATCGCCAAAATTGGTCAGCTGATTAAGAGACTTAATCTAGAAAGACAGCAAAAAAATAACCCGCTACCCCTGTATTTTCATACCGATGCCTGCCAGGCGGCCGCCTACCTTGACCTAAATGTGGCTCGTCTGGGCGTTGATCTTATGACCCTCAACGGGGGCAAAATATACGGTCCTAAGCAGAGCGGTATTTTGTACGTAAAGGGTGGTCTCAAGCTGCAGCCGCAAATAAACGGCGGCGGGCAGGAACACAACTTGCGCAGTGGCACAGAAAATGTGGCGGCCTGTGTGGGTTTTGCCAAGGCACTGCAACTGATACAAACCAAGCGTCATCAAGAGGGTAAGCGGCTACAAACAATCCAGCAAGATTTTTTGCAGCAACTCCCAGAAGCGTGGCGACTCAACGGCTCCAACAGTCAGCGGCTACCTAATAATCTACATATAACGTTTCCGGGCGCAGATAATGAACGGCTGCTGATTCAGTTAGAGATGGCGGGAATTTTGGCGGCAGCAGGGTCGGCCTGTAGTGCGCAAAAAGGCGTGCCGTCGCATGTACTCAAGGCTATGGGATTGTCTGACCAGGATGCTCAGGCCAGCCTTAGATTTACCATGGGCAAGACCACCACGGGTGCCGAGCTTACAAAGCTTCTGAAAACACTAGTAAAACTACTGTCATAACGGTTATACTTAAGGGTAGTATGATACGCCGCGCTGCATGGTCGGTAATAACAGGGGTGGTTTTGCTGCTAATGCCAGCAACGGTTTTAGCGGCAGATAAGCAAACCAACACCAATGCCTCTAGTCTGCAGTCCGTGGCTCAGGCGTACAAGGCATCGGAAACGCTGCGGCCGGGCTTTATTGTCCAGCCGGACACCAAGAAGCAAGGCAGCGTTGCGCTTGCCACTTATGCAGATTCTAAGAAGTTATTTGGCGTGGTGGTGGCACCTAATAGTGCGGCGGTTAGCCTCTCTAGCACGGATCCGGCTACGGCCGCGGGTAATCAGGTATATGTGGTTACGAGCGGCCGCTATTACGTCTTGGTTAGTAATCAAAACGGTAGTATTGGTGCGGGCGACCCCATAAGCGTATCGGCCATCAGCGGAATTGGCATGAAAGCCGATACCAGTCAGGCTACAATCCTTGGCCGCGCCGTAGGCACCTTTGACGGCAAGAACAATGTTGCCTCCGTAGCCAAGCTAAAAACGAGTAAAGGTGCAGAAATCCAAGCTGCAATTGGTAGCGTCCAGGTGGACATTGGCGTGGCCAAAAATCCGCTACTGGTCACCAACAGTAGCGGCGTGCCACAGTTTGTACAAAAAGCAGCCATAAGCGTTGTTGGTAAGCCAATTAACGCCAGCCAGCTCTACGTCAGCATTGCCATTATGCTTGCTGGCTTTGGCATTACTGCAGCCCTGATGTACGGTGGTATCCAGAGTGGTATGATGGCCATTGGTCGTAATCCGCTGGCCAAGCAATCAATTATGCGCAATATGATCCAGGTGGTCATTACCGGCCTGCTCATTTTTATCGGCTGTTTAGTCGCCGTCTATTTAGTGCTAAAATTATAAAGAAGAATTGGTGGGGACATGTTTGGAAAGAAAAAACCAGTAAAATCAGCCGATCAGCAGCTTGACGAAGCGGCAAAAATGAATGCCGAGCATATTTTTGATGATCAGTTCCGGGAAGAGCTTAGAAACCGCGGTCGTCTGCACTTTGAGAAAATTATTGGTGAGAACGCTATGTTCCTGCAGCAAGACCTTCGTTTAACCACTAGCCAGTTAAACGAGTATATGAAGACAGAAATCACCAAAAAGTTGCAGGAAGAATTTGCCAAGTATGAGCAATCTATTATGGATGCCAAAAACCTGGCCATAGATAGCATAGAAAAGACCAATCAGGTTATTGAGGAGCAGCGTCAGGCCCTATCCGCGGAACTTTCTGCTCAGCTGCAGGCAGAGAAGCAGCAGATGATCATGCGCTTTGAGGACGACATGGCAGAAATCGTCAACCACTACATCTTGGCTGCTATTGGGAATCAAATCGATTTATCTGACCAGTTAGAATACATAATTGGCGAACTAAGCGCTAACAAAGAGGCCATTGCCGAGGACGTGCGGCGTGGAGCCTAAAGCAATCCTACCTGTGAGCGTGGTGTCACCGGGGGATGTGGCGCGGCTTAAGCGCGCCCTAGAGCGTCACATAGAACTTGCTACCGCGGCCCGCCTAAAAACCAAAGCTGGTGTAGCCACAGAAACACCTAAGGTGGGCAAAGTCTTAGCAGAGCTAGCCAACGGCTACGGCTGCGATCTAGCCAAGCAAGAGGGTCAAGAGGCGCTATTGAAGCATTTAGACACCTTGCTTACCAAGGCGCCCGCTGTGGCCATGAGTTTTGCGGCTGACCCGTCCAGCCTTTTTATGAATAAAATTGTCACCTGGCTGCGCACTAATATCCATCCTATGCTCCTGATTAAAGTGGGTCTGCAGCCCAGTATTGCCGCGGGCTGCACGCTGCGCACCACCAGTAAATTGTATGATTTTAGCCTCAAAAATTCGCTCCGAGATAACAAGCACCTGCTCATAGAGGGCCTGCACGCTAAGCATGAGGCGCCCAGGGCATGAGCGATAATCGACATTTTGACAAGTTGGTAGAAGCCGGCAATCCTGTGGGCGAAGTTGTTGGCGTTGACACCTTTATTGTTAAGGTTAACGGCCTGCACCCGGTCAATATTCACGCGCTGATTATGTTTGAAGATGGCAGCAAAGGTTTTGTGCACCATGTAGATAACACCACCGTGTACGTGCTGCACCTGGGCGCAGAAACGCTGCAAAATGGCATGATGGCCGTGGTTCAGCATCAGGAGCTTTTGTGTAAAGTAGGCAAGGGCTTTGTGGGCCGCGTGGTATCTGTTATGGGCGACCCGCTGGATGGCAAAGGTCCCATTGCGCCCGACGCCGTTTGGCCGGTCTTTAACGCCGCGCCAGGTATTGCCAAACGTCAAGCCCTAAGCACGCAGTTACCCACCGGCTTAACCGTTTTAGATGAATTATTCCCCCTTGTGCGCGGCCAGCGTCTTGCGGTTTTGGGCGACAGTAAAGTGGGTAAAACCACCCTGGCTATGCAGATGCTGCTCAACCAGAAAGAAACCGATATTACGGTGGTCTATGTCATGGTGGCCAAGCGTCGCGCGGACATCGATGCTGTGCTAACCAAGCTAACAGAAACCGGCGCCATAGAAAAAGCCATTGTGGTGGTGTCTACCGTCTTTGAATCGTTGGTCATGAGCTATTTAGCGCCCTACGTGGCATGCTCTATGGCAGAATATCTCTGGCAAAAATGCAACACAGACACTCTAATTATTTATGACGATTTAACCAGTCACGCTCATGCCTACCGGGAAATCGCGCTACTTTCCGGCTCTAGCCCGGGCCGCGATAGCTACCCAGGTGACATGTTTTTCCAGCACTCCAGCCTCTTGGAGCGTGCCGGAAGGCTTAAATCTAACAGTAAAACGCTCACCAGCCTGCCACTAGTACTGACGCCGGGCGGTGACATCACGGCTTATCTGCCCACTAACATCATGTCCATTACAGATGGTCAGTGGATTTTGGACACTAAGGTATTTAAAGATACCATGCGCCCCGGCGTCAGCACTGGGTTGTCTGTGACTCGTGTTGGTGGTCTTGGCCTAAACAAGCGGCAGAAAGAGCTGGCCGCGCAGCTGATTAAGACGCTAAACGGTTATCGCGCGGCAGAAGAATTTGCGCACTTTGGTTCAGAAATGGCCCTAGAAGCGCAGCGCGACTTGCAGCTCGGTAAAAAGCTGTATGAGCTCATGAGCCAGGCCCCTAACGAGACGTATACCCCTATAGAACAAGTGCTCATGCTGGACATAATTATGAACACGCCGCCAGAAGAAGTGGTGGATATTAAGTCGCTCAAAGAGCATGTACATGAATCGGCTAAAGAGGTGCAGGACGATGAAGGCAACTACGACCTAGTGCGTGACCAATTGCGGGAAAAGGCTAAAGTTGAGCTTATGGGCGGCACAAACACCGGTAACCTAAAAGTGCCAGAACCGGCAGAAAAACCGGTTACGGACGCACCAGAAGAAGTATCGGCCGCGCCAGAGGCCCCAGCACAGGAGGCGCCAACTGAAGAGACCGCACCTGAAAAAGAAGAGGAGCCAAAAGCATGAGGCGTCCGCAAGATATTGAGCTAGAAGAGAAGGCCATGGCCACTATTAGCACCCTGACCAGCGCGTTTGAGGGGCTGTCTAGTATGCGCATTGCGCAAATTAAAGACCAGGTGGTAGAAAGCCAGGCCTTCTTTGCCGACCTGTGGCAAATGTACAGCCAGCTGCGCGTTGACCAATTGTTTAATTATGGCCGCACCGCGGAAGCAAAAGTCATAGAGAAGGAACTGTTTATTGCCATTACCGCAGAGGGCGGCTTTAGTGGCGACATTGACCAGCGCCTAATCAGCTGGATGCTCAAAAAATATGACCCCGCCAAGCACGACATTGTCATTGTAGGCCACCACGGCGCCATGCAGCTGAGTCAGGCCGGGGTGTCTTTTAAAAAGTATTTTAAGCTGCCAGAAAAAGACGCCAATATTAATGTGGCGCCATTGATTGGCTATGTGCAGCAGTACAAATCGACCTCTGTTTTTTATCAAACCTATATATCTTTAATGGTGCAGGATATTAAGCAAATTGAACTCCACGCCGCCGTGCAAGCCGCCGGTAAAAAAGTGGAAGAGGGCGACGATATAATCAGTGAGCGCAACTACATTTTTGAACCGTCCAGCTTTGCGGTAGTGGCTCACCTGGAGCGGACCATGCTAGAAATTTCTTTAAGCCAAACTATTTTGGAATCCAAGCTGGCGCAGTACGCAAGTCGATTCCGCGCCATGTCTGCGGCTAAGGATTTGGCGCAAGAAACGCACGCGCACTTGCATACGGAATACAACCGCGCCAAACGAGCCTTAAACGACCAGCGCCTGAAAGAGATTATTAGCGGTATGAAACTTATGAGGAGTCGGTCGGCATGAGCCAAGGAATGGTACGGTCTTTGAAAGATTTGGTGGTCAATGTAGAATTTGACGATGCAGAGAGCATGCCGGCTTTAAATGAGGTTATAACCGTTGGTAATGACACCAACACACCGCTGCTAGTCCATGCGCTGCTGGACGCTCGCACCGCGCAGTGTCTAAACCTGTACGGGCACCGCAATATTCAGAAGGGCATGCCCGTAACACCTACTGGCCACAGTGTAGAGGTGGCCGTGGGCGATGCTATGATTGGCCGCATTATCAACGCGGTGGGCGATCCAATTGACGACTGCGGTCCCCTGGACCCTAATCTAGAAAAGCGCAACATTTTTAAACTACCGCCGCGCGCCACCACGTTTGGCCAGTCCAAGCCGGAAATCTTGGAGACCGGCATTAAAGTAATCGACTTCTTTACACCGTTTGTGAAGGGCCGCAAAATTGGCGTTATTGGTGGTGCCGGTGTGGGCAAAACGGTGCTTACCATGGAAATGATTCACAATATTGCGGTTGGCACCGGCGGTTTGTCGTTCTTTGCAGGTATTGGTGAGCGCATCCGTGAAGGCGCAGAATTGTACGAGACGCTGAAAGACGGCGACCTCCTAAAAAACACCTGCATGTTCTTTGGCCAGATGGACCAAAACCCGGTACAGCGCTCCCTGATTGCAATTAGCGCTGTCACCCTGGCAGAATATTTCCGGGATGATCAGAAAAAGGATCTTCTGTACTTTGCGGACAACATGTACCGCTACGTGCAGGCCCGCAACGAGCTGTCCAGCATTTTGGACCAAGTCCCCAACGAAGGTGGCTACGAGCCTACCATTTTTACCGATATTAAAACACTTCAGGACCGGCTGGCTTCCAACGAGAACGGCTCCATCACCGCCGTGCAGACCATTTACGTGCCGGCCGATGACCTGTCTGACCCTGCAGTTCAGTTGATTCAGCACGAAATGGACGGAATCTTGGTGCTGTCCCGTGCCGTGGCAGAGCAGGGCATCCGCCCCGCTGTGGATCTGACGCGCTCCAGCTCATCGCTTTTAAGTCCAGACATTGTCGGCGAGCGGCACTACATGCTGAGCCTCCAGGTGCAGGCACTGCTGCAGAAGTACGAATCGCTGAAAGGCATTATTGCCATTATTGGTGAGAACGAACTGTCCGCCGCCGACCGCTCCGACTACGCCAAGGCCAAGAAGCTCATCCAATTCTTTAACCAACCCATGCACGTCATGGAAGCACAGTCCGCCACCAAGGGAGAAACCTGGACCCGCGAGGACACCTTAAAGGGCATTGAGGAAATTATCGTTTAAAGATGGCAAAAAGACAGGACGCCAGCACCGGTCAAATTGTAGACGACGGCCAGCCAGCCGCAGAAGCCCCCAAGGAAAAATTGGTCGACGGCAAGCCGGTCATGAGCTTAAAAGTCTACTCGCCTTTCCACGTCTATTACAATGAAGAGGCCTTTAGCCTGTCCGCAGAAAACGCCACCGGCCCGTTTGACGTGTTGCCGCACCATCACAACTTTATCTCGCTCTTAACTTCTTGTGAGATGCATGTGGCGGCGCCGTCCGGCAACAAACGCATCCGGATTGCCGGTGGTCTACTGCACGTGCATCAGGACGCTGTGCTGGTGTTTTTAGACGTCTAGTCATAGTTATTTTTGCTATTTTCATAAAAATGCCAAAAATTTAGAAGCACACGAGCGGCCCATTAGTGGCACACGCTGTGTGCTTCTAGAAAACGGACCATTTAGAAACACACTACAGTACGCGCTGAGACTAGTTAATTACAAAGTAATCAAATCCAAAGTTAGCATTGGCTGGGGGTGCCGTCGCCGTGCAAATGCTGAAGCCTGCCGTTGTCTTGGTGACGTAATAGGCAATACCACCGGCCGATGAGCCAACAGGCGTTACTTGCACGTAAGGCGTGCTGTTAAATTTAGTCACAAAATTGACAGTTATGAAGCAGCCGGCTGGCGGACCTCCGCCGGTGTTAATACTGACTGATCCGGCGGTGTCGGTGCCACTGACACTGGTGGTGCCGCCGCTGCCTAGGGCGGTGCCAACTGATCGGCCGGGTGTGCCACCGCCGGCCGTAATGTGGTGACTAATCACTAAATCCCCGCCAAGCTGCAATGACCCAACCGTAATTTGTGGCGCAGACAAGGGTCCGGTAAAGGTGCCGCTGCCACCAACCTGGAGGGTTTTAGAAATGGTGACCTGGCCCTGAATAGCGGTGTCGCCGGTAACGGCCATGTTGCGGCTGACGTTCAGCTGGCCCACGCCAGCATTGCCAGCTACGTTAATGCTGGGTACGTTCAGAAGTCCACCCAGAACCAGGTTGCCGGCCACTTCTAGGTCTGATCGGGCTAGGATTTTGCCGGTAAAAACGGCGCTACTTTGTACGTACAGGACTTGGCCACTAGAGCCCACGGTGGCATCGTTTTTGGTGAGCTGGCTGAGGACTTCCGGAGTCAGGGTGGTGGTGTTAATGGTGCCGCCACTGCCAGATTTTTTCTTGCTGTAGCTGTAGCTAAAGAATGCGATCACGCCCGCCACTACTAGCACAAAGACAAATAAAAGCAGCCAAATATTAAGACTTAACAGCCAACTTTGGGTCTGCTTGGCTACCGATGGTTTAAGCGGGCTGCCAACGGTGCGTTTTACGTTTTCGTCGGCGGCAATGACATCGGGGTCGCCATCTTTCTTGTCGGTTTCAGGCGCGTCAACAATAGTCGCGGCTTGCTCCAGCGACTCTTCGGCGGGTTCGGCATCGGCGTTTTTTTTGTCTTCCACCCTGTTCTTGCATGTATTACGTGCTGCTTGTAGTCTAGCATATTCCGCTTATGGCATACTATAGATGTATGCTGCGCAAACAAATCGCTCTGGCTGTAATTCTGGTTGGCGCTCTGCTGGTAGTGGCACCGGCGATTGTGTTTGCAAATACTGTGCCGCAGGCATCGTCTAGCAATTACCGAGTAAACGAAATTTTCTTTGGCAGCGGCGGGAACTTGCGCGCTTGTTCCAGCACGTACTGCTCTAAGCAGGCGGCAGGAGAGACGGCGGTGGGCAACACTACCAGCACCAGCTACCAATCTAACGCCGGTTTTAACACAGACCGACAGCCCTGGCTGCAATTTACAGTAACCAATCCCGGTACCAACTTAGGCACGCTTACATCTACGGCGGCCAAGACGGCCACGGCAACTTTTACGGTAAAAACATACCTGTCTAACGGATATACAGTGGTGCAGACATCGCCGGGGCCTACCAATAGCAGCTACATTATGTTGGGTCTAACGACACCCACAATTTCCAGTGTGGGTACGGAGCAGTTTGGTATTAACTTGGTGGCCAACACCGCGCCGGTGACGTTTGGCGCAAATCCGTCCCAGGCGCCGGATGCCAGTTTTAGTTTTGGTCAGGCCGCCGCTGGCTACGATACGCCCAACTATTTTAAGTACGTTACCGGCGATACCATTGCCTACAGCAATAAGAGTAGCGGCGAGACGGATTACACCATTTCATACTTGTTTAATGTTTCCAACGCCACGCCGGGCGGGCAGTATACGCTGCATCATGTGCTGGTAGCGACATCGACTTTTTAAACACACCCCTTGCATGCTTATTCCGCTAGTGCTATGCTAAGCTAAGGTGAAGCTAAAATAACAGCAGATTATAGCTGTTACAATGCCCAAAACCAAAAAATGAAAAAATACATCGGCCACATTCAGCGTATATTTGATGGCACGCCATCGCTTCCAGCGGTGGTGATGGTTTTGTCTTTGCTGATTTCTACCGCTATGCCGGCCACCGTCTGGGCAGCGCAGCTCAACGGCCGCAGCATTACTATGAGCGATTCTGGTCCTTCCGCCGGTACCATAACAACGGGGGTAGGCAGTGGTACCAACGTGGCGTACCAGCTCAAGTTCAGTGTTGGCAACAACGGTGCTGTGGGTGGTATAGTCGTAGATTTTTGTGCTAACAGCCCGCTGTACTTTGATACGTGCACCGCGCCCACCGGCTTTAACGCCAACAGCGCCACCACTACACTAGGCACTCAGAGCGGTGTTGGTGCCGGGGGCAATTTTGGGGTTTACACCACTGGCCCGGTGGCAAACCGGATTGTTCTAACACGCGCCTCAGCGTCCTCCCTAACATCGCCGCTCATAATAGAAATGGGCAACGGCACATCCAACGGGTTTACTAATCCCAGCACCGTAGGCACATTCTACGCACGCGTTTACACCTATACATCAGCCGCCCAGGCCCAAGCCCACAACCAAACGGCAGCCACTGGCGGCGAACAAGACTTTGGCGGTATTGCACTGAGCACTGCTATGGTCATTACCATTACGGCACGCGTTCAGGAAAGTTTAATCTTCTGCGTATCTGGCGCCGCTCCTGCTGCTAACTGCGGCGGCGTAACCACACCAGCTATAACGTTGGGACACACTGCCGGCGGTACGGCAAAAATTATCGATTCCTCAAATGTAGACACCGGATTAGCCTACACGCAGGTCTCTACCAACGCCCTAAGCGGGGTAGTCATTAGAATGCACAACAGTAACGCCTGCGGTGGTTTAAGTGTTGACGGCGGCACAACTTGTGATATTCCGCCGGTAAATGCCGGTGGTGCCACGCCTTTTGCGATGACCGCTGGCACGGCAGGTTTTGGCATGAATATTAGTCTTGGCACTAGTGGCACTGGAACTATAACGCCAGATGGAAACTATTACGATGGCAATGTGGCTCATTTTGCTATGGATAGTACCACCAGCGGCAGCAACGTTACGACCACCTTTGGCGACAACATTGCTTCTAGCACTGGACCTGTTAGTAATGTTAATAACACACTTACGTTTGGCGCCACAGCCAGCAACTCGACACCGGCCGGTTTGTACAGCGCTAACTTAGCATTAATTGCTACGGGGACATTCTAAAATGAAACAATTACACATCCAAAAACACCAAAGAGGGCGCCCCAGGAGGGAAATGCTTGCGCTTACATTGACAAGCGTGATACTATCAACACAAGGGAAATTAAAAATCAAACAACCGCACAACCTCATGAACACTTTTAAACAACGAATTCAACGGCCACTCAGCGTCCTAATGACGCTAGGTATGCTGTTTGCGATGTCGCCAACGGCCGTTGTTTTGGCCGCTGGCGCTGGTGGTCAGGTGCAGTTCCGCTCCATAAAAATGAGCGATAGCGGCGTGAGCGGTGGAGCTATTACTACCGGTGTGGGTAGCGGTACCAACGTAAGCTACCGCGTTACGTTTACATCGGCTACCGCGTACACCTTAAAGGGCATAGTAATTGACTTTTGTTCTGGCACCGGCGGTACGCCGTTTATTGAAGACGCCAACTGTCCCGCTCCGGCAGGATTTACCGTTGGTGCAACACCAACCATAGACACCAGTGCGTATACGGACAACACCACATCAACCCCTGTAGCCTACAGCAGCTTGGGCGCTGGCTGGACAGCCAGCTCACTAAACTCCGGTCAAACCTTTACTATGTCAGATAGCACCGGCGTTGGCGTTACGGCTGGTACTGCCTACTCGTTTGCGATTAATGGTGTTACCAACACAAGTGAACTTGGTACCTTTTACGCCCGCTTGATTACCTACACATCGGACACCGCTCCAGCTGCTTACACGCACGCTACGCCAGGTTCGTATCAGGATTACGGTGGTTTTGCGCTCAGTACCGCCTACGTAATTCAGGTAACGGCTAAGGTCCAGGAAACACTAACCTTCTGTGTCAGCGGCAGTACCACGCCACCTCCGGGAGCGCCTACATCCCCGACCAGTTGTACACCCACGGGTAACTTAGTGGTCCCCGCAATCACCTTAGGACACGGCACTAACAACACCTTGGACACCTCCGCGGTAGACACCGGGTCTGTCTTTACAATCACCTCTACTAACGCCTTGAACGGGGTGGCCATAAGAATGCAAAACAGTAATGCTTGTGGCGGCTTAAGCATCGATGCTGGCGTAACCTGTGCTATCCCAGCAGCTAATGCCGGTGCAGCAACCCCTGGTGCAATCACGGCTGGAACAGCTGCCTTTGGTATGCACTGCAACGACAGCACCAACGCAGACCTAGTCTTAAGCGTCGGTGCCATAACCTGCGACACCAACTATAACGATGGCACTCTCAGCCATTACGCCATGGATACCAGCAGTGTCGATAACGTTAAGACACTGTACGGTGACCGCGTTGCTTACTCTACGTCGCCAGTAAACTTGCTGATTAACAAGTACGACTTTGCTGCCACCGCCGCCAGCATCACCCCGGCCGGTATCTACACCGCCAACTTGGCAATGATTGCAACCGGTACGTTCTAGGGGCCACCTCATGAAGCGGACGCAGTTTGCCGCCGGTCTGCTCCTAGCGCTCTGTGCGCTGCTAGTGTTTGCGCAGAGTTTGTGGGCGCAGGGCACGCAGCTGCAAAATCGATCGCTGATGTTGTCTAACGCCTTGGCGGCGGCCACGAGCCGCTACAAATTTAGCCTGCAAATGCCCGGCATGGACACCGTGCAGACCATCGTGTTTCAAATATGTGCCAACGACCCCTTCCCGGAGTCGCCCTGTACGCCGCCCGCTGGCCTAGATGCTAGCCAAGCAGTGCTGCTGAGTCAGTCTGGAGAAATGGGCTTTGTCATGAGCCCGCAGACCACCACCAACCAAATCGTCATTATGCGGCCGCCACTGGCCGCTAGCCAGCAGCTTAGTACCTATGAGTTTGACGGCGTACGCAACCCAGACGCGGAGGGCTCCTACTATGTGCGCGTGCTTACCTACCAAGACGGCAACCTGAGCGGCGTGCCCAGCTACACCGGCGGCATTGCATACGCAATTAACATGGATATTAGCATTAGGGCTACCGTCCCGCCGTACCTTTTAATGTGCGTTGGGGTGACTATAACTGGCTATGACTGCAACAATGTGCAGGGCGATTACGTCAACTTTGGCGAACTTTCTAGCCGCATAACCAGCCAGGGCACCAGCCAAATCTTGGCCGCCAGCAACGCTATTAGCGGTTATTCTATCTATGTGGGCGGCACTACTATGACCTCTGGTAATAACGTTATTCCCGCCCTAACTGGCGCCAGCCCAGTGCAGACCGGAACTGGCCAATTTGGAATAAACTTACGTGCCAATAGCGCCCCGCAGGGTGGGCAAGATGTCTCCGGCACCGGCTTTGGTCTGCCCACTGCCAGCTACAATCAGATTAACAAATTTGCCTTTAATCCTGGCGATGCCATTGCCGTAACCACCCAGCCAGACGAGGCGCGCAAGTACACCGTGACCTACGTGGTTAATGTGCCGGCTGGCCAGGCACCGGGCGTGTACGTGTCTACCATGAGCTATGTGGCTCTGGGGACGTTTTAGTTTGTTTACGGGATCTCCCGGCGACGGCGATTTCCAGAAGCTTAGGTTTGGTAGCATAGAAGGCCCATAGCGTGGCCGCCGCGTGGGCTTTTAGAAATCGGCCATTCTGGTAAAAGCGCCAAAAGGGCATTTGCCAAAAGCGTAACCACTTTGTTACTATATGAGCAAAGAGTAAAAAAGGATCCAAAACATATGTTGCGTGTAAGGCTCATGAATCTGTTCAGCCTGGTGGTAGCTGGCAGTATTCTTCTAAGTGGGGGCATCGCCGCCGCCGCACCCGCCACGCAAGCCACTAAACCTATTGCGGCCAACGGATCTGCCAGTTCTAGCGGGCTTAAAATATCGCCGGTGCGCTCAGATATTACGGTTAATGCCGGCAGTACCCAAATTGTGCCAGTTACGGTAGAAAACGTTACCTCCCAGGTGGCTAGCTACAAAGTAGTTATTAACGACTTTACCGCCGCCACCGATGAAACCGGTCAGCCGCAAATCATTCTAGACTCCAACCAATTTGCCCAAAGCCATAGCCTAAAGCGCTTGGTGGGCGATATTCCTAATGTAACATTGTCCCCAGGCCAGACGGCCAACATTAACGTGCCTGTTACCGTGCCCAAAGACTACAAAGCCGGTGGCTACTACGGAGCCGTACGTTTTGTGCCTGCTAGCTCAGACAATGCGGCCTCTAAGAACGTAACGCTATCTGCTAGTGTTGGGTCGCTTATCCTGGTCACTGTGCCGGGCGACATCCGCGAAGCCCTCAGCGTGGCAAGCCTTGATGTTCGCAAAATTGTTGGCCCCAACCAAATCGATGCTCCCCGCACCATTTTTAGCAGCCCAGACAAGCTTAAGGCTACCGTGCGCTTCCAAAACGCCGGGGATATCCAAGAGCAGCCCTTTGGCAAAATCCAGCTGCAGACCTGGCGCGGTAAAATCATTGCCAACTACGAAGTAAACAATGAAACCCCGCGCGGCAACGTGCTGCCAGGCAGTATTCGTAAGTTTGATATTCCGTTTACCACCAAGCTGGGCAAAATTGGTGCCTACAAACTTGTTGGCAACTTTGGCTACGGCTCCAACGGGTCGCTAATTACGGCTAGTACCAACTTCTACATTATTCCGTTCTGGGCAATTGTACTGTTTGTACTGTTAATTGTGCTGCTGCTGGCCGCCATCTTTGGGCTGCCGCGAGCAATCAAGGCTTACAACCGCCGTGTGGTGGCGCGTTCGCAAAGCCGCCGCCGCTAGTTTTCTGGGGCTGCTGCTAAGTTTTGGTAGCGTTGCTCCGGTGCTGGCCGCCACGGATACCTCGCAGAACCCGCAGTCCGGCCAGATTGGCCTGGAAGGCACCATTAGCACGGACCCGCCCAAAACTGCGGCCACCATTACCACGCCCGGCAACGGCTCCACCGTTAGCACCATGCCGATTACCATTGCCGGTTTGTGTCCAAATGGCACACTGGTTAAGATTTTCTCTAACAACGTGTTTATTGGCTCCACCACCTGTAAGGGCGGCAGCTATACCCTGCAGGCCACCTTGTTTGCCGGCGCCAACGCGTTGGTAGCTCGTGTCTACGACGCCTTGGACCAAGCCGGCCCAGACTCTAACACCGTAAATGTAACGTACAAAGATGCCCAATTTGCCCAGTTTGGCACGGTGGTGTCTCTAACTTCTTTATACGCCCGCCGCGGCGTCAATCCTGGCACCTCGTTGTCTTGGCCGCTGATTTTAAGCGGCGGCGTGGGCCCGTATGCGGTCAGCGTAGACTGGGGCGACGGTTCTGCCCCCCAGCTTAAGAGCTTGAACTTTGCCGGCGACTTTTCTATTGATCATACATATAACGCCGCTGGTATTTATAAAGTAACCGTGCGCGTCACCGACAAAAATGGCACGACGGCCTTTTTGCAGCTGGTAGCGGTAGCCAATGGCGCCAGCCAGGGCGGGGCGGCTTCTGGCAAAAACACCTCATCAGTTATAACCAAGGTGATTGTTTTATGGTGGCCGATTTTGTTGGTGCTTCCGCTGCTGTTTACATCGTTTTGGTTGGGGCGGCGGCATCAGTTGTATGTTTTGCGGCGTGAGCTTGAGAGTGCTGAACGGCAATAACCCCGCGGCGCGCGCACTTCTATGCATATAGATTATAATCTATAATATCGACTATAGTCTATATGCTAAGCCAGAACACTGAAAGCCCCTGATATAATATGTAAATGCAAAAAGTCTATGTTGGGATGTCCGGCGGGGTAGATAGCTCCGTCACCGCTGCGCTGCTGAAGCAGCAGGGCTATGATGTCACGGGCGTGTACATGAAGAACTGGTCCAAGGATTTGCCCGGTTTTGCTTGTCCGTGGAAGCAGGACTACCAGGATGCCAAGCGGGTGGCGGTGCAGCTGGATATTCCGTTCAAAATGTACGATTTTGAAAAAGAATATAGGCAAAAAGTGGTGGATTACATGGTCCAGGGCTACCAGGCCGGCATTACGCCCAACCCGGACATTATGTGTAACCAAGAGGTCAAATTTAAGCTCTTTTTAGAGACAGCGCTGGGAGATGGAGCGGATATGATTGCCACTGGTCACTATGCTCGTATCCAAAATGGTCAGCTTAAAGCGGGGCTGGACGTTAATAAAGACCAGTCGTATTTTTTGTACAGAGTTACAGAGGATGCGCTGCAAAAATCCTTAATGCCCATTGGAGAACTGTCCAAGCCGGAAGTGCGCGCGCAGGCAGCCAAAATGGGTCTGGCCACGGCAGATAAAAAAGACAGCCAGGGCATCTGTTTTGTGGGCAAAGTGGGCATAAAGGATTTCTTGTTGGCGGAGCTGGGGCCGCAAAAACCGGGGAATTTGCTGGACCAGCGCGGCAAAGTTATTGGCCAACACGATGGCGCGCTCTTTTATACCATTGGCCAGCGTAGCGGTCTGGGCGTGGGCGGCGGCTTGCCGTACTATGTCACCGGCAAAGACATGGCGCGCAATGAAGTGTACGTAACTACAGATTTAGCGGACCCGGCACTATGGCGCAAAGAATTAGATCTAGGCGCGCTCCATTGGATTAACGGGCGGCCAGAGAAAGGCCAGTACCTTGTCCGCACCAGGTACCGCGCACCGCTGGTGGCCTGCACATTTGATGGGGTCAGTACGCTTATTTTGGATGATGAAGTCCGCGCCATTACGCCTGGACAATCAGCGGTTCTATATGATGGTGATGTCGTGCTGGGCGGCGGCATTGTTTGCTAGGATTTTTGGGGCGTTTGGACAAATCGGTATTTGTGCACGCGCCACAGGACGTAACAGGTAATGAGGATGGTGGGCGCACCGTCAAACAACGCAAGCGGCGGGAATAGGATGTTGGTGAGTACGCCAGCCGGCACAATTGCCAGCAGCAGTGGCCGCGCTACGCGTAAGATCAGAACAGACGCGCGTTTGTCGTGTAAATACTCCACATATTCGTGTAAAGGGCGTATAGTGAGTCATAACTATGGCAGCAGATCTTGTGAGCGAAGTTGTGACTCAGGGTACTCGGTATTTACCGTACCTAACGGGCTTGGCGGGCGGTGGATTTGGTGTGGCTAAATCCTTGGTGTCTGTTCCGCAGGGGTCAAGAGGGTTGCGCTTGCATCGGCAGCGGCCAACAAATCGGCGCGGAGAATATTATGGCTCAGTAACTCCTGGTCTTCACTGGACTGTGCCATTTCTGACTAGCATAGGCGTCGTGAGCTTACAAGACAGGACAACCAAGCTCCCTGACTGTACAATAGACACAAAACCGGGCCGACAGCATGTAGTCCGCTCTTCAGTTATTTGGGGCATAGCTACCGAGAGCGCGGCCGCAGAGCAAGAGTTACCCTACGCTGAGGTTTTGCACAAAGCCTTATTTGCTGCGGCAGGGGAAGCAGAGCGCGAACAGGCTGTATCTGCCATATGTTTGGATGGCTTAAGAAAAGCGGCGAGCGATTTTAACGATTTGCGCACAGTTGCATCAGAGCAGATTTATCCAGGAATGGTGAGCTACTGCGGCCGGGCGCTTATGGAGTACGGTGCAGAATTGCGTCGGTTTACACTACAGGATACGGCTCGCTCAGGCCCTGATGTCTTAGCGCAGGCTCTGCAGGGACCGGCGGCTCCAGAATCGGCAGTTACGGCGTTTTCTTTGCATACTGCCTAAAAATTAAGGAATGAAAAAAGCCGCTGGAAGTGTAAAAAGAGAGAAAAGGTTGGTGCTGGCGGTGGCCGGCGGGTGCAACTTTTCTTCAATCTTTTGCCTCTAGCGGCTTGCCAGGGTTGTTCTTTCTACGCTGATGGCAGGAGCACTCTTGTTTAGTCGGGGCTTTGTTATTTTTGGAGGATAGCTTTCTGCTGATCTCACGTAGGACTTGTCTAACGTCAGTGTCGCTCACGTACATGAGATTTCTCTCTCCGTATGCTCACCAACTTGATGAAGGAATATAATTTACAACTATTGATTATATTTGTCAAGATAGCAAGCACGCTTGACATCTGTTAGAATAACAGAGATGAACGCCCAACAAATCCGCCAAAAATATCTAGAATTTTTTAGCCAAAAAGGCCACACCGTTATTCCGCGCGCCCGTTTGGTACCAGATAATGACCCCACCACGCTCTTTACCGGTAGCGGCATGCAGCCACTCATGCCCTACCTGTTAGGCCAAGAGCACCCAGAAGGGGTGAGGCTAGTTGATAGCCAAGCCTGCTTAAGAGCTCAAGACATAGAAGAAGTCGGCGATAACCGCCACACCACCTTTTTTGAAATGCTGGGCAACTGGTCGCTGGGGGATTATTTTAAGGAAGACCAGCTCAAGTGGTTCTGGGAGTTCTTGACTAAAGAGGTCGGCCTGGACCCAAGCCGGCTATACGTTACCTGTTACAGTGGTGACCCCGCCAATGGTATCCCTAAGGATGAGACATCGGCTGCCATTTGGACCCAGCTATTTAAAGAAGCCGGTCTAGATCACGAGCAAGTTGATTTAGGTACAGAAGAGAAGGGTGCCTTAGAGGGCAACGAAGGTAAGCGCATCAGCTTCTATGCGGACAAAAACTGGTGGGCTCGAAACGGCATGACGCCTGCCACTATGACGCCAGGGGAGCCGGGCGGCCCTGACAGCGAGGTCTTTTATCTGTTCCCGCACATTCAGCACGACCCCGCCTACGGCGCCAACTGCCACGTTAACTGCGACTGCGGCCGCTTTATAGAAATTGGCAACTCCGTCTTTATGGAATATCTAAAAACAGCCGATGGCTTCCAAAAGCTGCCTAAACAAAATGTTGACTTTGGCGCAGGGCTAGAGCGCATCGCTGCCGCCGCCTTAGACACAGACGATATCTTTAAAATCAGCGTTATGTGGCCAATTATTCAGGAGCTAGAAAAGCTCAGCGGCAAATCGTACGACCAGCACACGGGCGCCATGCGCGTCATTGCCGATCACCTGCGTGCTGCCACCTTCCTTGCGGTAGACGGCATTACGCCCAGCAACAAAGAGCAGGGCTATGTCATGCGCCGCCTGCTGCGCCGCGCCATTAGGTTTGCTTTTGAGCTTGGCGTAGAACAGAACTTTTTGGAGCAAGTGGTACCCGTCATCGCCAGCCTGTATAAAGACGATTTCCCAGAGGTAGCCGCGAAGCAAGCAGAAGTGGTTGCGGTGTTGGTTAAAGAAGAAAAGGCTTTCCGCCAGACACTACGTAAAGGCCTGAAAGAAATGGCCAAAATGGACCCACTGGACGGCGCCGCGCTGTTCCGTTTGTACGACACCTACGGCTTCCCAGTAGAACTCTCTACAGAGGAAGCCTTTAAACAGGGGCTCAATTTGCCAGCCGATTGGCGCCAGCAATTTGATGCCGCCATGACGGAACAGCGCCAGCGCAGCCAAACCGCTGCCAAAGGCACGTTTAAGGGTGGTCTAGGCGGCCAAACACTGCAGCACAAGAAGTATCACACCGCTACCCACCTGATGTACCAGGCGCTCCGGGATGTCTTGGGTGACCACGTTGTGCAGCACGGCAGCAACATTACAGAAGAGCGCCTACGCTTTGACTTTAGTCACGACGCTAAGATGACACCAGAGCAAATCGCGCAGGTAGAAGACATTGTTAACGAGCAAATTGGCAAAGACTTACAAGTCAGCTTTGCGGAGTACCCTACAGAGGAAGCCACCGGCCCGCTGGGCGCCCTTGGTCAATTTGGGGACAGATATGGCGACACCGTTAAAGTCTACAAAATGATTGCCGCTGGCGCAGACAAACCGTTTAGCTTTGAAATTTGCGGCGGACCACATGTTGACCACACGCTCCAGCTTACAGAAGACGGCAAGCGCTTTAAAATCGTCAAAGAGGAATCGTCTAGCGCGGGCATTAGGCGCATAAAAGCGGTCCTACAATAATGTTGCTCATACTCTCTTTATTTGTTCTGGGCGCGCTCTGGCTTGCGCGCTGGTTTATGAGGCACGACAAGGGAGAGCTGGAGCCGCGACGTGCGCTGTGGGGCTCGTTCTGTATGGGTGTTGTGGCCATGATTGTGGCTGGCATCTTAGAGTCAATCTTTATAAAGCACGACATTACTAATCCAGACCTGTTCTTTAGCACGCGTACGCTGTTTATTGACTTTATGCTGGTGGGAATCATAGAAGAAGCCGTTAAGTTTCTACCACTGCTAGTCTGGCTCTGGCGTAAGCCCTACTTTACGGAGCGCACCGATGGCGTGATTTACTTTGCACTGGGCGGCCTGGGCTTTGGTTTTGCAGAAAACATCCTGTACACCTTGGCCGATGGTGCTGGTACGGGTATTGGTCGGCTCATTGTTGTTTCATTTTTCCATGCTGCATTAACAGGGGCTGCGGGCTATTTTGTGGCCCGCGCCAAGGCCAAGGGATTACCAATCTGGTCTACGCTACTGCCACTGGCCGTGGTTATGGTGCTGCACGGCCTGTATGATTTTGGGCTGGCCAGCGGTACACCCATGTTTGTCCTGGGCGCGCTGTCCATAAGCCTGTACATGACCATCGGCATGTTTACGCTGTTTGGCCGGGCCGCTCGCGCCGACGCGCTTGTGCCGGCTTGCCCAACCTGTCGACGGCAGCTGTCAGCGGCCGATGCAATTTGTCAAAATTGTGTTGCCAAAGGGCCTGGACCTATGGCTCCGACCGGTGTATAATCGCTGTCATTAACTTTAAGGCTGTAGAACAACCACTAAGGAAATAAAATGACAAGCGAACTTAGTTTACGGGAGCTAGTTGCTATACAATCCTGTCAAACTCCGAGTGAATTTTCTGGACTCGATGCAGTAAATGCCGTTATGAAGCCAGACCCCACCGACCCAGAATCGGTTATTCTATTTGTGGACCAGGATCCAACAAAAATAACTGCAGGAAACCAGATGCACCGCCTAAGAAAGGCCCTGCAAGATTATGGTATTAAGCACCCTGAGGAAATTGTTCTGCTTGATGTATTGGCCACCATCGCACTTTAAACCAGCTGGACCTGAGGCCGACCACGCGGTTGTCCGGGCAAAAGCAACAATTGCGGAACAGCTGGCTAACTTGTTTGCGCGCGGGCGTGTGCAGTCAGCTCCTGGGCAAGCTAGGTAGTTTAGCCCTGACCCACTTTGTTGTATACTAAAGAGGTTATGGCAAAAGCCAAAACAAAAACCAAAAAACCGATTATTATCCATCGCAGTCACAGCTTTAAGCTGCGGCCGCATGTGCACACCAGCTATCCACTCTTGGGCTTGCTGGTGTTTGCTACGCTTCTGTTTTGCTGGAGCTTTACGGGCGGCGTAAATGGGGTCGATTATCAGGTTAAGGGTCGGATTCCGGCGCCCATGTTGACCAGTGCCGCAACCATAGATTCGCCGCTGGGCGGCGCTACGTTTGAGTCGCCAAAAATTGATGCCAGCGGTACTTGCCCGGATAAATCCTATGTGACACTCACCAATAATGGTCACACCGTCGGCACCGCACAGTGTCAGCCAGATGGTAGGTGGCAAATATCGCTCACCCTTAGATATGGGCAGAATGTTCTGAGCGCCCAAGCGTATAATCTAACAGATGATGCCGGCCCTGCTGGCACGCCCACCACGGTTATCTACAAGCCACCATATACACCACCTGAGCCTTCCACAAATACACCCCCCGCGCCTTCAACAGCAACTACACAAACACCGCCTGCGCCTTCAGTCATAACAGCTCAGCCCAGCAACAAAAACGCGCCAGTGATTGGCTTTACCTTCAGTTTTAAAGCCTACAATGTGGGTCAAACGACAGATTGGCCATTAACGCTGAGCGGCGGCACGCCGCCCTACGCCATTAAGGTGGACTGGGGCGACGGTGCTGGCAACCTGCAAAGTCAAGCAACGCCCGGCGATTTTCATTTGCAGCACGTGTACGACAAACCGGCCACCCACCGCACCGGCTATCCTATTATGATTACAGTGGCCGATGCTGCCGGTCAGACCACTAGCTTGCAGATAACGGTTATGATTGTGCCCACCGGCGTGGCTGCTACCACTGGCATAGCAAACAGCCCCGGCAGCAACTGGCCCAACATACCACTGCCTTCCGGCGAATTTTGGCGCTACGCTGCTCCGGCCTACGCCACGATTATCTTGGGCGTCAGTATGTTCTGGCTGGGTGAGCGCTACGCTATGCAGCAAGTGGCTCTACAAACTGTTAAAGTCGTAAAACATCGCCGTGCGAGGCCATAAAATGGTATACTTATTCTGATTATGCTTGCTAAACTCAAAGACGTTTCCACTGTGGCCGCCCAGAAAGCTTTGGCGGTCGCTAAAGAAAAGGCCCAGCAGGCGCGCAGTAATATGCCTGTCAAGGGTGCAAAATCGGATCAGCACATTGTGGCGCTGGATATCGGCACAGAATACGTTAAGGCGCTGATCGGCAAAGTGCAGCCAGATGGCGGCATAGAAATTGTGGGCATGGGACGCCAACACCAGGCGTTAACAGATATGCAGGCCGGTGCAATTGCCGACATTGCTGGCGTGGTAGAAAACTGCGACAAAGCTCTAAACAAGGCAGAGCAAGAGGCAGGCGTCAGTGTGCGCCAAGCAATTATTGGCATTGCCGGGGAGTTGGTTAAGGGTACTACCACAACTGTGCGCGTGAGCCGCAAAGATAGCGCGAAGCAGCTAGATATTCAAGAGATGGAAAAGATTATTAGGTTGGTGCAAGACCGTGCAGAGGTCCGGGCTCGGCAAGAGCTTACCTGGGAGCTGGGCGGCAAAGAAGTGCCGGTGCGGCTTGTTAACAGCGCGCTGGTTAGCTTAGAAATCGATGGCTACCCTGTGACCAACCCGATTGGCTTCCAAGGCAAAGACGTGGTGGTGCAGCTGTACACCGCCTTTGCCCCCATGATTCACATTGGTGCGCTAGAAAAAACCGCCTCAGAGCTGGACCTAGACTTAATTGCTGTGGCCGCGGAGCCATTTGCTGTTTCTAGAGCCGTTATTGGCGACATTCCTAACCAGTCGCTATCCGCCGTCTTAATGGACGTTGGTGGCGGCACCACAGATATTGCCGTAGTTAATGATGGCGGCGTGCAGGGCACCAAGATGTTTGGCATTGGCGGCCGGGCCTTTACCCGCGCCGTAGAGCGCGATTTGGGCGTGGATTTTGATCAAGCTGAAGCGCTTAAAGTGGGCCTGTCGTCTAGCCGGGTGCCTACACAAAAGCGGCCAGACATAGAAAAGGCGCTAGAAAAAACGGCCGATGTCTGGATTAGCGGCATAGAGCTGGCCTTGGCGGAGTTTGATAAACTAGACCACTTGCCGCATCGACTTTTCTTGTGTGGCGGCGGCTCCAGCTTGGATATGCTCATGAGTCGACTAGAAGAAGCCAGCTGGTACAAGAGCCTGCCGTTTACGCGCAAGCCCAGCGTGCACCACATTAGGCCGGAGCAGGTTGTGGGCATTAAAGACGTCACCGGTAAAGTTAACGACCACACCTTTATTACGGCCATGGGGCTTCTGCGCGTGGGCCTAGATACGCTACAATTAGATGGCAGCCAAGGCGGCGGCATTAGAGAAAAATTGGATCGGATGTTAAGCATATGAGCGCACCCAGCAAAGACACCATTTATATAGACATAGACGATGAAATCACCGCAATTATAGATAAGCTACGCGGCAGTTCCGCTAAAGTGGTAGCCTTTGTGCTGCCAAAGCGCGCCACCACGCTGCAAAGTATTGTTAACATGAAGTTGCTCAAGCGCGCGGCAGACCAAGAAAAGAAAAACTTAGTCTTGGTAACCACAGAATCCGGCCTGATGCCCCTAGCTGGCGCGGTTGGTCTGCATGTTGCGGCCACGCCTACCAGTCGGCCTCAGATTCCGGCTGCTCCCAAAGTCGGCCCGGTAGACGATGAAGTTGTAGATGAAAACGCAGAACTCACCCCAGATTCAGACCAAGAGCCAGAGCTAGACGCCAATACTCCTGTGGGCGACCTAGCCGGTCCAAACGCTACGCCGCCGCCCAAAGCAGAGGGGATTGAAACATTGCAGCTAGACAACCAAGAAGAAGCGCCAGAAGAAGAACCGCTGCCCGCCGCGGCTGTAAAATCGCCCAAGCCTAACAAAAAACTCAAGGTGCCAGACTTTGATAAGTTCCGTTTGCTGTCAATTTTGGGCGTACTGCTACTGATTGTATTGGTAGTTGGTTGGTATGTGGCATTTGTGGTTATGCCGCGGGCCAAAATCAACATTAAGACAAATGCCAGTAACGTTAACACCAATGTAAGTTTTGCGCTAAACACAACGGCAACCACGCTGAATGAGGATAGCAAAACTGTCCCAGCCAAGAAGGCGGAGCAGCAAAAAACATTTACGGGCAGCGCTCCGGCTACTGGGCAGAAAAACATCGGCAATTCCGCTACGGGCACTATTACACTTACGGCAGGTTCTTGTAGCGCCAATGTGCCAAACGATGTGTCTGCCGGGTCTGGCGTGAGTGTAACGGTAAGACGTATATCACGCAGGCAGACACTAATTTTGTGCCAGTTATTGCTAATAAGAAGTGTGTTTATCAGGGCGACGGCGGCACGGCTATTACTGCTCAAAATCCAGGCGCAAGCTACAACACCAGTAACGCGACCTTTACAGTGGCTGGTCGCTCTGATGTCAGCGGCTTTGGATCTGTTAGCGGCGGTACAGACAACATCCAAACAGTCGTATCGCAAGCCGATATAGACGCCGCCAAGGCTAAGATTAACGTGAGCGCTCCGGACATTCAAAAATCGTTAACAGATCAGCTCAAAGGCCAGGGCTTCTACCCAATAGATGTCACGTACAGCGTTGGCCAGCCAACTGTTACCACTAGCAACAAAGCAGGCGAGCAAGCCAGCAGCGTTACGGTCACAGAGGCCATAAACTACGTCATCTACGGTGCTAAAGAGAGCGACCTAAAAACACTGGTAGGCAATGCCATAAAAGCGCAGATAGACACTACCAAGCAAAACATTTTAACAGAGGGTATTACGCAGGGCGCCTTCAAGCTCATGGGCCCGGCAGAAAACGGTCTTTCTCTGAATTTGCAAACGGTAGCAGAAGTGGGCCCAAGCCTAGATGTAGCTGACTTGACCAAGCAATTTGCTGGCAAAAAAGCTGGTGATATCAAGGCAGTATTGGCCTCTAATCCAGACGTGACTGGCGTAGATGTTAAGCTGAGCCCGTTCTGGGTCAGCAAAGCGCCTAAGGACCTCAAAAAAATAACCGTAACCGTAGCTAAGCCCACCAAAACCGCCCAATGATTAAGCAGTACCTAGCATTAGATGTGGGTGCGGCCCGGATTGGTGTTGCCTTGGCTAACGATGTGGCGCGCATTGCATCGCCCCTGCCTGTGTTGGCCAATGACGAATCGTTCTGCTCAAAACTTCGCGACCTAACCTCTGAGCACCACATAAGCCAAATAGTCGTTGGCTGGCCCCGCGGCCTGGACGGCCAAGAAACCGAACAAACCCGTTACGTAGAAAACTTTATCTCTAAGCTGGACCTCTGCGGCGTTCCCGTGGTGCGTCAAGATGAGGCGCTGACGTCCGTTCAGGCAGAAGCAGAGCTAAAAAAGAGCGGTAAAAACTTTACCAAAGGCGACATAGACAGCCTAAGCGCAGTCTATATTCTAGAAGATTTCTTGGCGGAGCTGCCATCGTGAAGCGCTGGCTTTTTATAGTTGTGCCACTTGTTCTTTTGTTTGCTGTGGGCGTGGGCCTGCGTGTAGCTTATGTGCACAACCTGGGGCCGGTTAGTGCTGATACACGCACGCAAATTATTACGGTAGAGCAGGGCAGTGGAGTTAAGGAGATTGCTGCTCAGTTAGCCAATGCGGGGCTTATTAGGAATGTCAAAGTGTTTGAAATCTATGTGCACGGCCGGGGCGATTCCGCCAAATTGCAGGCTGGCGTGTACGCACTCTCTCCTAGCCAAACGCTTAAAGAAATCGTGGATACTTTAAGCGGTGGTAAAGTAGCCAGCAAATTAGTTACCATTTTACCGGGGCGCAGAATCGACCAAATTAGGGCCGACTTAATTAACGATGGCTACAGCCCATCTGAGGTCGATGCCGCTCTGCAGCCGGCAAATTACAAGAATTTGCCACTTATGAGTTTAATGCCTGCCAACGTAGCTTCTCTAGAGGGATTATTATATCCGGACTCTTTCCAGCGTACGCCCAATACACCAGCGAGCGATATTATTACTCAGTCGCTAAATGCCATGCAAGAACATCTTACAATCTCTTGGCAGCAGGCGGTTGGCAACCAGGGCCTGAGCCCATATCAGGGAATAATACTGGCTTCAATTGTAGAGCAAGAGGTTTCCAAGCAGTCTGATCGTACGCAGGCGGCACAGGTCTTTTTCTCCCGTCTTAAAGAAGGGATGCCGCTGGGCTCTGATGTTACGGCCTTTTATGGTGCGGTGGCAGCCGGGCACTCACCATCGCTCACCTATGATTCCCCATATAACACGCTGATTCATGGAGGGCTACCAGTGGGCCCAATTAGTACGGTGAGTGACAGTTCTTTGGCGGCCGTAGCTAGCCCCGCCACAACTTCTTGGCTGTATTTTGTGGCAGGCGACGACGGCACTACCCACTTTACTAAGACTCTGGCTGAGCACCAGGCCGCAACCAACGCCTACTGCCACAAACTCTGCGCAGCCCCCTAAGGTTGCCAGTAGCGCTTATTTTTGGTATACTACAGGGGTAGAAGTGTGGTTTTTGGCCCCATTTTTACAGGTACGAGCGCCATGGTGGGCATGTCGCACCCGTCCAATTATGAGTAGTATTCAACAGACAATTCAAAGAGTCGCCGCTCCTTTAGAGCCGATTCAAGCCAAGCTCCAAGCCCGTCCAACTTTTCTGACTGGCAGGCCTCTTGCGGCCGTAAAACTAATTGTGGTGCCAGCGATTATTATTGCTGCCGCCACTGTTTTTTTGCTCCAGGGGTCCCCAAGTGGCAAATCGACTACATCTCTTGCTGCTGCACGCCCTAGTCAGCGCAGCAGTGTGATTAATCCGTTAGACCAAGTTGCATCGGCCGGCATAGCGCGAAGCGTGGCCCAAGTGGCTGCACTGTCAGAGGCTACCGCAGTTAGCAACCAGGCAGACAGTGAGACCACCCAGCTCGCGCTATCGCCAACCACTAGTAGCGTGGTGGCTAAGCCGCAAATCCCTGCCAAAACTACCTCTTTTGCATCTAATCGCGACATTATTACCTACACAGTCCCAGAAGGCGATAGCGTCACCTCTGTTGCCACCAAGTACGGCGTAACATCAGACAGTATTCGCTGGTCCAACAACATCAGCGGCGACGTGCTAACCCCTGGCGCGCAAATTTTGGTGCCGCCTGTAACCGGCATTGTCTACACCGTAAAACAGGGCGACACAGTGGCCAGCTTAGCCTCTACCTATCAGGCTGACCAAAATAAGATTATTGCCTTTAACGATGCAGAAATCAGCGGTATCCAACCCGGACAACGCATCCTTATACCAGACGGCACCAAAGCTGCCGCCGTAGTGGTAGCGGCCACGCGTCCAGTAGCTGCAACAAGTAGCACAGCTTGGGGCGGCAGCGCCAACTACTCTGTAGCTGGCGGTTACAATGGCTATGATTACGGTTACTGTACCTGGTGGGTGGCCAAAATGCGCGCCGCCGCCGGCAATCCTGTGCCAACAAACTTAGGCAATGCCGCCACATGGGGCTACCGCGCTGCTGCTATGGGAATCCCCACCGGCTCTGAACCGCGCGTGGGCGCCGCTGTTGTGCTTGGTACAAGCGGCTGGGGACATGTAGGCTACGTTACTAGCGTGAATGGCGATGGCACTATTACGATTTCTGAGATGAACCGTCTGGGGTGGAATGTACAGAACTATCGGACTTTGTCAGCCGCTGGCTACCAATACGTCTACTAGCCGGCTTTTGTAGAGCGGCTTCTGTGCGCCCTACAAAAGCCTCGCTCATTTTCTTTGATTCTAGAATCTAGCGTCTATCGGCTATAATCTAAAGAGATGAGTTTTGTAGATAGCGTAACGGTGACGGTACAGGCGGGCGATGGCGGCGACGGCAAGCTGGGTTGGCGGCGGGAAAAGTTTATTTCTAAAGGCGGCCCAGATGGCGGCGATGGCGGCCACGGCGGCAACGTCGTGTTAGTAGCCAGCCGCAACCAAGATACCTTGGCGCGCTTTAGATTTGAAAAAGAAGTTAAGGCGCAGCCCGGCCAGCCTGGCGGGTCGTCTAACAAACATGGCCGTAGTGGCCAGGACCTGGTGGTTCAGGTGCCCGTTGGCACCATTGCCACCGGGCCAGAAGGCATTTTGGCCGATTTAACAGAGGACGGCCAAGAGGCAGTTGTGGCCCGCGGCGGCCGCGGCGGTTTTGGTAATGCCCACTTTTTATCCAGCACACGGCAGGCGCCAAACTTTGCAGAAAAGGGCGAGCCGGGGGAGCGTCGGGACCTAAAACTAGAGCTTAAAATGATTGCGGATGTTGGCCTAATCGGCCTGCCAAACGCCGGCAAATCCACTCTATTGAGCCGCATTTCCAACGCCCGGCCAGAAATTGCCAACTATCCGTTTACCACGCTGGTGCCCAACCTGGGCATGGCGCCGGTAGACAAAGACATCGCACTGTTGGTGGCCGACATCCCCGGCCTGATTGAAGGCGCGGCCGAAGGCAAGGGTCTGGGCCACGACTTTCTGCGGCACGTAGAGCGCACGGCCGTGCTACTGCATTTGGTGGACGCCTACAGCAATCATCCGGCCGCAGACTACAAGGCCATTCGGGCAGAGCTGGCCGCCTACAGCCCAGAGCTGGCGGGTCGGCCAGAAATTGTGGTACTTAACAAAATAGACGGTCTGGATGATGAAATCGTGGCCGATATCGCTGGCCAATTACAAAAAGCCGCCGGCAAAAACACCCATGTTATGGCTATTTCTGCCGCTGCGGGAACGGGCCTAAGACCGCTCTTATATGCCGCCGCCAAGTTGGTGCATGAGCAGCGAGCTTTGGCAGCGGCGGCTGCCGCAGAGTCGGAGTCGGCCTTGCCGGTCATCACACTGCCAGATAATGCTGCCGCCTGGCGGGTGGAACGCTTGGGCCCTAAGACCTTTATGGTCACTGGCCGTAAGATAGAGAAGTTTGCCCAGCGGACAGAGTTTACTAACGATGAAGCCGTCCAGCGCCTGCGCGACATCCTGCGCAAAATGGGCATTATGCACAAGCTGGAACGCGACGGCATTGAGGCCGGTAACACCATTAAGATTGCCGGCGTGGGTAAGCTTAAATATTAGGGAAATATGTCTGAGATATCAGGTACAATACAAGCCCTAACTGCCCAAGTAAATAAGCTTGATGAGCAAGTGGGGCTCGCCGGAGAGCGACAAACATTTATTAATCAAGATTGGGCGGTCCGTTGTAGCGGGATTTGTGTAGCTGCAAAATCACTGGTAGGATCAGAAGTCATCTTGCAAAAGATTGGCGACTGTGCGGAAGATGAGCTGCCCACGCTATCTGCATGGGCGCCCCGGAACCCATTACACACGTATGACCCCCTTATTCACTTATCATTCCCTGGTTCACACCATGAGTTTGCGTATCTGGATTATATTTCAAACATGAAACATGTATCTGGACAAGTTGTGGGAGTTGACCCTAGAACAATCTCTTTAGTGTTGCAACCAACCTTTCCCAAAAGGTTTTTAGTACCCATATGTTGGGCCAGAATCATTAACTCATCAGCTGAGCCAGTAATTTCAATCACACCCAAGCAATAAGTTATTAAATAATTATTAACTTTTATTTGCAAACAAGGGCGGCAAAATATACAATAGGACCCATGGCAGAGGGTAGCTTCTTTTTTTACGATTTAGAAACATCTGGTATACGGCCGCGATCGGCCCGGATAATGCAGTTTGCCGGTCAACGCACCAATCTTGATTTGGAGCCAATTGGCGACCCTGTTAATATGTTAATAAAGCTCACGCCAGACGTACTGCCGGAGCCGGATGCCATTTTGCTCACCGGCATAACGCCGCAGCAAACCCTGCAAGACGGCCTAACAGAAGCCGAGTTTTTACAAGAATTTTATGACCAAGTGGTGCAGCCCGGCACCATTTTTGTGGGCTTTAACAGCATTAGGTTTGACGATGAGTTTATGCGCTTTCTTCACTACCGCAACTTTTACGACCCCTATGAGTGGCAGTGGCAAAACGGCTGTTCGCGCTGGGACCTATTAGATCTGGTGCGCATGACGCGCGCTCTCCGGCCGG